>Ga0209795_10000024_pt1 | contig 169820 bp, 184 predicted proteins | sample AgamicOrMarz_FD_187166 | JGI IMG/M metagenome (GOLD analysis project Ga0209795, IMG submission 187166) | Agave microbial communities from Guanajuato, Mexico - Or.Ma.rz (SPAdes) (version 2) | ecosystem: Host-associated > Plants > Phyllosphere > Phylloplane/Leaf | place: Guanajuato, Mexico... | reverse complement strand
GCGTGTGGTGAGGTGGCCGAGAGGCTGAAGGCGCTCCCCTGCTAAGGGAGTATGCGGTCAAAAGCTGCATCCGGGGTTCGAATCCCCGCCTCACCGCCATTTTGCATCCGTAGCTCAGCTGGATAGAGTACTCGGCTACGAACCGAGCGGTCGGAGGTTCGAATCCTCCCGGATGCACCATCTTGCTCAGTGTGGCGAGGTAACGCAGCACTGAATCAGCGTTGTAAAGTAAGTTTCTCGATGCATCCGTAGCTCAGCTGGATAGAGTACTCGGCTACGAACCGAGCGGTCGGAGGTTCGAATCCTCCCGGATGCACCATTCTTGCTCAGTACGCCGATGATATGCAGATATGAATCTGCGTTGTAAATAGCATTTCCCGATGCATCCGTAGCTCAGCTGGATAGAGTACTCGGCTACGAACCGAGCGGTCGGAGGTTCGAATCCTCCCGGATGCACCATCTTCTTGATACACCAGCCTATTTATTCTGTCAGTTTCGGCGAACATAATTGCCGGAATCAGAAAGGGCAGCGCTGTTTCAGCCACGGTCTGAAGGCGAGACGAACCCGAGTTATCTTCCCGGATTTGTTTGGTCATGAAGCGCTGAATCTGTACGTAAAAATTTTCCCGATGCATCCGTAGCTCAGCTGGATAGAGTACTCGGCTACGAACCGAGCGGTCGGAGGTTCGAATCCTCCCGGATGCACCATCTTCTGCAATACCCCCGTCGATTTATTCTCTCAGGTTTAGTGCATGTTTCTGCTGATACCAGCAAGAATAACGCAGCTCAGGCAATACCCTACAAGTTAAACAAAGCCATTCTCCAGACCGCATCGCCTGTGCAAAACACAAAACTTCGTCTCACCGGTACCCCGTCAAAATCATGCTTAACACAATGCTTCTCACTTGCTGGCAGCGACAAAAATCACTGTTTACGTTAAAGTAACTGTTTGTTATCCGCTTTGTGAGAACATGATGTACGAACGTTACGCTGGTCTGATTTTCGATATGGATGGCACTATTCTTGATACAGAGCCAACTCACCGTAAAGCCTGGCATGAAGTGCTCGGGCGTTATGGGATGCGTTTTGACGAACAGGCGATGATTGGGCTTAACGGCGCTCCAACCTGGCGTATCGCGCAATCCATTATTGAAGCTAACCAGGGCGATCTCGATCCTCATCTGTTGGCTCAGGAAAAAACGGCGATGGTAAAAGCAATGCTGCTGGACTCTGTTCGCCCATTACCGCTTATTGAAGTGGTGAAAGCGTGGCATGGTCGTCGTCCGATGTCTGTGGGAACGGGCAGCGAAAGCGCGATTGCGGAAGCGCTGCTGGCACATCTTGGATTGCGGGAATACTTTGACGCCGTTATCGCAGCCGATCATGTTAAACATCACAAACCCGCACCCGATACTTTCCTGCTTTGTGCGCAAAGCATGGGGGTGGAACCGACGCAATGCATTGTTTTCGAAGATGCAGATTTCGGGCTTCAGGCGGCGCGTGCAGCCGGTATGGACGTCGTGGACGTACGCTTATTGTGAGCGACATGCTGTCGCTGTTGTCACTGTTTTCCAGCAGCTTTCTCAGCGCCACGCTGTTGCCTGGCAATTCTGAGGTCGTGCTGGTTGCAATGCTAATTTCTCACGTTAGCCAGCCCTGGCTTCTTGTTGTAATAGCAACAATGGGTAATAGCCTTGGAGGGCTGACTAACGTTATTCTTGGGCGTTTCTTTCCGCAGCGTAAAACATCGCGCTGGCAGGAAAAAGCGACTGACTGGCTTAAACGATACGGCGCGGCAGCGCTGTTGTTAAGCTGGGTGCCTGTTATAGGCGACTTGCTGTGCCTGCTGGCAGGATGGATGCGCTTGTCGTGGGGGCCGGTAGTGATTTTTTTATGCCTTGGCAAAGCGTTGCGCTATCTGGCGATCGCCTTTGTGACGCTGCAGGGTATGACGTGGTGGCACTAATTGGACTGAGTGAGTGACCTTTAATCGTCAACCATTACAATTATGCTTAATAAAATGATTATGACAGGCGGGAGGTCAATTTGATCCCGGACGTATCACAGGCGCTGTCCTGGCTGGAAAAACATCCTCAAGCTTTGAAGGGGATACAACGCGGTCTTGAGCGTGAAACGCTGCGCGTAAATGCGGATGGCTCTCTGGCAACTACGGGTCACGCGGCTGCGCTTGGCTCAGCACTGACCCATAAATGGATCACCACCGATTTTGCTGAAGCGCTGCTGGAATTTATCACTCCGGTAGATGGCGATATCGATCATATGCTGACCATCATGCGCGATATTCACCGCTACACTGCACGCCAGATAGGCGATGAACGCATGTGGCCGTTGAGCATGCCGTGCTATATCAAAGATGGTCAGGAGATTGAGCTGGCGCAGTATGGCACGTCCAATATTGGTCGCCTGAAAACGCTCTACCGCGAAGGGCTGAAAAATCGCTATGGCGCGCTGATGCAAACCATTTCCGGTGTGCATTACAATTTCTCGCTGCCGATGGCTTTCTGGGAAGCGAAAAGCGGCAGTACGGATAAAGAATCGGTATCGGAAGGTTATTTTCGCCTCATCCGCAATTACTACCGGTTTGGCTGGGTGATCCCGTATCTGTTTGGCGCTTCGCCAGCAATTTGCTCGTCGTTCCTGCAAGGGAAACCGACAACGCTGCCGTTTGAGAAAACGTCGAACGGTATGTACTACTTGCCGTATGCGACCTCATTACGCCTGAGCGATCTTGGGTACACCAATAAATCGCAAAGCAATCTCGGTATTACCTTCAATAACCTGCATGACTATGTGGTGGCGTTGAAGCGCGCCATCAAAACGTCTTCTGAGGAATACGCCAAAATTGGTCTGAAGAAAGAGGGCAAATACTTACAGATCAACACCAATATTCTGCAGATTGAAAACGAGTTGTATGCACCCATTCGCCCGAAACGTGTAACCCGTAGCGGCGAAACACCCTCGGATGCGTTGCTGCGCGGCGGCATTGAGTACATCGAAGTGCGTTCTCTGGATATCAACCCATTCACCGCCATTGGCGTTGATGAGCAGCAGGTGCGTTTCCTCGATCTGTTTATGGTCTGGTGCGTGCTGGCTGATGCGCCGGAAATGAGCAGCGATGAACTGCTGTGCACCCGTACTAACTGGAATCGCGTGATTCTGGAAGGGCGTAAACCTGGTTTGACGCTCGGAATGGGCTGCGAAACCGCACAGTTCCCGCTCGCTCAGGTCGGTAAGGATCTGTTTAGCGATCTGAAACGAGTAGCGCAGACGCTGGATGGCGTGTACGGTGGCAAAGAGTACGAAAAAGTGTGTGACCAGTTGGTTGCCAGCTTCGACGATCCGGAATTGACATTCTCTGCGCGCATTCTGCGCTCAATGATTGATAACGGTATTGGCGGCACGGGGAAAGCCCTGGGCGATCAGTACCGGTCGCAGTTACGTGAAGAGCCACTGGAAATTTTGCTTGAGGAAGATTTTATCGCCGAGTGCAAAGCGTCGCTGGCGCGTCAGGCAGAGGTTGAAGCCGGAGATTCGGAGTCATTCGAGGCGTTACTCGCGCGCCACGCCTGATACAAAAGAAAAAGGCCACATCTCTGTGGCCAAAATTTCATCTCTGAAGTTCAGGGATGATGATAACAAATGCGCGTCTTTCATATACTCAGACTCGCACGGGAAAAAAGAGTTCATTTTATTTTTTAAAAATCACTGTCGGAGGTGACTAAATGCCATTATTGGATAGCTTCACTGTCGATCATACCCGTATGGAAGCGCCAGCAGTCCGTGTTGCCAAGACTATGGACACGCCGCACGGCGACACCATTACCGTATTCGACCTGCGTTTCTGCGTACCTAACAAAGAAGTGATGCCGGAAAAAGGTATCCATACGCTGGAGCATCTGTTCGCCGGTTTTATGCGTAACCACCTCAACGGCAACGGCGTTGAGATCATCGACATCTCTCCGATGGGTTGCCGCACCGGTTTCTACATGAGCCTGATCGGTACGCCGGACGAGCAGCGCGTCGCCGATGCCTGGAAAGCGGCGATGGCAGATGTCCTGAAAGTAAAAGAGCAGAATCAGATCCCGGAACTGAATATTTATCAGTGCGGGACATACCAAATGCACTCTCTGGAAGAAGCGCAAGAAATCGCGCGTCACATCCTTGATCGCGATGTTCGCGTTAACAGCAACGAAGAACTCGCCCTGCCGAAAGAGAAGTTGCAGGAACTGCACATCTAGTTTCCCCATGCCGCCTTTCTGCCAGGAAGGCGGCATTATTATTTTATCCGCACATTTTCATATTCTATTCATTCAGTGAAAGTATTGTATTTCATTAATTATAATGAAATCATAATGCGTCAATAATATCCATTCCGGCTATGTGGCTTCTTGTTGTTATTTAAATTCTGGCGTGATAGTTTTCACCCCTGTTGTTATTTGACGGATATTTCCCGTTTAATTTATTTATTAACTGAATGTAATTCAGTGAAATGATATGCCTGAATGATGAGGATATTATGCGGCGTTCACACTCTTATCTTTTATGTCTCTCCCTCGTTTTACCCTTTACATTAGCGGGTTGTGTTAAATCAACGGTGCCCTCCGTGGTGAAAGATGCGCCGCAGAAACAGCAGACGCAGCAATGTTACGAGCTTCTGACTGCCTTAAAAGGCCTGGATAATTCCGCATTTGAAACTTACAAACAGCAATTTAATACGATTAATAAAAGTTATGAAGTCTATAAGCGAAATCGACCAATAATTGATAAGAATTCTGCGGAAATAATGAAATCAGAAATTGATAGTAAGATTGAAGTGGTTTGCTCGCGCGTGCGCAGCGCGGTATTCACTAATATGTCCAGTCGCGCAAATGCCCTGAAACAGTTATGAGAAAACTATTTTATTCATCTGCTGTGCTGTTATCGGCTATATCAACATCAGCCACCAGCGCTGAGCCTGCCTCATTACTCGACCGACTAAATGAGGAACACATAATATCAGCCGAGCCGCAGTCTCCGTTTACGGCGGACCACAGTAGTACAGGCTCAGCTGCTACGTCTTCATCACAGGCTGCTGCTAAACAGCAGACCGCGCCAAAAAAAGCATCAAGTGATCAAGAAATCAGGTTACTGAAACGCAAACTCGTGGAGTTGCGTCGTGAAGCAGAAACGCTGCGCAAAAAACAGATCTCAGCAACGCCCATACAGCAAAAAAATAACGTAGGCGACGATAGCAAACAGCCGCCGCCGATCATTAGCAGTAAAAATAAGCATCTACAACAACAGCTGCAGGCCAGCGAGAAGCAACTTGCCGAAGCGAATAATAAACGTGAAGAGGCAAATAATAACCTTGATGCCGCCGCGAAAAAGATGAGTGAGCAGGCGCTAAGTATTACGACATTGAAAGATGAGTTGCAGCAGCGCAGCGAAGAAAAATCGCAGGCGGAACAGCAACTGGCGGAAGCGAAAAAGCAGGGCGCGGAACTCAGTGCGAAGCTGCAGCAGGCGGCAACGAAAACCGCTGAGCAGGAAAAGCAGCTTGCCGAGGCGAATAAACAGCGCGACGAGATAACCCGCCAGCTCGCTGCCGCCACCAAACAAACTGCCGGGCAGACATCGCAACTTGCCGCGCTGGAAGCGACGCTGAAACAGCGCAGCGAAGAAAAATCGCAGGCGGAACAGCAACTGGCCGAAGCGAAAAAGCAGGGCGCAGATCTCAGCATGAAGCTGCAACAGGCAGCCACGAAAACCGCAGAACAGGAAAAGCAGCTTACCGAGGCGAATAAAAAACGCGATGAGATAACCAGTCAGCTCGCTGCCGCCACGAAACAGGCTGGCGGGCAGACATCCCACATCGCTACGCTGGAAGCGACGCTGAAACAGCGCAGCGAAGAAAAATCGCAGACGGAGCAGCAACTGGCGGAAGCGAAAAAGCAGGGCGCGGAGCTCAGCGCGAAGCTGCAACAGGCGGCCACAAAAACCGTAGAACAGGAAAAGCAGCTTGCTGAGGCGAATAAAAAGCGCGACGAGATAAGCAGCCAGCTCGCTGCCGCCACAAAACAAGCCGCAGATCAACAAAGCCAGCTTGCCGAGGCGAATAAAAAGCGCGATGAGATAACCAGCCAGCTCGCTGCCGCCACCAAACAAGCCGCAGATCAACAAAGCCAGCTTGCCGATGCGGATAAAAAGCGCGATGAAATAACCAGCCAGTTCGCTGCTGCCACCAAACAAGCGGCAGATCAGACATCGCACATTGCCGCGCTGGAAGCGAAATTAAAGCAGAGCGGCGAAGAGAAGGTGCAAATGGAACAGCAACTCGCTGCTGTGAAGAGTGCGCCAGCTGCGGCGGAAAATGGGGCGGGTAAAACGAATTCGCCGGCATTCTCGCTGGCGGCGGATAAGTCTGAACTTGCGCGCGTCAACTATGCGTGGGGCGTCTGGTTTGCGGCAAAAGTTCAGCTTGAAAGCGAAACGCTGAAAGACATTGGTCAACAATTTATGCCGCAGGCTTTTCTGCAAGGCTTGCAGGATAAATTTGCGGGCAGCCTGCAAATGCCGAATGCCGACCTTGAAAAGGTTCTCAGCACGCTCAACAAGCAGGTAGACGATGCGCGGCAACGCGAAATAACCCGGAACAAGAAGCAGGGGCAGCAGTTGCTGGCCGATGCGGCGAAACTGAAAGGCGCGGTGCGAGCGGATAACGGCGTGGTCTATTTGGTTGAAAAACGTGGGCCAGGCGCCGCTATTGGCGATACCGATGTCATCCGTTTCAAAGTGGATGAAAAGGTCAGCTCCGGGCAGGTTCTCGCACAGAACGAAGTTAATACGGCGCGCGTGAGCGAACTGCCGATGGTGATGCGTGCTGGCGTAAAAAAACTGGTCGTGGGTGGACGAGTGAAGATTTATGTTCCCACCGAGTTGGCTTACGGTGAGGAAGGAATACCTGGCGCGGTGCCGCCCGGCGTGACTTCCGTCATGACGCTGGAAGTCCTCGGCATTGAGAAGTAAAACAAGCAGTCAAAAAATCGCCTCCATTAAGGAGGCGATTTGCTTTTCAGGTTAATGCGCGCCGCCGCCGCCGCCCGCGCCAAATGGCGGTTTGGCAAACCACACCAGCCCCAGCAAGATCAGGAACACCCCCGCAGAGAACCAGAAAATCTCGTTGGCGGAGATAATCAGCCCCTGATTGGTTATCTGCTGCGCTATCCAGCCGGAAGCCTGTTGCTGCGACATGCCCATTCCCTGCAGCTGGTTATAGATTTCCTGCGAGTTCGGGTTGTACGGGTTGACCGACTCTGTAAGCTGAGCATGGTGCATTGATTCCCGGTTCGTCCACAGCGTCGTGGTGATCGAGGTTCCGATCGAGCCCGCCAGCGTACGCGCAAAGTTCGACAGGCTCGACGCCGCCGCCAGCCGTTCCGGTGGCAAACCGGAAAGAGTGATAGTCGTCAGTGGCATAAAGAAGCACGCCACCGCGAAACCCTGAATGAACTGAGGCCACGCCGAAGCGCCGAAATCCATGCCCGGCTCGAAGGTATACGCGCGCCAGTAGAAGCACACCGCGTACATGATAAAGCTGAACGTCACCAGACGGCGCATATCCAGCTTATGCGCGAAGCGGCCAATAATTGGCGACAGCAGCACCGGTATCACGCCAACCGGCGCGGAAGCCAGCCCCGCCCAGGTCGCGGTATAGCCATACACTTCCTGCAACAGCTGCGGTAACAAGACAATCGCGCCGAAGTAGAGCATATAGGCAAGGCTGATACACAAACAGCCGATGGTAAAGTTGCGCGACTTAAACAGCGACAGATCGACTATCGGGTTATCGTCGGTCAACTCCCACACCACCAGGAAACTTATCGACACCACGGCGACAATCGTCAGCACGACGATCTCCGTCGAGTTAAACCAGTCGAGCTCTTTACCCTGGTCGAGCATCACTTGTAGGCTACCGATACCGACGATCAGCAACGCCAGCCCAACACCGTCAATACGCCGCTGTTCGGTACGCGTTTCGCGCCCACGCAGGCTTTGCAATGTGAGTAACACCACCAGCGCACCAATTGGCACGTTGATAAAGAAGATCCAACCCCAGTGGTAGTTATCGCTGATATAACCGCCGAGGATCGGCCCACAAATAGGCGCGACGATCACCGTCATTGACCACAGCGCCAGCGCGATAGAGCGCTTGGCGGGCGGATAGTTGCTGAGCAACAAGCTCTGTGACAGCGGGATCAGCGGTCCGGCGACAATCCCCTGGATCACGCGAAAGAAGATAAGCATCCCCAGGCTGTTGGAGACGCCGCACGCCCAGGAGGCGATAGCGAAGGCGACGGTAGACCAGAGAAACAGCTTCACTTCCCCAACGCGTTTCGCCAGCCAGCCAGTGATCGGAATCGAGATAGCGTTCGCCACCCCGAACGAGGTGATCACCCAGGTACCCTGGCTCAGCGAGGAGCCAAGGTTTCCGGCAATAGTCGGAATAGCAACGTTAGCGATGGTCGAGTCCAGCACCTGCATGAAGGTCGCAAGCGACAACGCAATGGTCATAATGACCAGCTGCGCGCCTTCCAGCGGTTTCTGTTGCATTGCACTCACCTCAGATTAACCGGCGTTGGCTTTCACGATGTTTTCGATCAACGTGTTGACCGGCTCAAGGCTGATTTCCCGGGCGTTGCTTTCATAAGCCGGGCTGGTGCGCACCTGGCTTGCCAGCACCTGACCTTCACGATCGGCGGTATCCACTTTCACCAGCGTGGAAAGACCAATACGCAGCGGATGATCGGCAAGCTGTTTTGCATCCAGCTCAATACGCACCGGCAGACGCTGAACCACTTTGATCCAGTTACCGGTGGCGTTTTGCGCAGGCAGCAGCGAGAACGCACTGCCGGTGCCCATATCCAGACCGACCACTTTACCGGTGTACTTCACTTCATCGCCGTAAATGTCGCTGATGATGGTGGCACTCTGGCCAATACGCATATGCGCAAGCTGCGTCTCTTTAAAGTTCGCATCCACCCATAAATTGCTGGCTGGAACGACTGCCATCAACGCGGTCGACGTGGTGATCTGCGCGCCAGGCTGTACGGCACGACGGGAAACGTAGCCGGTGATTGGGCTGACAATTTTGGTCCGTTGCAGCGCCAGCCAGCTATTGCGAACTTCGGTCGCTGCTTGTTTTACCGCAGGTTGATCTTCCAGACGGGTATCAAGCACGATGGCCTGGTTAGCGTTGTATTGCTGAATGGCGACATCCAGCTCTGCTTGTGCGCTGGTCACGGCGTCTCGGGCGTGTTGCAGCTCTTCGCGGCCAATCAGGTTGGCACTGCCGAGTGGCACGCGGCGGTTAAAATCGCTCTGCGCCTGGGCGAGGGCGGTTTTTTTCAGCTCAATGCTCGCCTGCAGCTGTTTGCTGTTGATGATTGACTGGCGGGTCTGGCGCACGCTGCTTGCCAGCGCGGTTTGTGCTTTTTCAAACGCCTGCTGCGCATCTGTCGCGTCCAGCGTCACCAGCACATCGCCCTGTTTTACGAAATCGGTGTTATCGGCCCAGACTTTCGTCACGCTGCCGGACACCTGCGCCATGATTTGCACCTGGTTCCCTGCCACGTACGCGTCATCGGTCTCCTCGACGTGACGCAGTACCAAAAACCAATAAATCCCGTATGCCACGGCAATAACAATAAAGAGCAAGGTCAGCAGAAGAAGGGTACTTTTACGTTTGCCTTTCTTTTTGACCGGTTGCTGCGGGGTTTGACTCTCCGCATTTGCGCTCATGCTTTTCTCCACGATCTTCTTATTTTCATCCCGGCAAACGCCGGCCTGTTTTTGCCAAAAAAGCCAGTAGATACTGGCTCTTCAGTATTTTTATATCCTGGATATTCGAGCGTCTTATCGCGTTAGCGCAACGCCTCGAGAATGACGTCGTCTTCTTCCATCTGGTCGAGACGCGTCAGGAGTTTTCGGGTGATATGCTCAAGCTGATCTTTTTCGCCAACGCTCAGCGAAGACCAGAGTTGATGCAGGCAGTTATGCTGCGGGGGCAGAACCTGGCGCAGGAACTCATGACCTTTATCGGTCAACTGCAGGTGCAGACAGCGGCGATCGTTATCGCTTTCGCGACGCTCAATCCAGCCGCGCTTTTCCAGCTCATCGGCAATGCGTGTCGCATTGGTACGGGATGATCCCAGCGCGCTACTCAGCTCAGAAGGCTGAATACTGTGATTTTCCTGAGATTCCAGGGTAATCAGCGCCATAAACAATGTCTCGTTAATGCCCTGCGCTTTCAGCATCTTATTGCGGTTTTCCAGCAGCTTGCCTTGCATATGCATACACAGGCGGGTTAACAGAATTTCCTGAAACGGAAAATCTTCATAGCGGCTGGCGCGAAACTTAAGCATTTGTTCAATGGGCGTAAACGAACTATCCATTTGGGTATAACCTCATTAATTGCAGTCGATATAGTAACGACAGTGACAAATAAAGTAAATGTATTATTTGTAGTAATAAATTTGCCTTATCTATGCTTCTGTCAGGAGTTTCCAGACGATTCCGTACGCGAAAGCGCTCAGTAGCGTGGGGAGAATAATGCTGCGTGTTTTCCAGAAGCTCACGCCGAGTACGGCGAAACCGGCAAGCGTTGGCAACAGGCGGCGGCTGTCGGCGGCGATTTCCGGCACGCAGGAAACCACCAGCAGCGCGCAGATAGACGCGATGCCAATGGTGTCCAAAAATACACCGCTCACGCCGCGTTTCGCCGGGCGCGACTGTCCGGCGCGAAGACGCAACGGCAGATAACGGAATAAAAAATTGACGCAGCCCACCAGCAGGCCGAGCAGCAGCACCTCATTGCGCATCAGGTGCTCCTTGATAAAACGCCTGTACCAGCGCGGCCAGGCAGCCGGCGAAAATCCCGGCCAGAATCGCGGCAGGAATAGAAAACAGCGTGACGCCCGCCAGGGCGCCGAGCAGCGCCGCCGTGACGGCGCTTAGCTGGCGACGCTGGAACGAGGCGAGCAGGAAACTCATAAACAGCGCGGGCAACATAAACCCTAACGCCGATTCCACCGCCGGGTAACCTTCCAGCAGTCCGTCGCCGGAAAACGCGCCCAACAGCGTGCCCGCCACCCAGGAAAGCCAGGAAAATAAGGCGATGCCGATCATCCAGTTTTCGCTCCATCGGCGGTTATCACGCACCAGCTTCGCGGTGGCGGCGGCAAATACCTCATCCGTCAGGCCAAAAGCCCAGACGGCCGTTTTGCGGTTTTTGAGCGGTTGCAGAATACGGCTGCGCAGCGACGGGCCATAAAGCACGTGGCGAACATCCATGGCCATTACGGTCAGCGCGGCAACCCATAATGCGCTACCTGCGGCAAGCATGGTGGTGATGACGAACTGGCTGGCACCCGCATAAATAATGCAGGAGAAGAAAACGCTTTCGAGTGGGGTAAAACCGAGTTTGGTGGCATTCATGCCAAAGGCAAACGCAACGGGGACGTAGCTCAAAACGATGGGAAGGCTGTCTTTGATACCTTCCAGAAATGTCGCGCTCTGGTCAGACGTGCTCTTTGTTGCGGTTACTGAACTATCCATATCCATAATGTTTGTTATATATCACCCACGTTAATATAACCGGGATAAACAAGTCCCATAACCTTAACAGACTGAGGGACTCGTTAACACCCCGGTGTTCCTACGAAACGTGCAAACGTGGGTGGTTGTTTACATTGCCGCCTCCTGGCGGTGAAATCCTCGCCACCAAACCAGCAGATTTAGCAGCGCCAGTACGCTACCCGCGAGACAAACCCCAGTCCAGCCTGCGTGTTGCCATGCGGAGGCGGAGATCAGCGAGCCTGCCGCGCCGCCAATAAAATAGCTGGTCATATACCCGGCGGTCAGGCGGTTTCGCGCGTCCGGTTTCACGCGATAGATAACCGTCTGGTTGGTGATATGCACCCCTTGCACGGTGAGATCCAGCACGATAATGCCAATAATCAAGGCGATAACCGAGCTATGTCCAAGCCAGATAGCCACCCAGGAGAGCAGCAACAGAATCAGGCCGCCGGTGGTGGTGAGATGGGAATGACCCCGATCCGCCAGCCCACCGGCCTGCCGCGCACCGAGTGCGCCTGCTGCGCCCACCAGGCCAAACAGGCCGATCGTCGCCTCGGAGAACTGAAACGGCGGCGAGGCCAGCAAAAACGCCATTGACGTCCATAAAATGCTGAAGTTCGCAAAGCTCAGGCAGCCAAGCATTGCCCGGGTACGTAACAGTTTGTCGCCGACAAACAGGCCAAATATCGAGCCAAGCAGTTGCAGATAATTAAGGTGATTCTCTTGCTTGATTTTCGGCAGCCCGCGCCACAGCGCCAGCGCCATCAGCACCATTAACACACTGGCGACCCAGTAAACCGTGCGCCAGCCGCCGAGGCTTGCCAGCAATCCGGCAACGGTGCGCGCCAGCAAAATGCCGAGCAGCAGACCGCTCATAATCGTGCCCACCACTTTGCCGCGTTTGTCCGGTGTTGCCAGCGTGGCGGCCAGCGGTACGAGAATTTGTGCCACCACGGAAAACAGCCCGGTCAGCGCGGTGCCGAGGATCATCAGACCGAGTGACGAACTGCTGGCGGTAATCAACATGCCGCCTGCCGACAGCAGCGTCATCAGCACAATCAGCGAACGTCGTTCGAACATATCGCCAAGCGGCACGAGAAATAACAGCCCGGCGGCGTAGCCAAGCTGGGCGGCGGTTACGATAAATCCAGCCTGGTTGGGCGTGAGTGAAAAGGCGTGGGCGATAGTATCGAGGAGCGGTTGCGCATAGTAGTTGCTGGCAACGGCGAGGCCGGTGGCAACGGACATCAGCGCAATCAGCGCCGGGCTAAGGCCCTGGTTCGGTGTGGTCATTGGCGTTGTAAGTCAGGTATGTTTTTCCAGACAATCATCATAGCCAATAGATTGAATTTTGTGAGGAAGATCGCGTGTCGGAACGTGCGGTGACGTACCCTGTCAGGCGAACAGGCGAACAGGCGAACAGGCGAACAGGCGAACAGGCGAACAGGCGAACAGGCGAACAGGCGAACAGGCGAACAGGCGAACAGGTACTGCCTGAATAAGCAAAAGCGCCATCGGCAAAAACCGATGGCGCTTTGGGAAGGCTTAGCGCAACAGGTTATTTCTGCGCGGCAAGCGCCTCTTTGATCCAGCCGTCGAACTGCTGCTGGTGCGCTTTGATCCAGCCATCAACGTGACCCTGAATATCCGCTTCAGATGATTTGCCCGCATGCATCATGGCGTTTTCGGCATTAATATCGGCCAGCGGCAGTTTCATCACCGAGAAAAGTTTCGCCGCCGCCGGGTTTTTCTCAGCCCAGGCTTTGTTGGCAACAATATGCATGGTGTTCACCGGGAAACCGTAGTTCATGCCGTTTGGCAGTTTGGTGTCGATATCTTTCTGTTCCCCCGGTAGAGAAGAGAACGGGACTTGCAGCCAGACCACATCTTTACCCGGTTTCAGCACGTCGCTTACCCAGTACGGTGTCCAGGTGTAATAGAGCACCGGTTTACCCTCTTTGAAGCGGGTAATGGTATCCGCCATCATCGCCGAGTAGTTCCCGTGGCTAACGGTGACGGTGTTTTCCAGACCGTAAGCCTGATGCTGGTGGTTAATGACCGCTTCGCAGCCCCAACCCGGTGAGCAACCCATCATATCGGCTTTGCCGTCGCCGTTACCGTCAAACAATTTGGCGATTTTCGGATCTTTTAGCTGCTCAATGTTAGTGATGTGATATTTCTCGGCGGTCTTCTTATCGATCAAATATCCTTGTGCCGCGCCGGTGACATAGGTGCCTTCACGGTAGAATTTTTTGTCGCCCCCGGCGGCGGCATACATGTCGTCATGCAGCGGTTGCCAGTTGACGGCAGTAAAAGTCACATCGCCCGCCGCCATTGAGGTGTAACCCACGTTGTAATCCACTTCGTCCGGGGTATTCACGGTATAACCGAGTTTTTCAAGGGCGCGGCTCACCAGCAATGTCTGGAAGCTCTCTTCGGCGATAGTGCTTTGAAATGGCTTGACGGTGATGCCTTTGCCTGGCAGTTCTGCGTCCGCAGCAAATGCACTGGTAGAGACAAGGGTGGCAAACGCTGTGGCAAAAAGTACGCTATGTCGCATCGTTGTTCCTTATTGTTCAGGTGGGATACTGCTGCCCGGCGAGGTTGCCGGGCGACAGATTATTTAGCGAAAGGGCGGGTCAGCAGACCCAGCGGGCCGGTTTGATACCAGCGACGATTACCCCGGCTGCGGGAGTCGCGACCGACAGCCTGCGTCAGGCGGTCGAGAATGATGGCGAGGATAACAATCCCCACGCCGCCAACGGTGGCAAGCCCCATATCAAGGCGGCCAATACCGCGCAGTACCATCTGGCCAAGCCCGCCAACGGCGATCATTGAGGCGATCACTACCATGGAGAGGGCAAGCATCAACGTCTGGTTAATTCCCGCCATAATGGTGGGCATGGCCAGCGGTAACTGTACTTTAAACAACATCTGGCGCGGGCTTGCGCCAAATGAGCGCGAGGCTTCAATCAAATCGGCCGGCACCTGGTTAATGCCGAGAATGGTCAGGCGCACCACCGGCGGCAGGGCGAAGATAATGGTCACTACCACGCCCGGCACATTGCCGATACCAAACAGCATCACAATCGGCACCAGGTAGACAAATGCTGGAGTCGTCTGCATCGCATCCAGCAACGGGCGAACGATTTTCGCCGCGCGCTGACTGCGTGCCAGCCAGATGCCCATTGGCAAGCCGATCACCACGCAGAACAGCAGCGCGGTCAGCACCAGCGCTAATGTCACCATCGCCTGCGACCAGGCACCGATGGCGCCAATGGCAATCAGCGACACCAGCGTGGCAATGCCCATTCCGGCGCTACTCATCTGCCAGGCGATCAGCGAGAAAAGAATAATAGCCACCGGCGCGGGCATGCCCAGCAGCATCTGCTGGAACGCACTGAGGATGTAATCCACTGGTACGCGAATGCCCTGAAACAGCGGGCGGAAGTGCATCACCACCCAGTCGATCGCCTGCGTTACCCAGCTATCGAGCGGGATCAGCGTTTTATGGAACGGGTCCATAATATTGAAATGTTCCGGCGCGGGTGCCGGCGTGCTGTGCAGCCAGTCTGCGCTGCTGCCATCGGTTGGTGCGCTACTGCCGCCGCCCCAGGCATCTGCAGACTGCGCGGCGTTGTCGGTTGCAGGTGCGCTATCCCACGGGTTGTTTTGATCAGCCATTGTTTGCCCCCTCGCGATCTAAAGCCTGCAGCAGCATCCGTTTGGAGATGATGCCCACATATTGTTGCTCTTCACCCACCACCGGCACGGCGCAGGGCGCTTGCCCAACGTGGGAGAGCAATTCGCTGAGCGGCGTTTCGGCATCCACCGCAAGCGGGGAGTCGATTAACGCCGCCTCGATCCCCTGGCTTTGACCGAGCGCCTCTTTCAGGGAGTCGATGGAGACAACGCCGACAAATTTATTGCCGCGTTCAATCACATAACCGAATTCACGGTCTTCATCCTGCAACAGTTTCAACGCCGAACGCGGGCCGAAGCCGGGCGTTTTGCGAATTAGTCCGACAGGCGTTCGACGCGCAATATCTTTAGCGCTAAATACCTGACTAATATCCACGCCACGGAAGAAGGTGCGCACATAATCATTAGCCGGATTATTCAATATCTCATCCGGCGTGCCGACCTGTACCACTTCACCGTTTTGCATAATGGCAATTCTGTCGCCAATACGCATTGCTTCATCGAGATCGTGGGAAATAAATACAATGGTGCGCTGGTGTTTGGCCTGAAGCTTTACCAGTTCATCCTGCATTTCGGTGCGAATTAATGGATCGAGCGCGGAGAAAGCTTCATCCATTAATAAGATATCGGGGTTGATGGCTAATGCGCGCGCCAGACCAACACGCTGGCGCATACCGCCAGAAAGTTCATCCGGATAACTGTGTGCATAATTCTCCAGCCCAACCTGACGCAGCGCGTCCAGCGCTTTTTCCTGGCGTGCTTGCGCCGGAATACCGGCCAATTCCATGCCAAAGGCAGCATTATCCAGCACCGTCATATGGGGCATTAGCGCAAATGACTGGAAGACCATCGCAATCTTTTTCCTGCGCACCTCGCGTAATTCGGCGTCTGATATTTTGGCGATATCCACGCCGTCAATCAGCACCTGTCCGCGGGTGGGTTCAGTCAGGCGATTGAGAAGGCGTACCATAGTGGATTTACCCGATCCGGATAATCCCATGATGACAAATATCTCGCCTTCTTCAATGGCCAGACTGGCGTCTTTCACGCCAAGCGACAGACCCGTTTTTTCCAGAATTTGTTCTTTCGAAAGTCCTTTTTCAATATATTTGAAAGCTCGCTGCGGATGCTCGCCAAATATTTTATAAAGGTTTTTAACTTCTAATTTAATTGCCATGCAATAATAGAGTTCCTGTTATTTATTGTGTCGATATCGTACCTGGTGAGAATAATTGACTGGATATACCCTAGCATACTCAGAATCTGAGACAACCCTGAATTTCCCGTCTTTAAGAATTTGCTTAAGTGATAATTGCCGCCATTTCCCATGAAATAAGGGCTGGCGGCGGATGAGATTTTTTTGAAATTCATCGGGAAATCGCACCTGAATAGTGCTGATTCAGATGAAAATGACGAAACAATTACAGTGTAGAAGCTGAAGGGATATTGTGCCGGGAAATCGTGAAGACATTATTGAAATAATAATATCCTTTTTTCGCAGCGGGTTATTTTAAAGGCAATAGTTACGGGGATATCCCCCCTCCCGATGGGGAGAGGAGATAAAGATCAGAAGTTCCAGTCTTCGTCTTCGGTTTCGACGGCTTTGCCCATCACGTATGACGAGCCGGAGCCAGAGAAGAAGTCGTGGTTTTCATCGGCATTTGGCGAGAGCGCGGACAAAATTGCCGGGTTCACTTCGGCCATTTCCGGCGGGAACAACGGCTCGTAACCGAGGTTCATCAGCGCTTTGTTGGCGTTGTAACAGAGAAACGCTTTCACATCCTCGGCCCAGCCGCTATCAGCGTACAGATCATCGGTGTAACTGAGCTCGTTCTCGTAGAGATCCATCAGCAGATCCAGCGCGAAAGTTTTCAACTCCTCGCGTTTTTCTGCGCTCACTTTTTCCAGCCCTTTCTGATACTTATAACCAATGTAGTAGCCGTGCACCGCTTCATCGCGAATGATCAGGCGAATCAAATCAGCGGTATTAGTGAGCTTACCGCGGCTCGACCAGTACATCGGCAGCCAGAAACCGGAATAGAAGAGGAATGATTCCAGAAACACGCTGGCGATTTTCTTTTTCAGCGGCTCATCGGCGCGGTAATAGTGCAAAATCAGTTGCGCTTTGCGCTGCAATGCGGGGTTTTCTTCGCTCCAGGCGTAGGCGGCATCGACATCTTTGGTCTGGCACAGCGTAGAGAAAATAGAGCTGTAAGAGCGGGCGTGCACCGCCTCCATAAAGCTGACATTCGACAACACCGCTTCTTCGTGCGGCGTAAGCGCATCCGCCATCAACGCGGGTGCGCCGACGGTGTTCTGAATAGTGTCGAGCAACGTCAGACCGGTAAACACGCGGATGGTAAGCTGCTGTTCTGCCGGGCTTAGGGTTTGCCAGGCGGGAATATCGTTCGACAGCGGCACTTTTTCCGGCAGCCAGAAATTGCTGGTCAGGCGGTTCCACACTTCCAGGTCTTTATCGTCCTGGATTTTGTTCCAGTTCACCGCGCTGACGCGTGATAGTTGGCTCATCCTTTTCTCCTTACAGCGCGCAGGACACGCAGCCCTGGATTTCGGTGCCTTCCAGCGCAAGCTGGCGCAGGCGAATGTAATACAGCGACTTGATGCCTTTTTTCCAGGCGTAAATCTGCGCTTTGTTGATATCGCGGGTGGTGGCGGTGTCTTTAAAGAACAGCGTCAGCGAAAGCCCCTGATCCACATGGCGCGTGGCTTCGGCGTAGGTATCAATGATCTTTTCCGGCCCGATGTCGTAGGCGTCTTCGTACAGCGCCAGGTTGTCGTTGGTCATAAACGGCGCCGGGTAGTAAACGCGCCCGGTTTTGCCCTCTTTGCGGATCTCAATTTTCGACACAATCGGGTGAATGCTTGATGTCGCGTGATTGATATACGAGATCGATCCGGTGGGCGGCACCGCCTGCAAGTTCTGGTTATAGATCCCGTAGCGCATCACATCGTCACGCAGTTGTTGCCACATCTCACGGGTTGGGATGGTGATGCCAGCACGTGCAAACAGCGCCCGCACTTTTTCCGTTTTCGGTTGCCAGTCGCCTTCAAGGTACTGGTTGAAATACTCGCCGCTGGCGTAGCGCGAGGCCGGGAAACCGGCAAAATGCTGACCGCGTTCGCGGGCGATCATCATTGAGGTATGCAGTGCATGCCAGGTGATGGTGTAGAAATAGAAATTGGTAAAATCGAGTCCTTCCGGGCTGCCGTAGGCGATGCCTTCGCGCGCCAGATAACCGTGCAGGTTCATCTGTCCAAGCCCGATGGCGTGCGAGGCGGCATTGCCGTTTTCCACCGAGGGCACCGAGCGGATATGGCTCATGTCGGACACGGCGGTTAAACCGCGAATGGCGGTTTCCACCGTGCGGCCAAAGTCCGGGGAATCCATGGTGTGCGCAATGTTCAGCGAGCCAAGGTTACAGGAGATATCGCGCCCGGTGTCGGCGTAATCGAGGTTCTCATCAAAGGTCGAGGCGCTGTTCACCTGCAAAATTTCCGAGCACAGGTTGCTCATGTTAATGCGCCCGGCAATCGGGTTGGCACGGTTAACCGTATCTTCAAACATGATGTACGGGTAGCCGGATTCAAACTGAATTTCCGCCAGCGTCTGGAAGAAATCACGGGCGTTAATGTAGCTTTTACGCACGCGTTCGTCGGCCAGCAATTGCTCGTACATCTCGCTGATAGCAACGTCGCCGAACGGTTTACCGTATAAACGCTCGACATCATAAGGCGAGAACAGCGCCATTTCGGCGTTCTCTTTCGCCAGACGGAAAGTGATATCCGGGATCACCACGCCAAGCGACAGGGTTTTGATACGGATTTTCTCGTCGGCGTTTTCGCGCTTAGTATCAAGAAAACGCAGAATATCCGGGTGATGCGCGTGCAGATAAACCGCCCCCGCGCCCTGGCGTGCGCCAAGTTGGTTGGCATAGGAAAAGGCATCTTCCAGCATTTTCATCACCGGGATCACCCCGGAAGACTGGTTTTCAATGCGCTTGATCGGTGCGCCGGCTTCACGCAGGTTGGAGAGCAGAAATGCCACGCCGCCACCGCGTTTGGAAAGCTGCAACGCGGAATTCACCGCGCGGCCAATCGACTCCATATTGTCTTCAATGCGCAGCAGGAAGCAGGAGACCAGCTCGCCACGCTGCTGTTTGCCGCAGTTGAGGAACGTTGGCGTCGCGGGCTGGAAACGACCCGAGAGGATCTCGCTGGTTAACTGGCGCGCCAGCGTTTTATCGCCCTGCGCCAGCGTCAGTGCCACCATGCAGGCGCGATCTTCGAAGTGTTCAAGGTAGCGTTTACCATCGAAGGTTTTTAGCGTGTAGCTGGTGTAAAACTTCCATGCACCGAGAAAAGTCTGGAAGCGGAAACCGCTGGCGTGTGCATCGGCAATCAGGTCGACGACGAACGCACGGTCGTAACGGGCTAACACGCTGTCGTCGTAATAACCTTCCGCCACCAGCCAGTTCAGACGTTCATCCTGGCTGTTAAACGTCACGGTATTCGGGCGGACATGGGTTGCCATAAAGGCGTCAACCGCCTCACGGTCTTTTTCAAACTGAATGCGGCCGTCTTTATCATAAAGATTTAGCATCGCATTCAGTGCGTGAAAATCGGGCGCGGATTGCATCACGCGCTCTGCGGTTGTCGTAGCCAAAATTCGCTTACTCCTTTACGCACGTTGTCGATGTCCTGTTGGGTGCCCATCAACTCAAAACGATACAGATATGGCACGGCGCATTTTTGCGATATCACATCGCCTGCGCGACCAAAGGCTTCGCCGAAATTACGATTGCCGGAGGCGATCACGCCGCGAATCAACGCGCGGTTTTGCGGATCGTTCAAAAAACGGATCACCTGGCGGGGAACTGCGCCTGCCGTGCCGCCGCCACCATAACTGGGCACCACCAGGATATAGGGTTCGTCTACCTGGATGCGCTCACGCTCATTAAGCGGAATGCGCACGGCCGGCAGTCCGAGACGCGCGATAAAACGCTGCGTGTTTTCCGAGCTGCTGGAGAAGTAGACGAGGGTGCTCATGCGCTGGCCACGCTCGGCGCGGCGTGTAAGCGGTTAATCATGTCCGGGCGGAAACCGGACCATGTTGTTTCCCCGGCGACAACCACCGGTAACTGACGAAAGCCCATCGCACGCAACTCATCTGCCGCTTCCGGCACGTGGTCAACGTTCACCATTTCGAACGCCAGGCCACGGCTTTCCATCGCGCGTTTGGTGGCGTGGCACTGAACACAATCATTTCGAGTGTAAATGGTAATGCGCATAATTCGTATTTCCGTCTAAAATGGATTGGCGGCGCGAAGGTTCGCGTCAGTTAGTGTGTGTGTTACCGATCTAAATACTAGATGTAGTTATTTAAAGATGCAACCACACAATATATAGGAAATTGTCATAGGCTTTGCCCAAAGGATGGAAACAATGGGTAAGGGCGGTTTGTACGCGTTTCGTACAAAAAAGGGCGATGTGCAGGCAAATAAAAACCCCTGCGGGCGTTGAAACCGGCAGGGGTCAGCAGGGCGGAAATCCGTTAGCGGCGCAAGCTCAGCAGCGCGCCAAGAAAAATACCGACCGCGGCGGCAGCGCCAACGCTGCACCAGGGTTTGTCTTTCACAAACGTATCGGCACAACCCACGGCGTCTCTCGCCGCTTGTTGCACACGGCTGCGACCATGCATGCGTGTGCGGGTCTCTTTCAATAGGGACTGTGCTTTACGACGCGCGCTTTCAGCTTCGTCTTTCGCGTCGCTGCCCCAGGATTTCAGCACGGCTTCAAGGCTGTCAGCGAGCTGGTTAACATCGTGGTTAATATCCTCAACACCTTCATCTACGTCACGGCGATTCGGTTTGTTAAACATAGGATCCTCCCTCGTTTTCGATGTAAATTTCAGTTTAGACCATAATTTTTAAGGCCAGGCGGCAATCACGCCTTTCAGGTTCGTTTGTGGAATTTTCTGAGTCACGGTCCATGCTCAGTCATGTAAGGTGGCGAGGCTTTGGAAAGATGACGAGGAAAATCTATGTATTTAAGACCCGATGAAGTGGCGCGCGTGCTGGAAAAAGTGGGATTCACCATGGATGTGGCCACGCCGAAAACCTATGGTTATCGCCGTGGTGAAAATTATGTGTATGTTAACCGCGAAGCGCGTATGGGACGCACGGCGCTGGTGATTCACCCCACGTTGAAAGAACGCAGTTCGTCGCTTGCGGAACCCGCCTCGGACATCAAATTGTGCGATCACTACCAGAATTTCCCGCTCTACTTCGGCGGCGATGCGCAGGAGCATTACGGCATTCCGCACGGCTTTAGCTCGCGCGTGGCGCTGGAAAAATTTATTACGGGATTATTTGGCGAAGCGCATTAAAAAGGCGGCAGACCAAAGCCTGCCGCCCGCCATCAGGCCTTGGCCTGATGGTAGTTGCTCACCCGGAACAGGCGGCGGCAATAATCGAGGAAGTAACCGTACACTGCGCCCATCATCATCGACAGCACAATATTGGAGCTGACTGCGGCGACAATCTGGTGCCAGTCGGCACCGACTCCCCACAAAATGGCGACATACACCGGAGACTGAAAGGTCACGTAAGCCAGCACATCGGCCAGATTTTTCATCCAGCCAGACGGGCTAATACGGCGGGCGTAACGCATAAACGCATCGCGGTACATACCATAAGGCCAGGCAATAATAATGTTTACCGGAATAGCCACCAGCCGCGATGAAAGTGACTGTTCAAAGCTCATTCCGGAGAGAAATATTTCAATCAACATGTTCACTACCGAACAGTAGACAACCATAGCAAAGGTGTCCGCAGCGGCGTGACGCAGGCGAGACTGCGAAGAGAACATGGTGGTGCTCCTTGATAATCAATAAACAGGCTAATGAACGGTCGTGGTAGCGTTTTGAAACGGCTGGCTTGATGTGTGTAGATTATCTGTCTGCGTTGAAACTAACAACTAGCGATAAATTTTTATTTTCTTTTCTTTATTGGATAAAGTGCTCTGCGTTTGCGTGAATTTTACGCATTTCATTATTTTTGTTGGGATGGCTATTAAATGTTTTAAATATCAAGTGGTTACATTTTATGCGTGATGTGGCGCACTGACTAACGAGCAAGGGAACAGCCACGTTTCAGCGCGCTATGCTTCCAGGAAGAAAATAAAACATTAAGCAGCATTTTTTATGCTAACTAAGCGTGAATGGTAGTGTTTAGTGCTGAAAATGAGGTTGCTTTTTTATGCGGTTTTTTTGAATGGAAATGAAATTTTAAGCGGTGGGAGAACGCCCACCGCTACCGATTAGCAGACGCCAAAATCACCGTCTTCTTTATACAGAGAGACATCTTCCGCTTTCAGCGTGATTTTTGCTGCCTGCTCGTCGTGGGCCGGAACCGCGACAATCTGATCCTGATGGACTTCCAGTACTTTCAGTTTTGGCCCGCCAATACGTGGCTGCACAATATCACCGACAGAAAACATGTTTTGCTCCTTTTGTAATGAGTTTGTGAAGATAAACATAGCCTGAACGTCCGCCTGGGTACAGCGTAAAAGAGGGTAAACACGGCCAGTGAAAGTGGCAGGTGCAGACAAAGTGGCTAATCTTAAAGGGATTGTCTTTCTTTTCAATCAACTGGAATGACGTTGCACAGGAGGTTTATATGGGTTTCTGGCGAGTTGTATTTACCATTATTCTGCCGCCGCTGGGCGTGCTGCTTGGCAAAGGCTTCGGTTGGGCATTTTTCATTAACATCCTGCTTACACTGCTGGGCTATTTCCCTGGCCTGATCCACGCGTTTTGGGTGCAAACCCGCAATTAACCCCTGTCGGGCGGGTCTCCGCCCATTATTAAAACTCACGAGATAACATCCCAATTTATGGTGGTTTTGCGTGAATTTTGCGCAAAAAAGTAAAGAACTGTTGCCGCTCCGACGATAACCGACTGATGAACGTCAATTCTACGGAGAAGATATGAACATTCAGGATGTTGGTTCGGCTGCCGCGTCACAGACGTCGCCCGAAGTACGTCAGTCAAAAACCATCACTTTTGCCGGAAAAGAGATCGTCACGGAAAGCTCAATTTCCGTCAATATCTCAGCAGAAGCGCTGGCAAAGGGCATGGAAGGGCACACTGCGCCGACCAAAGAGGAGAGTGAAAAGGTGGCGCAGGCAATGGCGGTGGTTCGCAATACCAACATGGCCACGTATTCGCGTGGGCCAAGCCTCGCCAGCGAGTTCTATTCCGATCCGCAAAGCGCGGGCGATGCGGTGAAGTTTATCGACTTTTTCCAGCACTCAACTGTTAACCCTGATGACATGGCCGCCGCGCTGCATCAGGCGCTCGTCTCACCGCAAGCGAGCGGTGATTACACTACCAGCGCGATGGATCTGTCGATGACCCAGGCGAAGCTCAATGAGGTGGTATCAAAGTACATCTCTGCTGATTATCAGCAGCAGGCCAGCGCGTTTGTCGTCAGTTTTATTGCCGAAAAAGCCGATCAGGCCGATCAGATGAACCGCGTGGTGCTGACGCAGGCGTCGAATCTGGCGCAAAGCCTGGGCAATACGGCACAAGCCAGGCAACATCAGCAAGCGATTGAGCAACTGAGCGCGGGCACACATGCATCCCAGACGGTACGCAATCAAATGCTGAGTATCACCGCCAGCGGTACTGACAGCGATAGCTGGTTCACGCAGTTTAATCAGTCAGTGGACAATAGCGGAACGCTGCCGTTTATTCGTGATATCGAGAAAAACCACATCGGCGCGCTACAGCAGCAATGGCAGCAGTTTGCGGTCTTTTTACAGACGGCAAAACAGAGCGATGCAGCACAAGAGCGTGGCAATCAGTAACCGCGACAGCGATGTAAACGGCATCATGAAAGGAAGAAAAGCCAGCGCGACAAGCATATCGCGCTGGCTTTTTGCGGGGGTTAGAACGTTTCCCAGTTGTTGTCACTGCTTGATGACGCTGCGGTAGCGACCGGGCGCAGCGGCGTGGCTTGCGGTTTGCCCGGTTTTGCATTCAGTAGCGCGTTGTGTCCGTTAACACGGAACACGGCAACCGCCTGGCGCAACTGCTCGGCTTGCTGCTCCAGCGCAGCGGAAGCCGCGGCGGATTCCTGCACCAGCGCGGCGTTCTGCTGAGTTACGCTGTCCATCTGCGATACCGCAAGGCTCACCTGTTCAATTCCCTTGCTCTGTTCTTCAGAGGCGGAGGCGATTTCGCCCATAATATCCGTTACACGCGTAACGGCATTGACGATCTCTTTCATCGTATCGCCCGCTTCCGCAACCTGCGTGGTACCCGAGTTCACCCGGTTCACGGAGTTATCAATCAGGGTTTTGATCTCTTTAGCCGCCTGCGCGCTGCGGCTTGCCAGCGTACGGACTTCCCCTGCCACCACCGCAAAACCACGGCCCTGTTCACCGGCGCGCGCCGCTTCTACCGCAGCGTTGAGCGCAAGAATATTGGTCTGGAAGGCAATGCCGTCGATCACGCTGGTGATATGGGCGATTTGCTGCGAACTGTCGGAAATTTCGCTCATCGTGCGCACCACGTTATTCACCACTTCGCCACCGCGCGCGGCGGTATCGGAGGCGTTTTTCGCCAGATGCGATGCCTGACGGGCGTTATCGGTGTTCTGTTTCACCGTTGCCGTTAACTGTTCCATGCTGGCGGCGGTCTCTTCCAGCGAGGCGGCTTGTTGCTCGGTACGCGACGAGAGATCGTTGTTGCCGGTGGAGATTTCGCTGGCGCCAGTGTAAATCGAATCGGAGCTGTTACGCACCGCGCTGACGGTTTTCACCAGCGACGTTTGCATTTCATGTAAACCGGCGGCGAGCTGGCTCATTTCGTTACGCCCTTCAGCCGAAATGCGCATCGTCAAATCGCCCCCGGCGATAGCGCGAATATGCCCCATCACGCTGTGCAGCGGGCGCAGAAGCAAGTGCTGCAAACCCAGCCAGATAACGGTCATTACCGCAATTACCACCAACAAAATCACGCCCAGCGTCCATTGCATGCTGGTAAAACTGCTCTGGTTTTGCTGTGCGGCGGCTTGCAGGAAGGTGTTGTTTTCCGCCCGCCATTTGGCGTAGCTGGCATCCATATCATCCTGCGCTTGCTGCGCGTCGAGGTTGCCATAAGCCTCGTAGTTATTGGCGCGCAGGAAGGCGATCGACTGCTGCAACACATCGTGCATTTTGGTGATGTTCTGCGCCACTTCGTCGGCTAATGCGGCGTCCTGCCCGGCAACGCGCGGTGTGCTTTTGTAGTTGTTGAAATACCCTTCGGACTTACCCAGAGAATCTGCCGCCGTCGTGAGCAGTTTTTCAATGCTGGCCAGCGACGCCGGATCGCGCTGGTTTTTCAAAAAGCGGATTGCCACGCGGGTAACGGTAACGCGTGTTTTGATAAGCGTGTTCACGCTGTCGCCAAGATTTTCTTGCTGCGCGTTCAAAACGCCAGTGTTCTGAAAGTTGACCCTGTCGTTATTGACCGCCGAGTAGAAAAGACCCCCAGTAACCAGTTGAAGAAGACAAAATACTGAAAGAGCAATAATGATGCCTGTAATAACCCGTATATTTTTAAGCATGGCCATAGTCCGTGAAAGAGTCGGGATTGCACCACTAATATCGACCTGGCCAGCATTAACTTTATGATCACTTTTTAAACACTTAAATAAGACTTAAATAAGTGCCGGCGCCTTGCGCGCCGGGAAAGTGTTTTAGATTTTTTTGCGGCGTTTTACGGCGAGAGCAATACGGGGTTCCAGCAGTTTTGCCACGGCGGCGAAGACGGGAACGACAACCGAGTTACCAAACTGGCGATAGGCTTGCGTATCGGAAACCGGAATGCGAAACGGTTTTTCGCCCACTTTTTCAAACCCCATCAAACGCGCACATTCGTGTGGTGTCAGCCGTCGCGGGCGACGTGCCTGATTTTCCGCGTTGGAAAAATCGACCTCGCCGAGCGCTTTATCCCAACCGCGATCGATAAGAATTTCTGATCCATCTTTGTGATAACGCGCCGAAAGGGTGCGCGCCACACTATCGGCGCGGGTTGGATCAACCAGCCCGAAGCCAAAACCATTACCTTTCGCGGCGTGCTTTTTCGCGTAGCGATAGAGGTAATCCCACAGCTTATGCGACAACACATATTTGCTGTCGACGGTCGGCTCCAGTAGCTCACCGAATGCGGGCCGTTTTGTCGGATAAAAACGGTCGATATCGCGCAGGGTAAAACCGTCGGCGAGATCTAAATCGCGGCGAAAACCCACCAGCACAATGCGCTCGCGGTGCTGGGGTAAGAAGTGTTTGCCATCGATGATTTTCGGGTCATCTTTGCCGTTCAGCGCGGCGTCAGCGACGTCATAGCCCAGTTCATCCAGCGTATTCATGATCACGCTGAAGGTTTTGCCTTTGTCGTGGCTCTTTAAATTTTTAACATTTTCCAGCACGAAGATGGCAGGGCGACGGGCTTTGATAATGCGCGCCACATCGAAAAACAGCGTGCCCTGCGCTTCGCACTCAAAGCCGTGCGCGCGGCCCATGGCGTTCTTTTTACTGACACCCGCAAGGCTAAAGGGCTGGCAGGGAAAACCGGCGAGCAGAACATCATGGTCGGGGATCGTTGCGGCGATATGCGCGTAGGCATCGGCTTCGGAAATGTTCGGGTTGCCGCTTAACGTCACTTCGCGAATATCCTGATTGAAGGTATGCGTGGCGTGATCGTTGTACCAGTTAGCTTTATAGGTGCGTACCGCGTTTTTATTCCATTCACTGGTAAACACGCACTGCCCGCCAATGGCTTCAAACCCGCTGCGAATACCGCCGATACCGGCGAAGAGATCGATAAAGCGAAAACGATAGTTCGGGTGATGGGCGGGTGGGGAGGGCAGCAAACTGCGAAGCTGCGCTTCTTCGGCGGCGGTGAACGTTTTCGCATTGCCTTTGCCGTTAACCCAGCGGTTGAGCGATTCGCGGCTCCACTCGGCTTTACCCGCTTTTTTTAACTGCTCTGCCACATATTTCTGGCCGTAAATTTCCAGCACCTGATCCAGTAGTACCCGGTCCCGTTCCTGCTGTCGCTGCTGGTCAGTATCTGCCTGCGCCAGCAGATCCTGCGCAAGTGAATCAAATTCCGCCATGACGTCTCCTTGGGGTTAGGCCCTGAAATATATCACTCATTTGACCCAGAGGATAATCGGCAGGTGCGGGCTTTTTTACTGCGCAATAAATGAAGGCGGTACTGATTCGGTGAGCCACACGCCGTTATCAGCTTGATAGAAAACAAAGCCCTGCGTCTGCATCTCTCCTGCGTTAATCCGCAGCACCACCGGTTTCCCATGGCGCTGACCAACTGCCGTTGCTGTGACTTCATCGGCGGATAAGTGCACATACTGGCGCGATTTTGCTTCAAGCCCTTGGGCGAGAATGTCGTCAAGGAAGCGGGTTGCCGTGCCGTGATAAAGCGTTTCTGGCGGCGCTTTCGGTTGATAGGAAATATTGACCTGCGCGGTGGAATGCCCCTGCGCGGCGCGGATTGATGCACCATCGGCAGATAAGGTGAAGCGCTTTTTATCGCTGGTCTCGACAATCTGGCGGATCAGCTCGTGGGTAAACGTATAACCTTGCGATGCAGCACCCGCGATCAGCGCGTCGATATTCGCCCAGCCTTCCGCATCCAGCGTCAACCCAATTGCCTGGGGTTCATGGCGTAAGACGTAGCTTAAAAACTTGCTCATCTCACTCTGTTTTTTGTCCATCAATGATTCTCCGTTTGAAAGCGCCATTATCTGGCGACTTTTCTGTGTGGGCAATTACCCACTTCTGGCGGCGTAAACCTGTCTAACTGCGGTTCCACGGCATTTTCGCCAACAGCAGCGCCATGCCGCACCAGCCGCTCAGGCCCGCGAACAGCAAACCCGCGCCGACAAAACCCGACAGCAGGAAGAAATTGGGGTGAAGCGCAAAACCGAGCACCACACCGAGCAGGATCAGGCTGCCTGCCACAATCTGCACCTGCTGCATCAGCGGGCGCGGCTGGCGTTTATCCTGCACCGTCGGCAGCTTTTCGTGTTTCCAGTTATTGAGTCCTCCGTCGAGGATCATGACTTTTGCGGGCGCTGCCGCGCGCACCAGCGCCTCGGCGTTTTGTTGTGTGCGCATGCCGGACTGGCAATGGAATATAACCGTTTGGTCCGGCGAAATTTGCGTAACGGTCTGCCCGGCAAGCAGGTCGTCCAGCGGCAGGGAAACCGCGTCGGGTAAATGTTCGCGACGAAATTCATCCGCCTGGCGAATATCAACAATCAACGCGTCGTTTTGCTGCTGCGCGCTGGCTTCTTTGGGGCTGACGAGGGTGTACTGCATGGCTATACCTCCGGGCAATAAAGGGTTTTCAGCGTGTGGACCAGCGTGCGGATCGCTGGCGCTTTAATGAAGTAGTTCACCCGCTGCGCCTGGCGCTGGCTTTCGATCAACCCTTCCTCCTTCATCCGCGCCAGATGCTGCGACGTGGCGGAAGGGCTAAGGCCGGTAATCGCGCTTAATTCCCCGGCAGACGTACCAGGCGCATCGCACAGCATGCAGAGGATCAGTAAACGATGCGGGTTACTCATCGCTTTCAGCAGGGCCGACGCTTTCTCGGCCTGCGCTTGCAGTAAGGTGATATCGGGACTGGTCATTGTACTTTAGTATTATCTAAATTTAGGTAACTCTAAAATAAGTGGCAAGGGAAAAGCAACTGGTATGAATAAATTACTCACACTTTCGGTTTGAATTCTGGCCGCCAACTTCGTTTACTGACGGCTAACATCCCGCTATCTATGGAGAAAAACGTGAAAGTTTGCCGCCATCTCAACTATGTGATTTGCGCCCTTACAATGTGGGCCAACGGCGCGAACGCCTGGAGCAACGCGTTGCCTGTTGGGCCTGCGGCAGGTGATCAAACGCTTTCGCCGTTTTATATCTGGGATGGCGCGTTACCCGCTAAACCCGGCGTGATGCTGCGTGAAGAGCCGATTCCCGGTCAGCCTGATATTACCGATGCCAGCCAGATCGCGCGTATTCTTTATACCTCGCAGGATAAACGCTGGAATGCTGGCATCGTGCCGGTCAGCGGTACGCTGTGGTTGCCGAAAGGGCAAGCGGCAAAAGGCGGCTGGCCGCTTGTTGCCTGGGCGCACGGCACGCTGGGCGTCGCCGATAGCTGTGCGCCTTCCTGGACTAACCCGACCCCGCGCGATGCGCACTATATCAACCAGTGGCTGAAGCAGGGTTTTGCCGTCGTCGCCACCGATTACCAGGGGCTTGGCGGGCCTGGCCCGCACCCGTACATGAACTGGGAAGCAGAAGGGCGTTCGGTGCTGGACAGTGTGCGCGCTGTGCTCAGCAGCACGCCGCAATTGGCAAATAATCTGGTGATCAGCGGCCAGTCGCAAGGCTCTGGTGCATCGCTTGGTGCCAGCCTGCTCGCGCCGGATTACGCCCCGGAACTCAAGCTGCGCGCGACAATAGCCACCGGTGTGGTTGGCACTTTTCCGGATGGTCCGATCAAACCGGGGCCTGCGCGGCCAGGGCAGCGCGATCCCGCCCGCTTTACGCTGCTGCGCATCATTGGCGGTTCGTTGCCGGACGGCGCACCGGCAGCGGAAAAATGGGTGACGGATAAAGGCGCGAAGATGCTGGCGCTCGCCAGAACATCCTGTATGCCGGAACTGGGGCGTTACGAGCGGCGGGAAAAACTCACGGGTGACACGGTGTTTATCGGTGGTACAAAACAGGTGGAATCAACATTGCTTGCGGTAACGGATATGCCCGTGAAAACCTTTCCCGCACCGCTGTTTACCGCAACCGGGCTTGCCGATCATACGTTGTCACCGCATCACCAGTACGCCGCCATCGCTGCACTCTGCGCGGGTGGCAATGCGGTGGAGTGGAAGACCTACCCCGGCATTACGCATAACGGTGTGGTTAACGTTGCTTTCGACGACGAGCTGAAATTTGTGCGCGGCGTGATGGAAAACGCCCCGCAGCCCAACAGTTGCGGTTCGTTACAGGCTCCGGGGAAATTGCAGCAGCCATTAGAAGGCGTGCCGTTTAACCGCTAGCACATCGGGCAAACCGTACACTCACCGCCTAAACGGCAGCAAGTAAAAGGGAGAAGTCGGTGCCTGGTGATGTCGCACCGCCAGGCCACGGTTGTCGATAACCGACACCGACGGGGTTTTGCTGAACAGTGATGTGCTCATTATTCTCTCCTGTTTGTGTGATGCTGCCAGTAAGGCTGCATGATTAAAAATAGAGCAAACAGGAGAGGGAGGATTCTTATGAGGCGGGGTGGCGAACGCGCAGCGTTGCGGGCAGCACGCGCTGCGGTGAAGCCGGTTCATTGCCTTCTATCATCTGGGTGATGATATCAAAGCAGTCCTGCGCGAGACGCGGGACATTCTGCTCCACCGTATCAATCGGCAGCGTCAGCGAATCATATAAATAGTGATCGTCGAAGCTGGCGATATGAATATCGCTCTCCAGCAAATGGTGCTGGCTCATATAACGCAGAACCCCTTCCAGCAGGCCGCAGGCGGCGGTGAACAGCGCTTTGGGCGGGCGGCCCAGTTTTGCGCACAAGGCGGCGAACATCTCATAACCGCTGCTCGGATGGTAATTACCGTGAATGATCCACTCCGGGCGCGGCGTAACACCGGCGCGCTCCAGCCCTAGCATAAACCCGGCAAGCCGGTCTTTGGTGGGTGACAGGCGCGGTTGCCCGCCAAGAAAGTAGACTTCATCCGGGTTGGCGCGCGCCAGCCGTTCGACCAGATCGGCGGTCGGCGTCAGTGAATCGGTGATCACTAACGGCAACTGCGTGTCATTGATATGGCGGTCAAACAGCACCACCGGCAACTGCTCGCTGAGCTTCACATAGTCGGCGTCGTTTTGCATGCTGGAGGCGACAATCAGCCCGTCCACCTGGCGCGCAACCAGATTGTTGACCACCACCGTTTCCTGGCTGGCGTTTTCATCGGTACAGGAGATAAGGAGTTGCAAACCGGCTTCGCGGCAGAGGTTTTCCAGTTCGTGAGAAAAAACAGCGAAACCGTAGTTGGTGATTTCCGGCACCACCAGCCCCAGCGTATGGCTGCGGTTTTCACGCAGCAGGCGGGCGTGAATGCTGGGCTGGTAATGATGCTGCTGGGCGATGGCCTGTACGCGATCGCGCGTCTCCTGCGCCACGCGCAGCTCTTTACCGCGGCCGTTAAGCACCAGGCTGGCGGTGGCTTTCGACACACCCGCCAGCGCGGCGATATCACTGATGGTAACGCGTTTTGTTTTTCTCACGGTTGTGCATCGGTTAAGGAAACAAGCACTTATTCTACCATGCAAGCACGTAACGACCAGTAGCTGGCCTGCACTTCTGCGTCTCCCGTCAGGGTTATTTGCGCCGGATGAACCGGGAAATAGCGGCTGCTCATCACCCCTTCGCCATCATTGATAAAGATCTCTATGCTTGAGTGGTCGCAAAGGATCTGCAACTTATGCGCGCATCCGTTCCAGTACCGGTACAGCCATGCGCCGTTCTCCAGGCTGCGGCGTGAAAGGCGCAGTTCATGGTGATGCCATTCGAGGATCAGCGTATCGGCGAAATTCAGCGTTACGCCACCTGCACTTTCCAGTACCAGTTCCAGACGCTGCGCATCCAGCGCGGGTATCTTGTGCGCCACGCCGCGATACTGTTGCTGTTCACCGCGCAGCGCCTGCAACTCCTTGACGGGTTGCTGGTAGAGTTTTCCATTGCGGGAGGTCAGCTCGCGCAGGCAGGTCATCTGGTGGATCCAACCATTGGCAACGGTCGGCTGGCGCATCTCTTCGCCGTCCGGCACGCCCATCCAGCCCACCAGCAGGCGGCGTCCGTCGGCGCTGAGCGTGGTTTGCGGGGCATAAAACTCAAACCCGGCGTCCAGTTCGTGAAATTCACCGTGCTGGTAGCTCGCACTGGCGTAGTCGAGCTGGCCGCTTAAGTAAGCGCTTGGGTAAGTGTTCAGATAACGCTTCTCTTCACGCGCCACGCCTTGCGGACAGCAGATTAAAAATGTACTGCCGTTAAGCGTGAACATGTCCGGGCACTCCCACATGTAGCCCGCATCACCCAGACCGCCCAGCCCGCTACCGGCGATTTCGCCGAGGTTTTGCCAGTTCCACAGGTTTTCGGAACGCAGCAGTAAAACTTTGCCCTGTAATTGCAGATCCTGCGCACCCAGCACCATGTACCAATAATCGCCGTGGCGCCACACTTTCGGGTCGCGAACGTGACCGGTGTAGCCGTGCGGCAGGGGGAGAGCAGGGCCGAGCTTGTCGAAGCCGCCCGCGCTGTTTTGCACCGCCAGGCACTGCCACGCGGTGCGCGTGCCGTCATCGAATTTGACATTGCCGGTATAACAAAGCGTCAGGACGCCATTGTTATCAACGGCGCTGCCGGAATAACAACCGCTGCGGTCGTACTCTTCATCAGGCATCAACGCGACAGGTTCATGCTGCCAGTGCACTAAGTCCTCTGAACTCCAGTGCCCCCAGCACTTGTGCTGGTGCTGGCAGCCCAGCGCATTCCACTGGTAGAACAGGTGGTAGCGCCCGGCAAAGTGGATAAACCCGTTCGGATCGTTGAGCAGCCCGGTAGTGGGTGCCAGGTGCCAGCCAGGGTAATGGCTGTCATTTAGCGCCTTCGGTTGACCTTTCATCACCGCCTGTAAAATGGCGGGTAGCAGCGGTTGTGAAGCCATTATTCAGAGTCCGTTTTGTATTTCAGCAGGTAAGAGATAACAAAGGCGACGCTAAAGGCGATAGCCATGCCGATAATATAATTCAGCAGCGAGCTGGCCTGCACAATCGCCATCCCTGGTAGGCCGGTCAGGCCAACCGCCGTCATATAAACATGCACCGACACCACCCACGCACCACCGACCGCGCCGCCAATCAGTGCGGCGATAAACGGTTTTACAAAGCGCAGGTTGATACCGAAAATTGCTGCCTCGGTAATGCCGAGCAGGGCAGAGAACGCCGAGGGCAGGGTAATCGCTTTAATCTTCGCGTCTTTGGTTTTAAACCATACCGCCAGGCACGCGCCGCCCTGCGCCACGTTTGCCATCGCCCAGATCGGCAGCAGGAAGTTAACGCCAATCGACGGGTTACCCAACAGCCCGGCTTCAATGGCATGGAAGCTGTGGTGTACGCCAGTAATGACAATCACCGAATATAAGCCGCCGAACAGCAAACCGGCCAGCCATCCGGCATGGGTGATAAGCGTGCTGAGCACAAAGGAGATGCCGTCGCCGAGCGCGCGACCGGCCGGGCCGATAATCAACATCGCGACAAAGCCGGAGATAATCACCGTCAGGAACGGTGTGAGGATCAGATCCAGCGCATCCGGGATCACCCGGCGCAGTTGCTTTTCCAGCAGGCTCATGAACCACACCGCCAGCAGCACCGGGAAGACCGTGCCCTGGTAGCCAATCATCGCCACTTCAATGCCGAAGAAATTCATAGTGTGGAAGCCTGCCGCCACGCCCCAGGCGTTGGTCAGCGCCGGGTGGGTCAGAATGCCACCAAGCGTAGCGCCAAGGTACGGGTTACCGCCAAATTCGCGCGCGGCAGTAAAACCAATCAGGATCGGCAGAATGATAAACGCCGCCGAGCTGAACATGTCGAGCATGATATAGAGCGCGTTATCGGCGCTGACCCAGCCGTAGGTTTTCACCATCCCCAGCAGGCCCATCAGCAGGCCGGAGGCGACAATCGCCGGAATAATCGGCACAAAAATGTTGGAGAGCAAACGGGCGATACGCTGGAACGGATTCAGCTTACGCGCGGCAATATCCGCCGCTTCTGATTTGCTGGTTTCGCTGATCCCGGCTTCGGCAATAAACGCGGCGTAAACTTTGTTCACTACGCCTGTGCCAAAGATAATCTGCAACTGACCGGCGTTACGAAAGCACCCTTTTACACCGTCGACTTTGCCAATCGCGGCAGTGTCCGCTTTGGCATCTTCCACCAGCACCAGACGCAGGCGTGTCGCGCAGTGCGCGGCGCTGGCAATATTGTCCTTGCCTCCCAGTAGCGGCAGTAGCGACCGGGAAATTTGTGCAAAATCCATAAAAACCTCTGTTTTATCGTTTTTGTGGGACTAACCGGCAAAAATGGCTCCCGAAGGAGCCGTTTCATCAGAACCAGGTTTCCATTTGTACGCCGAAGTTCCATTCGCCGCCGGCCTTGAAGCCGTCGCTGCCAAAGGCATCGGAGCTCGCATATTTATCCAGACGATGATCCCAGTCCATCCAGGTGGCGAAAAGACGGATTTCCGGGCGTTTAAGGAATTCACCCACATCGCTGGCTTTCAGCGTTGGGGCGACGGTAAGTTTGTAGAAGTTGCCGCTGACGGCGTTGCGGCTGTTGTAACCTTCGGGGCGCAGATCCATGTACTGATAGCTGCCTTCATACTGCATCTCGAAGTTTTCGGTAAAGCCCTGAATCAGGCGCACGTTGGCGGTTGCCCATTGATAGCTGTCGCCTTTGACATAGCGATCTTTGCTGGTCTGCGCCAGCAGTGCCGGGGCAATATGCCAGCCGCCGCCGAGCGGCGTAATGCCGTAGCTGGCAAGACGCCAGGTGTTGGCTTCCGACAGCAGCGCGCCGTCGGAACCGATGGATTTCACTTCCGCACCCAGGCCGTGACCATACAGCAGCGCGGTTTTCGCTGAGCCTTCACGCAGGCCGTAGAAGCTATCGTTATGCAGGCCGAGCAGGGCGTGCACACCGGTGTTCGCCGCATCGTTCTTCACTTTGTTGCCGTCGAGATCGAGGCGGTCGTCGTTGTCTTTGGCGCGCATCCCGCTGACCATCAACTGTACCGGACCGTAGAAGTTATTCAGCGAGAGAATGTAGTTCTGCGCGGTGTTTTCGCTGTTTTCGATATCACCGAAGGTGCGCCCGTAAATCGAAACGTTGCTGCGCGCGTTGTCGCCCCACTTCATGTCGTAAACGCCCGCGCCGGTCCCGGCGAGGAACACCACATCGGAGTCTATCCAGTGGATGTCGAAGTTGTCGCGGTCAAAGCGTTTACCGGCCCAGACGGTGGAGTCTTTAAACGCGCCGCTAAAGCTTGGCAGATGGCCGATTTCGGTAAATGCCTGGCGCAGGTTGAGATCGCTTGAGGAGGCCGTCCAGTCGTTATAGGTTTTCTGCCCGTCGGCGAGCATCACTTTAAAGCGCGTGGTCGCACCGTTCGCCAGCGTCTGTTTATGCTCCAGGTTCATCTCAACATACGTGTCCGGCTCATTCCCCAGACGACCAACGTGACCGCCGGTTTCTCCGGCTGGCGTCACCGTTGGGCCCCCCTGCGTTTTGGCGGCCGAGTTGTTCATCAGCAGGCCAGAGCGGGCGTAGCCGTGGAATTCAAACCCGCCTTCGTCAGCGGCTTTTTGTTCCAGTTTGGCGATGCGCTGCTCAACCGGGGCGGTGGTAGCCTGGTTTTTTTGCTGGGCGGCAGCCAGTTGTTGTGCCTGTTTTTCTGCGGCCTGCGCACGGTTTTCGGCGGCGTTAGCGCGTTGTTCTGCGGCTTGCAGGCGCTGTTCCAGTGCGGCGAGACGCGCTTCAATGCTGCTCATGCTGGGGTCGGCGGCGTGAGCGGCCCCGGCGCTTAATATCAAACCAAGGGTTACGGCGAGCGTGCTTTTTTTCATCTTTTTGCATCCCTAAGGAAGAGCCATCATCACAGAGTTATTTTGCTAAACCGGTTTAGGCCTCGAATCATAATCAAGGCCAATTTCTCCGCGCAATGAAATTTGCTAAACCGGTTTAGTGATTGTGAGACGGCTCCCAAAACGAAGCGGCAGGCGCGCCAAATCAGCGGCATTGTTCCATAAACTGGTGGTGATACGGCAGGGCGGTCATCGCACCTTTGGCGGTGGTCGCCAGCGCACCGCAGATCTGCGCACTGGCAAGTCTCGCGGACAACTGCGCTTCGCAGTCCGGCAGGCCGTGTTCCGCCAGCCCCCACAACAGCCCGGCGACAAACGCATCCCCCGCGCCGGTGGTATCGACACTCACCACCGGCAACGTGGGGTAGTGGAAAATTTGGCCGCTGTGCCAGGCGGTAACGCCCGCTTTTCCTTGTGTCACCAGCAGTAGGCTGATGGCATAACGCGTCGCCATGGCTTGCATGCTGGCTTCCAGCTGTGTGGAACCGGAAAAAAACGCCAGCTCCTCTTCAGACAGTTTCACCACATCGGCCAGCGTTAAGGCCTGGCTCAGGCACTGGCGAAGCTTTGTGGCGTCTGTCCAGAGATCCTGGCGGATATTGGGATCGAAGCTGACAAAGCCGCCCGCGCTACGCACCCGCTGCATGGCAGAGAAGGTGGTGGATCGCGACGGTTCTGCCGCCAGCGCAATCGAGCAGCAGTGTAGCCATTCGCCGCGCTGGAATTCTGGCAGGTCTTTTTCGGCAAGAAACAGGTCGGCGCTGGGGCGTACCATAAAGGTAAACGAACGTTCACCGTCATCGTCCAGCGCCACTACTACGGTGGAGGTGCGCTGCGCCGGATCGGCGCGCATAAACGCGATATCGACCTGTTCTGCGGACAGCGTTTGTTGCATAAAACGACCAAACGGATCGTCACCGACGCGGCCAATAAAGCCGCTATTTCCCTGTAACCGCGCAACGCCGACCGCAACATTCGCCGGCGCGCCGCCGGGACACTGCATTAAATGACCCGGTGCTTCCGGCAGTAAATCCACCACGGCATCGCCCAGACACCAGACTCTGGCTGACATGCTTTTCTCCTGACAAATAGTATTGCTAAAAATTAACTAAAACGGTTTAGCATATCAACTGACTTTGCGGATTTCTGTGCCCTATCTTTAAGTTGTCATCTTTTTTTGGCACGCTGGCGCGTTGAAACCTTAGCCAACGGGACGCGATAATGCCGCAGCCGCTTTATGTTTTCGACCTCGATAATACGTTGATTCACGGTGACAGCAGTACGCTGTGGAGCCGCTATCTAGTGCGACAAGGCTTTACCGACAACGCGACGTATTTATTGCAGGAAGAGCGTTTAATGCTCGATTACGCGCGCGGGGAAATGGATCTGCATGAATACGTGGCGCTGACCATGTCGCCGCTGGCTGATATACCGGTTGCGCTGGTCGACAGGATGGTCGCGCTGTGTGTGGCAACGGAGATTGTGCCGCGTATTTACCCGCAGGCGCTGGCGTTGATTGCGGAACTGCGCGCACGTAACCAGGCAATGTTGATTATTTCGGCTTCTGTCAGTTTGCTGGTGAAAGCGATTGCTCCGGTGCTGGGTATTGAACATGCGATTGGCGTGGAAGTAAAAATTGATAACGGGCGTTACACCGGCGTGATTGACGGTACGCCAAGTTACCAGCAGGGCAAAATCACCTGCCTGAATCACTTTCTTGCCAGCCACCCGCAGTACGACGGGGAAGTGACTTTTTATACCGACTCAATTAATGATTTACCGCTGTGCGAACGCGCCGACAGGGTGTTTCTGGTTAACCCGTGCCAGAAGCTGGCCGCGCACGCGGAACCCTTGCGCTGGCCAGTGCTTAACTGGCAACTTACTCCGGCTTGAAAAGCGGCACTGTCTTGCCGGTAATATAGCGTCGGCGCAGCCAGGCCGACGCGCTATCCATTAACATCACTACCATCACCAGAATCACGGTGATAAACATCACCACATCCCAGTTCCACAGCCGCATATTTTCGGCATAAATCAAACCAATCCCGCCCGCGCCAACAAACCCAAGCACCGCTGCCGAGCGGGTATTGGACTCAATTTGATACAGGCTCAGTGCCAGAAACGTCGGGAAAGATTGGGTAAAGGTGCTGAAGCGGTGTTTCTGCAGGCCGCCCGCGCCCACGGCGGTTAAGCCGCGCCCTGGCGAGCGATCCACCGCTTCGTGGCTTTCGGCGTACAGCCGACCGAGCAAGCCGGTGTCCTGCATGATGATCGCCAGCACCCCGGCAAGCGGCCCAAGTCCGACGGCGCGCACAAAAATCAGCCCCCAGATCGCCATATCAATGCCGCGCAGCATATCGAACAGGCGGCGCACGAAAAAGGCGATAACGCCCGCAATGCCGCCTTTCATGATGTTGCGGGCGGCAAAAAACGACAACAACAGCGCGAATAGTGTGGCGGTCGTTGTGCCGGCAAAGACAATCGCCAGCGTAATGCCAATTTGCGTGAAGTAGTAGCCAAACGGCCAGTTGAGAAAATCGTGCCAGACAAACATGCGCAAAATATAGCGGCCGATCTGCTGCATGCCGGTCAGCGCCTGTTCAGCAGGAATGCCGAACTGCATAAAGAACCACACGTAATAGAGCAGCACGGCAAGGGCGATAAGCCCGAGGCGGCGCAGATAACGCCCCTGCGCCTGGAACAGTTTTCGGTTTAATTTGCGGCTCAATTCCACATTCGGTACGGCTTGCCAGTTGGTCACTTTTTCCCCTCCAGCACCCACTGGCGCAAGCGGCCAGAGAGCGTATCAAGCAAGAAAACGACGATAATAATCAGCAACAGCGTGATGCTGACCTGATCGTAACGGTCGAGTTTGATGTTGGTCATCAGCTCCTGACCAATGCCGCCCGCGCCGACCAGGCCAAGAATGGTCGAGGAGCGAAAGTTAATTTCAAGGCGCATAAAGCCATAAGAGAGAAAAATCGGTTTCACCTGCGGCCACAAAGCGAAGCGAATGCGTTGCAGATGGGTCGCGCCGCAGGAGGCCAGCCCGCGTACCGGTCTGTCATGCGTGCTCTCAACCGCTTCATAAAACAGCTTGGTCAGGCTACCAACGGTGTGCAGCGCCAGCGCCAGAAAACCGGGGATCGCCCCGATGCCAAATGCCATTACGAAGATCACCGCCCACGCCAGCTCCGGCATAGTGCGTAAAAAAGCGACCAGCGTACGCACGGCAAAGCGTACCGGCGGCGGAGACCAGGTGTTGCCCGCCGCCAGAAAGGCCAGCACGATGGCGATAGCGAATGAGAGCAGCGTTGCGGCCAGCGCCAGTTGCAGAGTTTCCCAGATCAGCGGGAGCTGGATCGGCAAACGGTAGCCCCAGTACGCCAGCGAGCCTTTGGTGTGGCTGTCGGCAAACAGCTCCGGCCAGTGCAGTGTTGGCACCGTTTCCAGCATGTAATCCATAAAGTTTGGCAGCGAGTGCCAGATGGTGGCGAGATTAAATTCGGCCGCGTTACCGGCGGCGAAATAGAGCGCCAGCAGCACCAGCGACCAGGCGACGGTGTCGCGTTTCTGGCGCATTCTGACTTGCTGATAGTAGTGCTCAAACTGCGTATTCGACATCTTCATGCGTAGCGGGAGATCCTGTATGACCATCGAATAAAAGCCCCTGGTTTTACGCAGGGGCCGGAGAATCGATGCGGCGAAGGATTAACGTGCGGTAACCAGTTCGCGTTTCATCTCGATAATCTGTTTAAAGTCATCCACGCTGCCCGGACCGATATGCTGCGTGCCGCCCATCGCCTTCACGAAGCAGGCGTGGTTGTCGGTATCCAGTTTCTTAATGGCAGTGACCACTTTGGCTTTGAAATCGGCTGGCAGACTGTTGCTCACCAGAATCGGGCCGTTCGGGATCAGCGGCGATTCCCAGATGATGCGGATCTCTTTCATCAGGTTCGGGTGATCCATACGGATCAGGCGGTTAAACGCCCCGACGCTGTAGCCTGTGTTGTAATCGCCCACCATCGAAGTCCAGGTGACGGCACCCGCGAACTGGCCGTTCAGCACGCCGAGGATGTCCTGCTCGTGACCGCCAGAGAAGGTGACGCTGGAGAAGTAATTGTTGTATTTATTGTCCGCGTTACCGCCAAACTTCTGTTTGAACGCGTAGTTCGGGATCAGGTAACCGGAAGTGGAGTCCGGATCGGCGAAGCCAAACGCTTTGCCTTTCAGATCTTCCAGTTTTTTGTACGGGCTGTCGGCTTTTACGATCACCACCGAGTGGTAACCGCGCGACTTGTCTTTGTCATCCACCGCGATCCCGACGATATCCACGGCTTTCGGGTTATTGATATACACGGATGCGTAAGAAGAGGGCGACATGCTCAGCACCACATCGACTTTTCCGCCCAACAGACCCTGAATCACGCCCGAATAGTCAGACGAGTTGCGCAACTTGGTGTCCACGCTGAGTTCTTTATCCAGAAACTCTTTCACGCACTGGTTATCACCAATTTGTTGGGTTGCGTTCTGGCCGCCCAAAATCCCCAGATTTAATTCCTTCGGCTGCTCAGCGGCAGCCGCCTGCCATGCCAGCAGAAAACCTGTCATCAATGCCGATAAACGTAATGCGCCAGAAATATGCTTTTTCATTGTCATTGCCTGTGTCGTCTCATTGGAAGGAATAATTAATGCAATTGACTGATTTCATCGCCGTACAACACCTGCAGCACGTCCTGCGTTAACCGGGACGGATGATCGTCAAAAATAATCCGTCCCTGGGAAACGCCAATAACGCGGGTGCAATACTCTTTCACCAGCTCCACGGAGTGAAGGTTCACCATCACGCTGATGCCTTGCTCGCTCACTTCGCGTAACACACCCATGATGCGCTGGGTATTTTTCGGATCCAGCGAAGCGACAGGTTCGTCCGCCAGTAAAAGGGAGGGGTTTTGAATCAGTGCGCGGCAAATCGCAACACGCTGCATCTGGCCGCCGGAAAGCGTTTCGGCACGCTGCAAGGCATGCGGCAGCATGTTCAGCCACTCCAGCAAGGCGATTGCTCTGGCGCGGTCTTCATCGGTAAAGACTTTAAACAGGGATTTCAGCGTCGATGTCTGGCTCAGCCTGCCGAGCAGCACATTGGTCAGCACGTCGAGGCGCGGCACCAGGCAGAAGTCCTGAAAAATCATGCCGCACTGGCTGCGCCATTGATTAAGCGCGCGACCTTTCAGATGCGTGACATCGCGCGGCGTACCTACTTCCGGGAAACTTAAAATCTCGCCAGAAGTGGCGCTGTGTGTGCCATTAAGCACATGCAGCAACGTAGATTTCCCTGCGCCGGAGCGTCCAATTACACCCACCATCTCGCCGCTGTGCAGATCAAAACTGATGTCGTGCAGCACGGTCTGGTGCGTGTTATAGGCTTTGCGTAAGTTCTTCACGCTCAGCACTTTTTGCTTCGGCACCGTGTTTAATTGATGCAGAGACGAAAAGTGGTCTTCAGAGAGTTCTGCCAACGCGCTGTTCATAAGTCTTCCGGATTTTTCATTAAACTGGCGACCATTAAGAGCACGGGTGATGATCGTTTTATGACGAAAAAGCGAACAAATAATGAACGTGGATGTTTGGCTTAGGCGCTCGCGCGTGCGGACCTTTATTTTACGCAATCGACGGTGAGGTATTTTTTCCAGCCCGGTGCGCGATGAACGGCTGGTGGATCGGCAAAGAAAGGAAAACGCAGACGGGCGGTAAGGGATATTTTTACCCTCCATTCGCCGTCACCGAGGAAGCGAAAGGTTATTTCCTCCTCGTTGACTGACAATTTTTCAAAATGCCCGCTTGCCCACGCCTGACCAATACGCACAATCTCTTTCACGCCATGATTGATATCTATCAACACCATGGTCAGCCACTCTTCAAAAATAATATCGTCGGTCAAAAAAAGCAGAGAGTGGCAGGCATCTATTTCGACTGCGGCTTCCAGTACTAGTCCTGGCACGATGATGTTTGTGGCGATACCTGCAATTTCTACCTTCGACTGCGCTTGCGAAAACGAGGTTGCTTCACGCACAGTGATGAGTGCTACGTTATTGGCTTCTTGCATGGACTACCCCGCGATGCTGCGTATTATTTTATCTTCAGATTATTCTTATCTATAAGCCGGGCAAAGTGAGTATTCTGTGTAAACTTTTGTGTATAAAACAGCGGAATAAATACCCGGAACCTTTAGCTGAACATTATATAAATTAATGTAATAACGGTTTGGTATTTTCTTGTTGCCAATTTATTGTCATCGCATTACCATTATTAAAAGGCGCAGACAGACGATGTTACAGAAGAATTTTGATGTGCTGGACATGGTAAACATGTTAACTGCGCCAAAAGTTATATAACCGAAGAGATTAGAGTAAAATACCCCCGTATATTTGTATTTTAATTATCACAATTATGCGGGAGTGTTTTTTTTATAATGGCATATAAATTTCAGCTTCGCCGGTAATCACTTTTGAATTACCTACTTTGCAGTAGGTGTTAAAAAATATACGTCGTTTTTCAATGTCGATATCCTTAATCTCAACTGTAGCAACAACAGTATCTCCGATATAAACAGGTTTCCTGAATTTAGTGTTTTGAGCTACGTAAACGCAACCCTCTCCAGGAATTTTAGTTCCGAACAGAGCAGAAAAGAAACTTGTGCTAAACATACCGTGCGCGATACGTTTTTTATAACGAGAAGATGCTGCATATTCTTCATCCATATGCACAGGGTTACGATCTCCTGACAGGGCAGCAAAATTCTTAATGTCAGCGTCAGTGATAGTCTGTGAGTAGGATGCAGACATTCCCACTTGCAAATCTTCAAGTTTGTACATTTAATTTACTTCCTTGATCCATTGTTCAACGACTTCCTGAGGGTAGCCTCTGGAGAAATGCTTTCTCCAGGGATAGGCAGGCTTGCGAGACCCATCTTTAAGTTTCAGCTTACTTGCTGCCCCAACGCAACGAGCGGGGTTTCCCACATAAATCATGTCGGCTTCAGTTTTGCCTGATAGGCAGGAATGAGCACCGACTAAGCAACCCTGAGCAACATGCGCTCCCGGTAAGATCACCGACATGGTTGCGATTACAGCGAAATCCTCGAGAGTGACACCCAGTAATACTTCACTTGGCGGATGTGGATCATTGGTAAGAACGACATAAGGAAAGATCCAGACATAATTACCAATCTTACTATGTTGACCAATATGAACATTGCTGTGAGTTCTTACGTAATCACCAATCTCACAGTGTCCCTGTATGTCGGAAAGCGTGCCAATCTGAAAACCTTTGCCAGCTATAGTTTTTTCACGAACAGTAACCCGATGTCCAGTCATTAAACCATCATCGAATATAGACCCTTCATAAAAAATACTGTGCGAACGGATGTGTGAGTTTTTACCGATTCTTAATTGTTCGCCGCCTGATAATTTATTAGCAACACCTATTTCACAATAGGATTCAATGACGGTGTTTTCTTCAATAATCACATTATCATGAATGGTCACAAAGTCACCGATTGACACGTTTTCACCGATAACAGCCTTATCAGAAATGATACAATATTTCCCTACCTTCATTATCGACCCTCTTACATCAAACAGTCTGTTTTGTATAGGGGGAATCAAATACCATAGAACACCTATAACGACAAGGTTTTTGGAAAAACCATTACACGTTGCGGAAGTAGCAAAATATCCTCCCACCATGATGTTGAGGAGGGGAATAGATGGCAGTCATTGTTTTTATCCACGTATCAACAATCCACCAAAACAGCGATGTGTAACTTAATGCACTCACAAGCGCGAGTTGTTACCCCTTTTTTGAAGACGGCATAAGCAAAAGCTGCCAGCCGTACTGGCTCTAAACGCGTTTAAAGTGCGTTAATAGCGAATGCGAGGAAACCGGGCAGGCTGTGACGCAGCGTAAAAAACTGGATACCACTGATATCAGAGTTAACATGAATGTAGTGCCACTCTTACTCTTTAACAGATGCTTTTGATATCAGCAGCGACATGGGGCCTTCTTTTTCCATGCCATGTCAGCTCTGACGGAGATAGAGCGCGAGGTGATCGTCTAACGGAGACTTACTTGACTGGCAGCGGCGAGAGCATAGGGAAGCATAGGGGGAAGATCCAACGCCTTAAAGTCGCATGTGCGAGAGCAGAATGGACGGCTATTAGCTAAAGTACACACCCGGCAGCAGTTGGTCATTATATACGGTGTTCGATTATTGACGCTTTACCGGCGCTTTCCCATAGATAGTCAAAGGAAGGCGCGCGCTGTGCATCTACAGCATCTGGAAAGAAAATGCGCCGCTGGATTACAAACAGGTTGGGGTTTTACTAGAGTCCGGAGCGTTACGGTGGAGTTCTAAGGCTCTGATGCTAATAGTTTAAAATGATGGAGTAGTAAAATGGAATTCAGGTGGATGTATCTCGTTTGTCTCATTATCGCTATTGTCGCCCTGGTAGCATTTCTGCTCTATCATGCGCTGCGCTGGGTTCGCCAGCTATTTATCGAAGCCCATGTGATGAAACACGGCATCGGTGCGAATGCCGATATTATTGCTCTTAAACGCACCAACTGGATGGACAGGCGCTCTGTCTATTGTGAACTGGTGTTGCGCTTCAAAACCCGCGAGGGGCAGGTGGTGCAGGCGAGCGTGTTTCAGTTCCTTGATAGTCGTGAAATTGTGCGCTTTGCCGAGGGTAACGGCACCACCGTGAAGTATTCGCCACAAAATCCGCAGCATATTGTGCTGTATGATCGTCCGCTGATTTTAGGTGACTAATATCCCTGTTATCGATCGTGTAAACGTTATAAATAAAAAAAGATATCACCTGCGTTAATTCTCTTTCGTCCTCACTTCGTCTTTCTAATAAATCTTTTTCATTCCGTGATGAAAACAGGAACAGATCTATCTGGCTGATCTGTAATGCTTTAACGCATCTATGTGCACAAACCTGCAACCTCAGTAATTAAACCCTGCCAGCGTCACAAAACCTGGAAAAAACAAGCCACTGCGTTGCACCGGGTGAAATGCACGCTATATGTTAAATTTGTGTTTAAAAAAATGATACCAAAGGGGTTTGTTCATGGATAAGAAATTAAATGTTCTGGCCGTGGCGCTGGCTACGCTCTTTTCCGGCACCTCGCTGGCTGCCGTGCCTCAGGGGTACCCTGCGGATTACCAGAAAATCGTAGACGCCGGAACCAAAGAAGGCAAAGTCGTTATTTACTCCACCACCGATACCAAAGCCGCGGGCCCGCTGATTAAGGGGTTCGAGGCGCAATATCCGGGCATTAAAGTGGAATATAACGATATGAACAGTACCGAACTGTACAACCGTTATCTTAGCGAACAGGCTTCCGGCGGTGGCAGCGGCGACGTGGTCTGGAGCTCCTCAATGGATACCGCGCTGAAACTGGCCACCGATTATGCCGCTGAATACGCTTCACCCGAGCTGGATAAACTGCCCAAGTGGGCGGTCTGGGAGAAAAAAGCCTACGGCACCACCTATGAACCGGTGGTCTTTATCTATAACAAACGCCTGATCCCGGCGGGCGACGTGCCAGATTCGCACACCGCGCTTGGCAAACTCATCGCCAGCCAGACTGACAAATTCAAAAGCAAAGTCACCACTTACGATATCGAAAAATCGGGGCTTGGCTTTATGCTCGCCGTGGAAGACAGCAAACACGACAAAGACTATTTCACCCATCTGGCGGATGTGGCGAAGGGCGGTTTAACGGTGCAATCCTCCACCGGCACCATGATGGAACGCGTCTCTTCCGGCGAAAACCTGATTGGCTACAACATCCTGGGTTCGTACGCCGAAGCCCGCGCGAAAGGTGATAACTCGCTCGGCATCTCCTATCCGAAAGATTACGTGCTGGTGCTGTCGCGCGTGTCGTTTATCAGCGCTGAAGCGGAGCACAGCAACGCCGCGAAATTGTGGTTTGACTATCTGCTGTCGGAAAAAGGGCAGAGCATTCTCGCCAGCCAGGCGGATATCCCCTCGCTGCGTAACGATATTGAAGGCAAAAACGACATCGACGGCTTGACCAAACAGTTGGGTGACGCGCTGAAGCCGATTGCGGTGGATGAGTCGCTGCTGGAGTATCTGGAGCCGAAAAAACGTCTGGAATTTATTAAACAATGGCGCGCTGCTGCCGCTAAATAACGCCCTGACTGGTTGTGCGCCGGTTTTGCGCACAACCCTTTTCTCAGCCAGCGGGTTGGCATGAGGTTCCTGACCAAAGGGATGATGTATGAATAGTGTGCGCAGAAAATGGCAGGGGTTGCCGCGCGGCGTCATTGTGTTAATTACCGCGCTGGTTATCTATATCCCGCTGTTATTTATCGTGGTGCAGAGTTTTCTCTCGGCGCCCTTTTTTGTCCGTTCTAAGGAACTGAGTCTCGAAGCCTTCGAGTTTATCTTTACCGATCCGGATTTCTATCTGGCGCTGAAGTCCGGCTTTATCCTCGCGTTTGGTCTGGTGTTTATCGCTATCCCACTGGGCGGCATTCTGGCGTTTTTGATGGTGCGCACCGATTTACCCGGCCGCCGTTTTATTGAGCCGCTGATCCTCGTGCCCATCTTTGTCTCGCCGATGGTGCTTGGCTTTGGTTATGTGGTGGCGGCCGGACCGGTGGGCTTTTTCTCGCGCTGGGCGCAGGAGTTAATCGGCTTTGTGCCGTGGAATATCTACTCGATGTTCAGCATCGTGGTGATTGCCGGGCTCACGCATGTTCCCCACGCTTACCTCTATATCTCTTCGGCGCTGCGCAGTGTTGGTTCCGACGTGGAAGAAGCCGCGCGCACCGTTGGCGCATCGCCATTACAGGTGATGACCGCCGTCAGCCTGCCGATGGTGCGCCCCTCGATTTTGTATGCCTGCGTTCTGCTGTTCTTCCTTGGGCTGGAGGTGTTCGGCCTGATGCTGGTGCTGGGCGATCCGGAAGGCAACATGGTGCTGGCGACCTACCTGTATAAATTAACCAACAAATTGGGCACACCCTCTTACCACCTGATGGCGGCGGTGGCGGTGGTGCTGATTTGTATCACTATTCCGCTGGTGATGTTGCAACGCCGCCTGATGCGCACCGCCAACCGTTTTGTCACCATGAAAGGCAAAGCCTCGCAGGCGCGGGCGCTGCCGCTGGGCAAATGGCGCTGGGTCGCTGGTGCGGTAGTGGTGGCGTGGCTGACGGTTACCATCGGCGTGCCGCTGATTGGCGTCGTGCTGCGGGCATTTATCTCCAACTGGGGCGTAGGCGTCTCCCTATGGGATGAAGTGTCGCTCGATACTTTCCGCAATATCTGGCAGCAACCCAACCTGCTGCGCGCCATCGTCAACTCAATGGCGATTGGCGTTTTTGGCGGCGCGCTGGCGGTGATCTGTTATCTGTTTGTCGGCATTGCCATGCATCGCAAGCAGGATAACGTGACGCGGTTTCTTGATTACAGCGTGCTGGTTCCCCGCGCCGTGCCGGGGCTGCTGGCCGGGCTGGCATTTTTGTGGGTGTTCCTGTTTTTACCAATGTGGCTCGATCAGTCGCTGAAAAACGGCTGGCTTTCCGGTTTGCCGGTGGCCGAGTGGCTGCGCGAAAACCTGATTGTCTGGCTGCGATCGCTGCGTAACACCATCTTCAGCGTCTGGCTGGCCTACACCGTGGTGTGGATGGCCTACGGCTTACGGCTTATCTCCTCCACGCTTTTGCAGGTCGGGCCGGAGCTGGAAGAAGCGGCGCGCAGCACGGGGGCGACCAGCGGACAAGTAACGCGCCACGTGACGGTGCCGCTGTCGCGTTATGGCCTGATTGGTTCCTGGCTGCTGATGTTCCTGATTTTTGAGCGCGAATACTCAACCGGGGTTTATCTGCTCTCGCCCGGGACGGAAACCATCGGCTCGATGCTGGTGTCGCTGTGGGCGGCAGGAGCGATTGATATTGTCGCCGCGCTGTCGTTTATCAATATTCTGCTGGTGGTCATTGGTCTTGGTGTGGCCCTGCGCTTTGGAGTGAAATTACATGATTGAGCTGGCGGTAGAAAACCTGCATCTGACCTACGGTGACAACGCGGTGCTAAAAGGCGTCTCGATGGATCTGAAACGTGGCGAAGTGGTGTCTCTGCTTGGCCCTTCCGGCAGCGGAAAAACCACATTGCTGCGCGCTGTCGCCGGGCTGGAAAAACCAACCCAGGGGCGGATAACCATTGGTAATAACGTGATGTACGACGGTACGCCGCGCAGTGAAGTTCCGGCAGAGGAACGCAATCTTGGCCTGGTGTTCCAGTCTTACGCGTTGTGGCCGCATAAAACGGTGTTCGAGAATGTTGCTTACCCGCTCAAACTGCGCAAAGTGGGAACGGCGGAAATCAACACCCGCGTGCAAACCGTGCTGGATCAGCTTGGACTGGGCACGCTTGGCAAGCGCCATCCGCACCAGCTTTCTGGCGGCCAGCAGCAGCGCGTGGCAATTGGCCGGGCGCTGGTCTACAACCCGCCGGTGATTTTGCTCGATGAACCGCTCTCGAACCTCGATGCCAAGCTGCGTGAAGAAGCGCGGGTCTTTTTGCGCGAACTGATTGTTAAGCTGGGACTGTCGGCGCTGATGGTGACGCACGACCAGAATGAAGCGATGGCGATTTCCGACCGCATTTTGCTCCTCAACAATGGGGTGATTGAGCAGCAAGGTACGCCGCAGGAGATGTACGCCACGCCGTCGACGCTGTTTACCGCCGAGTTTATGGGTAGCAACAACCGGCTGCACGGCAAGGTGAGCGAAGTCAGCAACGGCAGAGCGAGGATTGAAGGGGCGAACTGGGCGCTGTGGGGCGTTGCCGGACCGGGCGTTCGCGCAGGCCAGGATTGCACGGCGGTGATCCGTGTCGAAAGCCTGCGGCTGGCGGACTCGCCGCAGGATAATTCACTTGATTTGCCGATGTTGACCAGCATGTATCTGGGCGATCGCTGGGAGTACTTATTCCGCACCTCCGGCGATGATTTCGCGATCCGTGTTTACGGCACCCAGCAGCGCAGCCAGCAAAACTACCGTGTGGTGCTGCCTGCTGAACAGCTGTGGATCTTCCCGCAAAAAAGCTAAGTGTGTAAGCACGTACTGACTGTTCAGTACGTGCTGTGCATTACGGTAGTGACACCCATTTGTAACCCAGCGCTATCGTCGCCAGCACAATGGTGCTGAAGGCGGCGATATGCAGCATCAAATCCGCCACGCTGATGTGCGTCGGGTGGCAAAGGGCAAGCAGCGTCAGCGCCATGCAGGCGACGCCCGCGCCCGCCGCCGCCAGGCTGCGGGCCGGGAACAGCGTGCGCGTACGGCGCAGGTAAGCAATCACTATCAATACCATCGGCGTGCTGACCGTCACCATAAACAGGTAACAGTTCGGCTCTTCGACAGCCGTACTTACCGGCAACACGCGGTGCAAATGCAGATTACTGAGCGTGCCTGCAAGCCACAGCACCGCCAGCGGTGTAAACCATTTCCAGCCCAGCGCATTGCGCCCGGCGATACTCAACAGAAATGCGTTACGCACCGCCAGCGTCCCGGCGATAAACGTCAGCAGCAACTGTATCTGCGCCCACCACGCGCCAGGCTGCGACCAGTCGGTGAGCGTGCGGTTGAGCACGAAACCCGCTATAACCCCGCAGGGCAACGCGAGAGCCACCCAGCTTAGTACCCGCCAGCCCGGCTGGAAGGGGCGTTTTACCGGTTCGGCACAGCGTCCCAAATGTTCAATTAACAGTTCATGATCGGCCATGATGTGCTCCTAACCGACGAAGATTGCTCAGGGCGCGATGCAACAGAGATTTCACGGCGGCGACCGTCAAATTTTGCTGCGTCGCGGTTTCTGCCAGCGTCATTTCGCGCAGGTGGACATGTTCAACCACCTCCCGCTGGCGCGCAGGAAGCTGATTCAGCAGCGTAGCCAGCTCGTCGTGTGATGATGCTTCCATGCTGGTGGCAAGCAGGGGAATATCCACTTCGCTTGCGACTTCGCGCTGCTGGTGGCGGCCGCGTTTGCGCAGGGCATCCACCGCGCGGGCGTTGGCTATCGCCATCAGCCACGGCAGAAAAGGCGCGCCCGGATCGTAGGTATGCCGCACCCGGTGCACGGTGAGCAGCACATCCTGAATCACATCTTCCACCAGCACCTCATCGGCGATGTGTTTGCGCGCAAGCGATCGGATAACCGGCACCAGCGCTTTGAGCAGCCGCGTGTAGGCCTGACTGTCGCCGGATTGCGCCAGCGCCATCAGCTGCGGCCATTCGTCGCGCGCGGCCTCATTTTTTTCCATATCCCGCCTTCAGGTTTTTTTACCGCTGGCCTGCGTGAGCGCGTTGACCACAATTGAGGGGGTCAGCACCTGCGGTAAAATGTGCGGTGCGCTGCCGTCCGCCGGGTAGACCACGTACAGCGGTAAACTGCCCTGGCCCAGCTCGTTCAGCGCGTCATCAATATCAGCATTAAATTTGGTCGAATCCGCCACCATATACAGCGTGTTGGTTTTTGCCAGCGCCTCTTTCACGGCTTGTGTCGAGAGCGATGTCTTTTCATTTACCTGGCAGGTTATGCACCAGGAGGCGGTGAAATTGACAAAGATAGCCTTGCCGTGGCCGCGATTATCCGCCACGGTTTGCGGCGACCATTTGACCTCTTCAATCGTATTGCTCGCCGTAAGCGGCGCACCGCTTTGCACTATCGACGGCAGTGGAACAATGGCCGCCAGCAGTAGCGCGGCGGTCAGTGCAAACAGCACCTTATGACTGCGCCCGGTAAACCGACGCTGCTGCGCCATGCCGTAAAGCCAGGCGGCGAAACTCACTACCACGGCAGCCGCGAGAATAGCCGCCAGCGCCGTGGTTCCTGCTTGCTGCGCCAGTACCCACACCAGCCAGCCGAAGGCGCCAAACATCGGAAAGGCCAGCCCGCGTTTTAGCGTATTCATCCATGCGCCGGGGCGCGGCAGCCATTTGCCGAGCGCCGGAAACAGTGAAATCAGCGTAAACGGCGCGGTAAAACCGAGCGCCAGTGCGACGAATATCGCCAGCGCCACGGCGGGCGGTTGCACCAGCGCGTAGCCGATGGCGCCCGCCATAAAGGGAGCGGCACACGGGGTGGCGACAATGATCGAGAGCGCACCGGTCAGCGCCGCACGCAGAAATGCCCCGCGTTCTATGGTTATCTCGCCGGCGCGTTGCACCGACAGACCGACCTCAAACACGGCGAGCAAATTGAGTGCTGCGCCAAGAATAACCAGCGCCAGAAAAGCGATCACCAGCGGCGACTGTAACTGAAAGCCCCAGCCCACGGCGGTTCCCCCGGCGCGTAACGCCAGCAAGACGCCCGCAAGCGCCAGCATAGTCAGCACGCAGCCGAGCAAAAAGCCGAGCCCCTCTTTGCGGGTTTGCGCCGGGCTTTGCGTGTGGCGCAACAGCCCCAGCGCTTTCAGCGAAATAATCGGAAACACGCAGGGCATAAAGTTGAGAATAATGCCGCCTGCGAAGGCGGCGAGCATGGCGGTTAACATAGTGATTCTCTGACAGGTAAAAGACGATTAACGGGCCTGTTTACGAATGTGCGTTCGCATACTGTTTCACCGCTTCCATCGTTTTCTGAATATGCGTCTCCGGGTTTCTGTCAGTGTAGCTCAGCAGGATTTTGCCATCCGGGGCGATGACATACGAGGTGCGATCCGAGAGGGTTTTGCCGTTCATCTTCATCAGTGTGTCGTACTGCGCCGCGACTTTCGCGCCAGGATCGGCGGTGACGGTGAATTTATCGCGACACTCCAGTTTTGAAAATTCATCGACCTGGTCGGTGTTGCCAGCGGTAACGCCAACCACCGTCGCACCCAGTTTTTTGAAATCGTCCGTCGCTTCGGCGAAGGCGTGCGCTTCAATAGTACAACCCTTGCTGAACGCCGCCGGGAAGAAGTAGAGCACCACCGGACCTTTTTGCAGTGCCTGTTGTAACGAGAAGGTGAGCGGTTTTCCGGCTAGCGCGCCTTGTAATTTAAAGTCCGGTGCTTGCGAACCGGTGGGCAGGGCGGCGTGGGCAGTAGCGATGTTCAACAGTGCAGCGGCGGTGAGGCTGAGGGCGAGTTTTTTCATTGGGATCATGTTGCGCTCCTGTAGGGAAGTTTATTGATGCTCATACACAGTTCGTTCGCGGGCAGACAAAAGTTTCGCCTGATTAAAAAAAGAAAATGCCATTTTTCTGTAGCCGTAAAGCAGATTAATTATCAACCACAGGCAGGTTTAAGGTACTCGGGAAATTAAAATCAGTGATTAATCTGAATTGGTAAAAATGCTGAAATAAGGGTGGGTTTCGAACAAAAGTGAGTAAATTATCCTTTTTTATCATGGTATTATTATTTTCTTTGGCGGGTAGAAAGTGTGAGATATTGGGTGGAAACGATTCTGCTTATTATCCCATATGCTACATTTAATAGGCTTGCCTCTGGCCCCGTGGCCCACCTTTCAACTGCCTTGCGTTACGCTGGTAAATCTTAATGCTCTATAATTCTGCCGTTAAAAAAGGTAGTTTGCTGCGCCGTTATAATCGGTTGCTCTCTCGCTATAGCACCCATCGCCACGAAGTGTCGCTGGCGCAAATTGCCGATACGTTAGCCTGCACCTCGCGCTATGCGCGCTCTTTGCTCCACGAAATGCAGGAGGAGGGCTGGCTGGTGTGGAATTCCCGCCCGGGGCGCGGCGCACTTGGTGTTCTGCAATGCCGCATGAATGCGGCGGCGCTGGAGACGCTGGTGGCGGGTGAGTACCCGGCGTCGGAAACCGAAATGGCGACCGTGCAAGCGCAACCGCACTATTCCAGCGATGGCTTTCGCTATTTCATCTCTTTCTACCGGCCGCTGTTGGCACCTATTCCTTCCATCCACACCGATCGCGCCGGGCGGCATATTTTGCAAATGGTACATGCCGGTCTGGCGCGCCATATTCCTGAGCAAGTTGCGCCGATCCCCGGCCTTGCCCATACGATCACTTGCAGTGAAGATGGATTGCGCTGGCGTTTTATTCTGCGTCGCGGCCTGGTCTGGCATAACGGCGAGCCTGTCGCGCCAGAACAATTACGCTCCACGGTGGAACGCTATGCCGGTGGGCCGGGGCTGCCGCATGTTATTGAGGTGAAGTGCACGGATCATGTCCTGACGATGCAGCTGGGTCAACGCGACAACATGCTGCTTTACCGGCTGGCAAGCCCGGTTTATGCGCTACCGCATCCGCGAAACGGCTCCATTGGCCTTGGGCCATTTAAGGTGAGCGAGCACTCAAGCAGCCAACTGGTGCTTACTCGCTCAGCTTCCTGGTATGGTGAAACGCCGCAGGCGTCGGAGATTGTTTACAGTACGCCGCTCAGTGTCGCGCCGTTGCCCGCGCTGGTGCGTCTGGATACGCCGCACTCATTGATTGCGCCGGAAGCCATGACCGAACGGGATAATGCCGACGCGTTCTACTATGTCACCTTCAACCAGGCGCGCGGGCGGTTAAGCGCGCAGCAGCAGTCGTTTATCCGGCGTATTGCGCTCTCGCTCAGCGCAGGATTGATTGAGCGGGAAGATACGCTGGCTCCGTTGCCGGAGTGGCTGCAACCCGCAGCCGAGCCGGAAGTGCAGGCGTTATTACCGGATAGCCTGAATCTCGTCTATTTCCGCTCAACGGAAATGCGCAAGCTGGTGGATGAGCTGGCGAAAAGCCTGCGCTATCGCGGCTGTAAAGTGACACTGACGCCAATCAGCGTAACGCACTGGCTGTTGCAGGATAAAAACTGGGCCGAGCATGATTTGTGCATGGGGTTTCTGCGTTTTGAGCAGCATGATGTATTCAGCATGGAAGAGCGCTTCCGCCACAGCGTGATGTGGGCCTGGTTTTGGGGAGAAGCGGTCTGGCGGCGCGGGATTGGTATTCTTGATCGTATTAACGCCGGGCCTGCGGAGCGCTACAGCCAGCGTGTCAAAAGGTTGATGCGCTTTCTCAGCGATCGCCGCTGGATCGTGCCGTTGCTTGCGCAGCGCTACCGGCTGGTGACGCCCGCCAGCGTGCAGGGGGTTTTTTGCTATCCGCAGAGCTGGCCCGATTACACGCGGCTGTGGACGGATGAGGCGCAGCCTGCTCAGATCACACAACCCCATCAGGAGTAGCTTTTTCCGGTTAAAAATATTGCTATTTTCGTTTTTTGTGGTGTTTAAAATCGGAAATTGGCGGGGAAAATTAACGCTGGCGATAGTTACTGCTGCCTTGTTGCGCTGTCTTTTCTGGTTTTTGCTATAAAGCTCAAAGATAACAGTGGGTTGTGGTTTTAACATCGCTAGCGGCAGAAACTGGACGATTAAAAAAGATACGGTAGAATACGCCTTCACAGCCATTGCAAAACAAGCTGTTTTCTATTTCTTTTCACTAATCAGATAAAACTGTCAGAATATATCCGTTAAAAAATAAATGGCTATTTTTATGATGCGTTATATCGTGTGTTTTTGAATGACAGCGATTCCCATTCCTTATATTTATCTTTTTTTATAATTCCTTTACGTATTTACATTTTTCAGACTGAGTGCTGAAAAAATATCCCAATCTTTCCATTTCCCCTTGTGTTTCTTGCTTACCTGCTTGCCTTTCTTGCTTAACTACATGAAAAAAAGGCAAAAAAAATGCCACTCAAGGTGGCAATCGAAATAGTGGTTTTACATCACATATGACAACTAATGTACTGTTTAATTGCCACAGTAATATAGTTTAGTCACCAGGTTTCCCGACATGTGGCAACTAAAGAACACGCCTTTCATCGAGAGGGTATTTAAGCAAAGCACCATTCAGAATGAACCGGTAAAACGTCCTGTTGCATTGCTTGAATGTATTTTCGCTATTTTTGATGCGTTCGTAAATAGCCTTTTTTCTGCCGATTGATTTATTGAGGGGAGAAAAATGAGCACAATAATTCCATACTAAAAAAGAGCCAATTATTTACTCTGACCTTCCCCCGCTCAGGCAGCATTTTTAACCGGAAAAAAAGGATCAAAATCAGCGCTTTTGATTTTTAATGCGATTGACCTCACACTCGCCACCAAAAATTACGAAACATTTAGAAACATTTTTGTTAGGGGAAACGCTGAGAACGGCATTCTGCGCGGGTTTATCGCTAAGACTAGTACGAAGATAACCAACGCTGATGGTCAAATAAACTGCACAGAGGATTGTGCTATGGGTGAAGGCCATAAAACAGAACCGAAGCGCGCGGCGGTCAACCCAATTGCTGAAGGCAAAAATGAATGCCATGACGCCACACAGAGTAAACCACCGAAACTAAACGTCAGCTAACAACACAGAAGAAAAGGGCGGGTTTAAGCGTCCGAACGCCATGCAGAGTAAACCACCGAAACTAAACGCCAGCTAACAACACAGAAGAAAAGTGCGGGTTTAAGCGTCCGAACGCCACGCAGAGTAAACCACCGAAACTAAACGCCAGCTAACAGCACAGAAAAAAAGTGCGGGTTTAAGCGTCCGAACGCCACGCAGAGTAAATCACCGAAACTCAACGCCAGCTAACGATACAGAAGGAGAGTTCCTGGTTTAGCCATCGGCAACACGCATAACGCCACGCAGAACAAATCACCGGAATAAAGCCGCAGACGTCAGCCCGCAAGAAAAGCCGGTCACGACGTCGGTACGCTATGCAGAACGGATACAGGAAAGGAGGCGTGAAAAACCACGCAAAGCGCGCTCAGAGAATACGCGTCAGGAGAAATGCGTGAAACCCAGGCAGGACATACACACCAGGCACGGAAGCAGAGAATAACTTCCGAACCTGGCGTGGGGAACAACACGGGCGCGAAAAACGCCATAACATCGTGTAAATGCTGAATGCTGCACAGAGAAGAGGCCGCATTAAACGGAAATGCGGTAAACATTACCCGAAGCATCATTGCTGCGGTTTCCGCTTTCACCATAAAGCTGCGCGGTTGTGGTCGTCTGGCTGACAATCTTTTTGAAGTCGTTCATCTTCTTCATATGCATGTTCAGCAACTGATAGCTCTTTTGATTGAGCTCAGCAGATTTTCGCACCACTACGGTAATACGATCCCAAAGCGTAGCCAGTTCGGAGTGACGCGGGTAGGGAAACGTCAGCTTGTGCTGCTTCTCTTCCTGCTTGCGCTGCTCATCATAAAAGTTAATCGCCGACAACAAACGGCTCTTGTTGTCGGAGATCACTTGCAGCGACACCGGGTTTATCTGGGCGCGGCTAAGCTGGCCGATTTCTTCTACCAGGGTCGCTTCAAGTTCACCCAGCAGCTTATACAGTTTGTTCAGAATTACGGGTAAGTTTTCCATCATTCACGTGCATGTTGAGATTATGAGAATCGAAAGATGTCGCGTACCAACGCGCTGGCGATTTTATCGCTGTCCAGGTGGAGTTCACCTGCATCCATCTTCGCTTTAATGGCGGCAAGACGTTCCGTATTAACATCACGGCTGCCGTCATTTTTAATTTGCTGCGTCAGCTGGCTGAGTTTGACCTGCGTGCCGGCCTGCTGGGCGTCTGTTTTCCCCGATTGCGTGGATTCATCATTCATTACTTTCGTCTCAACGGGCTGTTGTTGAGTGCCGGTTGCCTGAATGGGAGTGGCCTGGCGGGTGCGTTCAATGTTCATACGGATCCTGGTTTTCTATGCGGTGGCTCTGTATTAAAGATATCGGCACGGGGAAAATAAAACTGAAATCAGTTCGACAGGCTAATGCTCACTTGTCCTTGTCCTGTTACGGTGGCGACCACAACCTGGCCGGTGCGCGTCTGTATTCGGACGCTTTCATCGAGTGCGGCGTTATCCAGCGCTTTACCTTTGGCGTGGATCAGAAAACCGTCACCCGGCGCGGTGATTTCGACGGTGCGATTAGCAATAACCGCCCAGCTACGGCGTAGCTGATTTTCCGCCAGCGGCGATCCCGGCTGAATAATGCGCGTGGGCGTGCTGCCAATGATGTTTTGCGGATCAAGCAATAAACCGGCCGGTAAACGATCCAGTTCACCGCTCACGGGCTGGATATCTTCTGCGCCAATAATCTGCCCCGGTTTCAGCGTCTGCGCTGCCACCCAGTACCTGCCGGTGGCACTAATCTGAATCTGAATGAACTGCTGTTTTTTACCGCATTTGGCGATGACGCTGCGCCGGCCTGTCAGGCGCACGGAGCGGCCAGAAAGACGCAAATCCGGCTGCGCGCACAATGCGGCGAGTTTGGCCGCGGGGGTAAGAATGTTAATGCGCAGCTGCGGCTGATTTTCTGCTTCTTTATTGTCCGCAGCCAGCAGGGTGGCGATCCGGGCTTCGAGATCGCTGTTTTCCGACGCGCTGGCAAAAGCCGGTGAGAACGGGCAGCAGAGCGCGAAAATCACGATAAGCGACCTGATAAGGGACTGCGGCATAATGAGATAAACCTGCCTTATAATATAAAGGAGCAATAGGATTAATATTTTTTTATTGTAATTCAGGATGTCTATTTTCTTATCTATTAAATGCCGTCAGTTTTGACAGCATTTCACTGTATTGCTATTTCAACTTTTAAATATAAGCTTCTTTTCGGCAAATTAAGTGAAAGTGAATTGGCTAAATGCGTCTACTTCTGTCGGATTTTTAAGGTATAGATTTATTAGGTTGTCTCTTAGACTATGCCCCGTAATCAATTTTCGAAGTAAGCGAGTCATTTCATGTTTGATAAACTTGATAATGAATTGCGTTTCCAGCAGCAGGCGCTAAGCCTGATGTCGCGGCGGCAGGATATTTTAGCGTCCAATATCGCGAATGCCGATACGCCGGGATACAAGGCGCGAGATATTGATTTTTCAAAAGAATTGAAAAATGCAATGCAGCAGGAAACGCGTCATCCATTAACACTAAGTTTAACAGCCGGGAAACATATTCCTGGCGTAGCGCCGAAAACGGACAATCGACAATTACTTTATCGTATTCCCGATCAGCCAAGAGCTGATGGAAACACTGTCGATATGGATCGTGAACGCGTTAATTTTGCTGACAACAATGTCAAATATCAGACGAGTCTAACGATTCTCGGTGCTCAAATAAAAGGTTTAACGAGCGCCCTTAACCAAGGTCAATAATTTTCATGTCGCTGTTTAGTGTTTTCGATATTTCAGGGTCGGCAATGGCTGCCCAATCAAAAAGACTTAACGTCAGTGCCAGCAATATGGCGAACGCCGACAGTATTGCCGGCCCGGATGGCAAACCGTACCGCGCGCGTTCGGTGGTGTTCAATGTCGACAATTCCGCTGGTCAGGAGATTGGCGGCGTGAAAGTGAGCGGCGTTACGGAATCCACCGCGCCGGACAGACTGGTTTATGAACCTGCAAACCCACTGGCGGACGACAAAGGTTATGTCCATATGCCGAACGTCGATGTGGTGGGTGAAATGGTCAACACCATTTCCGCATCCCGCAGCTACCAGGCCAACGTCGAAGTGATGAACTCGGCGAAGAGCCTGATGCTGAAAACGCTGACTCTGGGCCAGTAAGGATTAAAAAATGGCAATTTCACCAGTCATGACGCAAAGCGCTACGACGACGAAAACCACCTCCTCGTCGGGCACAAGCAACACCAATACCACCAGTTCTTCCAGCGTCGGTACCGGCTCCAGCGCCGATGACCTGCTGAATAACTTTATGACGCTGCTGGTTGCGCAGATGCAAAACCAGGATCCCACCAGCCCAATGGACAACAACCAGCTGACTGCTCAGCTGGCGCAGTTCAACACGGCGGCGGGAGTTGAACAGCTCAACAGCACCATGAATAGCATGGGCACGCTGGTTGCCAGTATGCAGCAGATGAACTCCGCTGACTGGGTAGGTCGCGACATCATGGTTGAAGGTGAACCTTCTGTTTCCACCGCTACGGACGGAAACCAGAAAGTCGGGCTTTCCCTGAACAGCCCGGCGGATGAAGTCACCGTCACGCTGACCGATCCGGCCGGTAACGCCTATACCGCGAAGCTGAAAAATGTCGAAGCGGGCGTGCATCAGTACTCGCTGGATGATTTTGAAGATTTCCAGCCGAGCGATCCGCGCTTGCAGGCTGACACGAACTTCAAAGTGTCGTTTTCCGCCACCAACGCCGACGGCAGCACGCCAACCATTACCGCGTTGAAACCGGCGAAAGTGCAGAGCGTCTCCTTCACCAACTCAGGCGCGGTGCTGCAACTGGGTGTTAATGGTACCGCCTCGCTGAGTGACGTTTACCTCATCGAGTAATTTTTAGTTTGGATTTTGCGCACCCCGCGCACAGGAATTTATCACATGGGTTTTTCTCAAGGTCTTAGTGGATTAAACGCCTCTTCACAGGCGCTGGATGTTGTAGGTAACAACATCGCCAACTCACAAACGGTCGGTTTTAAATCAGGTTCTGTTGCTTTCGCCGATGTGTTTGCCGGTTCTCAGGTCGGCATGGGCGTACAGGTTGCTGGTGTGAACCAGAACTTCAGCGATGGCGTACTCGGCGCAGGCAGCAGCCCGCTGGATATGGGTATCCAGGGCAATGGCTTCTTCCGCATGGTGACCGAAGCGGGTCGCGTATTTTACAGCCGTAATGGCCAGTTCCAGACCGATGAAAATGGCTACGTCGTGAATAACCAGGGCATGCGCCTGACCGGTTATATGGCAACGGGTACACCGCCTGCGATTCAGCAGGGCGCGCCGGTAGGGCCGATTCAGATCCCGACCGGGCAGATGCCTGCGCGTGCGTCTGACGCCGGTTCCATTTCCGGTAACCTGGATTCAGGCAACGAGATTGTCACGGTAACGCCTTTCGATCCGGCTAATGGCGACTCTTATACCTATTCCACTCAGGTCAACGCTTATGACAGCCTGGGCAACGAGCACGCGATCAACGTCTATTACGTGAAAACGGCCGACAACCAGTGGACCGCCTACTCCGTCGACTCCACGTCGCCGGGCACCACCAGCTCTGTCAACCTGACGTTTGATACCTCCGGCAAGCTCACCACCAACCCGGCAGAACTGGCCGTGCAGGGTGCGGCTTACCAGGGCGGCGCGGCGCTGAATTTCAACCTTGATCTTTCCGGTCTTTCTCAGCAGGCGTCGGAAAACACCATGGACAGCCCGAGCACCACCGGTTACCCGCCGGGACTGATGAACGGCTACACCGTGGGTGATAACGGCCAGATCATCGCTTCCTACAGCAACGGTGAAAACCAGCTGCTGGGCCAGGTTGTGCTGAGCAATTTCACCAACCCGGGTGGTCTTGAATCAGCAGGTAACAACTGCTGGTCTGAAACCCCGGAATCAGGTCAGCCGGTCATTGGTATTGCCGACACCGGTAACCTGGGTTCACTGCGCGGCAACATGCTGGAAGGCTCCAACGTGGATCTGAGTAAAGAGATGGTGAACATGATTGTTTACCAGCGTAACTACCAGTCCAACTCTCAGACCATCAAGACCCAGTCTGAGCTTCTGCAAACGCTGGTAAACCTGGGTTAAGAGTAGCGCTTCATGGATCACGCGATTTATACCGCAATGGGGGCCGCGAACGCGGCCCTTAACCGCCAGGCGGTGACTTCAAACAACCTGGCGAATGCTTCTACCACCGGTTTTCGTGCGCAGATTGCGGCGTTTCGCGCGATCCCAGTGCAGGGGCCGTCGATAGAAACCCGCACCATGGTGGCGGAATCCACGCCGTTTAGCGACAACACCATGGGCGCAATGCAGGCCACCGGGCGCAGCCTGGATGTGGCCATGCCGCAAAACGGCTGGCTGGCAGTGCAACTGCCCGATGGCAGTGAAGGCTACACCAAAGATGGCAACATCGAAGTGGATGCTGAAGGCCAGCTGCGGGTGCGCGGTATGCCGCTGCTCGGTGATGGCGGCCCGGTAGCCGTACCGCCGCAGGCGGAACTGACTATCGCCGCGGACGGCACCATCACCGCGCTGGGCGCAGGTGATGAGCCTTCAGCGCTGGCGCAGGTGGCGCGTCTGAAAATGGTCAACGCCACACCGAACACGCTGAAACATGGCGACGACGGTCTGTTTCATGTCGCCGATCCGGCGGCGGCACAAGTACTTCCCGCTGACGCGGATCTGCGCCTGATGCCCGGCATGCTGGAAGGCAGCAACGTCAGCCCGGTGAAATCGATGGTGGACATGATCGCCACCGCACGCGGTTTTGACATGAACATGAAAGTCATCACCACCGTTGATGATAACGAACAAAAAGCTAACCAGTTACTGAGCGCCGGTTAAGCCCCGGTAAGGAGAAAAACACCATGATCCGTTCTTTATGGATTGCGAAAACCGGCCTCGAAGCCCAGCAAACCAATATGGATGTGATTTCCAACAACCTGGCGAACGTCAGCACCAACGGCTTTAAACGCCAGCGTGCGGTGTTTGAAGATCTGATTTATCAGACCTTACGCCAGCCGGGCGCGCAGTCTTCCGAGCAGACCACCATCCCTTCTGGTTTACAGCTGGGTACCGGTGTTCGCCCGGTCGCGACCGAGCGCATTCACAGCCAGGGCAGCCTGACGCAGACCAACAACAGCAAAGACGTCGCCATTCAGGGCAGCGGTTTCTTCCAGGTACAGTTGCCGGATGGCACCACCGCCTATACCCGTGACGGTTCGTTCCAGTTTGACCAGAACGGGCAACTGGTGACCTCCAGCGGTTACCAGGTGCAACCGGCGATCACTATCCCCCAGGACGCGCAAAGCCTGACTATTGGTAACGACGGTATTGTCAGCGTGACCGTGCCGGGGCAGACCGCGCCGCAGCAGGTTGGTCAGCTGACGCTGAGCTCGTTTATCAATGATTCCGGCCTCGAAAGCATTGGTGAAAACCTGTATCGCGAAACGCAATCGTCTGGCGCACCGAATGAATCCACACCCGGTTTAAACGGCGCGGGAACCCTGAAGCAGGGCTACGTCGAAACCTCGAACGTTAACGTGGCTGAAGAGCTGGTCAACATGATCCAGACGCAGCGCGCCTACGAAATTAACAGTAAAGCGGTGTCGACGTCCGACCAGATGCTGCAACGACTGACTCAACTTTGATCCCTGGCCGCGGGCGTTGCTCGCGGCTGCTTTACCTGTAGTGAATGAGATGACCAATCACCCTTGCTCTGTACGTACGCTTTGTCGTTTTGCAACGACCTTAATGCTGATTTCCGTGGTTACCGGCTGCGCCTATATTCCGCAAAAACCGTTGGTTGGAGGCGAAACCTCCGCCGTGCCTGCGCCGGTCGCCGCCGCTACCGCGAATGGCTCGATTTTTCAGACAGGGCAGGCGATGAATTATGGTTATCAACCGATGTTTGAAGACCGCCGTCCACGAAATGTGGGCGATACGCTGACCATTGCGCTGCAAGAAAATGTCAGCGCCAGCAAAAGTTCCTCTGCGAGTGCCTCGCGTGACGGCTCCACCGATGTCGGCGTCGCTGGCGTACCCGGTTTTATGGCTGGTCTGGTGGGCAACGGCAAAGCCGATGCGTCCATCAGTGGAACGAATGACTTCGCCGGGAAAGGCGGCGCGGCGGCGAAAAATACCTTTAGCGGCACCATCACCGTGACGGTGAAACAGGTGCTGGAAAACGGCAACCTGGCGGTTGTCGGCGAAAAACAGATTGCGATTAACCAGGGGACTGAGTTTATCCGCTTCTCCGGCATCGTGAACCCGCGCACGATCAGCGCCAGCAACACTGTTATCTCCACCCAGGTGGCGGACGCGCGCATCGAGTATGTCGGTAATGGCTATATCAACGAAGCGCAGCAAATGGGTTGGCTGCAGCGCATGTTCCTTAACCTTTCTCCTTTTTGATTGATGATGAAAACGAATTTATTAACCCGCTGCCTGGCGCTGTTGTGCTGTCTGTCTGCGCTGGTGGCCGGGCAGGCTAGCGCGGAGCGGATCCGCGATTTAACTACTCTGCAAGGGGTGCGCGGTAACTCCCTGATGGGCTATGGCCTGGTCGTCGGGCTTGATGGCACCGGCGACCAAACCATGCAGACCCCTTTCACCACCCAGAGCCTGAATAATATGCTCTCGCAGCTCGGTATCACCGTGCCAGCGGGCGTGAATATGCAGCTCAAAAACGTCGCGGCGGTGATGGTGACGGCGGAACTGCCGCCGTTTGCCCGCGCCGGTCAGCAAATTGATGTGGTGGTCTCCTCAATGGGTAACGCGAAAAGTCTGCGCGGCGGCACGCTGTTGATGACTCCGTTGAAGGGCGCGGATAGCCAGATCTATGCGCTGGCGCAGGGGAATCTGTTGGTTTCCGGCGCAGGCGCGCAGGCCGGTGGTAACCGGGTGCAGGTCAACCAGCTCAATGGCGCGCGCATTAGCGGCGGCGCAACAGTTGAACGTGAAGTGCCGTCAAACTTTGCCGGACAAGGCTCGCTCAAGCTCCAGCTTAATGAAGATGATTTCACCGTGGCGCAGCAGATAAGCGATGCCATCAACCGCCGTTTCGCGGGCGCCGCGTTTGCGGAAGATGCTCGCAGCATTAGCCTGCGCGCACCTGCCGACAGCGCCGCGCGTGTGCGTTTCCTTGCGGCAGTGCAGGATATTCCGCTGCGCGTTGATGCGGGCGACGCCCGAATTATCATCAACTCTCGCACCGGCTCGGTGGTGATGAACCGCCATGTTTCCCTTGATTCCTGTGCGGTTGCGCAGGGCGATCTGACGGTAGAAGTCGCCAACAACACTCAGGTGAATCAGCCGAATACGCCGCTGGCGGGCGGGCAAACGGTGGTCACACAGAACACGCAGCTTTCGGTACGTGAGCAAAACGGTTCTCTGCAACGCGTGAACACCAGCACCGATCTGAACAATGTGGTGCGTGCGTTAAACAGTCTTGGCGCAACGCCGAATGATTTGATGGCAATCCTGCAATCGATGAAAACCGCAGGCTGCCTGCATGCTCGTCTGGAGATTAACTGATGATCGGCCCGGCAATGACGCAGGGGGCGGCGTTTGACGCGCACAGCCTCGACAAGCTGAAACTGGCCGCCCGCAACGACTCTCCGGATGCGTTAAAGGCGGTAGCGAAGCAGATGGAAGGGCTGTTCGTGCAGATGATGCTCAAGAGTATGCGCCAGGCCTCCTTCAAAGACGGCCTGTTTAATACGCAGCAGTCCGAGATGTTTACCTCGATGTATGACCAGCAGCTGTCACAGAACATCGCCGATAAAGGAAAAATGGGCTTTGCCGATCTGATGGTGCAACAACTGACCGGCAAACCCGCTTCCACGGCGGAGAATGTCACAGCGACGCGTGAAGTGCCGCTTAATATCAGCCCGGCACGCTTTATTAGCGTGCCGCTGCGTTTGCAGCCAGTCGACCCCGACGAACAGCAACAGGCGGAAAAAGCCGCCACGGCCCAGGCGGAAATACCGACGGTTCCGGGCGGCAGCTTTATTTCCCGCATGATGGCACCTGCGATGGCGGTCGCGCGTTTAAGCGGTATTCCGCATCAATTAATTATTGCCCAGGCGGCGCTGGAATCCGGTTGGGGTAAACGCGAAATTATGACCAGCGATGGCAAACCCAGCCATAACTTATTTGGCGTGAAAGCCACGGCGGATTGGGATGGCGAAACCACAGAAATTACTACCACGGAATATGAAGGTGGCGTCGCGCAAAAAATAAAAGACAAATTTAAAGTCTATTCCTCTTATGCCGAGGCGCTGGAAGATTATACGTCGTTAATTAGTCGTAGTCCGCGTTATAAAAATGTTGTGAAATCTGAATCGCCGGAAATAGCGGCAAAAGCGTTGCAGTCCGCCGGATATGCAACCGATCCTGCATATGCGAAAAAATTGATCAGCATCATTCAGCAGGTGAAGAATAACGTTAATCAGGCGGCTGAAGCCTACTCTTCAGATTTTTCTTCATTATTTTAACCGTCAGGCTTTAGTGAAATTTTATAAGGCCGATAAATATAAGAGAGCGCTACTTTTATCAGGGGCGTCTTACCTCCTCCTCTGGTTAGGATCGATAACATATGAATTTAATCAATCTGGCCCAGAATGGGCTTAACGCTGCGCAGAATGCATTGAATGTGGTGGGGAATAACCTGTCAAATGCGACCACGGCGGGATATAGCCGCCAGAATATTGTTCTGGGCGAAGCGGGTGGCAAATCCACCAATTATGGTTTCTTCGGCTACGGCGTAAAAGTGGGCGACGTTCAGCGTGCTTATAATGGCTTTATGACCAACCAGGTGCGCGGCGCGGCTACGGAATTTTATTCCCTTAATAGCCGTTACGAGCAGGTTAGCCAAATTGATAACATGCTCGGCGATAGCACCAATAATATTTCCGTGACCATGGACAATTTATTCGAAGCCATGGAATCGGTAAGTAAAGACCCGGTTGATCCGGCTGCTCGCCAGGGCGTTCTGGCTGAATTCAACGCCATTGCTAACCAATATCGCAGCAATAGCAAAACATTAAATGGTCTGGAGCAGAGCACCAACACGCAAATTAATCAGACTGTTGATGATATTAACTCCTATACCAAACAGCTGGCGACGCTGAATAAGCAAATTGAAAAGATCCACGGTCAGACCGGCGGTATGCCTGCGGATTTACTCGATCAGCGTGACCAATTATTAAGCCAGTTGAGCGAAAAGATCGGTATTAAGGTGACAGAAAATACCGATACCGGCGCGGTGAATGTTTCCATGCAAAACGGCATGGCGTTGGTCAGCGGTGGCAAATCTTATGAACTGCAGGCCAGCGCGTCTGAAAGCGACCCGGCAAAAACCGTGGTGGCCTACGTTGATGCCTCGGGCAATGCCCTGCCGCTTGACGAAGGGAAAACCACCGGTGCGCTGGGTGGGCTGTTCAAATTCCGCAATGAAGATCTGGTCTCCGCGCGCGATCAGCTGAACCAGCTGGCGCTGCAAATGGCCAATAAGTTCAACGAAGCGAATGCCCAGGGTTACGACCTCGACGGCAACGCGGGCGGCGATATTTTTAACATCGGTAAACCGCAAGCTGTCGGCAACATCAATAACACCGGCACCGGTTCACTGGATGTCAGCTTTACCGATATCCCGTCCGTGAAATCGGAAGACTACGAGCTGACCTTCAACGGGCCGGGCAGCACCGACTGGACCATCACCACCGCTGACGGCCGCGCTATCACGCCGACCGTAGGCAGTAATGGCGAACTGGAATTTGAAGGGATCTCCATTATCCCTGGCGGCACACCGCAGCCGGGCGACAGCTTCACGCTGAACCCGACAGATGGCGCGGCAGATAACATCACCGTGGCGATCACCGATGGCGATCAGATTGCGGCGGCGAAATCCCCCGATCCTGACGACCAGAGCGATAACGAGAACATCCTGGCGATGATTGGCATCAAGGACGAAAAAGTGGTGGACGGCATGACGCTGTCTGGCGCTTACGCAAGCCTTGTCAGCTCCGTCGGTTCCTCGGTAAGCGCGCTGAAAGCAGACATCACCACCTCGGCGAATGTGTATGACCAGTGGGCGCTTCAGCAGCAGTCGGTTTCGGGTGTTGATATCACTGAAGAGTACGTCAATTTGCAGATGTTCTCTCAGTATTACCAGGCGAACGCGCAGGTTCTACAGACTGCGAACACCCTGTTCGACACGTTGTTAAGTATTCGCTAAGTACGCCCGGTTTACCGGGTTACTCAATGAAAAGTCAGGAATAAACGATGCGTCTTAGCACCAGTTATATGTTTCAAAACCGTATTGATAGCCTGTCAGACGCCATGGCTGGTTATAACGATTTGTCCACGCGCCTTTCTGCCGGTCAAACACTGCTGAAGCCTTCCGACGATCCGTCGGGCGCGTCGCAGGCGGTTATTTTGCAGAACGCCTTATCCCGAATGAGCCAGTACGATACCGCGCGCACCTACGCGCAGGATGCGCTGGGCCAGGAAGATAATACGCTGGATTCTATCTCTAATTTGCTGTCTGAAAATTTGTCGCAGAAAATTGTGGCCGGTGGTAACGGCGCGTACTCCGATGAAGATCGCGCAGCGTTGGCGCAGGAGTTGCAGGGGATCCGCGATAACCTGCTGGATCTGGCGAACACCAAAAACAGCGACGGGCGCTACATTTTCGCTGGTTACAAAACCGGGGCGGCGCCTTTCCAGAAAGATGGCACCTATGTCGGCGGTGATACCGCGATGACGCAGGTCGTTTCCGACAGTACCGAAATGCAGGTCGGTCATACGGGCGACGATGTCTTTTTGAGCGGTTCGCCGGACGATCTGTTCAAAACGCTGGACGCAGCCATTACGCAGCTGCAGCAGCCTGTCACTAACGACGCCGATCGCCAGGCTTTGCAGGCTACGCTGGATAGCACCAACGTCAGCATCAAGAAAAACATTGATAATCTCGGTAAAGTCCGCGCCACCGTCGGCACCAATATGCAGCAGATTGAAGCCCTGGGTTTCAGCTCTGAAGCGCAAAATATTAATGTGCAAAGCCGGTTGCAGGAAACATTAGGATCGGACTGGGATTCGATGATTACGCTGTTGTCGCAATCAAAGATGTCAGAGTTTGCGCTCAATTCGTCAATGACTGTATTTCAGTCGATGCAGCAACTGTCGATTTTTAATTTCGTGGGCTAACCCCATTCAGGCCCGTCATTATTGACGGGTTTTTATTCATCTTGCATGTGTGCATGAAATATCTGCAAAAAGGTATTTCGCCGTGTTCTCAATTAGTTAGGTTTCGTTATGTTTAAAGACTTAAAAATATCCACCGGGATTAATATCCTGTTTGGGTTGTTAATTGCTTGTGTTGTTATGGTATCCACCTATGCGTTGGTCAGTAGCCGCGCAACGGCGAATAACTTCGATGATGCGGTAATGACTAATAACAACATCGATACGTTGAATAGCGCAATTGTCGGCTTGAGCGGCGGTATTGCGCAGATTAACGGCGCAATGTTGGCGACCATGATCAACCAGCCGCCAGAACAGGCTGATATCGACAAAGCGAAAAAAATGCTGACGAATGCGGAAAAGCAGATGGACAAATTTATGTCCACGCCGTTCCAGACCGAAGAAGAACGCACCATTGCCGCCAATATTAAGAAGCGTTTTGATACGGTTCTGGCGAGTGCGCAGCGGAAGACAACATTTATTAAAAACCCGACGACGTATGACCGCGATGTGATTGACGAAGCTAAAAATCGTGTTTTGGTACAAGAGGCGACCGAAGAATATTTAACCTATGCCGAGCAATTGGTGAGTGGTTTTAGCGAGGTATCACACCGTGATACCCAGCGTATGAGCTTCTTCGCTTTCTTTGCGCTGGCGTTGGCGGTGATTAGCGCGGTGGGTTCTCGTGTCTGGCTGAAACGCACCATCTTTAGCCGTCTGGAACAAGCTATCGTCTCCTTCCAGGCTATCGCTGGCGGTAACCTGAGCAGCAAAATTGACGCGGGTGCACAGAACGAAATCGGCAAAATGCTACTGGAAGTTGAGCATATGCGCCAGTCGCTGACCGACACGGTTTACGGCATCCGTCGCGGCGTGAAGCAGATTTACTCCAACGCCCAGGAAATCGCCACCAGTAACAACGATCTCTCTTCGCGTACTGAGCAGCAGGCTTCCGCACTGCAGGAAACCGCAGCCAGCATGGAAGAGCTGAAAATCACCGTCCGTCAGAACGCCGACAACGCCCACAGTGCGCAGCAACTGGCAGAAAGCGCCAGCGTCAGCGCGCAGAAAGGCGGCGAAGTGATGAGCAATCTTGATAAGATCATGACCGAAATTACGGTGAACTCCCGTCAAATTGCCGACATCAACAGCGTGATTGATAGCATTGCAAACCAAACCAACATCCTGGCGCTTAACGCGGCGGTTGAAGCGGCGCGTGCCGGTGAGCAGGGTCGTGGTTTTGCGGTTGTTGCCGGTGAAGTGCGTAATCTGGCGAAACGCAGCGCCGATGCGGCGAAAGAGATCCGCCAGTTGATCAACACCTGTGTTGCCAATATGAATATCGGTTCTCAGGAAGTTGAACTGGCTGGTTCTTCGATGCAGGAAATTGTGAAATCTGTTATTCAGGTAACCGACATTATGGCGGAAATTACCTCCGCATCGGATGAACAAAGCACCGGTATTAACCAGATTGCGCAGGCCGTTAATGAAATGGACCTGGTAACGCAGCAGAACGCCAGCATGGTAGAGAACGCCGCGCGAACCGCAACCAGCGTGGAAGAACACGCCAGCGATCTGGAACAAATTGTTGCCCAGTTTACCGTTAATGAAAGCCATGTGTCTGCCGCTTCCCGTGAAAGAAATAACAGCGAGAAATTGCGCCCTGTTATTACCACGACCAAGCGAGATTATGTTCCTGCCAAAAAAACTGAAGGTGACTGGGAAACATTTTAATTAGCTATGGGTTTCGTGGGGAAATAAAGTCACGATATGTTCCACTTTCCGATTGCTTATCATGCTATTTGAATTGGCGATAATCGATAATAATTTTAGTCAATTATTATCATCCCGGAAATTGTAATAGTGAATGGATTATATAGCCCTGATGGGTCAATTCAGAAAGACCAGTTGTGGACCAAATACGGTTATTTAGTTCGCTACGAAGCGTTAAAGATGCAGTCTAAATTATCGTCAAGTGTTGATATTGACGATCTTATTCAGGCGGGTGCCATTGCGCTTCTGGATGCAATCGAACAGTTTGACCCCAAAAAAGGGGTCAAACTCACGGTTTATATTGCACAGCGTTTACGTTGGGCGTTTATGGATGAATTACGCGAACATGATTGGGTACCTCGTCGCGTTCGTCGTAAAACCCGTGAAGTTTCTTCTGCCATTATGCGCGTTGAGCAACGTGCCGGTGGTGTAGCAACCGAGTCGGACATCGCTGCTGAATTAGGGATGTCATTGCAGGAATATCAGCAAGTGTTATCTGATACTAATACCAGCATGCTCTGTTCACTCGATGAGTTGCAAGAATTACTGGCAGATGGTGTTGAGCTGTCAGAAATGGAACAGGATCATCTTGACCCGCTAAACGATATTTTACTGGGCGATTTGACAAAGCAGATAAGTAAAGAGATCAGAGAGCTTCCTGAGCGCGAGCAGATGCTACTCAATTTATATTATCAACAGGAGTTGAATATGAAAGAGGTCGGTTCACTGCTGGGTATTACCGAAACGCGCGTCAGCCAGTTACATAGCCAAACGATCAAACGTTTACGTGCGCGTCTGGAAGGAAGAGGCTGGGAATAATAACTCATCAGGAAAATCTTGCTCCGATTAAACTTCGACAAGGGTGGCTTTTCTTATTAGGTTCATTATTCCCGTTTAACCTTGATTTCTTATACTAAAAAATCGGCATTAAACTTGTTACATCTTGGTTACACAATAAAGGACGGTAATTGCAGTATGGATTACCTTGTACAGGGGGAATTGTAATGAACGTAACAAACTTTAATGAGCCGATGCAGTGTATTCGGGACTTGAATCTTTCCTATTTGTTATTGGCGCAACGTCTCATTCACGAGGATCGCTTTACGGCAAAATTTCGCCTGGGCTTAAGTGAGTCCACAATCGATATTGTGAAAGGCTTGACGTTTCCGCAGCTTATTAAACTTTCGTCAACCGGTCAGCTTATTTGCCGATTACGCATTGATAACGAGACTGTTATTGACTGTTTGACCAAAGATTCCCGTATTGATGCTTTGCAAAGTATCCATACCGGAATCATTTTATCCACTGATTTGCTTAATTCTCTTTCTGGGGAAGAGCCTTCGAGATCCTGACAGCGGAGTTTGTAATGTATGAAAAAAGTATAATGTCAGAAATCAGGGATGCGCAAATTGCCATGGAATTGATTTCTTTTGGCGCCAGGATGCAGGTTCTCGAAAGTGAAACCAATCTTAGCCGCAGAAGATTATTAAAACTGTATAAAGAACTCAAAGGCTGTTCGCCGCCGAAAGGCATGCTACCGTTTTCCACCGACTGGTATATGGCGTGGGAACAAAATATTCATTCGTCAATGTTTTATAACATTTTTTGTTATCTGCAAAAGACGGAATCGGGTCGCCCCGTTGAGATTATGCTGAAAGGCTATCGCCTGTATCTGGAAAATAGTCTGAACGGTACAGAGGAAAAGCCAGTTTTAGGTTTAACGCGCGCCTGGACGCTGCTGCGGTTTATTGACTGCGGCATGGTTACACATACTGATTGCAGCTCTTGTGGCGGGCGTTTTATTACCACGCCGGAAAATACCAACACCAATTTTACCTGCTGTTTGTGTTTTCCACCTTCGCGGGCAATAAAAAAAGCCACTCCTGATCTGGCGCGTTCTCATCGGCGACAGTAACAGATGCTGCGGCATTTTCACCGCGCGGCCTGATATCAGAGTTGCGGAATGATTACTGAATTATTAAGGAGTTGAAGTGTTAGTCATTATTGGCTATATCGTCGTTTTCGCGACCGTATTTGGCGGCTTTGCGCTCAGTGGCGGCAATCTTGCGTCACTGTTTCAGCCTACCGAATTTTTAATTATCGGCGGCGCAGGCGTAGGGGCTTTTATTGTCGGAAATAACGGTAAAGCGATCCGGGCCACTTTAAAAGCGTTCCCTACTCTGTTTAAAGGTTCCCATTTCACCAAAGCGTTATATATGGATCTGCTGGCCATGATGTATCTGTTGCTAGCGAAAGGCCGCCAGAATGGCCTGGTAGCGCTGGAAAACGATATTGAAGACCCGCAAAACAGCCCGATTTTCTCGGCCTATCCGCGGCTGATGGCCGACAGTGAAATTATGAATTTCATCACCGATTACCTGCGCTTGATGGTGAGCGGTAATACCAACGCGTTTGAAATGGAAGCGTTGATGGATGAAGAGATTGAGACCTGCGAACACGAGCATGAAGTGCCGGCGCATAGCCTTAATTCCGTCGGTGATGGGTTGCCTGCATTCGGTATCGTGGCGGCGGTAATGGGGGTGGTTAACGCCCTGGCGGCCGCCGATCGCCCGGCAGCGGAACTGGGCGCGCTGATTGCCCACGCCATGGTCGGTACCTTCCTCGGTATTTTGCTGGCATACGGCATGGTGCTGCCGCTGGCGACGCTGCTGCGTCAGCATAGCGCGGAACACCTGAAAATGCTCGAGTGCATCAAGACCATGCTGCTTTCCAGCATGAACGGTTATGCGCCGCAGATCGCCGTTGAATTTGGTCGTAAAACCCTCTTTTCCACGGAACGTCCGAGCTTCGCGGAACTGGAAGATCACGTTCGCGAAGTACGTACCTCAAGCTCTTCATCCTCTTCGGGTGAGTCGACATGAGTAAGAAGTCTGCCACTACCATTGTTGTCCGCAGATCCATCAATAAAAAGCATGGTTCTCACGGCGGTTCCTGGAAAATCGCCTATGCGGACTTTATGACCGCGATGATGGCGTTTTTCCTGGTGATGTGGCTGCTCTCGTCTTCCAGCCCGGAGCAGCGCCAGCAAATCGCCGAGTATTTCAAAATGCCGATTAAAACCACGCTGGCGCAGGGGGATAAAGCGAGTCTTAGCGACAGCATGATCCCCGGCGGTGGCGAAGATGTCATTAAACAAGATGGCGAGGTTTTCAAGCGAACGTTGCAGCAACTGGATGCGAAGAAGAGTGAAGTCAACCTGAAGCGGGCGAGGGAGAAGCTGGAAAGCCTGATCCAAATCGATCCGCGTTTGAACAACTTCACCTCCAACCTGCGACTTTCGCTGACCGATGACGGATTGCTGATTCAGATCACCGATAGCGCGGATCGTCCGATGTTCAAAATCGGCCGACCGACGCCCGAAAGCTACATGGTGAATATTCTGCAGGCGCTGGTGCCGGTGTTAAACGACATGCCGAACCGCATCATTATGACCGGCCATACGGATTCACTGCCTTACGCCAACGGTGAGCAGGGCTACAGCAACTGGGAGCTCTCTTCCGATCGTGCCAACGCGGCGCGGCGTATCCTGGCCGGTGCCGGGCTTGCCAGCAATAAATTTATCCGGGTTGTCGGTACGGCGGACACCATGATGCAGACCGGTTCCGATGCGGCCGATCCCATTAATCGCCGTATCAGTATCCTGATGCTGAGTCAGCAGAAAGAGAAACAGATCATGCAAGAAGATGTGCTTTTGCGCGACACGCTGGGTTCATTCCCGGCGAGCCAGAGTACATCAGCCACCGACGTGCCGCCGCTAAGCAGCGCAGTGGCAGTTGAACCTACGGTAAAAAGCGGTCCTGAGGAGATTAAGTAAGTGGACATAAGCGATTTTTATCAGGCCTTTTTTGACGAGGCGGATGAGCTGATGGCGGATATGGAAAAATATCTGCTGGAGCTGGATCTCGACTCACCGGACAGAGAAGTTCTGAATGCGATTTTTCGCGCTGCGCACTCGATAAAAGGCGGTGCGGGCACCTTTGGTTTCACTGTGTTACAGCAAACCATGCACATCCTGGAAAACCTGCTGGATGATGTACGCAGCGGTACGTTGACGATTACCGGCCCTATTCGCGATCTGTTTTTGGAGAGCAAAGATATTATGCAGGATCAACTGGATGCCTATAAAGCTTCAGCAGAGCCCGACGAGGAGACATTCCACTATATCTGCGAAGCGCTGCGCCAGATAGCTCTCGACGGTGCTGCTCCTGCGGCGGTTTCCACAGATGTTGCCGCGCCTGTTACGGCCGAGGCAGTCGTCACAGAAGCGGTTGCGGCACCGGCGGCGAAACCGGCTGAGGACGGCCAGCGGTTGCGCATCGTGCTGAGCAAAATCAAAGAAGACGATCGCCAGCCGCTGATCGATGAAATGGGCAATTTAGGCCGCGTGAACCATTTGCAGGCCGAAAATGAGAGCCTGCAACTGACGCTGCACACGACCGTATCCCCGGACGATATTCTCGCGGTGTTGTGCTTTGTGCTCGAACCGGAACAGATTGCCATCACGCCTGCACCGGCTGAAGACGAACCTGTTGCCACATCCGACGAACCTGCGGCACCCGCGCCTGCGCCGGTTAACGCGGTGGCCGCACCGACGGCACCTGCAGCGCGTGCGACACGCCCGGAAAATAACCGCCAGCGTCCGCAAGCGACAGAAGCCAGCAGTATCCGCGTGGCGGTCGAGAAGGTCGATCAGATAATCAACCAGGTGGGTGAGTTGATCATCACCCAGGCCATGCTCTCGCAGCTTTCTGGTGTGCTCGATTCAACCAACCACGACACGCTGATTAGCACCATCGCGCAACTGGAGCGTAACGCGCGCGACTTGCAGGAGTCGGTGATGTCGATTCGCATGATGCCAATGGAATATGTCTTCAGCCGCTTCCCGCGTCTGGTGCATGACCTGGCCGGTAAGCTCAATAAAGAAGTGGAACTGACGCTGGTCGGTGGTTCTGCCGAGCTGGATAAACGTCTTATCGAACAGATCGTCGATCCGCTGACGCACCTGGTGCGTAACAGCCTCGATCACGGTATTGAACCGGTCGATGTGCGCCGCGCCAACGGTAAAGCTGACAAGGGGAACCTGGTGCTTTCGGCGGAACACCACGGCGGCAATATCATTATCGAAGTGACCGACGATGGTGCCGGGCTGAACCGCGAGAAGATCCTGGCGCGTGCGCAACAGCAGGGCATGGCAATCAGCGACAACATGAGTGATGAAGATGTCTGGATGCTGATTTTCGCGCCGGGCTTCTCCACGGCGGAAAAAGTGACCGATGTCTCGGGTCGCGGCGTGGGTATGGACGTGGTGCGCCGTAACATTCAGGAAATGGGCGGGCATGTGACCATCCATTCCGAACAGGGGCGCGGCTCGAAGATCCGCATTATTCTGCCGCTGACGCTGGCGATCCTTGATGGAATGTCGGTGCGTGTGGGTTCGGAAATCTACGTTCTGCCGCTCGGCAGCATGATGGAATCGCTGATGCTTTCCGAAAACATCCTGCACCGGATGACCGGCGGCGAGCGCATGTTGCAGGTGCGCGAAGAGTATTTACCGCTGGTTGAGCTGGGCACACTGTTTGGCATTCACGATGAAAATTACGATATCAGCGAAGGGATCGCCGTCATTGTGCAGAGCGCCGGTAGCCGTTACGCCTTACTGGTGGATCAACTGATCGGCCAGCACCAGGTAGTGGTGAAAAATCTCGAGCAGAACTACCGCAAAATTCCGGGTATTTCGGCGGCGACCATCCTCGGCGACGGCAGCGTCGCATTGATTCTGGATGTCGCGGTGTTAACGACGCTGGCAAAAAGCGCCAGGGCGCACTGAAACGCAGCCTGACGTCAGTTTTTAGAAAGGTTAAAAAATGAATTTATCTAACACAGACAAGCAGTTAACCGGTGACAACGCCGGGAATGAGTTCCTGGTTTTTCGCCTGGGCACAGAAGAGTACGGCATTGAGATCCTCAAAGTGCAGGAGATCCGTGGTTACGATCGCGTCACGCGCATTGCCAACACACCTGCGTTTATTGCCGGTGTGACCAATCTGCGCGGCGTCATTGTGCCGATTGTCGATCTGCGCGTGAAGTTTGAACTTGCTTCCGCTGAGTTTGACGACAACACGGTAGTAATTGTGCTGAGCCTCGACAGCGGCCGCGTGGTCGGGATTGTGGTTGACGGCGTTTCTGATGTGCTGGCGCTCAATGCCGAGCAGATTAAACCCGCGCCGGAATATACCGTTACGCTCTCCACGCAGTATCTGCTGGGTCTTGGCTCGCTCGATGAGCGCATGCTGATTCTGGTGGATATTGAAAAGCTGCTGAACAGCGAAGAGATGGAGCTGATTGAACGCGTGACCGAGGCCTCTTTTAACTAATTTTGTTTTACTTTTAATACGCGCTGTACCTTACAGGCCTTTCCCTTACGGGAAAGGCTTTTTTTTGCTTTTTCGCAAGGCGATCACCAGGTGATATAAACCCGAATCGTTCTCCCCAACTGGCTTTTCAGATACTGGTGTACTTTGTAGACATCTTTGCTGGTTTTAAGGTCGTTAAAGACAAAACGAACCTGATTTTGATCCGTCGCGGCAAAAGTGTAAGCCATGAAGTCATGAGATAGGTCATAAACTATATCGGCAAGTAAGACCTTTATTCCTGCAACATTAAGTTCAGCCGCTAATTGCTCATCGTTTTCCAGATTGTCTGTGGTAAAGAATATGCTGAAATCGCATTGAACGGGAGTGAGTTCAGGTAAGTACCACGTACGGAAATTCGCGACATTAGCAATCAACTCAGGTGCCTGAATAATCGTTACATAACTTTTAGCTGCATATGTCTCTCCATCTGTCTTGAGAGAACGACAACCACCCTGTCACATATCATTTTCCCGTTGTCGCCAGACTCTCCAACCCCGGTCCAGTCCGTTGCTTCCCTGTCTTCCTGCGTCGCAACCCAGGGAAAAAATCCTGTTGCGCATTGCATAACTCGATATTAGGCAAGACGTTAAATGCCGTACCCACGGCGATACCTGCAACCGCTCGCCAGTCATTTTCAACCACCACCTGCTCTGTTAAGCCCGGGTTTCTGACGAGGTACATTCCTGCATCATGCCATACGCTTCTACTGACCCGGTTACCGGATTGAAGCTGTAATATCGCCCATGCGAATGAACCTTCTGGTGCGGTTAAATCTGCCATGACTATTCTCCTTTAAACGGAATATAAAAAAGATAGCCAGCGCGGAAATAAAAGAAAAATGAAGGTTCTGATAACGCGTTTTAGTTAACGCGGTGCAGGTCGGTTTATTACTTTTAGAAAGGCGTGTTAAATCGCAGGCAATAAAAAACCCGCCCAGGCGAATGGGCGGGTGGGTAAAAAGCAGGCCGGAGCCTGCCGGAAACACCAGAAATTAACGCAGCAGAGACAGTACGTTCTGCGGAACCTGGTTAGCCTGAGCCAGTACGGTGGTACCAGCAGACTGCAGGATGTTCGCGCGGCTCATTTCGGAAACTTCAGAAGCGAAGTCAGCATCCAGAATACGAGAGCGAGACTGAGACAGGTTGTTAACGGTGTTGTTCAGGTTGCTGATTACAGAAGCGAAACGGTTCTGTACCGCACCCAGACCAGAACGCAGTTCATCAACCTGAGCCAGCGCGTCGTCAACTTTACCCAGCGGATCGTCAGTTGCCGGAGTAGTGGAAACTGATTTACCTTGGGAGATTTCACCCAGGTTATCGAATTTTGCTTCAGTCAGGTTGCCGTTAGCGTTCTGCAGGTAGTAGTTACCTTCACCGTCGGTCATCAGAGCATCAGTAATACCGTTGGTGGCCAGGTCAGCGGTCACTGCCATCTCAACGCTGGAACCCATGGTGTCTTTACCCATGGTCACACCTGTGGTGGTTGCAGCACCAGCGGCAGAGTCGAACTCCAGGCCATCACCATTAGCGTTCATGGTTGCTTCGTAGTAGTCAGAACCAGACTGAACGTATACTTTGCCATCATCGCCTTTAACAACAGCGTCAACGGACGCAGTACCGGTGGTATCAACAACGTTGCTGCCGTCAGATTTGATTTTAAGATCTACGTTTACATCGGTAGTTGCAGTCAGAGTGGTAGGATCAACGCCACCAGCAATGTTGAAACCGTCCATCGCCAGAGTGCTGGAATCCATTTTGTTCAGCTGGATATCGATAGTCTGGCCATCGTTAGAACCAACCTGGATAGACAGGCTCTGGTCTTTGCTCAGTACTTTCACGCCGTTGAACTCAGTCTGTTCAGAGATACGGTTGATTTCAGACAGACGCGCGTCGATTTCGTCCTGGATGGACTGACGGTCAGAATCAGAGTTGGTGCCGTTCTGCGCCTGTACAGACAGACGACGGATGTTCTGCAGGTTGTCGTTGATTTCGTTCAACGCGCCTTCAGTGGTCTGCGCGATGGAGATACCGTCGTTGGCGTTACGGGAAGCCTGGCTCAGGCCGTTGATGTTAGCGGTGAAGCGGTTAGAGATTGCCTGACCTGCTGCATCGTCTTTGGCGCTGTTAATACGCAGACCAGAAGACAGACGTTCAATTGCAGTACCCAGAGAGCCCTGAGATTTATTCAGGTTGTTTTGGGCGACGAGGCTGAGGGCGTTGGTATTAATAACCTGGGACATGGGGTTTCCTTATACACAATTTACTATACAGAGTATGGTTATGCGTCATTTCGTTCGCATACTTAATAAATCGGCCTTTTAAAAAATGACTAAAATCTTTTGCACGAAAAACTTTTCTATTGGCTGGTCATTTTTTGTTTTTTAAGCGGTTTTGGGTGCTATATCGTTGATATTTTATGCGTCTTTATGGTTTATCTTTTAAATTACCAACAAAACCGCGCGTATTTTGGCTAATTGCTTTTTGCGGTTTTTTATTTAAATTTCCATGCGGTGTCTCTTCTATATAAGGAAGAGGTTTTTATGGAATGCAAAGCGATAAAGTGTCATCACTTTTGTCGCTAATTATCAGGAATAGATTTTTGCTGCTTTATATGCGGTGTTTGCTCTTTTGTAATCAACGGGAATTGTTGAAAATAGCCGATGAAACGTGCGTCTTTCCTTTATAGTGTTGTGAAGGTAAAAAATTCATCTTTTATTTTCCCGCGCCGATAGCTTAATAGAGAATTACCGCAAATATACATTTCCGACAGGAGAAGAAATGGCTATATCATCATTAGGGGTTGGTACTGGCGGGATTGATACGGCGTCGATGCTGGATCAGCTGAAAGCGGGCGAACAAACGCGCCTGACACCGTATACCAACCTGAAAAGCAAGTATGACTCGCAGATTTCGGCCTGGGGCCAGATTTCCAGCCTGCTGGCAAACTTGCAAAAAAGCGTCACCACTATGGGCGGTGATGCGTTCAATAAAATGACCGTCAGCGCCAACGAAGCCTTTTCCGCCGTAGCGGGCAGCGGCGCGCAAGCCGATAGCCACTCGGTGACGATTTCGCAGTTAGCCGCCGCGCATAAACTGAAAACGCAGCCGCAGGCCAGCGCAGATACCGCGCTCGGTACCAGCACAACGGGCGGTACGCGCACTATCACCATCACCCAGAACGATGGTAAAACGATGGAAGTTGAGCTGAAGGATGATGAAACCTCGCTGAACCAGATTGCGAAAGCCATCAACAAAGAGAAAGGCGATGTTAGCGCATCCGTTCAGCGTACCGATGACGGTTATCAACTGGTACTGAGCTCAAAAACCACCGGTTCTGACGGAAAGATGAGCGTGAAAGTTGATGGCGACGCCTCGCTTGCCGGCGTGCTGGATACCTCAAACGGCGGTCAGCATATTGATGCTCAGGGCCAGGTCGTTAACGATCCGGGTATGAGTGACAACATGATCTCCGTTTCGGATGCGCAGGACGCGAAATTGCGCGTCGACGGTTCCGACTACACGCGTTCAACCAACAACATCAATGACATCATTGATGGCGTGACGCTGAATCTGAAAAAAGTGTCGGAAAACGGCGATGCTGAGCAGCTCACCCTGACCAACGATACCTCGGCAATCAAAACCAGCCTGCAAGATTTTGTTAAGCAATACAATGCATTGTTGGATAAAACTACCTCGGCCAGTAAATATGTTGCTGCCGATACTTCCGGCCTTGGCGATGAAGAAGTTGCCACGCAGAGTTCACAAAGCGGCGCGTTGATGGGGGATTCCACCCTGCGCGGGCTGGTGAGCGAAATCCGTTCTACCGTGAACGGCGTTTACGGTGATGCGGATGCGAGCTACGGTTCGCTGGCGGATCTTGGTATCTCAATTGATGCCCAGACCGGCCAGATGACGCTGGATGAAGATACGCTGGATGAAGCGATTGCCGACAACCCGGAACAGATTGCGAACATGTTCTCCGGTCGTGGTACCAGCGAAGGGCTGGCAACGTCACTCGGTTCGATTCTGAAAGAGTACCTGGGCGATAGCAAAACCAAGACCGACGGCATAATCGATACCGCGACTGACAGCCTGGAAACTCAATCCGAAATCGCGCAAACGCAGATCGACAAAACGCAGAAGCTGATTGATGCCCAGGTTGAACGTTATCGTGTTCAGTTCCAGAATCTGGACTCTATGATGTCGAATCTCAACAGCATGAGCAGCCAGCTGACGTCTCTGCTTTCCACTCTTTAATTTTTGTTATCAGCAGGCCTTTGCGGGCCTGCTTTCAGGAGCCGCATATGTATGCATCTCAGGGCACTCACGCCTATGCGCAGGTATCGTTGCAAAGCAAATTATCTGGCGCAACACCGCACCAATTAATTTCCATGCTGTTTGACGGCGCACACAGCGCTATTTTGCAGGCCTCAATCTATTTTGAAAAAGGCAATGTCGCCCAGCGCGGCAAAATGATCTCCAAGGCAATTAATATTATCGACAACGGATTGCGCGCCGCGCTCGATCATGAAAGAGGTCAGGATATTGCCGCCGATCTCGAGCAGATGTACGAATATATGTCACGCACCTTATTGGAAGCGAATTTGCGTAACGAACCCGAGCCGTTAAAACATGTCGACAGCCTGTTAATGAAACTGGCCGCAACCTGGAAAGAGATTGAGCCGGTACAGAAGCGAGTGCGTTATGGCTGAGAGTATTTTGCAGTATTACCGTGAATTATTTGATATGAACTTAGCGATGCTGGAGATGACGAAACAGGAACGCTGGGATGATTTTGTTGAAGTCGCAGCGGATTATGTGATTAAAAAGCAGGATATTTTAACCCATAGTACCGATGCGCTTTCGATGATGGTCAAAGAAGAATTGAAGGTGCTGTTAAAAGAATTACTGGCGAATGAAGCGGAAATAACGCGTAATTTGCAGGCGCGCCTTAACACCCTCAAACAGAATTTATCCTCTATACATCGTGGTGCCCGGTGCAGCCAGCTTTACTCCCAACATCAAGCCCCTTCACTGCATTAATCTTCCCCTAAAGGCTAGCGGAACATCATTTGTCCGCATAGCCTTTCGTTTTTTCTGATTAGCGATAATTTACGGTTAACTGATTACGTACGACATTGAGCGCTGGCTGTAGCTGGCCGAGGCTGTTGACGGAATAGATAAAGCGGAACTCACCGTTCGCCGCCAGCGGAACATCAATGCGACGCTCACCGGCAAGGGCGGGCAGCGGAACGCATTTATCGATGCGGCAAAGTTTAATCATCAGCCCCGGCGGGGGTGGGGAGAGCAGCGTAATGCGCCATGAAATACGCACCGCTTGCGCCGAAGGGGAAAGGGATTCGGGAGAGAAAAGCGGGCGTCCACGCAGTAACTGCTTACCGGTGGTGACGCTGCCGCCAGCGGACGAAGCGCTCCAGGCGCCTGTCGTTTGTGCGGCCGCCGCAGGGGATGCCTGCAGCGCCAGAAGAAGTAATACCAGAGATTTCATTAGATTGTGCCAGTTGCAGCCGTTATGTGTGCGAACGCCGCAGGGGTTACCTGCAGCGTCAGAAGAAGTGATACCCGGGATTTCATTAATGGGTGCCAATGACCGCCGTCATTTGCACGGTCTTGTTGTTGCTGATTTCCAGCGTTGACAACACCGCCAGCTGCGGGAATGCACGACGCAGGAAACGCGACACCATGGTGCGCAGCGCCGGGTTAACCAGCACCACCGGCGAAACGCCGAGCGACTGCTGTTCGGTAATGGCGCGGTCGGCCTGGCGCATCAGGTTTTCGGCAATGCCCGGCTCAATCGCGCTACCGCTTTGCAGGGACTGGATCAGCAGTTTTTCCAGCGAAGTATCCAGGCCAATCACTTTGATGTCATCGTCGTTGCGGAACCACTGCGCGGTGATCGCGCGGCCCAGACGAATTCGCACCTGCGAGGTCAGCTCATCCGGATCGTTTTGCACCGGCGCATATTCCGCAAGCGTATCGATGATGGTACGCATATCGCGGATAGAAACGCGTTCAGAGAGCAGGTTCTGCAACACTTTGTGGAACAGCGTCACCGAAATCACACCAGGAATTAAGTCTTCCACCAGCTTCGGCATCTCTTTGGTGATGCGGTCGAGCAACTGCTGGGTCTCCTGACGACTGAACAATTCATCCGTGTGCAGGGTGATCAAATGGTTCAGGTGGGTTGCGATAACCGAACTTGGGTCAACCACGGTAAAGCCCTGGATCTGCGCCTGTTCACGTAATACTTCATCAATCCAGCAGGCGGGTAGGCCAAACGCCGGATCGACACACGGCGTGCCGGGCAGTTCACCCTCGGCATAACCAGGGTTGATGGCCATCCAGCGTTCCGGCTCCATGGTGCCACTGCCGATTTCCACGCCTTTCAGCAGAATGCGGTAGTCGCCAGGCGCCAGATCGAGGTTGTCGCGAATATGGATCGCCGGTGGCAAAAAGCCCATCTCCTGCGCGAATTTCTTACGGATACCGCGCACGCGCACCAGCAGTTGTCCATCCTGGTCACTGTCCACCAGCGGGATCAGGCGATAGCCCACTTCCAGACCCAGCACATCTTCCATTTCAACATCAGCCCATGAGGCTTCTGCAGAGGCCTGATCGTTAGCGGCAAGCGCACTGGCGCTGTCTTTATCTTCGCTCACGGCGCTGCGACGGCCAGGGTTTTTCATTTCGCGACCACGCAGCCACCAGGCCAGACCCAGCAGCACGGCGGTAAACATCAGGAACACCAGGTTTGGCATGCCAGGGATCAGCCCCAGCAGACCAATCACCGCGCCGGAAAGCAGCATCACGCGCGGGTTGTTAAACAACTGGCCGACCATCTGTTCCCCGATGTCTTCATCGTTGGAAACGCGGGTCACAATCACACCAGCTGCGGTGGAGATGATCAGCGCCGGGATCTGCGCGACAAGACCGTCACCGATGGTCAGCAGGGTGTAGGTTTCACCCGCTTCCGCCACACTTAAGCCGTGCTGCATAACGCCGATGATCAAACCGCCGATGACGTTAATCGCCATGATCAGCAGCCCGGCGATGGCATCGCCGCGCACGAATTTACTGGCACCGTCCATCGAACCGTAAAAATCAGATTCCTGGGTCACTTCGCTACGGCGGCGTTTTGCCTCCGCTTCACCAATCAACCCGGCGTTAAGATCGGCATCAATCGCCATCTGCTTACCTGGCATCCCGTCCAGCACAAAGCGTGCGCCCACTTCGGCGATACGTCCGGCACCTTTGGTGATAACCATAAAGTTGATGATGATAAGAATGGCGAACACCACGATACCAATGGCGAAGTTACCGCCAACCAGGAAGTGGCCGAAGGCTTCAACCACCCGGCCCGCTGCGGAGGCGCCGGTGTGCCCTTCCATCAGAATGATACGCGTGGAAGCTATATTCAGCGCGAGGCGCAACAGGGTCGAAAACAGCAACACCGTCGGGAACGCGGAAAACTCGAGGGTTTTCTGCGTAAACATCGCCACCATCAATATCATCAGCGACAGCACGATATTAAAGGTGAACAGGGTATCCAGCAGAAATGCCGGCAGCGGCAGTACCATCATTGCCAGAATCAGCATGATCAGCACCGGGCCTGCCATGATTTGCCACTGTGTATCTTTAAACGCGGGTAAGCGTAATTTGCTGGCGATATTAGCCATCAGTTTGAACTCTCATGTACAAAATCCATCGACTCAGGAACCGCGAGATCCCTGGGCTGCTTCGGCGGAACGCCGCCGTTGTTGCGCCACCGACGTAGGCCATAAACCCAGGCCAATACTTCTGCGACGGCGCTATAAAGCTCGCCTGGGATCTGTTCGCCAATTTCGCAATGGCGATACAGCGCACGGGCAAGCGGTGGTGCTTCGAGCATCGGGATGCGGTGTTGCGTCCCCAGCTCGCGAATTTTTAAGGCAATATCGCCGGCGCCTTTTGCCAGCACGACCGGCGCACCCATTCCGCCTTCTTTATAAGAGAGGGCGACAGAGTAGTGCGTCGGGTTGTTGACGATGACATCCGCTTGTGGGATATCGCTCATCATTCGGTTTTGCGCCGCCGCACGCTGCATCTGTTTAATGCGGCTCTTAATGTGCGGATCGCCTTCACTCTGTTTAAATTCGTCGCGGATCTCCTGACGGCTCATCCGCAATTTTTTCAGGTGGCTGGTTATCTGATAAAAGACGTCGTAACCCACCACCGGTAACAGGAAGAAAATCACCATCATCAGGCAATCCAGCGTCATGCTCATGGCATGGGCGATGGCCATCGGCAGTGCTTCGTTAACTAACTGAATGAAATGCACTTTGTTTTTGTAGATGTAGAGCGCGAAGGCGCACGCAACCAGCACGACCTTCAGGCACCCTTTGAGCATTTCTGATAACACCTGGGCGGAAAACAGGCGTTTTAACCCCGAAAGCAGTGAGATCCGCTTGAGATCGAGCTTCAGCGATTTGCCGCTGAGATTGACGCCGCCCAGCAACATCGGCGAGACGATCCCGGTGACAAACAATCCCAGCAAAATGGGCAGCAGCGCGCTGCTCATCATCTCCAGCAAGTAACGGGTCTGATGAAACATCGACTGTTCATCCATTACCGACAGCCGGTTGAGCACCAGGCCGGTTCGCAGCAGCTCCAGCAACTGCCGGGCGAACTGCGAACCGCCAGAGAGCAGAAGCGCCCACCCGGCCAGCAACATCAGCAGCGAGCTCAGCTCTTTTGAGCGGGGGATCTGCCCCTCTTCACGCGCTTTCTGTTTTCGCTGGGGTGTGGGGTCTTCTGTTTTTTCTACATCACTCTCTTCTGACATGATTTGCTCAGCGGCGCGGCGAACCGCGCACCGTTAGAAACCGAGGCTGTCGAGCAGGTCGTCGACCTGATCTTGCGACGCCATCACACCGGCTTTGCTGTTATCGATCTGCGGGCCGTTGACCAGCATGGCGGCCGTTTTTGCTTCCGCTTCCGCCTCTTTCTCCTCCTGAAGTGATTCCGGCACGTAAGCCAGCAGTACCTGGATCAGCTCTTTCTCGACCAGTTCGATAAGCGACATCATGCGGCGGATCACCTGACCGGTAAGATCCTGAAAATCCTGCGCCATCATTATTTCCATCAGCTGATCGTTGGTCTGACGAGCAATGACCGGTGCCTGCAGGAGAAACTCACGCGTGTCGGTCACCAGCGCTTTCGCGATCGGTAATTCAACCGGATCGGCGAACCACTCATCCCAGCGGGCGGTTAATGCTTCTGCTTGTGCCGTGATCGCCTCCTGCTGCGGGCGAGCTTCTTCCACGCAGGTCAGTACGCGTTCAGCCGCCTGCGCGGTTTTCGCGACCACGTAGTTCAGGCGTTCACGCGTATCCGGGATCGCGTCTGCCGCTTCAACAATGGTGCGGTCCAGACCTAAGTCGACCAGGCTGTCGCGCAGCAAGCGCGTCAGTTGCCCAACCCGGGAGAAGATGCTTTTGAAATCGTCTTCTGGCTGCGTATTTTCTAAGCCGCTCATCGGTTACCACCCGATTTTTTCAAAGATTTTGTTCAGCTTTTCTTCCAGCGTTGCGGCGGTGAAAGGTTTCACGACATAACCGCTGGCACCGGCCTGCGCAGCCGCGATGATGTTCTCTTTCTTGGCCTCTGCGGTAACCATCAGCACCGGCATTTTGTTTAAATTCGCGTCGGCGCGGATTTCCGTCAGCAGCTGTAAGCCATCCATGTTCGGCATGTTCCAGTCGCTGATGACGAAATCAAAAGCGTCTGCGCGCAGCTTGTTCAGCGCGTCCAGGCCATCTTCGGCTTCTTCAACACGGTTAAAACCAAGGTCTTTCAACAGATTGCGTACAATGCGGCGCATTGTGGCGAAGTCATCGACAACGAGAAAACGTAAGTTTTTGTCTGCCATTGTTTTTTCCTGAATAAAGGGGAATGAAATAAAAAAATTAAATCCTGCGCGCCTGACCGGCAGAACGGTGAAGAATTTGCTGGCTGATTTGCTCCAGATCGACGGTTTCGCAGGCGGCATTGAGCGCGATAGCTTCACGCGGCATACCGAACACCACACAGCTGCGTTCGCTTTGCGCAATGGTCCAGGCACCCGCCTGGCGCATCGCCAGCAACCCGGCGGCGCCGTCGCTGCCCATCCCCGTCAAAATAACGCCGATGGCGTTTTTCCCCGCGCTTCGCGCCACCGAGTGAAACAGTGAATCCACAGAAGGGCGGTGCCGGTTGATCGGCAAATCATCATTCAGCGCGACGTGATAGTTCGCCCCGCTGCGCGTCAGCTCCATATGAAAAGCACCCGGCGCGATATAGACGTGACCAGGAAGCACACGCTCGCCGTGCTCTGCCTCTTTCACCGACATCTGGCACAGATGATCCAGCCGGTTGGCAAACGAACGGGTAAAGCCCGGCGGCATATGTTGCGCAATGACAATGGCCGGGCTGGTCGGCGGCATCGGTTCCAGCAACTGACGCAGTGCTTCGGTTCCCCCGGTGGAGGAGCCAATGGCGATAATTTTTTCGCTGCCCACCAATGGGGCTTTAATCACCCGAGGCGGTGCCACTCTTGTCTCGCTGCGACGGATGCGCGCCTTCGCCGCCATACGGATTTTGTCGGCAATCATGTCGCTGTATTGATCCATGCCTTCCTGCAAGCCCATTTGCGGTTTGGTGATAAAGTCCACCGCTCCAAGCTCCAGCGCGCTGAGCGTAATATCGGAGCCTTTGCTGGTGAGAGATGACAACATCACCACCGGCATCGGGCGCAGGCGCATCAGCCTTTCCAGAAACTCCAGCCCGTCCATGCGCGGCATTTCCACGTCCAGCGTCAGCACATCCGGGTTGTGTTGTTTAATCAGATCGCGCGCGACAATCGGGTCCAGCGCCGTGGCGACCATTTCCATATCCGGCTGCTCGTTAACGATATGCGTCATGATCTTGCGGATCAGTGACGAATCATCGATGCACAACACCTTGATTTTTCTCATTACTTTTGATCTCCAAGGCGGTAGACAGACTGCCCGAGCAGACGAAATGGGCTGGTTAAATTTTGAAAATGTTCCGAGTGGCCAACAAACAGCAGCCCGCCGGGTTTCAGCATTTTCGCGAAGCGCTGCAGCAGCTTCTCCTGGGTGTTCTGATCGAAATAAATCATCACGTTACGGCAAAAAATGGCATCGAAAGGCGCGGGAATATCCCATTGCGCATCAATCAGATTGAGCTGGCGAAACTGTACGGTGCTGCGAAGTTCGCTTTTAATTTTCACTCTGCTTTGATGCTCGCCAGTCCCGCGCAAAAACCAGGTGCGTTTTTGCTGTTCGCTCAGGTTGTCGATATCACTTAACCGGTAAACCCCGAGGCTGGCTTTCTCCAGCACATCGGTATCAATATCGGTGGCCAGTACGCGCGGGCCGGTAATGCTGCGCCCCAGCGTCTCTTCCAGCGTCATGGCGATTGACCACGGCTCTTCGCCGGTTGAGGCCGCCGCGCACCAGACGTTGTACATGCCGTTTCTGGACTGAGCATGCCGGGCCAGCGTTGGGAAGTGATACGCCTCGCGGAAAAACGAGGTCAGGTTGGTGGTCAGGGCATTCACAAATACCTGCCACTCGTCACTGCCTGGATTGGCCACCAGCCGATCGGTGTAATCCTCAAAACCTGTTAAATTCAGCTCCCGCAAACGACGGGAAAGGCGGTTATAAACCATGTCGCGTTTTTGCGCGGTGAGGACAATACCGGCGCGCTGGTATATCAATTTGCTGATTTTTTCTAATTCACTCTCGGTCAGCACAATGGGTGCTTGTGGAGCGTGTGGAGTAATGGAATGCATATTTTTCTGACAACCAATAATAATATTGACGGTAATTCACTGGTTTATTGCGCGCACACGCATCCGCAAATGATGAGCCACTCATCACCCGACAAAAGCGTGTGTGCTATTAAATCTTAATAAGAAATATCCAGGATGATTCGGGTGTGAAAAATAGCAACCATATTTCCGGGGTAATCGGCATTAAGATAATACGTAGCGGTTATACCGGCATATTCATAATATCTTGATAAGCATTTACTAATTTGTTGCGTACCTGAATACCAAGATTTAATGCCAGCGATGATTTCTGCATAGAAACCATCACATCGTTTAAGCCAATGCCTTCCACGCCGGCCAGATAAGCCTGCGACTGGGTTTTGGCGGTGGTCTGCATTTGGCTAATATTGTTAATACTGTTAAATAAAATATCAGAGAATTGTGACTTATTCTCGACATTACGATTGGTAGTAAAGGGGTTCAGCGCTGACGCGTCTGAGACTTTTCTGGCCTGGGACTGAATCTGATCCAGTACCCCGCCTATTGCATTCATAGACATAGAAAACAACCTTAGTAGTAATTAGCCGTAAGCTTATCATGTGGCGCGAAAAACGGCATAACCTGAATAGCTGACACAAATTTCACCTTTTTACCACTTAGAAAATGACCTGTTTTGTAGATAATACGCAACCAGGAATTTCCTTGGGAAATAGTTTTTCATTTACTTATTTCATACCAAATGAGGCGAGCCGTAATGCTTTTTAATTTTTATTGCGGCGATCACTTTTACAGGACATTGGCATGACTGCCACGACCCAAAGCAGTAACAAAAAAAGCAGTGTCGATATTAAGGCACTGCTTGATAATATTCGGCTTAATCCCCGGATGATATTTTTCATTGCCGCCGCAGCTGCTATTTCAATTGTCATTGCGCTGCTGTTCTGGGCTAAAGAGCCAGACTACCGTGTCCTGTACAGCAATATTAGCGAGCAGGATGGCGGGGCGATTGTCACGCAACTGAAACAGATGCAGATACCGTACCGCTTTGCGGAGCATGACGGTTCTATTCAGATACCCGCAGAGCAGGTGTATGAAGTGCGTCTCAAACTGGCCCAGCAGGGGCTGCCGAAAGGTGGTGCCGTGGGCTTTGAGCTGCTTGATCAGGAAAAATTTGGCATCAGCCAGTTTAACGAACAGGTGAACTTCCAGCGTGCGCTGGAGGGTGAGCTTTCGCGCACCATTGAAACGCTCGGCCCGGTAAATACCGCACGGGTTCATTTGGCGATGCCGAAACCATCCCTGTTTCTGCACGATCAGAAGCAACCTTCCGCGTCGGTGACGCTGTCTATGATCAGCGGCAGAACGCTGGATGCCGGGCAGGTGAGCGCGATCTCGTACATGATCTCCAGCGCCGTGCCGGGTCTGAGCGCCGATCGCGTGACGATTGTTGATCAGAACGGCCACCTGATGACGCAAAGCGGCGAGCAGGCGACGCAGACCACGCAGCTGAAATACACGCGCAAAGTGGAAGCGGAATATCGTAATCGTATTCAGGCCATCCTGGCACCGATTGTCGGCGCGCAAAACGTCAGAACGCAGGTCACCGCGCAGGTTGACTTCACGCAGCACGAACAAACGGCCGAGCAGTATCAGCCTAACAGCCGCCCGGAAGATATGGCGATCCGCAGCCGCCAGAGCAGCAACGCTGAGCAGGGCGGGAAGAATGCAGTAGGTGGCGTACCCGGTGCGTTAAGTAACCAACCGCCAGCACCGGTTTCCGCGCCGATTGAGCAGCCGCCAGCGCCGCAGGCCAATGGGCAAGGTGCGACCAGCGCCAATGCGAACGCAACGGCGGCACCCGCCACCCCGGCGACGCCGTACAACAAGCAGAGCGATGAAACCACCAACTATGAAGTGGACAAAACGCTCACCCACATCAAGCGCAGCACCGGTACGGTGGAACGTCTCTCTGTTGCGGTGGTGGTGAACTATGTGCCTGGCGCAGATGGTAAAACCGCCGCGCTCAGCAAAGATAAGCTCGACCAGATCAACGCGCTGGTGAAAGAAGTGATGGGCTACTCCGACAAACGTGGCGACACGCTGAATGTCGTGAACACCCCCTTCAACGTTGAAGATGACGAACCGCAGGTTCCACTGTGGAAACAGCCTGAAGTCATCAAACTGATGATGTCGGGCGCCCGTTATCTGTTTGTGGTGCTGATTGCCTGGATCCTGTGGCGTAAAGCGGTGCAACCATTCTGGACGCGTCATCAGGAAATGCTGTTGCAGCGTATGGAGATGGAAAAAGAGGCGCGCCAGGCCGAGCTGGATGAGCAAATCCGTAAGCGTCAGAGCGCGGAAATGGCGAAAGCACAGCAGCGCGTTGAGGCGGAACAAGGTGCGCAGCAGCTGCGTGAAATGGCCGATCAGGAGCCGCAGGTTATCGCGCTGGTTCTTCGTCAATGGTTGAATAAGGAGCAGAAGTCGTCATGAACGCCGCCCAGAAAAGCGCCATAGTCATGCTGACGCTCGGTGACGAGCGTGCAGCCGAAGTGTTTAAACATTTGAATACCCATGAAGTTACCTTAATCAGTAGCGCCATGGTTCACATCGGCAGTTATACCCACGATCAACTGGGCACGGTGATGAAAGAGTTCCGCCGTGATTCGGGTGAGTTTGCCGTGCTGGATGTGAATACCAACGAATACCTGCGCAGTGCGCTGGTGAAAGCGCTGGGTGAAGAGCGGGCCAATGCGCTGCTTGAGGATTTGCTGGATGCCAACGATGAGCGCAACGGTATTGAGACGCTCAACTTTATGGAACCGCAGATGGTCTTTGACCTAATCCGCGATGAGCATCCGCAGATTATCGCCACCATCCTTGTGCATCTGAAACGTAGCCAGGCAGCCGATCTGCTGGCGAAGTTCGATGAGCGCGAACGTAATGACATCATGCTGCGTATCGCCACTTTCGGCGGTGTGCAGCCGGTAGCGTTGCAGGAGCTGACCGAAGTGCTGAACAACTTGCTGCACGGTCAGAACATCAAGCGCAACAAGATGGGCGGTGTACGTCCTGCGGCGGAGATCCTCAACATGATGAAATCCCACCAGGAAGACGCGGCTATCGAAGCAGTGCGCGAATACGACCAGGAGCTGGCGCAGAAAATCATCGACGAGATGTTCCTGTTCGAAAACCTTGTCGAAATGGAAGATCGCAGTATCCAGCGTATTTTGCAGGAAGTGGATAACGAATCGCTGCTGGTGGCGCTCAAAGGCGTGGACGATGCGTTGCGCGATAAGTTCTTCCGCAATATGTCCAAACGTCAGGCCGATATTATGCGTGACGATCTGAACTCCCGTGGCCCTGTGCGTATGTCGCAAGTCGAAAACGAGCAGAAAGCGATCCTGTTGATTGTCCGTCGTCTGGCGGAAACCGGCGAAATCGTGTTGGGCGGAGGCGATGATGTCTATGTCTAAAAAACAGTGGCAGTCGTGGCAGCCGGAAAATTTACTTCAGGAGTCATTCGGCAAAGAGAGTGAACTGCGCGAGGTGATTCCGGCAAGCGATCCGGCGACGGAAGCCGCGATGCAGGTAGAGCTATCGCGTCTGCGCAAACAGGCCGAGCAAAAAGGCTTTGCCCAGGGGCAGGCGCAGGGTCTGGAAGCAGGAAAAAAACAGGGCTACGAAGACGGCTTTGCGCAGGGCCGGGAAGAGGGCGCTGCGCAGGGCGCGGCGGAGTACCGCCAGCACCAGCAGAAGCAGACGGATGATTTCGCCCAACTGCTCGATAACGTCAAGATAACGTTCGACAGCCTCGACAGCGTGATGCCTGCGCGTCTGGTGCAGGTCGCCCTGATGGCGGCGCGCAGCTTGTTGGGCGAAAGCGTGGTATCGACCTCGACCAACGCCTGGCTGATGACGCGCATTCAGCAACTGCTGCATGAAGACACGTTGCAACAAGGCAATGTGCAGCTGTGGGTCAGCGCCGAGGAGTCTGCCGCTGTGCAGGAGACGTTGGGATCGGTGCTGGAAACCCGTGGCTGGGAATTGCGTACCGATGCGCAAATGCTGCCGGGCGGTTGTCGGTTAACTACCGACGGCGGCGAGCTGGACGCGACCACGGAAACCCGCTGGAACGAGCTATGTAACCTGAGTCGTGAGGACTTCGCGTTATGACCGCCCGGTTGAAAAAGTGGCTTGATGGCATTGACCTGCGCGAGCACAAAATGGCGGAACTGCCGCTGTTTCGCCGCTATGGTCGGCTGACGCGCGCGACCGGGCTGGTGATGGAAGCGGTTGGTCTGAAATTACCGATCGGCACGCTGTGCATTGTCGAACGAGAGAGCGAGACGGGTATCCAGCGCGTCGAGAGTGAAGTGGTGGGATTCAATGCCGAAACCCTCTATTTGATGCCGCTGGAAAACGTTGAAGGCGTGCTGCCTGGTGCCAGAGTGTATGCCTTTGGTAACAACGTCAAAGGCAAACTGCTGCCGCTGGGACCAGAATTACTGGGTCGTGTGCTGGATGCCAGCGCGCGTCCGCTCGATGGCCTGCCGCCGCCGGGGTCGACCGATCGCGGACCGCTATTCACCGCGCCGTTTAACCCGCTCCAGCGCGATCCGATTAAAAACGTGCTCGACGTGGGGGTTCGCGCGATCAACGGCTTACTGACCGTTGGTCGCGGCCAGCGCATGGGGCTGTTCGCCGGTTCCGGCGTCGGCAAAAGCGTACTGCTGGGCATGATGGCGCGTTTCACTAAAGCGGATGTCATTGTCGTCGGCTTGATTGGCGAGCGTGGCCGTGAGGTGAAGGATTTTATCGAGAACATTCTCGGCAAAGAGGGGCTTAAACGTTCCGTTGTCATCGCCGCACCGGCGGATGTGTCGCCGATTCTGCGTATGCAGGGCGCGGTTTATTGCACGCGTATCGCCGAGGATTTTCGCGATCGCGGCCTCGATGTGCTGCTGATTATGGACTCCTTAACCCGCTATGCGATGGCGCAGCGCGAAATTGCGCTCGCCATTGGCGAACCGCCCGCGACCAAAGGCTACCCGCCCTCGGTTTTCGCCAAACTGCCTGCGCTGGTGGAACGAGCCGGTAACGGCACCAAAGGCGGCGGTTCGATCACCGCGTTTTATACCGTATTGACGGAAGGGGATGACCAGCAGGATCCGATTGCCGACTCGGCGCGTGCGATCCTCGATGGTCATATTGTGCTTTCGCGCAGGCTGGCGGAATCAGGCCACTACCCGGCGATTGATATCGAAGCCTCGATAAGCCGTGCGATGACCGAACTTATCGAACCGGTGCATTACAAAAAAGTGCAGCGCTTTAAACAGATGCTCTCCTCTTACCAGCGTAACCGCGATCTGGTGAGCGTGGGTGCGTATGCGGCGGGCAGCGATCCGTTGCTGGATCAGGCGATTACCCTTTATCCCAGCATGGAGCGTTATCTCCATCAGGGAATTCATGAATCCTGTGATTATCCGACCTCCTGCGCTGAGCTTTCTGCGCTGTTTCCGGATGCCGGGGCGAACTAATGCGGATAGCGCGTAATGGCCAGCCATAACCCAATGGATGTACTGCGTGAGCTGGCGGAAAAGAAGCTCAATGACACGACGGTACGGCTCGGTAGTGCTCGCCAGGCGCACGTCCAGGAGACCTCCCGCCTGGAGCAATTGCGCACTTACTCGCAAGAATACCGCCAGCAAATGCAAACAACGCTGACGCAAAGCCGCGTTTCGATTATGGCGCTACAGACACAGCAGCGATTTTTAACCTCCCTGGATGGGGTGGTTGAGCAACAGGTCAGGCGGGTTTCCGCCAGCCAGTTTGCCGTGGATAACGTGCAGGACGCCTGGAAAAAAGATAAGCAGCGGCTGAATGCTTTTGAAGCGCTGAAAAACCGTGCTGAAGCCCAGCGATTGTTAAAAGAGAACCGGCTGGAACAAAAGCTGATGGATGAGTTTGCCCGTCGCGCCAGCCAAAGGAACATATAAGATGATTATCAGACCTTCTAACCCTACTCCCGCAAGCGATAGCGGACGCCAGACGGCATCCACCTCAGCCGCGCAGGAAGAGGGCGAGTTTTCTTCCGCGCTGAAAAAACAGCTGGCGGCAGAACAACCCGCAAAAAACGACAAAACAGCCCCTGCGCAGGAAGGCAATAAAAAACCTGCCGACAAAAAAGAGGAGCCGTCAGACGACGCCCGCCCGACACAGCCTGCGACGCTGGCTATCGATCCGCTGGCGCAAGTGGCGAAGACAATCGCGTTGCCTGCGGAGATGATCACCGCAGATGCGCTGCTTGCCCAGGGCGAACAGACTGCGCAACCGGCACTGGCGGATCTGGCAGCTTTACCGCAGAACACGATTGAACCTGCAGTTGCTGTAACTGCAACCCCGGTAAACACGCTTACAGCGGCCGCAGTGACGACCGACGTTCAAGCCGCTGACCCGTTAGCGCAGGTGACTTTTGCTGCCGCGCTCGGTGAGAAAGTGCAAAGCCCGGTAACAGCCGCAACGGAGCGCGCTCCCGCGACCGGCAAAGGGCAGGGGATATCGGCAGCGCTTCATATGGCTTCACCGCTTGCGGATAAAACCGTTGAGGGCGAATCTCGTTTGCCGGCAACAGACAGCGCGCAGCTTGCGGGGAATGGACAAACCCAGGCCGCACCAGCGAGCGAGAGTTTCGCGACGACGTTGCATGCGGTGAAAGCTGGCGAACCAGTACCGCAACTGAGTGCGATTTCTCACGCGGCACCCGGTACGGCACCGTCAACAACGCCCGCGTTCGCGTCTGCGGCGATGGCCACTGGCACCTTACAGGCGGAGGTTGGCACGCCTGCGTGGCAGCAATCGCTGGGGCAGCAAATTGCCGTGTTCACCCGTAATGGCGTTCACCATGCGGAGCTGCGCCTGCATCCTGAAGAGTTGGGTGCGCTACAAATCAGCCTGCGCGTGAATAACGATCAGGCCCAGGTCCATTTCGTTTCAGAGAGCCATCAGGTGCGCTCGGCGCTGGAATCGGCGATACCGAACCTGCGCACCATGCTGGAAGAGTCCGGCATTTCGCTTGGGCAGAGCAGCGTTGGTGCTGAAACCTCCTCTTCGGCGGGAGATACGACATCGGGTAATACCTCCGGGCAAGGAAAGTCTGATCCAGAACAAGGTGAAGGGGCTATTTCGCTGGAAGAAGAGCGTCCAACACGCTCGCACATCATGCATTATTCGCGCGGAATCAATACGTTCGCTTGATGCGAATGCGCTAAATGGCAAGGTGCTGACAGTAATTTCAGTTTATCAGGGAATTGTCCTGCATGGGTGCTGTATTAAAATAACGGCATCCAGCAGGTTATCTGTCTTAAGTATGATTCCTGATTTATTTTAATTACTGAGTTATTCATCAAATGCCGAAGAAGAAACAAGCCGCCCAGAGTGGGAAAAAAAGCCCGCTGTTGGTTTTACTCATTTTGTTAATTCTTATTGGTATGTGCGCTGGTGGCGCTTATGCCTATATGGAAATTAACAAACTTAAAACGCAAGTTGCTAATGTTAACGACGGTAAAACCCCTGTCGCAGCCGTTGAGCAAGCAGAGCCGGTTTATTTGGATCTGGATACTTTTACCGTCAGCCTGAAACCTGATGCCCAGGAAAATGATCGCATTCTGTATATTGGGCTGACGTTGAAAGTTAAAGATGCCGCAATGAAAGCGATGCTGGAAAAACATCTCCCTGAAGTTCGCAGTAATTTGTTAGTGCTTTTTTCTCAACAAACAGCGGCTGAATTAGTCGGTGATAAGGCGAAAGAAACGTTGGCATTAAAAGTAAAAGACGCGGTTAACGCATCACTTGCTGGCCAGCCTCAACCGATGGTGACAAACGTCCTGTTTAATGCATTCATTTTACGGTAACTATTATGTCGGACAGCATTTTATCACAGGACGAGATCGATAATCTTTTGAATGGCGGCCCCGGCGGCGACGAGAAAAATAGCGCGGAAACGGCGCTTTCGTCAGCGGAAGATAATATCAAGCCTTATGATCCTAATACGCAGCGTCGGGTTATTCGCGAACGTTTATATTCTCTGGAAATTATTAATGAACGTTTTGCGCGACAGTTTCGTATCGGCTTGTTTAACATTCTACGCCGTAGCCCGGATGTGACCGCCGGAAACATTAAAATTCAGCCGTACCATGAGTTTGCCCGCAATCTGCCGGTGATGACGAGTCTGAATCTGATTAACATGCATCCGCTGCGCGGCACGGCACTGTTCGTCTTCTCGCCCAACCTGGTGTTTACCGCGGTGGATAACCTCTTTGGTGGCGACGGACGTTTCCCGACAAAGGCCGATGGTCGCGAATTTACGCCCACAGAACAGCGTATTATCCAGCGTATGTTGGCCATGGCGCGCGAAGCATATGATTACGCCTGGACATCTATTTATAAGATCAAAACAGAATTTGTCCGTTCTGAGTTGCAGGTGAAGTTCACCAATATTACGTCGTCACCGAATGATATTGTGGTGACCACGCCGTTTCAGGTGGATATTGGTTCGCACAGCGGCGAATTACAAATTTGTATTCCCTTTAGCATTATTGAACCGGTTCGCGAGTTGTTGACCAACCCGCCGCTGGAAAACTCGCAGCACGAAAATAATCAGTGGCGTAGCGCACTCGCTTCGCAAATGCGTGATACCGAACTGGAACTGGTGGTGAAATTCGCTGAGATTTCTACCCGTTTGTCCAGAATTATGAGCCTGAAACCTGACGATATTATTCCATTGGAAAAACCTGAAGATATTGGCGGGTTTGTTAACGATGTGCCGGTGATGTCCGGTAAATATGGCAGCGCCAATAATCAGTATGCCATCCAGGTGGAAAATTTGATGAATTCAACATTATTAGCCTTAAAGAAGGAGTGACCAACGAATGAGTGATATGGAACTTGAATCGGGGTCAAATAAATCCTCGCTTAACGACCTTTGGGGCGACGCGATGAGCGAACAAATGAACGACAATAGCGCCGAGCTGCAAGCTGCGGTGAAAGACGATGTGATGGTTAATTTTTCTGAAGATTTAAATTTGGTGCTCGACATTCCGGTCAAAATGACCGTGGAACTGGGGCGCACAAAAATGACGATCAAAGAGTTATTAAGACTCAGCCCAGGTGCCATTGTTTCCCTTGAAGGGTTAGCCGGTGAGCCGCTGGATATTTTGATTAATGGTTACTTAATTGCCCAGGGTGAAGTGGTCGTCGTTTCGGATAAATTCGGTATTCGTATTACCGATATTATTACGCCGTCAGAGCGTATGCACCGCCTGAGCAGATAATGAATACCCCAACGCTTACTACTGTTCAGCCCGTTGCCGGCGGGCCTGCCGTGGCCCCGGTCTCTATTGGCAATGTTGTTGGCGCGCTGGCGCTGGTGCTGTTGCTGATTGTGGCGATGGCCTGGATCTGCCGTCGCACTGGCGTCGCTTCACGAATGGTAAAGGGAAATAGCATTCTGTCGGTAAAACACACCCAGTCTCTTGGCGCGAGACAGCGTCTGGTGGTTGTCGAAGTGGATGACAAGTGGCTGCTGCTGGGCGTGACGCAGGAAAGTATTACTAACCTGATGACGATGGAGAAAAAAGCGGACGCTGAGCCGGTTCAGGCTGCACCGTTTGCTGCCAGTTTTCAGGCGGCGTTAGTGAATCGTATTACCCGGTATAAAGGTGAGGGCAAAAAATGAGACGCAACACTCGCCTGCTGCCGGGACTGCTAACGCTAGCCGGGATTTTCTTCCCCGCCGGGCTGACCTGGGCGGCCAGCACCGACATCATGCTTAGCCATTCGGCGAATGGCGAGAGCTGGTCACTGCCGGTACAAACACTGGTTTTGATGACATCGCTGACGTTTTTGCCCGCGATATTGCTGATGATGACGGGCTTTACCCGCATTGTCATTGTGCTCGGGCTGCTGCGAAACGCCCTTGGCACCGCCAGTACGCCGCCTAACCAGGTGCTGCTGGGACTGGCGCTATTTCTGACGTTTTTCGTGATGTCGCCGGTGTTGAACCGTGTTTACGACGAAGCGTGGGTGCCGCTCTCGCAGGACAAGATTTCGATGGAAGTCGCGTTGCAAAAAGGGTCGCAACCCTTGCGCGCCTTCATGCTCAAACAGACCCGCGAAGGGGATCTGGCGCTCTTTTCCCGCATCGCGAAAGCGGAGCAGTTTAATACGGCCGACGATGTGCCAATGAGCATTCTGGTTCCTGCGTTTGTGACCAGCGAACTGAAAACCGGTTTCCAGATCGGCTTTACGATGTTCATTCCTTTTTTGATTATCGACCTGGTCGTGGCAAGTGTGCTGATGGCGCTGGGGATGATGATGGTGCCTCCGGCAACGATTTCCCTGCCTTTTAAGCTGATGTTGTTTGTCCTGGTGGATGGCTGGCAGCTGGTTATCGGTTCCCTGGCGCAGAGCTTTTTTAGTTAGAGAGAAGAAGATGACCCCTGAAAGTGTCATGTCGCTTGGCTTCCAGGCGACGAAAGTCGGGCTGTTTATTGCCACACCATTATTACTAGCCGCGCTGGCGGCGGGTTTGATTGTCAGTATTTTGCAGGCATCGACGCAGATCAACGAAATGACCCTCTCGTTCATTCCGAAGATCCTCACCATTGTAGTGGTGCTGATCGCTTGCGGGCCGTGGATGCTGTCAACGCTGGTTGACTACATGCGTGGTCTGTACAGTAGCCTGCCTTATATCATTCGTTAACGATGCTTACGCTCCCGCTGGTTACGCTTTATGACCAGGTGAACCAGTATTTCTGGCCGTGCCTGCGCATGCTCGCCCTGTTCGGTGCGGCACCGATCTTCAGTGAAAAACAGATGAGCGCGCGGTTAAAAGTCGCGCTGGCGTTGATCACTGCTTTTCTTGTCGCCCCGCAACTGCCGCAGAGCAACATTGCGATCGCCTCGTTCGACGGCTTTTGGGCCTGCTGTCAGCAGCTGATTATCGGCATCGCTATCGGGCTTGCGGTACAGCTGATTTTCGTGGCGGTGCGTCACGCAGGCGAGATTATCGGTATGCAGATGGGCCTCTCTTTCGCCATGGTTTATGACCCCAGCGGCGGCCCGAGTATGCCGGTCGTTTCGCGGCTGCTGAACCTTTTCGTCACGCTGCTGTTTCTGACCTTCAATGGCCATCTTTATATGCTGGAAGTGGTGGCGAACAGCTTTGAGGCTTTCCCGATTAGCGCCGCGCCGCTCGGTCATGAAGGGTTTATGGCGATGGTCAAAGCAGGCAGCCTGATCTTTCGTTACGGCTTAATGCTGGGCCTGCCGGTTATCACCTTATTGCTGTGCCTCAACCTGACGATGGGGCTGCTCAACCGCCTGACGCCGCAGCTGTCGATTTTTGTGGTTGGTTTTCCGCTTTCTTTAACTGTCGGCATGGTCGCCATGTCGCTGGTGATGTACACGCTTGCACCCTTCTTTGAAAACATGATGGCGGGCATTTTCGACCATCTTTTTGTGATCCTGACGGGATTCAAATAACGCCAGAAGGGACGTTTTTAATCATCGCAATTCGTCATTGGATGTGACGCTGAGTAGGTAAAGGACTATGAGTGAAAAAAAGGTAGTCAGTATCGCTAATGTTTTGATTTACAGCGAAGATGTGTTTTCAACATTGGGATTAACCACGCTGATTAAGTTCTATCGCCCGAGTTTGCGCATCAGCCATATTGCAAGCCCACAAGACGTGCAGGGCGTGTCCGGCAATAAAGTGCGCTTTGTGATTGCAGTTGCCACGCAGACCACCAATCTGATGTCGTTGATGAACACCATGCAGTCTTTGCGCGAAGCGAAGCCGGATTTGCCGTGCCTGTTGCTGAGCGACGATCTTGACCCTGTTTTGCCCGCTCTGATGCCGGATATTCCGACGCTGTGTCTGAATACGCCTATCCGCCACATTTATGAATCAATCAGCCGTTTGCTGTCACGTAAAGGGGCGGCATCGCCGCGATATTCTGCATTGCCGCTTTTAACACAGCGCCAGCGCGAGGTGCTTTGTCTGCTGGCCTCCGGTGCCAGCGCTCAGGATGTTTCTACCGAGCTTGGGATCAGCCTGAAAACGGCTTACGTTCACCGGCGCGATATCCTGATGCGGCTCAACATTAGCCCGAGTTATTATCGTGGTGTCTTTACCGGCCGCTTGTCATAACGGGCGCAAATGACAGAAAGACAACAGCCTCGCCTGCTCAACGTTATGCTGAGCAGGCGAGGCTGTTATTGGTGGTGTGAAGATGATTTTGCCCGCGGTCGGGGCAAATCATGCCATCACTGCAGTGTGGTTGGTGCGCCAGCCGCGAAGTTGAGCAGCGGGCTACGCTTCAGCGCGCGTGATGGTGGCACGCAGAGGCTGCAGGTAAAGCCGTTGAACATGTGCTCCGGGGTGGTGATAAAACTGCCGCCACAACAGTCGCACTGCGTCTGTTTAAGCATGCCGCCGTCGATAAAGCGCAACAGCGTCCATGCACGGGTTAACCCCAGCACCGGTTCTTCATTTTCTTCAGCCAAACCGTGTTCCATATAGATACGGTAGGCTTTCAGCATCACTTCGACAGAGCGTCCAGGTTCGACCTTCTGCAAGTAAAGATAAATATTATAAAAAATGGATGAGTGAATATTCTGCTCCCACGCCATATACCAGTCGGCGGAGAAAGGCAGCATACCTTTCGCCGGTGAATCCCCTTTCAGCTCTTTATAGAGCTTTAACAGTTTTCTGCGGCTAAGGCTGGTTTCACTCTCCAGCACCTGCATTCTGGCGCCGAAATTAATCAACTGCATGGCAATATGCGTATCTTTAATTTCCGACATAATGCTTTTTTCGTGCAACATTGCGTCTTCCATTACGCCGCCTCGCTGCCATCTTGATTGAGCGTATTAAGCAGATTGCTCGACAAAATAATGCCGGTATGCAAACGCTGAAGCGCATCAATACGCGAGTCTTTGGTCAGGCAGTTGATCATCACATCATCATCAATACGCAACCGGCTAATCAGCTGGCCTGAAGTGGACAGTTTAATCAGTTGCGGCAGTGACAAGCTGCGTAAGGTTTCCATCGTGGTTTCGTTTAAACCGAGGCGGAAACCGGCTGCAATTTTATCTTCACGGATCAGACGCTGTGCCAGTAATAAATAGGACAGGTTCAGATCCTGGATAGATTGCATTTGTTCGTCAAAATTTTGTTCGTTCATAAAGTTGCTCCCGCAAAAAACAGGCGATGCGCTGTCTTTCGCTGTTATTTAAAAATTAAATATGCGAGCAACCACTTCATTTCGATATTAATTAAAAATACTAAAAGGTAAATCTTTTAACAGCTTTAATATAGTTGTGCAGGTGATTGTATTATGTTCCTGCTTAAATCTTTGTTTCCAGGACTTTTCCTGACAACGGAAATAAGTTTACACAAAAGGATTCATGCGAACAATGGAAATAATGCGGAAAAAATAGGCGGTTTGTAAAGTTGTGTTTTTGTTACTAATTTAACTTTAGGAATTACAGGTGGTTAGAAAGTTTTCAAGAAAATTGATAACTTTAATTACAAAATGAGGAAAAACCTGTTGAGAAAAATTACCTTTTCCAGTCGAACTTTATCTTATTGAATTTCATCTATAAATAATGACGATTTGCGCGAATGATAATGGTTTTTTTCTAACGTTAATTTATTACATCATTTTAACAAGCAGACCGCTAAATGTCACATATAGGAAAAATCACAACGCTTATTTAAAGAATTGAACAAAGTCGATGCAAATAACATATTTTTGTATAAGTTTTTTCTCAAGTGCTTTTAATGTGGTAGAGGCAAGCGGTGTAATTAATTCACCGCTTGCCTGAAATGGCTAAAATATGAAAGCCTTAGCTCGTAATCCGGAAAGGATCCGCCAGTTCAATCGCCTCCCTGACTTGCGCCAGCCGCTCGGATAACGCTGGATTTTGCACTTCATCGATTTTATCTAAACGCGCTGCAAGGCTTGTTTCATCGTCAAAAAATTCCGCGACTTTTTCCAGTTCCAGAACGCGGAATTTGTCTCTATCACCCGTTATCAAGGTGTTACGTATTGCCAGTAGCAGTTGCAGAAAATCCTCATCGGTTTGGCTGACGTTGGCAACCCATGCTTTTACTACGTCCAGACTGGTAATATCGCGCCACGCATAGAGATAACTCAACAAATGCGGAATGTGTAAAAGTTGATTCTTCACATCCTCATTATCCATGCGCCTGGCAAGGAGCCTACGCAATGAGTTTAACTCGCTGGCGGAAAACGAGGGTACATCGCGCGGTTCCATACTTTTTGGCTGAAGGGGAGTGAGCAGGCTTTGGCCAAACTGGGTAATCCACCGCAGAGCCTCACCATGTTTTATCCCGGCCTCAAGGAATGCGCATAAGTGAGTTCTATCTTCGATTAATAGCTGCTTCGTAAGTTGTAAAGCCAGCGCACGCGTGCCGGACTCCTGCTGGCGGTAAAAAGCATCACGCGCCTCGAATTTGGCTTCAACGACATCACCTTGCTGAAAGAAGAAGTTGAGCAGGCCAAACAGTTGCTTCGGTTTTGCTTCAGCAATAACGCGCGGGGTAAGGCGGGTGACGATATGCTCAAACCAGGTTTGCGATGAGACGCCTTTGCTGTGAATTTCGCCGAGCAGACGCTGAGCGAGTTTTTCTTCATCATTACCCGCCATGGACAAAATCTCCTGAATGGCAGACTCCGATAATACGTTTTGCGGCGCAGAAAAGGAGAAATAATAGCGCCAGTAACCCGCGCTACCGAGACGCCTTAATGTTGTCAATTCGTCTCGTTTGTTTTCATCTATTTCACTGAACACGCTTATGTTTTTATCGCCACCGCCTTGCACACCCGGAACCCACTTACCGAGCGTCCAGGCATTGCGCCCCGAGGAGTACTTGAATAAAGCAAGTTTGGTCGCCAGATCGTCGGTCATCGCATTTTGGTCGGCGCTGTTAATAGCACCGTCACCCGACTCAACAATAGAGCGCTCGGTGAGATAATGTTCGATCCAGTCATGCAGGCCTGGGTTAACGACGCGAATGAGTTGCAGGAAACAGAGATCGGGGAAATAGACATAATCGCGCATGGCCGGGTAGCGAAACTGTAATGCGTTTAATGCCAGGCGGACTTCGCGCGGCGTGGAGAACTCGTTGCCATAGGCATCCACTGCTTTGTTCAACACTGCAAACGCCTCTGTATCTAAATCGCGTCCCTGAATCTTTTTATACAGTTCAAGTGCGCCAGCCAGGAATTCCCGGTGCAGGTCGAACGCTTCCGGGCGCGGTAAGCTGAATGAGAGTTGCACGATTTTTTGCAGATATAAACGCCCATCTGTGACGCCAAGGCCGTGCTCGATGGCCTTGGCCAGCACATCGCGGTCGTAACACATCACGTAACGAAAGCGGGGAAAGTCGGCGACCGAACGCACCATTCGCAATATTTCGACGGCCTGCGACGGTTCCAGCCGATCGAGATCGTCGAGGACAATAATAAACGTCAGTTGAAGTTCTTCCAGGCTGCTTTCGATCTCCGAGCGCAGATCGGCGGCGCTTTTCTCACTGTCTGAGCCGAGCTTTGTCAGCGCTTCGGTAATCTTATCCGCGCCACCCAGAAGCGGGATGATACTCGCCATATCCGCCAGCGGTTGGGCGAGTCTGGCGGTCGAACGGACATAACGCAGCACACGATCTTTTGTCTCATTTAGCGTCTTTTTTGTGCTCTTAATCTTCTGTTCTCGTTCAGAGAATGCGCGAGTTTGCTCCCGATCCAGGATAAGCGCGACGGGCATTAAAAGCGATGCGACCGGACTAATACCGTCGCCATTAAGCCAGGGAGAGATATGCAACACATGGGTCTTTTCTGGCTTCGTCTGCTCCAGTTCATGAAGCAGTAAGTTGATGAGGCTCGTCTTCCCTGAACCCCAGACCCCTTCGATACCAATGACGGCGGAGCCTTCATCGTCCATTGCCTGGATTGCCTGCGCTAACCCTTTGGCAACCGCAGTAAGCCCGTAACGATCTTCATCCGCATTTTTTACCGGTGCGTCCGGACCAACCAGTCCATATCTTCCATCTGTTTTCATTTTGATACCTGTTCCATTCATTCAGATAACGACACATGAAGACAAGCGTGCCCGGCACGATATTCCCATGCGCGTTTTCATTTTATCCATCGCATTGTGTATTAAGTGAGTGTCTTGAGGAAAAAGACAAGCCGCAACCTGAGCTTCGGCCAGAGAGGGGGCAGGGAAGGCACCGAGGCCTATCATGGTGCGCTGTTTTGTTATTGGTCTTTGGTAGCGAAAGCGCCACAGCTTTTTGCCACTCGTTTTCACCATTTAGGAAAAGGCCGACGCCATCATGCAGCGTCAGATCTTTATCTGTCGCTTTAGCGCGTGATACTCGGTGTTAGGAAGGGGGCGTGTTGCCCTTGCCAATGTGGCCGCTCCTGCGTGAATTGGTATACGATTTTAGGTATACATACGTACCGTATACCTAAACGTATACGAATAATCACCGGATTCAGCCGGATCGTCTCGAACAATTACAGACACAAAAAAGCCCGCGGGGCTTGTGCCGTGCGGGCTTTCAGGATTTCACCGGGCTGGCGGAGTCTGAATAAATCTCTTAACCATTTAAATATAAATGCTTTTTACGAATTCAACTTTCAGTTGTGTACCTAAACGTGTACCAATTATGAAATGTCATAGCGATCTCGCCTGTCTAAAGCTGCCGATTGTTCTTACTCTTGATCTTTTTTCTGTATCAACAACACCGGGAAAAAGTTTTTTTGTTTTTTACTGTTCATACTGTTCACTAAGTAGTTTTTTAATTTATTTTCATAATGTTAGCGTGTGAATGCTCGGTGAATAGTGAACACTTCACTGTTCACCTCTACAGGCTTAAAGATGCAAACGTTATAGTCTGCTGTGAGCGAGGTGCAGACGTTATACTGAGGAACTTTGGTTTTCAGGGTTAAAATTGTGGACCTTCTGGTTTGTGCGATATTAAGTCAGTTATTAGCCGATATGAAAAAGTTGAGCCACCATCACTAAAGCTCAGTACTTTTCCGTCAACCTGTCTGTCGTTTCGGAACTTTATAACATCCAACTTAACAACCAGCCCGCAAAACCACTACTCACTACAATGAGCCACGGCGGTATCTTCCAGAACATCAGAGCGATCAGAGCCACGAGAGCAAGGCCAAAGTCTTGCGGTGTTTGAATCGCACTAGTCCATACCGGCTGATAAAGAGCTGCCAGCAGCAGGCCAACCACAGCCGCATTAATACCCATTAAGGCCGCCTGCGTACGGGTATTACTACGCACACTTTCCCAAAACGGCAACGCCCCCACAATCAGCAGAAAGGACGGAGCGAAGACTGCCAGCAGGCAGAACAGCCCTCCCAACCAGCCATAAGGGAACTGGCTCATTGAGGCTCCGAGAAAAGCTGCAAATGTGAACAAAGGGCCGGGAACCGCCTGGGCAGCACCATAGCCTGCAAGAAATGTGTCATTGCTAACCCAGCCGGAAGGCACCACTTCAGCTTGCAGCAATGGCAAAACGACATGCCCACCGCCAAAAACCAGTGCTCCAGTCCGGTAGAAAGTTTCCACAATTAACAGCGTCTGGTTTGGGAATATCGCTGTCAGCAATGGCAGACCTGTCAACAGGACAAAAAACAGCATGAGCCAGCACAACCCGACGTGACGTCGTATGGATACAGGCAGCGGGTCATGCTCCATAATTTGTTGTGGTTTGAACAATAATAAACCAATGACAGCCGCAATAACGATGACCCCAACCTGCCCCCATGCGGAAGGAACAAGAAGCACAAAGCAGGTCGCCGCCGCCATGACAGTAATACGAGGTACATCCGGACAGAGATTGCGAGCCATACCCCATACAGCTTGCGCGACCACCGCAACAGCCACAACCTTGAGTCCGTGCAGCACACCAGTCGGGATCGCATCACCGTAACTGGTAATCCCCAACGCAAAAAGTATTAGCGCAACGGCTGAAGGCATAGTAAAACCGGCCCATGCTGCAAGTGCACCGGTATAACCGGACCGGGACAAGCCTAGCGCAATACCGACCTGACTACTTGCTGGGCCAGGAAGAAACTGGCACAGAGCGACCAAATCTGCATAGCTGCGCTCTGTCAGCCACTGTCGTCGTGTAACAAACTCATCGCGGAAGTAACCCAGATGGGCAATCGGGCCACCAAAGGAGGTCAGGCCCAGTCGGAGGAAGATCAGAAATACATCCCATGGGCTGCTGTCAGTCCTGGTAATATCAGTCATCGTTGTATCCAGATTTTTGGTTTAGTCCATTTATCATAATCGGTTACAGATACGAAACATGATAACCAAACTAAGCCATTACCTTCATACGTTGATTTACGCTTCGTATTTTTAAAACGTCTGCTGTTGGCACGAAGTTGCCGTAGGTAAAGTCAAGGGCAGCTTTGAGCGAACAACGGAAGTTCGTAATTTATCCCATAGTTGATGATGCGTGTTAATAAATGGGGAGCAGGTCAATTGGGAGCAATAAAAAGGCCGCCTAAGCGACCTATTTATTTTACATAAGCTTTATTTTTACTTTATACCCCTCAAGACCGGACATGGTCTCACTCGGTATAAACTCTATCTCGGAAACTTCCTTGCCTGTTTTTTTCCGTAGCTCAGCGATTTTTTTAGTAATAAGAGCAGAAATTTCTTGCTCAGCTTTACGCTCCAGTTCTTCAGGTTTCATATATGTACTCCTTTTTCATACCCAACCTTTTATAAATCATAGGTTATCTTCCATGAGGGCGCACAGGAATCATCCATCACGCCACCGGTAAATCGGGAGTGGGTTGCAATGCCCAAACCGCCGATGCCGGTCGCCTCGTTCGCAGGACGTCTGGTGTCGAGCCGCAACCGACGCTTGCCAGATTTTTTCCTGGCACTATCACGGACACACAGTGAATACCTGATGTAATGCCGTAATAGTCTTTCCTCTGCCGTAAATAAAACTTTTGAATTTATTCTTCCGCTTACGCTTGTTGTAAATGATTTGTAGACCACACTTGGAGAGGCTCTTGAAGGATGCGCACCCCGACCCAGGGAATGACTTATGGATGAGTCCACACCTTCAGCGGGAGCTGAGGGAACTGAAAATAAGAACCGATGCTGTACCTCAAGATTGCCTTCGCTTAGAAGGCATTTTTTTACTTTCAGAAATTAACAAGCTCAAGCTATTTTAAAAGCTTGTTTGCAGCTTCGACGATTTCATGTGATGTAACCTCTCTGTCTGAGGCTACACAAAACTCAGTATGATCGCCAGTTAGCGAATGAACACCCGCATACATAATCTTAAGGTGAGTTTCCTCACCATTCGGGTATTCACGGAGTATTGTGGTAGTGCCATCTACAACCCTGACAACCACAACCGGCTGCCGATTGAAGAACACCATAACATTTTTCATAGGCATCCCTAATGTTGAGAAAAGGCCACAATAAGTGGCCTTTGATTAGTATCAGCTTGAAGTCAGAATAGTGATTCGCAGGAGCCACCCGAGCGATTCATGTTTGCTGATCCACCAATAACCGCTGCCTTTCTGGTGTAGGCAAGGCGGCGGTGAATGGAGTCTACAGAGTTTTAACGTTTTCACATGACAAAGTGCAAGATGATGGTAGTTGTGCTGCTACCTTTGATTTTCATCTCCGATTAAACTGTTTCAGCAGTTTTAACCACTGCAAGTCGTGCATGTTTTCCCCACTTGATCTGATCCCCATAAGCTAACGTATCTCAATGTTATCAATGTCCGCTGTTGGCACTGAGCGGTCTTATAACATTTGAGGGTAAAAAGGTATTTCTGGGAAAACTGTTCACTCCGACTCTGACCGGTGTGCAGGTAAAAAAAGACCGGCAATTGCCGGTCTGTATTGGTTATTTCGTTGCGGGCTCGTCGCATTTCGGCAGCCAGTCGCCGTTGCTTTCCTCTTTCAGCGTCAGGTTAGTCTGCATCCCCTGATTTGTTCGCCGCTTGTCATAGTTCAGGCCATACTCTTTCAGCATGGCCGGTAACCCCTTTCCGAACGAGGTCAGGCTGAGCGTGTTTTTGTAACCGTGAGCCTCCATGTACACCAGATAGGCGTGATACAGATAAAGCCTCGGTTGGCGCGGAATAATGTTGGCATTACCCATATACATGCCGTCCGGTTCCGGGCGCTCCTGTAAATAGCCGCAGAAATCAAAAGCCGGGTCGGCGTCGCGCTTGATGCTCAGTGCCTCGCCGGAGTTCTGCTGCGACTGGAGCAGTGCGCGGGCGGTCATCGGGTCGCTGAACTGCTGCATAAGCTGGCGCACGATGACGGCCAGCTCGCAGGCGATTTTATCCTTGAGCTGCGGGTCGCGTTCTTCCGGGGCAATCTGTTCCGGGAAGTGCAGGATAACCCGGCGGCGCGATACGCCGCCGCTGCGGTCGGTGAAGCGCATCGGGTTATTGTTCACGGCCAGAATCACCGCCGGAATGTGTGTTGAATACGCATCCCGGTATTTCGGGTCAACCGACACCGCATCGCCGCCGGTGATGGCCTTGAGCCCGGCACCGTCACCGCTCCATTTCTCCTGGTCAGGCAGACGAATCAATGAGAAGCCAATCAGCGCAGCACGCTCGCGCGGCGATTCCAGCGTCTCAATGGTCGCGGAGGTGGCGTTATCTTCCCCGGCCAGAAGGGTCGCAATTTCAGCCAGAATGCTTTTACCGCTTCCCCCTGGCCCCGTCACCTCAAGAAAGAGCTGCCAGTCGTAGCGGTTCGCCAGCACCATAAACAGCGCAGCGAGTATCACGTCGCGTTTGTCGGCGCGGCCACCGGCAGCGCGGTCGAGCCAGCGCCAGAAATGCGGGGCATGGGTTTCCAGCGTTTCGCCCGCCACCGGCGGGGTGAAATCCACCTCACACAGGGTGCGCAGCCAGTGGGATTTGTGGTGCGGGCTGAACGTACCGCTGACGGTATCGAGCACACCGTTGCGAAAGCCAATCAGACGCCGTGCCGGAGCGCCCTGTTGCGGGACAATCAGTTTCAGGGTCTCCACCACCGACGCAATTTTGCCTGATGAGAACGGCGCGCGCAGGCGCTGGAAGAGTGCGGCCACATCGCGGGAGAAGTCAGCCGGGGAAATCACTTTCCAGGCTCCGGCTTCATAGCGGGAAAGGAGCTGGCCGTTCGGGTCAACCGCCAGCGCTTCGCCGTAATGCTCATGCACGCGCATCGCCTTTTCACTGGTACTCATGGCGGTAAATTCCGCCTCGCTCATGGTGTCGAACGGGCTGGCGACCGGTGGCTTAATGGCATCGTAAATCGCCTGGTGCATGGCCTCCTCGCCCTGCTGCATAAATGCATCATTCCAGTCACCGAACACCGGCGGCAGGGCGACAATTCCCTCGCAGGCTTTTGCGGCCGCAGCGGCTTTTGTCTGGCCGTCGCCGTTCAGGTCACGGTCAGCCGCGAGAACAATCTGACAGCCCGGATGCCGGTTGCGGGCAAACCTTGCCAGAGAAAGAAGGTTCACGGATGACAGCGCCACCATCACGGTTTCGCCGGTCAGGTGATGCACGGTCAGCGCCGTGGCGTAACCTTCTGCTATCCACAGGCGTTTTCCCCCCCTGTTTCTCACCTTTGATGATATGACATGCCCCTTTCACCTGGCCGCCTTTCAGGGTGCGCTTGTCGCCGTCCGCGTTAATGAGCTGGAGGTTAACCAGCGCGCCGGTATCTTCATACAGCGGGACAATCACATCCCCGGCGTGGTAGGTCACGCCGCCGGTTTTGTGCGTGGTGGTGAGCGTCAGGCATTCGAAGCCGGGGAAGCCCTTGTGGATCAGATAGGTATTACCAGTAGCTGAGCGGCTTTTCGCCAGCAGACTGGCCGCCAGCGCGGCGGCCTCCCTGCGGCTGGCTTCGGTTTCCGCCGTATCAGCAGCAATCACCGCCGGGGCAACCGGCGGCAGGCTGCCGGTTACGGCGTTCACCCGGTCGGCGGCTTCGCTGACCGTCACACCCAGCGCCTTTTCAACCAGGCTCAGCCCGTCACCCGCGCCGCACTGGTTACAGAACCACGTTCCGCGCCCTTCCTTGTCATCGAAGCGGAAGCGGTCACTCCCGCCACATACCGGGCAGGGCTGATGCCGGTTCTTCATTACTTTCACGCCCAACGCCGGGAGAATGTGCGGCCAGTGGCCGCACGCCTGTTTCACGGTTTCCGTTACGTTCATTTTCATTCTTTTTCCTCAGTGCACGACCGGCGCGGTGATATGGCGGGCGCATAACTCTTCCATCACGGCCAGGCCGAGAAAGGAGAGCGACGGCGCAGTTTTGAGCGGTGCGGCATTCATTAAATCTTCCAGCAGCGCACAGGCAATCTGGCGGCCTTTATCCTCGCCGTGCTGGCGCAGATAAAATCCTTCCAGCTCGGTGGCGATGGCGGATTCCAGTGCATCAAGGGTGAGGTGCGGGTAACGGTGCTGACGCTGACACAGGGTCAGCCAGGCACAGGCCACGGCGCGGCGGTAAAGTGTAGCGCGCAGGACGGGCGGTAACGGCTGTTTCATACCTTTTCCTCCCCGTCGAGCCAGCGCTGGTTGCAGCGTTCGATCACGGCATCGAGCTGATCTGTCATCAGGTAAATCAGGGAAATGAGTTGCAGACGCTCAGCAGGATCGCGGCGGAGGGTCACATTGTCCTGTTCCGCAGCCAGCTCGCTGACCAGATGGCCGATATTGCGCAGGTGCTCCAGATATCTGAGATCGTCAAGGGTGAGGATGGAGTGGTTCATGCGCGCACCTCCGCAACCGGCAGGCGACCGGCAAACGAGAGGACATAATCGCGAACGAGGGAACGGCGGGCGGTACGTTCATCAGCGGCAACCGTGCGCAGCATACAGACACGCGGTTTACGTACGGAACGACGAACGGCAGCGAAAATAAAGATAAATTGCGGGTGAGACAGGGTTAGGGTCGTAGCCATAAAGGCAACCTCCATAGTTAGCTGGTTACAGCTACCACCGGAGTTCTCACGCAATGGTGGTAGCCCAGACGGGGGTGAGAAACCGGCAACTATGGAAACCGGCCAGCCCGAAGGCTGCCCCGCCTGAGCCACCATTATGTTGACAGAGCAACAGATAAGGAATCGTTGCCCGTAAAATGGGTGCACAAAGGCGTAGACACAAAAAAAGACGCATGGCGCGTCCGGTGTCGCCACAGTTAAACACGGGTTCTCACGCCCGGCTGCCGATTTTGCGACAGCGGGAAAACTATACCTGGAAACGCCGACAGGAAGCAAGCCAGAAAAAGGGGCGTTTTGCTGACCGGGCAGCATCATGCAACACAGCCACGGTTACGTGCCGCGATGCGATCGCTCATCCAGGCAGCGATTTCACTGTGCGCCCACGCCACGTTTTTTCCGCCGAGAGAGATTTGTTTCGGGAAAGCCTCCCGGCTGATGAGGTCGTAAATGGTCGAGCGGGACAAACCGCATAAATGCATCACTTCCGGCAGACGTAAAAAGCGCTCCTGAATAACGTCAGAAACCGGCATTAACGGCGCGGCAGGGGCAGAAGACGGGGAAGAAAAAGCGGTGTGCATCGGGCTACCTCATAATGTCCATACAGTGCCGGTCGTGTCTTTCCGGCTTCGGGTAGCGCTCTATTTTGTGAATATTTTCACCGGATGCAACAAGTGGAAATTGACCTCAGCGTCGTTAAAGTACGCGTAAAATTTAACCTTCCGGGTAATAAAGGGCAGTAAAGGTTAATAAGGGGCTGGAAAATTTTATAGTGAAATTCTCATCGTTATTTCGCATTAAAGCCGGGTTAATTAAAAGGAACAAACATTCAATAATTTTACTCTCACACTGAAAGAGACAAAAAGCCGGTGAACAGTAGTGAACAGTCGGTGAACACTTAATTCCTTAACTATTCACCATTTAACTTACTGTATTACTTATTCTTTTATTTCTCAGTGAACAGAGTGAAGAGTTAATTACAGAAAAACAAACAGAAAGAGGGGTTTCCGGAGACCTCTTTCTGGCGAGCCGGTTTTTTCAGCGGCTTTCTGTGTCATCCCGGCCACAACTGCAACCGGTCGTTTCGTTGTGCAGGACGCGGCAGAATGCCCTCAGGTTGACAACACAGAGAGCCCCGCCATGAAAACTGAACTGATTACCGCCGTGATGAAAACCCTCGGCAGCACCCAGGACGCGAAAACCCGCACCGCTATCGACAGCGCCCTCGACGCCATGAATAAAAAGGCCGGCGAAGAAAATGCCACCGCTGTAAATCGTGCCGTTGAGACGTTCGCTCAGGCGAAAGCCGCTCACACCGGCAACATGATGAAGCTTAACGATATCGGCGCGGCCATCAGCCGCAGCGAAAAGGAGCGTGAGAACGCCCTGACAGAAAGTGCCGAAGCGGAACAGAGCTGGCGCGAGCGTTTCCGCAGCCTGCGCGGTGAAATGACCCCGGAGCTGAAAGCCGAACACGGCAGACGCATTGCCGGTCGCGAGCTGGCGGAGGAGTTCACCGCCCTGATTGAGGAGCTGGAAACCGATAAATCCCGCGCCATGCTGGCCGCCTGCGCCTCCGGTGAAAAGTACGTGGAAGAACACCGGACAGCATTTGGCCTGTACGCTCAGAGCGAATGGGCTGACGCCATGAAGACCATCAGCCCGGCGCTGGTCAGGGCATTCGCGCTGCGTCTGCGCGCGCTGGAAATGCAGCAGACGGAACGCCCGCTCAGTACCCTGATTCAGGAGCTCGGCGGCCATGTTTCCGTTCAGGCCGGGTTTTACACCTTTGATATGGACAGGGAGCCGGTACTCTCACAGCTTGGCCTGTACCGCCCGCCGCTGACCGGCGTGGATATGGCGCTGTATAAAAGCCCGGTGAAGCGAACACTGCTCGCCACACGACTGGCCGAAAAGAGAAAACAGGCGGAGGGCTGAGCCATGTTTCACTGTCCGTTCTGCAAACAGCCCGCGCACACGCGCACCAGCCGCTATCTGATGGAAAATCTCAAACAGCGCTATCACCAGTGCATGAGTATTGAGTGTTCGGCCACCTTCCGCACCACCGAGACGCTCGACGGCGTGATACGCAAACCGGCCATGCCGGAAAATCCTGTTTTGCGGGCAGATATCCAGCCGCAATAATTCCCCGAAAATTTCCCTATTTATGTGCACCGGTACTCGCTACCGGCTGCACCCTCAGCCCCGAAAAAACATCAAAAATACTGTTATTTTTTCGAAAAATACCCTGCATGCATCAGGTGCATTTAACTGCATTTATTTCTCTGGCTGCCAGAATCCCGCCCGCGCCAGTCCTCACGCGGTCTGAGGTAGCTTATGCATCTGCATTTAAACCGCCCTGCAAAGCGGGCAGGCGAGGCGGGGAAAGCACTGCGCGCAAAATCTTAAGCTCCAAAAAGCATTTGATTATATTTTGAAATCTCAAGATTAAATCGTAAGGACAGATCCACGATTGAACCGTTCTTTTCATATGCCAAATTTGCATGATAAGGTAATTGAAGTATAGATGCACACCTGTAATAGTAACTAATTAACTCTGAATGTGAAGTGTGCCAAGTATTATCTATGGATGATAAATCATCCCATGTTTTAGTAATGAATTGCTCTCTTTCCTTATCAGTAACATTGTTTAGAAAATATTGTATAACAGGGTAGTCTAATTCTGATGATGAAACAGAAAATAATAAATCATTTTGCTTATAACCAAAATTCCATTCGCTCCATATCCTAAATGCCTTTTCCCAGCAAGAGAATTGTAAAGCTAAAGTGGAATGCTGTTTAAATGATGTTAAACAGTGCATGACCGGCTCTCTCGAATTAGTATAGGAATGATCTAAGCTGTTGTTATGAAGGATAATAGAATTGAGGTATGAATCCAGAGCTTTGGGGGAGTTAATAATAGCTAAAGCTTTCCCTAAGTTGACTTGAATATTTGGAAATCTACATGGATATGAGTTTACATAGTTCATCCAATAGTTGAAGTCTCCTTTAATGTAAAGGGTTTGAAAGAGTTCGACAAGAAATACATCATCGCTAATTATATTAGCATTAATGTTTGTATCGTGAATAATAGAAAACGTTAGAATTTTTGAAAGATGATCTGAGCTAGAGAGTTTAAGTAGTTTTATTTTGTTTTCTATAGAAATGCAAGATGAAAAGAAGTACGTTTTGATTATGTTTATTGATTTGGTTAAAACATTTAAAAGCACCTCGAGTTCATATTCTGATAAAATATACAATGAAACTCTGACTTCGTTAGGGATTATGTCTGGTAACAAGTTGTTAAAAAAACACAAATCGTGGCCAATCATCTCAGATGAATCCGTAACCCTAAGCCTAGAGATGTCTAAATCCCTGATAGGGAAACGTTCAGAACAGCGATCTATAAGTTTACTAGGAATATAGTAGTTAATTATGCAACTGCGGGCGTAATTTATGAAATGAGCACAAGGCTGATTTGAATTAATTATTTGAGATATAATATATTCTGGATTTTTAAGATGGCTTATTAAAATCAGCAGCGATGAGCAATTTCCATAATATTCAAATATTTCTTTAAATGCATCAATCGCATACTGATTGTTGTTATGTGAGACGGCTTCATTGTTTTGATAATCAAACAAATAATAAATTTCTGAATTTTCAATAATTTCTTGGTAATCACGATGTCCTGTGTTATGACTCATGGAATCTATAATATTAAGAGTGTTTATTATTGAGTTATGTAACTGACTCCAGTTATTAATCATTGATATTTCTCCATACTAGACAATCAATGCCTGATAAAGAGTCCCATAGTTCTAAAAAGGCATTAGCGATTAGTTGTGCATCCTGTACTTTTTGTAATATATGGTGGCTTGTGCCAAATGAATTAACTGACGTACCTAAAGACCATGCTAAAGTACTCGAATGATAGTTAGTTGAAGGGAAAATAATGAATCTGTCATGAAATTCCCATCCATTAGCCCCTGTTTTACATCTAAATTCTAAATTTATGGTCTTCATTGCCTCAACAGGTAAAGCATTGAAGCTTTCTTGATATCTTTTTATGGTTTGAAGTGCCTTTGATCCATGATCTTCTCTTAATGAGTTTCCTCCAGAGTCCGGTGGCAATTCTAATGAACTAATGGCTTTCATAACAGAGCCTGAATGTTTATTCATCAATAGGGTATCTGATAGATCTTGAAAGCTTAAATAAGGATCCCATAACCATACCGCATGTTGCCCGTATTTGTTTATTAAATAAACTAAATCTTCAAGAGCTATATTTCTTGATTGCTTTTTATTAGTCCCTTTTGAATTGTATTGTACGAAATTACGGCTCCGCCTTAATTCAGTGCTGCTGTTTTCATAAATCCTTTTTTCAACCCAATTAATGATCGGCTTTGTGTTAGGAAGTTTGATTCTACTGCTTCCTGAATCTAACACGCTAATTACTTTAGATTTTCCATTACTTGTTAACACTCTTTCTTTATAAGTGGAAACTGTAGTTGTAATTCTTGCATTAGGGGCAATGAAGGCCGATGGTCTGGTTCTTGCTAAAATAAAATTGTTTTCAGGATCCCAAATAGTACCAATATGAGAACGTTTATTTGGTATTGGTAATGAAATGTTAGATTCATCACTTTTTAGAACTTTTGTAAAGTACCCTTCACAGACATTATCATTTTCAGTTAAATGGCAATTTATTATCAGATCTCTTTTTCGAGCATGTTCATGCCAGGCTATATTACAATTTAATGAATATGTTTCATTTTGTTTTTCTAGTCCAAAACGAGCCATTAAAATGGTGCTAGGTATTTGCAGTAAAAAATTACCTATTCTATCTGAAACACTTGAAATGGATATAGGTAGAACTTCATTTATTCTATCAGATAGCTTTTGTAATGCCTGAGGAGATGATAACAATTCTTGATGGTTTTCTTTGTCGAAATCAAACCATTCAAAAACATAACTTCCATTATGAAAATTATTCTTCAATATGTTATTTATTGGTACTGACTCATATGAATTAGGAGAGACAAAGTATTTATCTATTTTTTTTAGATTAATAATATTGTTTTGATTTGCATCCCATACTCCATTTTGAGTTAAAATTTCTAATTTGTGAAAGAGTTCATGAAATTCAATGTAATACCTCGTAATGCCAAACCGCCATTTGTTGAGATGGTTGATAGAAATTAGATTGCTTGTTAAATAAGTTCTCCCAGTGGCGACCGGTTTATTGATATTCTCAGCCACCATTAGTGTCAAAATATTGCTGATTTTTTTATCAGGGGATAATGAGAATACTTCTGTAACCTCAATTATATTATTGAAGCCAAGTATTCCGCCCTTTAATGCTAACTCGATATCATTGATTATAGTTTGCATAATTAATGATTGCCGTTATTTTTTAGTGATACTATTTTCATTAATATTTTCTCCCCACCAATTCATTAATTCTGTTCTTTTTAGTAAGTAAGTAGAACGATTGTAAGCACGTCTAACTTCGTTTTTATCGCAATGAGCTAAAGCTGCTTCAATAACATCCGCATTGAAACCTGCTTCGTTCATAGCTGTACTTGCAATCGAACGTAAACCATGTGCAACTAGTTTTCCACCATACCCAATTCGCTTCAAAGCAGCATTAGCCGTCTGACTATTCATAGGTTGTTTTGGGTCATTCCTACTTGGGAAAACATGCTCTCGATGAGCACTGATAGGCTTCATCACTTCAAGAATCTCTAACGCTTGAGGTGATAAGGGAACCACATGCTCACGTTTAGCTTTCATTCTCTCCGCCGGTATCGTCCAGAGTTTTGCATCAAGGTCGATCTCTGCCCACCTTGCACCAGAAGCCTCAGAAGGGCGAACTAGGGTCAGGAGCTGCCATTCAATCAGGCAGCGTGTCGGGACAGATAAATTAGACATAACCAGCGAACGCATGAGTTTCGGTAATTCTTCCGGTCGCAGCGTTGGCATGTTCTGCTTTTTCGGTTTTTCAAAGGCCATACCAACACCTGATGCCGGATTAGCATCGATCAGGCCGGTATTAACTGCATAAATCATTATCTCATTAACGCGCTGTACCAAGCGGCGCACCGTCTCTAGCGCGCCACGTGCTTTGATTGGCTCCAGGGCTTCAACAATTGTTCTGGCTTTAATCTCTTGAACCGGTATAGCTCCGATAGCAGGAAAAACGTCTTTGTCCAAAGAGCGCCAAATGTCTTTCGCATAGTCTTCTGTGACGCTCTTGCTTTTAATCTGGAACCAGTTAGCGGCCACTGTTGAGAAAATGCTGTCCAGCTCAATCTGGCGTTGTTCTGAGGCTTGCTCTTGCTGCTGCTGTGGATCCATGCTTTGCGCGAGCGTAGTTAAATGCTGGTCGCGTATCTGACGAGCTGCTGCAAGTGTAAGGGCAGGGTATGAACCGAGACTTAGGTTAGTTCGGCTGCTGCTTCCCGGTCGTTGATAACGGAAGCGCCACAGTTTTTTCCCAGAGGTTTTGACGAGTAAGAACAGGCCATCACCATCATGAAGCGTGAAGTCTTTTTCGCGGGGTTTCGCTTTGAGGATTTCGTTGTTAGTAAGTGGGCGTGTAATGCGCGCCATGTCTGGATCCCTTCCATAATTGGTACACGTTTTTGGCCCACAGTATACCGTGTACCTAAACGTGTACCAATTTTCTCTGGATTCAGACGGATTGTCTCGGACATTTACAGACACAAAAAAGCCCGCAGGGCTTATGCCGTGCGGGCTTTCAGGATTTCACCGGACGTATCCGGATCATGAAGTGGTGGAGCTGGCTGAGAGTGCCACCAAATACTAACTGCTTGATTCTTTGAGCAATGTAGCGGGAATCAATGTCACTTCACTATGGCACATGCCCCATACAAAAATCAAGACATCGGTTTAATCACATGGGTGCAATAAGGATGGTCTGGAATTTTTGGCGTCTTGTCCCAGTTGCCATCCTCATAAGAGGTAACGAGTAATTTAAGTAGATGGCTGACGTCATGAGAGCGGCCAGCAAGAACTTGTGAGCACTGGGATGATGCTTGTTCTTGGGAAGAGGGGGGGACGAAGCATTCTGTATTACCTTTCTTGATTTCCGTTTCCAGTACTGCTTGATTGTAAAAACGACTGAATTCAGTTCTCACCAGCCGCTCAGACCAGCGGCTGGCAAATGCCGAATTATTTCCAGCATGGATAGATGTGTGCCTTGGAAGCTGATATTCAACCTCTCTTACTGCGGCGTCTAATGAGATTTCACCTTTTGTTAGTCTTGCGAGAATGAGCCTAAATCTCTCCAGACGGTCGCCACCCTCGGTACTTTTGCCTGAAATCTTTCTGTCGGAAATAAGCGCCAACATATAATCTTTCAGCGTTGGATTATTGATAAGTGCTTGAGGAATTTCAGAAAATTCAGAGGCATAGATAATCATTATCAACTCCTTTTTCACAAAAAGTGCATTTTCAGAGTACTTAAGATGAGCTAAGAACGTGGGTTTTGGTTGTAATATTCATTCAACCCATCTGTGAAGCCTTGGTAATAGGCGACGCGTGGGCTTCTATGACGAACCTCTGCCGCTTGGCTCTTGAGAATAGATTCAATTGCTGCTGATTCGTTTGGTTGTTCGTTGTTGAACCCCGCGTTAAATCCCAACTCATATGCACAGCCAGCACACTTGTGTCGGAATGGGTAGCTTTGGTCCTCTGGAAGGACACTAAAAAGTGAATTGTAGCGGTGTGCGTCTTGGCATGTTGGCATAAATAACCTCATTGAGTGTGGTGAATTTCAGATGAGATTTGGGTGTCAGTGAGGCGGTTTCAAGAGGGCGGGGATTGGAATTATCTGTTTTGTTTTTAAGTGTGAACTTGATCGCTTTTTAGTCAAATGCAATTGAATGAATTCAACTCCCTAACTGGAAGCTGAATTCATTTGGTCATGGTGTTACTACTTCCAGTCGCAGGCTCTCCAATCGCCCTGATCCCATAGATAGAAACGAATGACGTTATCCTTGACCCATGTCTGAATTTTGGCTCTCACATCACCATTACTGAACGTGAGTACGGCCCGTTCCCGGTCTTGTTGTTCGAAAGTCCTCAGAGCAAGTGTCCCGAAGCCTCGAACCGTGAAGTAGCCATCCTGCCAAGAATTATTCATGTGCATTGTGCCTCTGACATTGCTAGGACAATTCAGGTCAATAACTTGATCTTCCAAAGATGATGCTGTGGCGAGGCTGGACACGGAGAGCAATAACGTACTTGTCAAAGCCTGCGTCAGTGTTTTCATAGCGTTTTCCTTAAAGGCGGAGTTGTTAGGGAATTTTGGTTGCAGTACACGGAGCCCAGCTACCGTCAGTATCCTTGAGGTAGAATGCTGGTCCGCTATATCGGATTTGTACTTTTGCCTCGGTGTGGGCATCTGCGAAGACGAGGGTGATGTTTTGGTCAGTCTCGTTTTCTATGTGCTCAAAGGGCAAAGCCATCACGCCCTCGGCGGTCAGGATGTTATCTTTAATTGTTGCATGGACTCCGTTTGCACAACGAAGCCACACATTGATGGGCGGTGCTGCAAGCGTATTTACGCTATAAAGTAGAGCCAGAAGCAGATATCCCTTTAGTCGTTGCAATTCTTGTTCTCCAGTAAATCGGGCCTGTTTACCCGGATGATGCGATAAATGCTGGTGATACCTATCCCCAATTGACGAGATATTTCTGGCTTACTTAATCCTTTTTCTAACAGGGCTATAACCTCTTGTGATTTGCTTCTGGCGGTGGCTTTCCGGCCTTTGTATTTGCCTTTGAGCTTCGCCAGTGCGATCCCTTCGGCCTGTCGTTCCAGCATCATTTCGCGTTCGAATGTCGCGATAGCACCGATCATGGTCAGCATGAGCTTGCCTGTTGGTGTGGATGTGTTGATGCCGATGTTGAGAATGTTAAGAGCCACCCCCTTACCTTGCAGATACTCCGATACTTCCAGCAGATGACGGGTGTTACGAGCGAGGCGGTCAAGTTTCGTTATCTGCACTGTGTCGCCTTCCCGGACGAACTCCAGCATTGCTTGTAACTCAGGCCGGTCATCTTTTGCACCGCTGATCTTTTCTTTGAATATCTTTTCGCAGCCGGATAATGCTTCGAGCTGTGTATCCAAATTTTGCCCGGTGGTAGACACCCTGGCGTAGCCGACAGTAGCCATGTGAGCTCCTTACCCTGCCAATAGATCATGATATGCTGAAAAAAACTGCCAAAATGCCAAACCGACTCTGTGGCAGGGTCGTGTGTAGCATCCCACCGTAGCAGTGATGGCAGATCTTTAGGGCATGGTTATTGGCAGGGGGAAAGTGGTTGGTTAGATTGCGGAAACGTCTGGTGGCGTGAACATCTTGATGATTGATTCAAGTAGTGTTGTGGCAAAGGCAACCAAGCCAGTTACCAGTGCCGGAATGATTACATCTCGTATAAACATAGTGCCTCCTGTGTGTGGTTAACACGTTGCTTATACCGGCGAGAGGAAGGATTGTTGGCCATGCAGGGTGACACTTTTTCGATGGTGTTAGATCTGTCAAAAAGGTTGATGTGGTCAGCCTTTACTTTGAAATAAATCACCTCTGACAACTGAATCCTTATACATTTATAGAGGCTATAGGGCTATGTTGCGGTAGGTTTTGGGGGTTACGGCGTTTCAGCACACCGTAATCCCCGCCGTATCGACGTTTCTATGTAACTTTAGTCGAAACGGTTAGCAAGATTTCAGGTTTTGAAGAACGTATTCAACTGCCCTTGCCGGAAGCCAACGATATAGCACACTGCTAAATGACATCAGCGAGACTTTCAATTGGCGGCTTGTCTTCGTTCTGGCGTTGAAGTAGCTGATTCCACATCGGTCTAGAGCCTCTTTTATGCCACGTAGCGGTTGCCTTTCGTAAGGCAGCCAATCTGCATTCATATTCAACTTTGAATCATACGCTTTCTTGGCTGAGGATGAATCGATAGTGATTACATCGTCCTCGATGGCTCGACAAGCAGAGATAATTCCTGACAAAAATACGGCTTCGAAGCTAACCAGCCCATTATAATCACGCACAAGTTCAAACCATCTGTCGCTTTCATCATGTTTGACCCTGATGATTGTTGCACTCGGTTCCTCTTGCTTGATTTCGTGGTCCCTCAACAAATCGGCGGCCCTGTTTGGTGGTAGAGCATGTTCTTCTTCGTCGAACTCGATGAGATATAGTTGATAATTGGTGCTATCTTCTTTGCCATTACTGTAATGTTTTACTGCAAAATCGACGTAATACTTGCCGTTACACATTCGGTACTGAGATTGCAGTTCGTAATCACCATATGTGATGCTTTGTAGCTCATTATCAATGAACGCACGTAAATTATGACCAAAAACTGTCTCTCTGCGGCTTAGCCCGTTTTGCCGTGGCAGACGGATACCTGTGTACCGTTCGACCCACTGAACAATCTCAAGATGCTTGTGATTTCTGGAGCCGTGAGTAAGCAACACCAATGCCGAATGAGCTGAAATCCATGTATTTTTGACAATTTCATCAGGCAAAATAGCACTAATCTCGCGAATCTCCTTTCCAAAGATGTCGTAAGGAAGCTTCCGCACCATGCTTTGGCAAGTTTGATACCAAATTTTTTTCGTCCCACGCGGTTTCGGCAGGTTTTTAAACAGCATATAGAGGTTGATATGCCACTTCTCATCATCCGTCTGTAGAAACATCGCGTGGCGAGGAAGCGTCCTATCTGCTGGCGTAAAAAGGCGGCTTTGGCTAATTAATTGGCTCATTGCTACGCCCTCCCTTTGAGCTGGTGGAACATTCCCAATGATGTGTAAGGCCGTACATCGGAAATGATTTCACTAAAATCAATGGAATTTACCAACTGTTGCATCACTCGCTGATCAGCCAGCAAGGAGTTGCCATAACTATTGAGCTGGTGACCCATCAACCGGCAAATTCGCTCCTCTGAATCTGTTAAATTCACCAATTTGTCTCTGAACATGTGCCGAAATCCATGCAATGTTACGTGAGAAGGTTGTCCTAAGGCGTCGCGGAAGTTGCGGATAAACCACTCGCTGGGTTTGGCTGAATAGCTATCTTGAATCAGCGGAATGTTATGAAACAAACGTGTATCGTCTGTAAATTTTGCCTTCAAATCTTTGATAAAATCTAAAAAACCTAGCCCGATTAGCTCTTGATGAACTGGAATGAAACGCTTGGCATTTGGTGTCTTTAACCATTGATCTTCCCGGCGGTTGTCGATGAGGAAGCAATGAACTCCATCCACATCTACGATATCATCAATGTAAAGTTGAGATACTTCCCCTGCACGCATCCCCGTAAATAGGCAAATTAAGGGTAAAAAGAAGTGATGAGGATGTTGCACCAGCTTTGTTTTAATACCTTGGTGCTCGGTAAACAAGGTATGGCTGAATACCCGCTTTGCCTCAGCATCAGTGATAGAGGCTCTATCATCTTTGTGGTTTTTCTTTGGCATAGGAATACTTCTACTTGGGAATGGACTTGACGGAATGTGCTTCTTATCCACCACCCACTCAAAGAACTGGTTGATTTTGCCATGATGGGCGTTAGCCGTAACCAAACTAATTGATTTTTCAGTATTAGTTTCAATAAGGTTACTTAGCCTTGAGGCCAGCAACACCTCCTTTTGAAGACCCATAGGAAGTTTTGAAAGGTTATCATAAAATTCCCTGCCCATTGCCCCGCTGATGGTATGAACGGGCACATCACCAAATGAGCTGAGAATAAGTGCTCCATACCATTCATACTTTTTCTGGGTACGTTTGGAGTGACCCTTAGCCTTATTTTCAGTGGCATACGTTTGTAACAACTCAGACAGCGTTGGGGAGTCTAACGAATCCGCTGCAAAGGGAGGCAAAGTTGCAGGGGAGGAAGCTGAAAGCCACTCAGCATCACCACCAAGAATGATTGCTCGGGTATCCTGCAATGATTTGACTTTGGCTTGCGCCACCATACGAGCAATAACTTGATAATCGTATTCGCTGAGAGTTGCTTTGAGGTGTGGCAGTTCGTCCAGAATTGTATTTGCTTCGGCCCGGTGCAGGGATGGCTTATCATCGTAAGCAATGCGTTCCTTCAAATCAGAGACCACCATATCTAACGTTTCTAGATAATCGTTCAGGTCGCCTTCGTTACGTGCAGAACCGCAGAACCAATGTTCTGTTTCTTCGGCGGTCCATTCGGCAATTTTTGCTCGAAGTTTTGCTTTGATTTGCTCTTGTGCTGATTTTTCCATCACGCCATTCTTCTGTTTCTTGGGGGCCCCCAAAGAAGCAACCATCTGTTGGCAAAGTGTCTGTAAACGCAGGGCGAGAAGCCGGGCACGTTGAAAGCTTGCTGTTTGCAGGCTCAGCCTGTACTCGATTGCATTGCCCTGAGATACGAAACGCTTTCTAAACCACCATATGTGGTTACGCTTATAGAGGTAATGGGGGATGCTGTTGGACGGCATATGGTACACTCCTGAGTCACAGTTGTGCCACACGCTCAAAGAAAAACGGCCTGAATCTCTAAGAGAATCAAGCCGTTAGGTTTGGTGGAGCTGGCGGGAGTTGAACCCGCGTCCGAAATTCCTACATCCTCGGTACTACATGCTTAGTCCAGTCTTTAATTTCGCTTGCCGGCTGCGGACGGACACGCCACTAACAAACTAGCCTGATTAGTTTTAACGCTTCAACCCCAGGCAGGGCATCCACGCGATCTCTTTTGGGTTTGACCTCTCTTGATCCCCGTCCTAAGAGCGGAGGCTAGGGAGAGAGGGCTCAAAGCAGGTTATTAAGCTGCTAAAGCGTAGTTTTCGTCGTTTGCGACTATTTTTTTGCGGCTTTTTACGAGGCCAACCGCCCCTCGGCATGCACCTTGGGTTTCGCGAATCCCGTCGAATCCAGAATCAGCCCCAAAAGTGTGACGGTGAGTATAACAGATTTATGACGTGCCATTCCAGTCCATATCACAATGACTTTTGAGGAGGGAAATGTGGTTAGTATTTGTCCGCAGCTATCGAATACGAGCATGCCGTATTTGTCATTGCTTTATGCAGACAAAGCGTTCAAGCCAGACTGCTAACTTACTAAAGCGTATGGAATTGACCCGATCGTGCTCTATGGTGGTGATTTACGCGCGTACAAGGAGCACTTAGCTGACCAACCGCACTGGAAAATCTTTCCTGGTTTGCGGGGATGATTACCAATGTGGAGATCAAAATCGGTACTGGATTATCTATAAAAATAGTGCATAAGCTGAATGAGGCGTTGAGAAGCGTTCGAGGCCCTCTCCCGGCGTGAGAGGGCAAGTGGGCGTGATTAACGCCCGGCGTTTTTCATAATGCGTGCTTTATCCAACTGCCATTCGCGCTCTTTCAGATCGGTGCGCTTGTCGTGCTGTTTCTTACCTTTCGCCACGCCAATTTTCACTTTGCACCAGGCGTTTTTCCAGTACAGCGACAGCGCCACCACGGTATAACCTTCGCGGTTAATGCGGCCGTATAGGGAATCGAGTTCACGCTGGTTAAGCAGCAGCTTGCGTGTGCGAGTCGGATCGCAAACGTAGTGGCTGGAGGCTACAGTCAGCGGCGTAAAGTTTGCGCCAAACAGAAAGGCTTCGCCGTCTTTCAGAATAACGTAGCTGTCGCCAATGTTTGCTTTACCGGCGCGTAAGGATTTTACTTCCCAGCCTTGCAGTGCCAGCCCGGCCTCAAATTCCTCTTCGATAAAGTATTCATGGCGGGCGCGCTTATTCAGCGCAATGGTGGCTGAACCTGGTTTGTATGCTTTTTTCTTCGTCATAGTGTCGTGAAGCCATCCGGTAATCTGATATCTGAAACTGACCTCATTGCGTCCTGTGAGGTTTAGCCGGTTATCTTAGCATGAGTTAGGGCATTGCGTTTTCCTTTCAACCTGGGGAAATGGTATTATTTGACGATTGTGTGAACGCGGAAAACGATATGCCTCAGATTAGCCGTACTGCGCTGGTGCCTTACAGCGCGGAACAAATGTACAAGTTAGTGAATGATGTAAAATCTTACCCGCAGTTTTTACCTGGCTGTACTGGCAGCCGGGTGCTGGAATCCGGGCCGACGCAAATGACTGCGGCGGTGGATGTTTCCAAAGCCGGGATCAGCAAAACGTTTACCACGCGTAATACGCTGGACACTAATCAAAGCATTTTGATGCATCTGGTCGATGGTCCTTTCAAGTCGCTGATTGGCGGGTGGAAATTTACCCCGTTGAGCGCCGAGGCTTGCCGGATTGAGTTCCAGCTTGATTTTGAATTTACCAATAAGCTGATTGAGCTGGCGTTTGGCCGCATCTTTAAAGAGCTGGCGGCAAACATGGTGCAGGCGTTTACGCACCGGGCAAAAGAGGTTTACCGTGCCGGGTAATATTGCGGTTGAAGTGGCTTACGCACTACCGGAGAAACAGTATCTTCAGCGGGTGACGCTTGAAGAGGGCGCAACCGTTGAGCAGGCGATACGTGCTTCCGGTTTGCTCGAGCTGCGTGATGATATTGATCTGAAGGTGAATAAGGTCGGTATTTACAGCCGCCCGGTGAAATTGCACGATGCTGTGCACAATGGCGATCGTGTAGAGATTTACCGCCCGTTGATTGCCGATCCGAAAGAGTTGCGCCGCCAGCGCGCTGAGAAGTCAGCCAGGAAAGCGTAAGCTGATAGCAGAGGGTTTTGTTCCCTGCGCCGGTGGAAACGAAAAAAGCGAACACGACGGGAAAAGAGCCAACATAAGTGGCTTAAACAAAAAAGGTGCTCATTGAGCACCTTTTTGCATTTCTGCAACCTTAGCCTTTGGTCAGCGCAGGTTTATTATCCATATTGGTCAATACGCCGTTGCTGCTGAAAGTCAGCGTCAGGGTTTGCTGCGAAACATCCTCATGGCCCGGCTGCTGGCGGAACACGTAGAACCAGGTGTTACTGCCAAACGGATCGGTCATCATCGGCGTACCCAGTGCATAAGCAACCTGCTGTTGCGTCATACCTACGCGGATTTTAGAAACATCGTTTGGCGTCAGGTAGTTCCCCTGATTGATATCAGGACGGTAAACCACGCGTTCTACGGTAGAGCAACCTGCGGTCAACATCAGAAGAACCGCTGCGGCAGCAGTCAGCATTTTACAGCGCATAGTGATTTGATTCCTTTTCGGCCCGAACAATACGTGGCTCATATGTAATATGCCGATGATAATAGACCTTTCGCCAGTTTAAAACCTTTGCCGGCGGGTCTGTTGTCGATTTTGTCGAGAACTCAGACCGTCATATTACAAAAAAGTTTACGCTGCCAGCAGCTCTTTGGCGTTTGCCAGCGCGTTGCGGGTCACTTCACTACCGCCAAGCAGGCGCGCCAGCTCCTGCAAACGGGCGCGTTTATCCAGCGACTGCATATGCGTTTCGGTCATTGCGCCATCCGTTTCTTTGCTGACAAAGAAGTGGTGATGGCCACAACCGGCAACCTGCGGCAGGTGCGTTACGCACATTACCTGTGTGGATTCTCCCAACTGGCGCAGCAGCTTGCCTACAACAACGGCCGTCGGGCCGCTGATGCCAACGTCGACTTCATCGAAAATCAGCGCCGGGGTTTCCATCTTCCGTGCGGTGATCACCTGGATAGCCAGCGCAATACGCGACAGTTCACCACCGGAGGCGACTTTGGCGATTGATTGCAACGGCTGACCGGGGTTGGTGGTCACACGAAATTCAATGCGATCGGCACCTTCAGCTGTCAGCGAGTGGGCATCAAACGCAACATCAATGGTAAACACACCATGCGGCATGGAGAGCGCATGCATGCTTTCGGTAATTAATTCGCCAAGTTCCTGAGCATACTTCACCCGCTGGTCATGCAACTGCTGGGCGGTCGCCAGCGCGAGCTGGTGGTGCTGTGTGACAGCCAGCGCCAGGGTTTCCTGGGAATCAGCCTGATCGTCGAGCAGTTGCTGCTCATCAAGCAGCGACTGGTGGAATTGAGGCAACTCTTCCGGGCTGATGTGATGTTTGCGCGCCAGCGAAATCTGCCGTGAGATACGCTGTTCAAGCTCGTACAGGCGGTTCGGATCGAGATCTAAGCGGTCGCAGTAATGGCGAAGCTCATCGCTGGCTTCGCTAATCTGAATGGCAGCTTCTTCGAGCATATCCAGCACGCCAGAGAGACGAGTGTCCATACCTGCCAGCTCGCCAAGCAGCTGACGCGCGGTATAGAGCTGACTTTGCAGATTGGCCTCTTCCCCGTCTGCTAGCACGTTCAGCGCATGCTGGCTGGTAGACAGTAACTGACCGCTATTGGCGAGGCGTTTGTACTCTTCATCAATCTGCTCGAATTCGCCTGGCTGCGGGTTAAATTCATTCAGCTCTTTCAATTGATAGTGCAAAAGCTCTGCGCGGGCGGCGCGCTCCTGGCTTTGCTGTTGATGCTGAGCCAGCTCGCGGCAGCTTTGGTGCCAGGCACGGTAGTGTTCGGTCATTTGCAGAGTGAGCGCATACTCACCGGCGTAGCCGTCGAGCAGGTTTTTCTGCTGCTCGGGCTTAATGAGGAGCTGATGCGCGTGCTGACCGTGGATCTGAATGAGCAACTGGCCCAGTTCACGTAGCTGGGAAAGCGGTACCGCCGTGCCGTTGATAAAACCACGGGAACGCCCGTCACTGCTGATCACACGGCGAAGTAAACACTCACGCCCATCTTCGAGCTGGTTCTCTTCGAGCCAGCGTTGGGCGGCTGGAGTATCTTTTAGTGCGAAGCGGGCGCACAGGTCGGCGCGCGGCGCGCCTGCGCGTACCATGTCGGCTTCCGCACGTCCGCCGAGGCATAGCCCGAGCGCATCAATGGCAATCGATTTACCCGCCCCGGTTTCGCCGGTAATAGCTGTCATCCCGCTGTGAAAATCAATTTCGAGCTCACGAACGATAGCAAAATTACTGATGGTCAGTTGTGCCAACATGGTTGCTTTCCTGTATGAAAAACCATAACTGTGTTTACGTACAGTATAAACTGGTTTTATATACAGTAAAGCGTTGTGCGATGATTTTCAGAACAATTTTTTCGACCAGCCGAGCTTAGAACTTAACGTATTGAAATAGCTGTAATCTTTTGGGTGAATAAGGTTGAGGTGATAGTCGCAACGGCGGATTAACACATCTTCGCCTTCCTGAATCGGCAGCGCGATTTGACTATCGCAGCTCACTTCCAGATCGCTTCGGCGATGAGAAAAACGCAGGCGAATGGTGCTGCTGCTGTTTATTACCAGCGGGCGCGCAGACAACGTGTGCGGGAACATCGGTACCAGCGTGATAGCATCCAGCGATGGCGTCAGAATTGGTCCACCGGCGGAGAGTGAATAGGCGGTGGAACCGGTAGGTGTCGAGATAATCAGCCCGTCGGAACGCTGGGAAAAGGCAAAAACTTCGTCGATATAGACTTCAAATTCTATCATATGGGCAACTTTGCCCGGGTGCAGCACCACTTCGTTGATCGCGGTACTGATGCGCTTCTGGCACTCTTGCTGGCAGACCTGCACTTCCAGCAGAAAACGTTTTTCAGCGATATAATGACCTTCCAGCACGTCGGCGAGCTGCTGCTGCGCGTTGTCGGGATCGAGATCGGTGAGGAAGCCGAGGTTGCCGCGGTTAATCCCAATAACCTTGATATCATAGCGCGCCAGCGTGCGCGCCGCGCCCAGCATATTGCCGTCGCCGCCGACAACCACCGCGAGATCGGCTTGTTGACCGATTTCTGCCAGCGTACCGGTTTTCACATGATTGAGCTGCAATTCCTGGGCAATCTGTTGTTCGACAATGACGTCATAACCTTTGCCGCTTAACCAGCGATATAACATTTCATGTGTGGTCAGTGCGGTAGGGTGCCGTGGATGCCCGACAATACCAATACACTTGAAATGATGGGTCATTTTCTGGAGGTCCTTGTGGCGAATGAAATGATGACAATCTGTCACGTTCCCTTGAATCCCGGAAACGGATCCCCATAATAATGCAGGTTAGCGAGATGAATGCAAAAAAACGCGGAGAAATTCATGAGTAGTAAAGAACAGAAAACGCCTGACGGGCAAGCCCCGGAAGAAATTATCATGGAACAGCACGACGAAGTTGAGGCAGTTGTTGAGTCTGACGATTCTGCTGGGCAGGTGGATCCGCGCGATGAGAAAATTGCGAACCTTGAAGCGCAGTTAGCTGAAGCGGAAAACCGCGAGCGCGAAACTGTTTTACGCGTTAAAGCGGAAATGGAAAACCTGCGTCGCCGTACCGAACAGGATATCGAGAAAGCGCATAAATTCGCGCTGGAGAAGTTCATCAATGAACTGCTGCCGGTTATCGATAGCCTGGATCGTGCACTGGAAGTGGCGGACAAAGACAACGCCGAGATGGCACCGATGGTTGAAGGCATTGAACTGACGCTGAAAAACATGCTGGATGTGGTGAAGAAATTCGGCGTGGAAGTGATTGCTGAAACCGACGTTCCGCTGGATCCAAACGTGCATCAGGCGATTGCCATGGTGGAATCTGAAGAGATTGCCGCCGGTAAGGTGCTGGGCGTGATGCAAAAAGGTTACACCTTAAATGGCCGCACCATTCGCGCTGCGATGGTGACCGTTGCTAAAGCGAAGGCGTAACCCTTTCAGATAAAGCCCTCTCCGCCCGGAGAGGGCTTTTTTTCGCTTATTCAGCGACGCTTTCCCGCAGCGCTTTCACCGGGATCACCTGAACCTGCTTAATCATATTGTCCTGCACGTCAAGAATATCGATGTCGTACTGCTCGATACGAACACGTGTACCCACCGCCGGGATCTCTTCCAGCGCCTCCAGCAGCATGCCGTTAATGGTGCGGGCTTCATCTTCCGGTAAGCGCCAGTTAAAGGCTTTATTCAGTTCGCGTACGTTGGCGCTGCCGTCGATGATCACCGAACCGTCATTTTGCGGCGTGGCTTCATCTGCCAGCGCAGGCGACATGGAGGTGGTAAAGTCACCGACTATCTCTTCCAGAATATCCTCGACCGTCACCAGCCCCTGAATATCGCCATACTCATCGACCACCAGGCCGACTTTCTTTTTATTGCGCTGGAATTTCACCAGTTGCACGCTCAGCGGCGTGCCTTCCGGGACATAGTAGATTTCATCGGCGGCGCGCAGCATCACCTCTTTGGTGAACTCGTTTTTTTCCGTCATCAACCGGTAGGCTTCGCGCACGCGCAGCATGCTGATGGCGTCGTCCAGCGAATCACGGTAGAGCACAATGCGGCCATGCGGCGAGTGCGTGAGCTGGCGAACAATGGCTTTCCAGTCGTCGTTGATATCAATGCCGACAATTTCGTTGCGCGGCACCATGATGTCGTTAACGCTGACTTTTTCCAGATCGAGAATCGACAGCAACATGTCCTGGTTGCGGCGGGAAATTTGCGAGCGCGATTCGTTCACAATAGTGCGCAGCTCATCTTTGCTGAGCGCGCCGCTGACCACCACATCCGCTTTAATACCCACCATGCGCATCAGCACGCGCGTCACGCCGTTAAGCAACCACACCAGCGGCATCATGATGACTTGCAGCGGCGCGAGCAGGAAACTGCTGGGGAAGGCCACTTTTTCCGGGTAGAGCGCGGCGATGGTTTTTGGCAGGACTTCGGCGAATACTAGCACCACAAAGGTCAGCACGCCGGTGGCGATAGCGACGCCAGCATTGCCGTACAGGCGCATGCCAACAATGGTGCCAATTGCCGACGCCAGAATATTGACGAGGTTGTTACCAATCAGCACCAGGCTTATCAGGCGATCGGGTTTACGCAGCAGCTTTTCTACGCGTTTTGCCGCGCGGTTACCCTGCTTGGCTAAGTGGCGCAAGCGGTAGCGGTTGAGTGTCATCATTCCGGTTTCGGAACCGGAAAAATAGGCCGAAACCACGACCATGATGATTAGCGTAATAATCAGCGTCGTGGTGGAGATGTGTTCCAGGGGGAACTCCTTTGTGTTTAGCTCGCGAACTGCTGCAGAATGCGGCTGCCAAAATAGGCCAGCGTTAAAATCCCCGCACCTGCAACGTTGAACCAGACGACCCTGCGGCCGCGCCAGCCCTCATGATAATGGCCCCACAGCAGAACAATGTAGACAAACCAGGCGATGATTGAGAGCACCGCTTTGTCGATATTTTCCATGCTGAACAGGTTCTGCATAAAGAACAGGCCAGTGCATAGCGTCAACGTCAGCAGCACAACGCCAACCTGAGTGATATGGAACATTTTGCGCTCAATCACCATCAGTGGCGGCATTTCGTTGCTGAACGCCAGCCGTTTATTCTTCAGTTGATAGTCAATCCAGGCCAGTTGCAGCGCGTACATTGCCGCAATGATCAGTGTGGCATAGGCAAAGAGCGACAGCCCAATATGCACCATCATGCCGGGCGTGGCTTCCAGATGCGTGATGTACTCATTGGGCACAAAAACGGCGAAAGCGAGGTTGATTAACGCGAAGGTATAGACAATTGGCAGCAGCAGCCAGCCGCGGTTTTTCGACGCCACAATGGTCATTACCGTACAGATCATCAGACTGACCAGCGAACCGACGTTCAGCAGACTCAGGTTCTGCCCGCCATCACCCGGGAACAGGCGTTCTTTTAAGCCGAAACCGTGGCAAATAAGTGCGATTACCGCCGAAAGGATGGCCATTCTGCGCCAGCCGCTGTTTTTTTGCAGCAGGCTGGGAACGATCAGCGCAATGCTGATTGAGTAGGCGACAAGAGCGATCAGGGCAAAAACGGGCATAGGATGTCGGCAGTTGACTGAAGAAGAAAGGAAAGCAGTATAACGTTACGTGACGTTGGCTCCAACAGTTGCATCACATACAGGAGCAATGTCTTCATGTTATACTCCGGGAAATTTCTGTTATGCGTCGCGCTGGCGGCCATCGTATCACCTCAGGCGAGAGACAATGTTTGATAATTTAACCGATCGTTTGTCGCGCACCCTGCGCAATATCAGTGGCCGTGGACGCCTCACTGAAGACAACATCAAAGATACCCTGCGCGAAGTGCGTATGGCGCTGCTGGAAGCGGACGTTGCGCTGCCGGTGGTGCGTGATTTTATCAACCGCGTAAAAGAGAAGGCGGTTGGTCATGAAGTGAACAAGAGCCTGACGCCAGGCCAGGAGTTCGTCAAAATCGTGCGCAACGAACTGGTTGCGGCGATGGGCGAAGAGAACCAGAGCCTGAACCTCGCCGCGCAGCCGCCTGCGGTAGTGCTGATGGCGGGTCTGCAAGGTGCGGGTAAAACCACCAGCGTCGGTAAGCTCGGTAAGTTCCTGCGCGAAAAGCACAAGAAAAAAGTGATGGTCGTTTCTGCCGACGTTTACCGTCCGGCGGCGATCAAACAGCTGGAGACGCTGGCGCAGCAGGTTGAAGTCGATTTCTTTCCTTCTGACGTCGCGCAAAAGCCGGTCGACATTGTTAACGCCGCGCTGAAAGAAGCGAAGCTGAAATTCTACGATGTGCTGCTGGTGGATACCGCCGGTCGTCTGCATGTCGACGAAGCAATGATGGATGAGATCAAACAGGTTCACGCGGCTATAAAGCCGGTAGAAACCCTGTTTGTCGTCGACGCCATGACCGGTCAGGACGCCGCGAATACCGCCAAAGCGTTTAATGAAGCGCTGCCGCTGACCGGCGTGGTGCTAACGAAAGTGGACGGTGATGCGCGCGGCGGTGCGGCGCTCTCCATTCGCCATATCACCGGCAAGCCGATTAAATTCCTCGGTGTCGGCGAGAAAACCGAAGCACTGGAGCCGTTCCACCCGGATCGTATCGCCTCGCGCATTCTCGGCATGGGCGATGTGTTGTCGCTTATCGAAGATATCGAAAGCAAAGTTGACCGCGCGCAGGCTGAAAAGCTGGCGAATAAGCTGAAGAAGGGCGACGGATTCGATCTGACCGACTTCCTTGAACAATTGCGCCAGATGAAAAACATGGGCGGCATGGCAAGCCTGATGGGCAAGCTGCCGGGCATGGGGCAAATCCCGGACAACGTTAAAGCGCAAATGGACGACAAAGTGCTGGTGCGTATGGAAGCGATCATTAATTCCATGACGCTGAAAGAACGCGCCAATCCGGACATCATCAAAGGTTCGCGTAAACGCCGTATCGCCGCCGGCTGCGGCATGCAGGTGCAGGATGTGAACCGTCTGCTCAAACAATTCGACGACATGCAGCGCATGATGAAGAAAATGAAGAAGGGCGGGATGGCGAAGATGATGCGGGGCATGAAAGGGATGATGCCTCCAGGCTTCCCGGGTCGCTAAAACAAGGGCATAAGGCTATCTTGTTTGCCATTTTAGCCCCGGGGTGTGCTCGAAATGCTCACGTACTCTGTGTACGCTCCGCTTTCTGTGCGCACGCCGGAACTAAACTGGCTGCACCGATATACGCCTTATATCCCTTGTTTACTTTATCCTGATTGCAATTTCCCCCAAAATCAGTAAAATTTTCGGGCTTTTAATATGACACCGGGCTCCGTTCCTCGATGGGGCCTGGTGTTTTATTCACACAAGAGGATGTTATGGTAACTATTCGTTTAGCTCGTCACGGCGCTAAAAAGCGTCCGTTCTACCAGGTTGTTGTTACTGACAGCCGCAATGCACGCAACGGTCGCTTCATTGAGCGCGTTGGTTTCTTCAACCCGATTGCTTCCGAGAAAGAAGAAGGCACCCGCCTGGATCTGGATCGCATTCAGCACTGGGTTGGCCAGGGCGCTACCGTTTCCGATCGCGTTTCCGCGCTGATCAAAGAAGCACAGAAAGCAGCTTAATCTGTCACGGTGGTCATGATGAGCAAGCAACAAGCCGCACCGGTCCCTGTTGAGCCAATTATCGTCGGCAAGCTGGGGTCTTCTTACGGAATTCGTGGTTGGCTCAGAGTGTTTTCCTCCACCGAAGACGCCGAAAGCATTTTTGACTATCAGCCCTGGTTTATCCAGAAGGCGGGTCAGTGGCAGAGCATTGAGCTGGAAAGCTGGCGCTACCACAATCAGGATATCGTCATCAAACTGAAAGGTGTTGATGACAGAGATACCGCGAATCTTCTGACCAATTGTGAAATTGTCGTTGATTCCGCGCAGTTGCCGGAACTGGAAGAGGGTGACTACTACTGGAAAGACCTGATGGGCTGCCAGGTAGTGACTACTGAAGGTTACAGCCTCGGTAAAGTCGTCGATATGATGGAAACCGGGTCGAATGACGTTCTCGTCATCAAGGCAAACCTGAAAGATGCATTTGGTATCAAGGAGCGGTTGGTTCCGTTCCTCGATGGGCAGGTTATCAAGAAAGTCGATCTCACTACTCAAACCATTGAAGTAGATTGGGATCCTGGTTTTTGAACCTCCGGATATACGGTAAAAGACGGCGCTATGTGGATTGGCATAATTAGCCTGTTTCCTGAAATGTTCCGCGCGATTACCGACTACGGGGTAACTGGCCGGGCAGTAAAAAATGGCCTGCTGAGCATCCAGAGCTGGAGTCCGCGTGATTTCGCTCACGACCGGCACCGTACCGTGGACGACCGTCCTTACGGCGGCGGACCGGGGATGTTAATGATGGTGAACCCGTTACGGGACGCCATTCATGCAGCAAAAGCCGCGGCGGGCGAAGGCGCCAAAGTGATTTATCTGTCGCCTCAGGGGCGCAAGCTTGATCAAGCGGGCGTCAGCGAACTGGCAACGAATCAGAAACTGATTCTGGTGTGCGGTCGCTACGAAGGGATAGATGAGCGCGTAATCCAAACCGAGATTGACGAAGAATGGTCTATCGGCGATTACGTTCTCAGCGGTGGTGAGTTACCAGCGATGACGCTGATTGACTCGGTTTCCCGGTTTATTCCGGGGGTACTGGGCCATGAAGCTTCGGCAACGGAAGATTCTTTTGCTGATGGGTTGCTGGACTGCCCACACTATACCCGACCTGAAGTGTTAGAAGGGATGGAAGTACCGGCGGTGTTACTGTCGGGGAACCATGCCGAGATACGTCGCTGGCGTTTGAAGCAGTCGCTGGGCCGCACCTGGCTTAGAAGACCTGAACTTCTGGAAAACCTGGCTCTGACTGAAGAGCAAGCAAGGTTGCTGGCGGAGTTCCAACGTGAACACGCGCAACAGCAACAGAAACATGATGGGATGGCTTAAGCCACCCGAATATCAGTTTACCCAGGATAAGAGATTAAATTATGAGCAACATTATTAAGCAACTTGAACAAGAGCAGATGAAGCAGGACGTACCTTCCTTCCGTCCGGGTGACACCGTGGAAGTGAAAGTATGGGTTGTTGAAGGTTCCAAAAAACGTCTGCAGGCATTCGAGGGCGTGGTTATCGCTATTCGTAACCGCGGTCTGCACTCTGCATTCACTGTTCGTAAAATTTCCAACGGCGAAGGCGTTGAGCGTGTCTTCCAGACTCACTCTCCGGTAGTTGACAGCATCTCTGTCAAACGTCGTGGTGCCGTTCGTAAAGCTAAACTGTACTACCTGCGTGAGCGTACTGGTAAGTCTGCTCGTATCAAAGAGCGTCTTAACTAAGATAGCGCACACGCTACATCCAAAGCGTGTTATGAAACAAGGGGTTGGCGTAATGCCAACCCCTTTTTTTATGCCTGCCTGAAAACCACCTCTTGCGGCGGTGATAAGCATCAGGTTTTGCCTTATTGCTTTGAGATTTAAATCGTTCACAACAGGCAGCGATCTTTATTAAGCCTTTGATTGTGAATTTAAAACTGCGACCTGTAGATACGCATGACAACGAATTCTGGTTTCGCATCATTGTCTTTGAATTTACGCCTCACCGAACTGGCAGACACCTGTTTTTAATTCAGGCTGACGTCCGGGCGCTTTCTGTATCAGCGGTTGTTATGCTCTGTTACTCCACATTGCCCACGTAATTTTTTCATTGCCCGCTATCGATACAGAAATAAAAAACCTGCTGGCGCAGGCTTTTGAGTATTTTCGCCGGATTACTTCCCGGCGTGCGACGCGCTCACTTGCAGTGCCGGCGGGCGGACAATATAACGCGCCAGCGACTCATGGGTGACGAACGTACAACCACAGTGAATATTCTGGCACTGATGGTAACGCTCTTTGGTTTCAGAACTGAGATAGCGGCTGGAGCGCGCGTGCGCCGCTTGTTGGCATACCGGGCAATGCATCATGGTGGTTTCTCCCTCGTGTATATGCCAGTTATCATACCCTGAAAACTTGCAAATGCAAATCAGAAATGCATTTGCTAACCAATGTGTGCGTCATATTGGGTCTCGTCGATCTTTACTTCCAGATCCAGTCTGCTGATAAAGCCTTTGTTATCGAGAACATGGGTGATTTTTTTGATAACCCAGGTTTTTTCGTTAATTGCCTCTTTAAAGCCGCGCACGCGCACGGGCGTTTCCGGGGTGATATCCGCCCTGCCTCGCGCCAGCGTGATAGTAAAGGTTGCCGCATTGCGCTGAATATCGCTCCACAGCGCGTTCGCTGCGATTTTAGCTTCCTCCTCACTGGCAAAAATTGTCGTCATGGCGTAGACGTTTTTCTCATCACCAGCCGTGTAGTTATTTTGTTCAGCGGGTTTGGATTGCAACTGTATTTTCTGTTTCTGCTTTTGCGGGGTTTTAGTTTCCAGCCACCTGGCCGTGACGCCGCTGTAGTTGAGACGATCGGCAATGGTGAAATTGTGCCGATCACCGTCGCTACGGTGAAGAGTCAATTGCGATATCGGTTGACCTTTTGCGTCAACACTCTGCCCGGGTTTGATAAACAATAACCGCTTCCATTTCACCGCCAGTTCTGCGCCATTGCGCAGCGCCAGTCGCTGCAGGAAACTGGCATCTGACTCGTGGGACTGATCGATGTGCGCAATGTGAATCTGTGCCAGTGAGGTGGCAACGCTTGCGGTCAGTTTGTTGCGTTCAGCAATCTTTTCGACAATAGCGCCAAGCGTTATGTCGTGCCAGGATGTTTCCTGCGGGCTGTTTAGCGTTGCACGAAAATCAGCGCTTCGTGCCGTTACCACAACCTGATCCGGCGTTCCCTGGTGGGTGATTTCATCGACGGTAAACTCCCCCATCCCATAGAGCGCGTAACCCTGCTCGCCAATAGCGAGCCTGACTTCGGCACCACGTTCAGGCAACTGGATAAGACCGTCGCTGTCATCGAGCGTAAGCGTGAGTTCATCTGATTCAAATCCGCGATTGTCAGTCACGGTTAGGCTAATCAGCCGTGGCGCGATGTTATTGGTTATATCAAGGTTACCCATTTCCAGCGCAAAGGCCGGCGTGGATACCTGTCTCAGCGCATTGGTGAGGGTGTTAAGCATCCGCCACCCCCAGCAAATCGGAGGCCTGCTTCAGTAGCTGCCCGGCCTGATCACGAATATCACCAAACATCGCAGCCAGCGATTCATCTACCCGGGTGAGTTGTAGCGTAAAGCTGATTTTGCGCGGTGCGCCATCGCTGTAAAACTGTGAACCGTTTTCAGTCACCTTAGTAATGACAAACATGCCATAAATCACCCCCTGGCCGTCGATAAGTGGCCACGCTTTGCCCTGATCCGCCATCAGACGCACTACTGCCAACGACGCTTTACCACCTGTGAGTTCCGGGTATAAATCACCTCCGATGTCGATGGTGTCGCTGCCAGGACCGAGATATTGAAATGCCGCACGTTTACCAACCCGATCATTGGATTTCCAGTTGTAATCACTGCTGCGGTTCATCGATTGATAGGGCAAGGTTTGCCGCATGAAAACAAAGAGTCCTAGAGCAAGCATCATGATGGATACCCTCCTGCTGCGCTGAATTGCGAAAGTGTATTCGCACGTCGGTTTTGATCGTACTGCTCAAGCGCCGAGTGCAAATGGCGAACACCATCGCCGGAGGCCATATCGCCTTGCACCACAACGTTATATTCGTTACGGCTTTGGTCAACGTAAGAACGGTTCGTTGACGGGCGCGCCACCTGGTAAGCGTTATACCCCGGCTGTGAACTGGTGGGCTGGATATAGCTGGATACTCCTCCTGTGGCGGGTTGCTCGATCGACTGCTTGAGCGCCAGTGCGGGTTTTTTATCGATAATGCCCAGCGTCTCCAGCAACCCCGTCGCGCTCTCGCTCAGTGAACGGAAGAGGTTCAGTGGCCAGGTGAATGCATTAACAAGCATTTTACCGACACTCTGCCCAAGGTTGCCGAATTGTGTGAGCGTCTCCTCGCTGGCTTTGATTGGCGTCAGCAGCTCGCTGAAAGTGTCTTTCACCTTTTGCAGCGCACTGCCAATGGCATCGAAAACCGGCTGTAATGGCGCAAACATTTCGGCAATCGGGGCAAATGCCGCGACGATCCCCTCGATCACGCCGCTAAAAAAGGCGCTAATGGGCTCCCAGTATTTATAAATCAGCGCAGCGCCAGCGGCGATGGCGGCTACCACGGCAACAATTGGCCAGGTAAGTCCGCCGATAACTGCCATGATCCCGCCACAAACGGTGGTAAACACGCTGCCAAAAGTCGTGGCAATGGTGATAAGCGTGCTGATCCCTGTAAAGACCGGGGCAATCACGCTTGCGACAGTGCCGATTGCCCCGGCGACGCCGACGATCACTGTCGCAATCAGGCCAAAGCTTTGCACCAGCCCCTGGTTGTTTTGCACCCACTGCTGGAGCTGCCCGAGATAACCGGTCGCGGTCTGCACCAGCATGCGCAGCGACGACTCCTGGGTGGCGAAAATATCCACGCTCAGGGATTGATAAGCCGCCTGTAGCGCCTCTAAATCCGAGCCAAGGTTGCCGACATTATTCTGCATCGCAGCCGTCGGAGCAGGAGCGCCGGTACTATTGTTTCGGGCGGCGACAGCCGGTGCGAGGCTCCCCGCGCTCTGCTGCTGGCATGAGGCTGCGGTTCCCGGCGCTGCGGTGTGGGTTTGCAGAGTTGCAACAGCGCTGCCCTGTGTTGCAGGTGGCACGGCTGAATGCGTTTGCAGCGACGCGTCATATCCCGGCTGCAGCAATTTTTTGCCAAGATTAAATCCGGTGGTCGCTATCGACATCCCGGTCTTGCCGACGGCGGATACTTTCCCCGCCACGCCCAGAATCGATTGCTGGCTCTCTTTGATTTTCACCTGCCGCTGCTGGCGGTTCTCCTGCTTTAGTGCTTGCTGTTGGCTCGACAGCTGTTCGGTAGCGTTGCTGATGTTCTGCTGCAGGCGTTGTTTCGCTGTTGCAGGCGCACGGGTACTGATCCCCGCTTGTTGCAATGTTTGCCGTTGGTTTTTTACCGACTGGCGCAAACTGTCGTGCTGCTGTTTCAGCGCGCTCACGTTGGCGCGCGCCTTATCCAGCGCGGTTATCTGCGCTTCACTGGGGTTATCGATTTTTTTCAGTTCGAAGGCCAGCGCCTGCGTGCTCGCTTTGGCGATCTTTAGCTGCTGGCTAACGCCGTTAAGCGCGCTTTGTGTGCGGGTAAATCCGTCAATCTGCGCAGCCTGGCTATACAGGCCGCGCAGGTTTTTTTCCGTCTCTTTGATACCGTCAGCCAGCGATACATTTGCCGTCTGCAGGGTTTGAAAGGGCCGCTTCGCCTGATCAACAGCAGCGAGCAGGGCCTCGATATTTACGCTGTTACTCATATGTGTTTCCGCTTCGCTGCAGCGCTTTTTCGCGCCAGGTGATGAGTTCGCTCAGACTCAGGGGATAGAGTTCTGATGGCGGCCAGTGGAAGATCACCGCGATATCCGCCATCAGATCGTCAACCGACAGCCTGGCCGGAAAATTTACTGTCCCGAAGCTGGTGACAAAAAACCGACCACCTTGCCCGCCAGCGCAACCATATCGGCCAGATCCAGCGCGCCCACTTCCTGCTCGGTAAGTGAAGGGGAGGTGATGCGTGGCAGCACTTTAATCAGCGCGTCCACTTCGGCGTTTGCCACCGCAGCCAGGCTCAGGCCGCGCAGCGTACCGGCGTTCGGTTTCATCAGCGTAAGGGAATTGATCAACTGCTCGCCGCGTTTAATCGGGGTTTGCAGGGTAATGACGTTATCAGTTTCGTGGCTCATACGATCCTCGTTGCTTTTGCGGGGGAAAACCCGGCCAGCCAGGCTGACCGGGTGAGGCATTACAGGCCGATATTGCGGCGATGCTGTTCGAGACGATCGACGCCGTTCACTTTTTCAACCATGTTGACGGTGTCGATCTCCACCAGCTCCTTGCCATCAATGGTCAGTTTGAAGTAGGTGCAAACCACGGAGATTTTGGATTCCGTATCTTCACCCGGTTTGTTTTCGCCAGTGTCGATCTCTTTCTGGCGACCACGCATCACCACTTCCACCGCCACCGTTTCCCCGGTGTCATCGCGCTGGTAAGAACCGGCAAAACGGATCGGTACAGCATCGGCGCTGGTGGCACCATACAGTTCCCAGATAGCTTCATCCGGGAAGCCGCCCAGCGACCACTCCATTGACATCGCCTCTTCATCAAGACCCATATCAATTGGCGCGACGCCATTCATGCCTGCACCGCGGTAGTTTTCCAGCTTGCGGGTCAGCTTTGGCAGCGTGATGGATTTGGCGACACCCTGGTAGCTGTAGCCATTGAGGAACACGTTCATGTATTTCAGTTTTCGCGGCATTGCCATTTATCAGGCTCCTTAATTGCTGTTAACCGAGGAGACCAGGTTCGCCAGGTACTTATCGGTGATGCGCTGGCGTAAGGTCAGGTTTTCCAGTGGCGGGACCGGCGTATAGTCGTAATCGATATACAGTTTCCCGGCTTTCAGGGTTTCGGCGTCGTTCGCGGATTCATCGAACCAGCAGGTCGCATCGACGATGTAACCGTTGCTTTTCAGCTCGCGGAATTTCGCGTTAATGCCATCAATGATGTCGCGGATAAGCGTCGCGGTAATCGGTTTGTCCACCGCCCACATATGCGCATCGGCCATGGTGTCGGCAATAACCTGCGCAGTACGGGTATAGTTTTCAAACAGAAACAGCGGATCATCCGAGCAGGTGCGGTTGCCCCAGAAACGGAAGCCATCTTTACGAATCAGCGTGGTGACGCCGGCCTGGTTGAGCAGATCCGCATCGGTGCCGGATTCCTGCAAATCCCAGAACACCGGGGTGCTGATGCCGGTCACGCCATTAACGCCGACGTTAGACAGGGTTTTGTGCCAGCCAACAGACTGGTCGATATAAGCGCGCAGGCCGAGCGCGCGTGCCGTGGCATACGCCGTGGCGCTGGCGTTGGCGACGGTATCCCAAGCGAGGAAGTCCGGCCAAATCACCATCAGCTCGCGCTGGCTGAAATTCTCGCGGTACTTAATGGCTTCCGAAATGGTTTTGCAGCCCCACGCGCTGACGTAACCGAAAGCACGCAGCTTCTGGCAGATGGGTGCCAGCGCGGTTGCGACTTCCTGGGTGTCGTAACCCGGCACGCCAAGAATACGCGGTTTCACGCCGGTCACCGCTTCAGCGGTCAGCAGCGCTTTCAGGCCGGTGTATTTCCCGTTGGCATCGGTAGTGCCGATGATGTTGGAAATCGTCTGCGCCTGGGCATCGTCACCGCTGCCTTCCGCGATACGTACTACAACGATCACCGGTTTCGCCTGATCGGCAATCGCCTGTAAAGACGATGCCAGCGTACCTTTGGTGCCCGCTTTGGCGATGGCGCTTTGCACGTTGGTGATAAGCACCGGTTCATTCAGTGGAAAGGTTGCCGCATCGGCGTCGCTGGCCGTACAAACCATGCCGACGATAGCAGTCGAGACAGTGGAAATGACGCGTGTGCCGTCGTTGATTTCGACGACCTGAACGCCATGATGGTAGTCACTCATCCGATTAACTCCGTGTGTTGGGGTGAGTGCTATTTTCCAGAACGCAGCGCTAACGCGCTATTTGTCGGGGTTGGCGTGGGGATGAAACAACACGGTAGACAAAAAAAACGGGCCGGAGCCCGTTGGATGCTATTTGTTTTTGCGGTTTTTCCGGCCAGTGAAAATTCGTTATTGAGGCTTGAGGTGGGGATATCCTGCATATCCTATTCACGACCGAATATTTTCTTGCATGTATACACCCCGATAACAATCACCCCGTAACTGCCTGGATAAAATGCATCAAAGCGGTGAAGGGCGTTGTAACCTCCACTGCGTCTGATATCAACTGGCCTGAGCGCCTGGCAGGACAGGCCATTCAATATCGGGCGCTTTTGATGTGTCTATTCTCATCAATAACACCCGATATTTTTTCAATGCGGTCAATGTATCGTTTTCCTCGGTGGTAGCCATTCCGAGATCGACGGCATCCTGGAGTATGCTGATTTTGCTTGACGCTTTCTGTATGAGTGATGCCTGCTGGGAATTTGCCTGCTCAATAATTTGTTCCCGAGTCGGGGCTGGTTCATCTACCCACGCAGGTCTGCCGCCTGCCACACCCATTAATTTCCCGGGAGGTGGAGTTTGTTTCCAGTAGATAGTAATTTCTTGATCGGTTGCAATAAATGCATCAGCAGGCCAGTCTTCATCGCTGTAGGTTCCGTCATTTTTCCATGTAATTGGAATAAATGACTTTAGTGAGGGTGAAAAATAAGCTGTAGTCATAATTAATATCCTATTGCGAAAACGAAAGCCGTGTAACCCGCGCCGCCATTACCGCTAATGCGCAACATAAAATTACTCAGCGATTTTGGTGTTGGATCAGATATGTTGTTAAACGATATCGTCGGATAATCACTACCACTCGTCCCCATCCGGTGGAAGGCTCCCCATACTCCCAGACGGGCATTAGGAAAAGGTGTTGGATATGTCCATGGGGTATCACCAAAATTGCCAGATATAACCGTTCCCCACTGAATAATTAATCCACCTGGTACATCAGGGATGCGGATAAAATCATTGGCTGAATATGAGCGCTTGCTGAAAAGGCTCATTACTGTTGCAACACTCGGCAAAAGATTTGTGGCGGTTCCTGCCACCATTTGGGCATTTGTTGCTACTCCCTGTTTTGCTGCCTCTCCCAAACCAAGATTTTTGAGAGCCTCAGCAACAAGCCCCGCCGATTGCAGTTCTTTTAAGGCGTTGCTAGTCAGCAGATATTGAACGTGAGGGTTCGCTGATGAAAGGTGTTGTTTCATCAGCTCGTCGGAATAGGCTTTTACCTCAATAACCTTATCATCGACATATTTGCGTGTCGCCAGCACCACCGATGGGTCGATTTTCAGCGTGACGGCGGCGGTAGAAGAAACAACCAGCGACATGCGAATGGTTTGCGTACGCCCGCTGCCTTCCTGTAAAAGCGGTTTATAGGTTTCCGGGCAGTTTGCGATGGCAATCAGCGTGCCTTCGTCATCAAAAAGCCCTAACTCGCGGATCCAGAAACCCCCTTCATTTTCCGGGATCACCTGCTGGGCAATAATCTGGTTGGGGTTGTCGGCATCGACAGTGAGCGTGTTCACTGCGCCGATACGCTTCTGGTTCAGCAACTGGGTCTGGGTGGCGTCCGGCACTGGCAGCGCGCCATTGCCATCCCCGACGGCCATTTGCGTGATATGGATTTGCGTGCCACGGGCGGTGGCTGCTGCCAGTTTCGCCGCGCCCTGGTTGGTCAGAATGGCGTAATATTTCGCGGTCATGCGTTCACTCTCAGTTATCGGAAAGGTAGGAACTATTTTCCGGTGAGCGCACAAGCAGAGCTATTGCGTGTGGTTGGCTTGCGGGCAGTACAACCGGGCAACAAAAAACGAGCCGTAGCCCGTCTGGTGTTATTGCGGCTGTTGCGGCCAGTTGATATCCGGTGCCGTTGCGGTATCCACCGCCTGGAGCAGCTTGATGTACTGCAACCAGGCAATCAGCCGGGCTTTATCGTCATCGCTGATGACGCCGAGCTGCAACTCGGTCTGCCACAGGCTGATGGTGTTTTTGGCTTCGTTGAGCAGTTGCGTTTTTTTCTGTTCCGCCCCGGTGACAAGCGCTGACTGCTGTGCGGCGCTATCGGTTACCCATTTGCTGCCGTCCCATTGATCGTAAGCGGTCGCTGGTGCAAGCGGCGTAACGTCTGCCGGGTAATCACCCAGTTTATCCAGTTGCGTCTGCTTGCCGCTGGCGATGTTATAAACCGTTTCGCTGCGATGATCTGCAACGTATTCCCAGCCGCTAAAATCTGCCTTACGGCAAACCGCAAAACCACTTTTCACCGCGAGCGGCGCATCAATGGCGGCGTTTGCCGGAATGCCAACGCCGACAGCCAGGTACTCCGCCGAGGTCGAACGATATTCGCGCGTATCGGCAGTGAAGTTATAGACGGTTTGCTCCCCGGCAACGGTGGCCATCAGGTTCTGATTCAGTGTCGCTTGCGTCATTATGCAGCCCTCACTATGTAGTTAAATGCGATGTTGCGCGGACGTGTTTCAGTAGCGAATGCACCGATGGTACCAGCGGTAGAATTAAGCGTTGCCCATACTCCGCTTGACGTGCCGTTGCCGACAGCAGCATCGCCATTTGTCGCAGAGTAATTGGTGGAATCAATCGGCCCCCAGACTGTGCCTGCGCTCGCACCTTGCGTCGCAATAGTGTGAGTGTGTTGTTGCGTAGCGAAACTCTGTAAATTCAGAAGTGTCCGTCCAGGATCAACACCTCGCCCGTCATCCCAGCCGCGAATAAACTCGCCACGCAAATCAGGTACATATCCAGACGGAAATACTGTGGCGAGCCCCGGGTATTTCGCCTTATCAAACTCGGCACCATTACATTTGAGCCACCCTGTCGGCGGCGTCGCTGAAGGAAAAAGTAGCGGTACGCCGACAGGCGTAAACTTTGCAATATCGGCGATTTGCAGGTATTGCGGGTGTGGATCAGTAGCGGCAAGATGTGCGGTCAGCAAGTGATCGGCATACGCTTTTACCTCAATCACTTTATCGTCGACATATTTACGCGTCGCTAGCACCACCGACGGGTCGATTTTCAGCGTTACCGCAGCCGTTGACGAAACAATCAGCGCCATGCGAATGGTTTGCGTGCGGCCGCTGCCTTCCTGTAACAACGGCTTGTACGTTTCCGGGCAGTTGGCGATGGCAATCAACACCCCATCGTCATCAAAAAGCCCCATTTCGCGGATCCAGTAGCCCCCTTCATTTTCCGGGATCACCTGTTCGGCAATGACCTGGTTTGCGTTGACCGCATCGACAGTGAGCGTGTTCACCGCACCGATGCGCTTCTGGTTGAGCAGCTGGGTTTGTGTGGCGTCGGGCGTTGGCAGGCTGCCATTACCGTCGCCGACGGCCATTTGTGTGATATGGATTTGCGTGCCAAGCGCGGTAGCTGCTGCCAGCTTCGCCGCACCCTGGTTGGTCAGAATGGTATAATATTTCGCGGTCATGCGTTCACTCTCAGTTGTCGGAAACGTGGGCACTATTTTCCGGTGAGCGCATTGGGCAGGGCTATCGGTTGGGGTTGGTTTGCAGGCAGGACAACTGCAAATGAAAAAACGGGCCGTAGCCCGTCTGGTGTTATTGCGGCTGTTGCGGCCAGTTGATATCCGGTGCCGTTGCGGTATCCACCGCCTGGAGCAGCTTGATGTATTGCAACCAGGCAATCAGCCGGGCTTTGTCGTCATCGCTGATAATGCCGAGCTGCAACTCTGTCTGCCACAGGCTGATGGTGTTTTTGGCTTCGTTGAGCAGTTGCGTTTTTTTCTGTTCCGCCCCGGTGACAAGCGCTGACTGCTGTGCGGCGCTATCGGTTACCCATTTGCTGCCGTCCCATTTATCATAAGCGGTCGCTGGCGCAAGGGGTGTAACGTCTGCCGGGTAATCACCCAGTTTATCCAGTTGCTTCTGCTTGCCGCTGGCGATCTCATAAACCGTTTCGCCGCGGTGATCGGCAACGTATTCCCAGCCGCTCAAATCTGCCTTACGGCAAACCGCAAAACCACTTTTCACCGCGAGCGGCGCATCAATGGCAGCGTTTGCGGGAATGCCAACGCCGATTGCCAGATATTCTACCGAGGTCGAACGATATTCGCGCGTATCGGCTGCGAAGTTATAGACGGTTTGCTCCCCGGCAACGGTGGCCATCAGGTTCTGATTCAGTGTCGCTTGCGTCATTATGCAGCCCTCACGATGTAGTTAAATGCGATGTTATGCGGGCGAGTTTCCGCGCCACCGGTGTTTTCCATCCAGATATAGGTCCATGCCCGCTTGCCTGGAGTAACGGAACCATCCACGCTTTCACTGTTTTCGTCTGTAAAAGCAATAATTCTTATGGTCGGCGTAGCGTATTCGTTAACAAACCGGTGATTATGCGCTCTCAATTCATCGGCCTGTGCCGAAAGCATTGTTCGCCCGACATCCATGCCACGCCCATCATCCCAGCCACGAATAAACTCGCCGCGCAGATCGGGAAGAACACCGGTTGGGTACGCCAGCGCCAGTTTGGGATATTTGGCTTTATCAAACGCCGCACCATTGCATTTAAACCAGCCACCTGGCACCGTCGCCTGCGGCCAGGCGACGGGGGAGCCAACAGGGAAAAAGCCATCGTAGTCGGCAATGACATCGCGAACATATTTGGTATTAGCTATCTGCTGGCCATAGTTGCCGATGTGCGTATCCGGGGCGGTAGGCACACCGCTAAATACCGGGCTGGCAAGTGGCGCATATTGCGGATGCGGATTGGCAGCGGCGACATGCTGTTTCAGCAGATTGTCCGAATAGGCCTTTACTTCGATAATTTTATCATCGACGTATTTACGCGTGGCCAGCACCACCGATGGGTCAATTTTCAGCGTCACGGCTGCGGTCGATGAAACAATCAGCGCCATGCGAATCGTCTGCGTGCGTCCACTGCCTTCCTGTAACAGCGGTTTATAGGTTTCCGGGCAGTTGGCAATGGCAATCAGCACGCCGTCATCATCGTAAAGGCCAATTTCGCGGATCCAGAAGCCGCCTTCGTTTTCCGGGATCACCTGTTCGGCAATGATCTGATTGGTGTTATTCGGATCAACAGAGAGGCGGTTCAGCGGAGCAATACGCTTCTGGTTAATCAGCTGAGTTTGCGCCGCATCGGGTGTGGGCAGTACGCCGTTGGCATCGCCGAGCGCCATCTGCGTAAGGTTAAGCTTTGTGCCAAGCGACGCGGCGTTCGCCAGCTTCGCGGCCCCCTGATTGGTCAGAATGGCAAAGAATTTTGCAGTCATGCGTTAACTCTCAGGTTGTTGGGTGATGAATCAGTACAGAAGACATTTTCCGTTCAGCGACAGGCGAACGCTATCAGGCGGGGTTGGCTGTCCGCTGGCACAACGAGGCGGGTAATAAAAAACGGGCCGTGGCCCGTTTGGTGTGATGTTGCGTGGTTAAGTGATGATGACATCATCAATCAGATGAACCGCTGAAGCCGGGTAATACTCACCGCCGACTATGATCTCTTCCGGCATGTAAGGGTAAACGGTCAGTTCTTCTCCCAGGTAGCAACCGGCGCCGACATAAAACTCGCCGCTGCTGCTCAGGCTGATGTTTAACCCGGTCAGGTGGCGGCTCGCCGGTTTGGCATCATTAATCAGCCGCTCCAGTTCGAGGTACATCTCCTCGGTAATGCCGTTTTCCTGCACGCCAATCACCAGTTTAAAGGTGCCCGGTTCGGCGTTGTCCTCCCACCATTCGCGCAGCTCAATCAGAAAACCGAGCGGCTCAACCACCCGGCGCAGCGCGCTGCGCGTGCCTTTGTGTTGATGAACGAAGAATGAAGCGGCAATCACTTTGCGTTTGGTCGCTTCCGGCCAGTTAAAATCCCAGCGGTCGACGGAGAGCGCCCATGCCAGGTAAGGCAGCAGCTCCGCCGGACACGTTTGTGGATCCCACAACGTGCGCAGCGGCACCGGCACGCGCTCAATATCTGCCGCCGCTTTTGCCGCTGCCACCTCAAGAACGGATGAGCCAACAGGCAACAGACGGTCGTCACTCATCGGTGCCTCCGGCGTTAATGCTCCAGGCGGTGCAGTAAGAGGCCTGATTTTTCGCCAGCACCAGATCGCTTTGCGGTGCGCTCAGCTCCACCCGCTGTACGCCTTCTACGTGCAGCGCGGCATAAATCGCCGACTGGCGGATATCGCGCCCTAAACGTCGTTGCGCGTTGATATAGGCTTTTAACTGCTGCTCAGCGGCCTGACGAATCGGTTCCGATTCCGGACCCGGGTAGAAGTAGAGCGTGGCGTTAATCTGGTAGGGCACGATCTCCGCGCTTTGCACCGTCACGCGGTCGCCCACCGGGCGCACATCTTCGGCGTTCAGTGCTTTATCCACGATGGCGATCAGTTCATCGCTGGCGCGGCCGTCGCCCTCGCGGGAGAGTACGGAAATGGTGATGTACGCCGGGTTCGGGCTGATGACCGAAATATCGGCAACTCGTCCATCGGCGCTACGACCATGGTATTCGTACGCGCCTTCCGGCCCGGCGACGCTTAGCCCTTCAAACGCCTGCTGTGCGCGCAGACGCAGATCTTTATCAGATTCCATCACCGCCGGTGTTGGCGGAATGGTGCTGTCGTCGGCGGGCGAAACCACCAGCCGCGCGGTATTGCTGTTGGCGGCCATCACATCCAGATCCTTCCCGGCGGCGTAGGCCAGCATCACCGCGCGGGCCGCTTCGTTAACGCGGCTGCGCCACATCACTTCACGGTAGGCGTTCTCTTGCAGAAATTTGGTTAGCGGTTCGGACTCCAGCGCCAGCGTGCGCGCCAGCGCTTCTTGTTCATCGGCGGGAAACAGGGAAATCAGCGTCGCTTTGCGGTCGTTGAGGATAGCCTCATAATCAAGCTCCTCGACCACATCCGGCGCCGGCAGTTGGCTCAGATCGATAATCGGCATGGTTTTAACTCACTGGAAGGGTTAACGAAAGGGATTCGCCGGTGCTGGCGAGTTGCGCGGTCAGGTTGACCAGCAATTTGCCGTCGAACTGGCGCTCGGTGGTGACCGCGCTTACGGTAATGCGCGGTTCCCATTTCAACAGCGCCATGTAACAGGCGGCCTGGATTTGCAGCGTCAGCGCCGGGGTTTGCGGCTGGTCGATCATCTCAAACAGCAACGAGCCGTAATCGCGGCGCATCACTCTGGAGCCCATCGGCGTGCGTAGAATGTCGCTGATGCTCTGGCGAATATGTTCGGTGTCGGTGAGACGCTTGCCGGTGGTGCGGTTTAACCCGCTGTAACGAACTGTCATAAAGGCGCTCCTGTTGTGCCGCCGCTGTCGCCGGGGTGTTTATGGGTATGTAACACTTTGCCGTTGGAGGTGAGCGATCCGCCGCTGTGCTCAATGTTGCCGCTCATCGTGCCGCCTTTTTGTACCTCCAGCGTGCCGGTAATGAGCTTGTTGGTGCAGACCACTTCCGGCGTATCCAGTGTGATGCGGGTAGTGGCGGTCACCCGCACGTCCGGCACGGTGGCGGTTAGGGATTGCGACGCGCTGATGGTGGCGGTTTTAATGCCGCTCACCGTTAACGCGCTGGTTTTCGGTTCATATTCCACGACTGCGCCATCGGGAAAGGCGACATGCAAGGCATCGGCAGATACCGAAGGGGCCGGATTGTCATCTGAGAAGATCCCTGGCAGCACGAACGCGGTGTCGAGCTCGCCGCCGACCGCCAGCAGCAAAACCTGTTCGCCGATGGACGGTGCCCACCAGCTCCGCGAATGCCCGGCGCGGTGGGTTAACCACTGCAACCATTGTGTTACGAGGCCGCCGGTCTGCACCCGGCAGCGTCCGCTGTTCAGATCGATGTCGACGATGACCCCGGTGCGGATCATATTGTGTAGCAAGCGGGACAGTTCCTGAAGCGAGAGTTGTCTGTTCATAACGGAAATCATCCTATGCGTGACGGGCGTTGAAAAACGGACAAGGCTGTCCGGTTTTTGGCACAACGCCGGGCGATTCAGGCAGGCCAGCGGCTCACCAGTTCACCGTTGATATAAAGCTCGGTCGGACGGGTCACGAACGCGGGCGGCAGCGGTTCCGGTAGCGTTTCGGCATGCAGCGTGCCGTCGATTTCCGTGACTTTGGTGCGCTCGGTCAGTTGCAGCACCATCGTCAGATCCTGAGTGTTGTCGGAGTTCGCCACCAGCGACCAGCTGAAGCTGCCTTTGCGACCGGCTTCGGTAGTGAGGATGTCGGGCTGGTTAGCGCGCAGCCACGTCATTACCGGTACGAACAGCGCATCGATATCACCGGCAAAACCGCTGACGGTGACATTGAGGCTGAACTGTTTTTCAAAAGAGAGTGAGCTGGCGAGGGTGGCGGTGTTACTGCCTTTGTCCACCCACAGGCGCAGCATCGAGGGGTTATCGCGCAGCACCGGAACAGCGTCAGTCAGCGCGGTGCGCAACGTATTGGGTTTTAGCATTGATCTCATCCTGGCAATGTTTAAGGGTTTCGACCTGGAGCGCACACTGTTCCAGCGCAAGCTCCAGTCGGCGGATATCGACGCTCAAATCGCCGTTAGTTTGCGGGTTACTTCCCGGCATCGGGCACAGGCTGACCAGCGGGCAACTGTTGTAAACAGTGACCGGCGGAAGGGCAGGCGGGGCGCTGGTGCACCCGGCGCACAGCATCAGGTAACTCAGCGCTGTACCAGCGGCGAAACGCGTCATTTTCATTGAGTAACCTCGTAATCGATTGTTCGCGCCGCACCGCTTGCGTGCTGGCGGCATCCAGTTGCAGGCGCAGCGCCACCTGCGCCTGCTGGTTTTTGTCCGCCAGCGCTGTTGCGGCGTTCAGTTGCGCTTTCAACTGCGTGATGGCGCTGTTTTGCTCACGTGTAAGCTGGCGGGATTGTGCCAGCGAGGCGCTCAGCGAATGGTTTTGCTGCACCAGCCACAGCAGGCCGAGCGAGGCGATCAACAGAGCGATCAGACGAGCATTCATTGCGCCCCCTGCAGGCACCAGCCACGTTCGCGCTGACGGCGGTTTTCCAGCCCCTGGTTACGTATACCGTCGATAAACACCCAGCGCGGCAGCTGATCGCAGGCCTGGCGCCACTGCTTTTGGTTAAGGAAATAAACCAGCGTCGAGCGGCAAGCCGCGCCGCTGCCAACGTTAAAGGCGAAGCTGACCACCGCGTCATACACCTGCGGCGGCATTGCCACCGGTGCACACTGCGCCAGTCGGAGTTCAACCTGCAATACATCGGCGACAAGGTTGCTCGCCGCCTCTTTCTCACTGATATCGCGCGTTGGCATGACGCCTGCGGTGTGGCCGATGCCGGATGTCCAGACCCCGGCGCTGCACTGGTAAGGACGCAGGCGACAACCTTCAAGATCGGCAATCAGCGCCAGCCCCTGCGGCGAGGTTTTCAGTAAGCGGAAATCCGGCAGCAGCACCGCCAGCGCCAGCACCGCCGCCGCGCTACAGCGTTTTACGGGTAATCCCATTCATCACCTCCTGGGTTGACGCGCAGGACTGGAGGAACAGATAGCTTTTGCGGCGGTAGTACCAGTTCACCGCCACGGTGACAGCAACACCCAGCGCGCCAAAATAGGCGGCAAAGTCTTGCGGGGTCATGGCGCCAAAAAAGGTCAGCGCCACGCTTATCCAGTACGCCAGCGATGAGGTGACTTTTTCGATAGTCAGCCCCATAGATTCACCGTCTCTTTAATGGTTTGCGTCTGTACTTCCGGCAGGTTGACCGTGGTGCCATAAGGCAAGATAACGCCCAGATCGGCGAGCCCCGGGTTGGCGGCGAGCACCGTTTCGACCACGGATGCGGTGCGTCCGTAATAACGCAGGCAAAGCAGGTCGAGGGTATCGCCTTGTTGTGTTTTCACATTCATCGTTCGCGTCTCTTTCCATCAGGAAGGTTTTTCCCCATGGTTAAGTTTCCTGACCGCAGGCGATGGACGCTATCTTTCGGGGCTGGTTAAGCGCTGGCACAACAGGTGCGCACAGGGAAAAAGCACAGCACGAATGCACCAGGCAGCAGTGCCGCTGGCGCATCGAGGGAAGGGCAGCGTTAACTGCCGGGAAGGGACGTGGCGGGGCGCTATTCGGCCTTGTAGAAAATGTTTTCATCCTCGTCGGTGGCGTTTTCGCTGTTGGCCAGGTCCGCAATCAGACTCAGCGCCAGTTTCAGATCGGACGGTTTGCAGTTAGCCAGCAGAGACACCTCGGCAATGAATTGCACGCATGCCCACTTGTGCTGAGTCTGATTTAGTCGCTCAGAGACCATGAATCCCTCTCATGAATTTCTTGTACTGTATGTTTATACAGTATCATAGGCCGATTATTAATGGGAAGCGATAATTATTTGTTCCCATCACTATGTTGCTGATAAAGAAAACCATTATGGCTTTCTGGACGCGCTGCAAAGCCGGTGTTTCCAGCTATTTCCCTGCTATTTCTGCCAGTACAGCGCGCGCTTTTTGGTGCCCGTTTGCGCGCCTGCAGAATATCGCTGCGCAGCCAGGCGGTAAGTTGCCGACGCTGGCGGCGGTTTAACCGCTGACCGGGCTCGAAGGGCGTACAGTTATTGACAGAACTCCAAGAAAAGGCGGTCTCCGGCACGTTTTCCTGCGTGCGCTTTGGCACGATCTTCCACTTTTTCAGCCGTGTCAGTAGCGGCGACCCGCTCCCAACTACGCTGTCATACACGCCGCGTACGCGCAGCGTCTCTTCGCCATACTGATTAATATCGCCGTCCGTCTCATAAAGGGTGCGCACCTGCACTTCATCGCGTTTGACGAACGGCCCGCCTTGCGCGTTGACATAACCTGCCCAGTCGCCGCTATCGGCGGCTTCATGCACCTGCGCAAACTCTACGCTTAATCCGCGCGCGGCATCGTTATCGACCAGTTTGCGTAGCTCGCGGTAAACGGTAACCGGCGCGCCGCCAATAAACTGAAACTGGCGGATGCGCCAGCGCGCGGCCCATGCACAGACCGCGCAGGCGCTCTCTTTCAGCAATGCGCCGCTCTCAACGTCGGTTTCGCCATCCAGCGCATAGCCGTCGATATTTTTGGCAATATATTTCGCCAGATAACCTGTCGCGCTGCCTTTTAACGCATCAATGGTTTCGGCGTGAAAGCGTGCCCGTTGCGCTTTCGCACTGGCCAGCTCGTGGCTATCTTGCTGGCAGGCGAAATCGCGCAGGATCTTGCGCACACGGGCAACCTCTTGCGGCTGCATAAACAGCATCAGATGCCAGTGCGGTGTGCCGTCGTGATGCGGCTCTGCCACGCGAATACCGAAAACGCGCAAGCCGTTGCGGTGCAGCTTCGCGCGGATACGTGCCCACAGCCCGGTGAAATACACCTGCGTCTGTGCCGGGCTGGCACCGTTCCATTTCCGGTTGCGGTAGCCCGCGCGCGTTGTCGCGTGCCAGGCCGAGGGAGCGGTTAAGGTGTAGAACTCGCCTGAGAAGCCAAGGTTCTGGCAGATAGTTTCGAAACCGCGCAGGCGCGTCATCAGTTCACAGCGGCGGATTGCCGGGTTGGCTACCGAACCGTCGTGTTTATCAACAAGGCTAATGCGGTTTCCCTCTTCATCTTCCAGTTCCATGCTTTTAAGAAACTCGCGGTTGCGCCGTTTTTGCTCGCGCCAGGCGGTTACGCACTGCGCGCTGGCGTAGGGCTGTTTTTTCTTGCTGACATTGCCGAGGGCAATGTGCAAATGTTCGCGCCACTGCGCGGCGGCTTTGCGCAGATGCCCGCGCCACCACTGCTCGCTGAACAGGCGCATGATCGCCGGGGCGAGATCTTCCGCGCGGATAACTTTTTGCGTCACCCGCTGCCAGTGCGGGGGAGTAACGTTAAATTGCAAGGCGATGGTGCCCGCGTGCAGATACCAGCGATGCAGCGTTTTCAGCTCTGTTGCGCTGGTGTCGTCGTGCTCTGCCAGTTCGCCGCGAATAAAGTTGGCGATGTCCGCCGCCAGCCTGTCGACAGGGGATTTGTTCATATCCGGCAGTTGGTTGTAGCGGGTCAACAGCGAGACTAAGCGGTGCGCCAGTCCCTGCTGAATAATGGTGTCGAAATGACCATTGAACACCGCTTTTGAAACGCGCGGTTGAATATGGCTCAGTTGATAGCGCTGCGCCACTGCGTTGAGCCTTGGCAACGTACGGCGATAAAAATGCAGCAGAAAAGCCTCAGCCCGTGCTATCCCGTGCTCTTTTTCTATCGTATCCGCAGCACGGGTGAGCGCAACGCGTACGCACTCCGGCTGGAGCGCCAGTGCCTGACGCGCCTGCGACACCGCCGCAATATGGCGATTGCGGCGATGCAGCTCAGCGTGAGTGAGCAAGGGGCTGGAGATAGCTGAACGCGGTGCATTCCACGGATAAGCCCAGGTGACGGACAATTAGCGTCTCCTGTAGTGCTTGTCTTTCAGTTCGGCAATCTGCTGACAACAAACGCAGCAGGTGACGCCGGGCAGCGCCATGCGCCGCGCTTGCGGGATAGGTGCATCGCAGCTTTCACAGGTGAGCCTTGAGGGCGCCAGCAGGCGATTGCGCGCATGCTGAATATGCCGCTCGCGCTCTTCCATCTCGCGTTGCTGGGCGAGATCCATTTCGTCGGCCATTAGTGCAGCTCCTGCGCCTGGTTGTCGATGTGGCTGGCTTCCTGGCGCAACAATTCAGCGGCATCGTGCCATTCAAGGCGTTGTGAGCTGATAAATGCGGCCAGTGTGTCCAGACGGGCAGAGATAACGCCGGCGCAGCGCAGGCGTTCATTGTTGCGCGCTTGTGCCAGTTGAAGCGCGAGCGCTTCCGGGCTGTGGTTCGGTGAGTTGAGCGGTTGTTTTCTCATTGTGTTGCTCCTGATTTTTGGCAAGGGGATGCCCGACGGGTTGACGTCATGGTTGTGGATTGAGAGTTTACAGCGGCATGGTGAGCCGTTTCGGAAACTGGCTGACTACCGCGCGGAAATGGTTCATGGCGGCGATCACCGCCCGTTTCTCATCAAGCGTTAATGCATTCGGGTTGAGCGCCTGGCGCGCGGCGGGCACTCTGGCGAGAAAGAAAATGGCCGCCAGCGCCCGGTTGTTCTCGTCTGCGTGTTCGTCACGCGGGTCACGCAGATCGTCGATAAAGCGCGCTACGTCACTCCAGTTATCGCCCCATAAGCGACCGCGAAGCTCGGCGATATGGTTCAGCCCGCTTAGCCGCTCTGACGTGTTAAGCGGAACATGCACAACAGGGGATGTGATAGCCATAAGCTCTCCTGCGATAGTGTTGGCTTGCAAAAGCAAATTCAGCGTGACGCCATGCCGAACGAGCGTTTAACGCCGTGACGGCACTTTTCCTGTTGCGTAAAGGCAAAATGCCAGGCGCTGGCGTTCACCTGCGCGTCGCGCCATGTTGCGGTGTCGTTGGCGTCAGACTTGTGGCGGCTAAGTCGACGCAGCGATATCTGTTTAGCGTATTGTCGACCCCGCTGACATTCGCTCTGGCTATGGATTGCCGCGAATGTTTTCTGGTTTATTGGTGCAGGCATTGTTAGGTGAATTGATGCGTTACGTGCCGGAAACGGGGTTGTCATCTCTGTGCTCGCCCTGTTGTTACGGTCACGTTGGGATCGCATTTGAGTACCGGATAGCGGATGCGACGGCGTTGATTTTGCATCTGACATATCGCATTATCTCCTGTTGTTTAAAATGTACTGCGCAGCTGTGCTTTTTGGTCGATGCATAGCAATATAAATCGCAAATGCGATTGTGTAAATCACTTTTTCGATGTTGGTATCCATGAGTGAAAACAAGATGAGTGTTCAGGATGTGATTGAGCGCATTGCCGCGTCCTATTCCGTCTCCAGCCAGAAAGCCCTCGCTGAGGCGCTGGATGTGCCGGCGAACAATATCAGCAGCTGGATCCAGCGCGATAGCGTGTCGTATAAAGCGGTGGTCAAATGCGCACTCGACACCGGCGCGGATCTGCACTGGCTGGTGACGGGTGAATTTGCAAATGCGAAATCGACGGATAAACCGGTACCGAAGGGCAAAGCGCTGTACGACGAAATTTTGTCGACCGGTGGGCGTCCGGTGCTGCGCCGTATCCTTGATGCGTACGGGTTCGAGATGCAAAAAGAGCTGGGGGATTTACTCGATATCTCTTCCGGCACCATCAGCACCTGGGTGCGACGCGAGTTTTTCCCTGGCGATGTGGTGGTGACTTGCGCGCTGGATACCGGCGTCTCTTTAGGCTGGCTGGCGACTGGCAAAGGCGAAATGTATCCCGCTGTGGCTGCGGGCGCAGCGCAAAATGACGCGGCGCTGAGCATTCCGAAATTTCGCCATGAGTCTGGCGAGCTGAAAGAGGCGGGTGTCTGGTCGCTGGATCGCAGTCTCGCGCCAGCGTCTACCGACGGTTTGAATTTTATTGAAGGGTTGAACGCGGGCTGGCTGGTGGATACCCGTGCGCAAAAAATTGGCAACGGCCGCTGGTTTATCAGCATTGACGATACGCTGGATGTGTTTGATGTGGTGCGTCTGCCGGGCGGTAAAGTGCGTCTCACCAACGGTGCAGTGGATTTTGAGTGTGCGGTAGCGGAGATCGTGCCGTATGGCGTGGTGGTCTTTACGCTCGAGAAACATGTCTGAGCCGCTGGCGCTGAGTCAGCAGAAAAACGACAAGTAAATTAACTTTCTGGTGATGTTTAATTTACAATGCCGCTTCGACCGGGAGGGGAAGTGGTGAGGAACGTTTTTCATCAATACGCAGCACAACGCGCAGCCGCAGGGCTGGCGCTGTTTGCGATCTTGCTGATCCTCGTCGCGCCGCTGATTTCTGTTTCGCTGCAGCAAGACCCGATGAGCGCGATGCCCGGCATGCACCATGAGATGAGCATGCCGATGCATGCGCATCACGATGACACATCGCCGCCGACCGAGATGAGCATGCCGATGCATGCACATCACGATGTCGCATCGCCGCCGGACGAAATGAGCATGCCGATGCACGCGCATCACGATGTCGCAACGCAGTCGATGTCACATCCGCAAAGTATGCCGCTTGATCACGCCGAGGTCTGTGGCTACTGCGTATTGCTGGCACATGTTCCCGGTCTTATCTTCCTCGTTATTTTGCTGCTGCTCGGCCGTGTGCTGCGCATCCGTCTGGTCGTTGCCCGTCAGTCTGTTCAGCACTGGCACTTCTTTCCCTGGCTTTGTCCTGACACCCGCGCCCCGCCGCGCGTCTGCTTTTCCTGATCCTAAAAAATGTCCGTTCGCCTGTGCGAAACGGCAACCTTTTGCTATTTCTGAGGAAAAGTATGACAACCTGCACTCCGCGTGCGGCGTGGCTCAACGTGCTGCGACGCCTGCATTTTTATATTGGCCTGTTTGTCGGCCCGTTTATTTTTGTCGCTGCCCTGAGCGGCACGTTATACGTGGCGACACCACAACTGGAAAACTGGCTCTATCACGATGCGCTTTACGGTGTGGAAGGGGGAACGCGACAACCGCTCGCCGAACAGATTGCCGTTGCTGAACAGGTGACGGGCGGACATTTGCGTCTGCATGCGGTGCGCCCTGGCCTTACCCGGAGTGACACTACCCGCGTGATGTTTGCTGACCCACAACTGGGGGCATCGGAGAACCGCGCGATATTTATCGACCCGGTGACGCTGCAAGTGAAAGGGGATATGACGGTCTACGGCACCAGCGGAATTTTGCCGCTGCGCCAGTGGATTGACTATTTCCACCGCTCGCTGCTGCTGGGCGATGTGGGCCGTCTGTACAGCGAACTGGCGGCGTCCTGGATGTGGGTCGCCGCGCTTGGCGGTATTGCGCTGTGGTTTTTTACCCGCCCGAAACGGCGTATCAATAACGCTGTGCAAAATCATCGTCGCCTGCATGTCTCTTTAGGCTGGCTCCTGCTTATCGGGATGCTGCTGTTTTCCGCTACCGGGTTGACCTGGTCACAATGGGCGGGCGGCAATGTTGACAGCCTGCGTGCAGCGCTTGGCTGGATGACGCCGCAGGTCAATACGCAACTGCACGGTGTGCAAGAGATGAACGATCCACATGCGGAACATCATATGATGCACGAGGGTATGAACATGCCGGATATGCAGCTGGATCTGATGCAGTTCGACGACGCGTTACACAGTGCGCGGCAGGCCGGGATCGCCGCCAGCAAGCTGGAGATCCGCCCGCCACGCAGTGCGGATAAAGCCTGGACGGTAACCGAAATCGATCGCGGCTGGCCCACGCGTGTGGATGCGGTGGCGATTGATGGCAGCACGATGACGGTGGTGGATCGCACGAGGTTCACGGACTTTCCGCTAATGGCGAAGCTGACGCGCTGGGGTGTTGATTTCCATATGGGCATTCTGTTTGGCCTGGCGAACCAGTTGCTGCTGTTCGCCTTTGGCAGTGCGCTGTGCGTGATGATTGTGGTTGGTTACCGGCTGTGGTGGCTCCGCCGTCCGGCCAGTGCAAACGCCAACCCGGCAAGTACGCTGCGGCACAGTTGGCTGGCTTTACCGCTGTCAGGACGGGTAATAAGCGCGTTCCTGGCGCTGTTGCTGGGGCTGGCGTTACCCGTCATGGGAGCCAGCTTGCTGCTGTTTATCCTCATTGATGCTCTGCGCTGGAAACAACATGCCAGGCGCTCTGCCGTAATGATGTAGTAGTAAAACGCCACTGAGTGTAAAAATATAATTACACTTAGTGGCGATTGAATGGCAATTAATTTGCTATTGTAAAGTAATCGTTACGTTATGTGGATTGAAATCTTTACCAGCTATGGTATCGTTACGTCATCCTCACTTGAGGAACAACTATCGCAAACGAGCCATACAGGATTTTCGATCATGCAAAAAGACGCGCTGAACAACGTACATATTACCGATGAACAGGTGCTGATCACCCCGGATCAGTTAAAAGCGGCCTTCCCGTTGACCACAGAACAGGAAGCGCAAATCGCGCAGTCCCGCCAGACCATCTCCAACATTATTGCCGGGCGCGATCCGCGTCTGCTGGTGGTCTGCGGTCCCTGCTCGATTCACGATCCTGAAGCCGCGATTGAATATGCCCGTCGATTTAAAGCCCTTGCCGCAGAGGTCAGCGATAGCCTCTATCTGGTGATGCGCGTCTATTTTGAAAAACCCCGTACCACCGTAGGCTGGAAAGGGCTGATTAACGATCCGCACATGGATGGCTCGTTTGATGTGGAAGCTGGCCTGAAGATTGCGCGTCGTCTGCTGGTTGAGCTGGTCAGCATGGGGCTGCCGCTGGCGACCGAAGCGCTGGATCCGAATAGCCCGCAGTTCCTTGGCGACCTGTTTAGCTGGTCGGCAATTGGTGCGCGGACCACAGAATCACAGACGCACCGCGAAATGGCTTCGGGTTTATCAATGCCGGTTGGTTTTAAAAACGGTACAGACGGCAGCCTGGCGACCGCTATCAATGCGATGCGCGCCGCTGCCATGCCGCACCGCTTTGTGGGCATCAACCAGGCCGGCCAGGTTTGCCTGCTGCAAACCCAGGGCAACCCGGATGGGCATGTGATCCTTCGCGGCGGTAAAGCGCCGAATTACAGCCCGGCGGATGTCGCGCAGTGTGAAAAAGAGATGGAACAGGCGGGACTGAAACCGTCGCTGATGGTAGATTGCAGCCATGGTAATTCCAATAAAGATTACCGTCGCCAGCCTGCCGTTGCTGAATCGGTGGTGGCGCAGATCAAAGATGGCAACCGCTCGATTACCGGTCTGATGATTGAAAGCAACATTCATGAAGGCAATCAATCTTCTGAGCAGCCGCGTTGCGAGATGAAGTACGGCGTTTCCGTGACCGATGCGTGCATCAGTTGGGAAGCGACCGAAGCGCTGCTGCGTGAAATCAATAACGATCTGCGTAACAGCCTGGCGGCGCGTTTTGCTTAAGAGGGTGTTATGGTTGCTGAACTGACCGCGCTGCGCGATCAAATTGATGAGGTTGATAAGGCGCTGCTGGACTTGCTGGCGCGCCGGCTGGAACTGGTGGCGGAAGTTGGCGAAGTCAAAAGTAAATATGGCTTGCCAATTTATGTACCGGAGCGCGAAGCGACGATGCTGGCATCGCGTCGCAAAGAAGCCGAATCACTGGGTGTGCCGCCGGATTTGATTGAAGATGTGCTGCGCCGCGTCATGCGCGAATCCTACTCCAGTGAAAATGACAAAGGGTTTAAAACCCTTTGTCCGGAACTGCGTCCGGTGGTGATCGTTGGCGGCGGCGGGCAGATGGGGCAACTGTTTGCCAAAATGCTCACGCTTTCTGGCTACCAGGTGCGCATTCTTGAGAAAGAAGACTGGGCGCAGGCTGATACGCTGCTGGCTGATGCGGGTATGGTGATCGTTAGCGTGCCTATTCACGTTACCGAGCAGGTGATCGCCAAACTGCCGACCTTGCCGGAGGACTGCATTCTGGTCGATCTGGCGTCGGTAAAAAGCGGCCCGTTACAGGCGATGTTGAGCGCGCACAAAGGGCCAGTGCTCGGGTTGCACCCGATGTTTGGCCCGGATAGCGGCAGCCTGGCTAAGCAAGTGGTGGTCTGGTGTGATGGCCGACAGCCGGAAGCGTACCAGTGGTTCCTGGAACAGATTCAGGTATGGGGTGCGCGTTTGCACCGCATTAGCGCAGTGGAACACGATCAGAACATGGCCTTTATCCAGGCGCTGCGCCACTTCGCGACCTTCGCGTATGGTTTGCATCTGGCGGAAGAGAATGTTCAGCTCGAACAGTTGCTGGCGCTTTCATCACCGATTTATCGCCTGGAACTGGCGATGGTCGGGCGCTTGTTTGCGCAGGATCCGCAGTTATACGCCGACATTATTATGTCGTCGTCCAGTAACCTGGCGCTGATCAAACGTTACTACCAGCGTTTTGGCGAAGCGATTGGCCTGCTGGAGCAGGGCGATAAACAGGCGTTTATCGACAGCTTCCGCAAAGTTGAGCACTGGTTTGGTGATTATGCGCAACGTTTCCAGAGCGAAAGCCGGGTGTTGTTACGTCAGGCCAACGACAGCCGCCCGTAAATAAAAAAGCCGTTTATACTGAAAAGCCAGTGGTGACCCACTGGCTTTTTTCATTTAAGGGATGCGCAATGGCTGAGCTGCAAACGCTGTTTGATTACACCGGGCATTTGCCGGAATGCCCCACCTGGAGTGACGCGGAGCAGGCGCTCTACTGGGCGGATATTATTGAAGGCGAGATCCACCGTTATCACTTATCGTCTGGCGAACATACGGTGCTGTCGTTTGCCGAAGAAGTGGGCTGCTTTGCACTGCGTGAGAAAGGTGGCTTTATCGTGGCGATGCGTAATGCCATCTGGCTGACGGATGTGCGTGGTTTGCTGCGACAAAAAGTATGCGATAACCCTTCAAACCCGCAACTGGCGCGTTTTAACGATGGCGGCACCGATCATCTTGGCCGTTTTTATGCGGGCACCTTCTGGGGGCCGGGCGATTATAACGGCGCGCTGCTGTTGCGCATTAATAATGATCTCACGCCCAAAGTGTTGCAGTGCGACATTCACGGCGCCAATGGTCTTGCCTTCAGCCACGATAAACAGTGGATGTACACTTCGGATACGCCGAACGCAGTGATTTATCGCACGCCGCTTGATGAGCGGGGCGAGCCGGGCAAACGCGAGGTTTTCCGCCGCTTTAACGCCGGGGAAGGCATTCCGGACGGTGCGGCGATGGATGTTGAAGGTTGTTACTGGAGCGCGATGTTTGATGGCTGGCGCATCGCGCGTTTTTCGCCGCAGGGTGAACAACTGGCAGAGTATCGCTTGCCGGTGCGTTGTCCGACGATGGTCTGTTTTGGTGGGCCTGATATGAAAACGCTGTTTATCACTACCACCCGGGAAAATATGACGGCGGACGAAGTGGCGCAATATCCGCTGTCGGGGGCGATCTTCACCCTGCCCGTGGCGGTGGCAGGAATGAAGAAACCGTTGTTTAAAGAGGATTAAGCCGGGTCGACCGGCACCACGTTTTCACTGGGGTAGCAGCCAAGCACTTTCAGCGAACGTGCGGTGTCGGTGAGTTCGCGCAGTGCCTTTTGCATCTGCACGGATTGCAGGTTGGCCTGCACATCGATGTAGAACATCTCTTCCCACGGGTTGCCATTAATCGGGCGTGATTCCAGTTTGGTCATGATCAAATTGTGGTTACGCAGTACCAACAGGGCTTCAACCAGCGAACCTGCTTGCTGGCCGGTTGCCATCAGCAGCGTGGTTTTTGCCGGCACCTGATCGGATACATCAATGGCTTTACGCGCCAGCACCACAAAGCGCGTGATGTTCTGCATCTGGTTCGCCAGATTACGTTGCAGTACCTGCAAGCCATACAGCGCGCCACCGGCTTCGCTACCCAGCGCGGCAACCTGCGGCGAGTTTGCCTGCGCGACCTTTTCCATTGCGGCGGAGGTGCTTTCGCAATACTCAATTTTCCACTGCGGATAGCGGTTAATGAACTGACTGCACTGCTGGAAAGGCTGCGGGTGGCTATAAACCGTGGTGATGTGTTCTAAATCGGTGGAGCCGGAAACCAGGATGCAGTGATCGATTGGCACCGTCAGTTCACCAACGATAGACAAACTGGTGTGCTGGAGCAGGTCGTAAACGTCGTTAATCGCGCCGGAGCTGGTGTTCTCCAGCGGCACCACCGCGTAATCGGCCTGACCCGTTTCTACCTGGCTGAAGATATCGTGAAATTTCAGGCAACCGCTTTCAATGAACTGCTCAAAATGGCGCGCCGCGTACTGACGGGCGGCCAGATGTGAATACGATCCTTTGGGGCCAAGGAAAGCGATGCGGGCAGAGTGCGGGTTGATTTTATTCAGATGTTGCTGGAGCAGGGCTTGCTGAGTGAGAACGGAATCTTCGATGATCAACTGAAACAGGCGGGTGATGTAGTGGGCGTCCAGATGATGCGCTTTGCCGAGTTCTATTAGATGTTCGAGTAAATCACGTTCGCGATCGATATCGCGTACCGGGCGGTGCGAATCCAGCTTGGCTTTGCCGACTTCAACAGAGAGCTGGCGGCGTTCAGCCAGCAGCGTCAGCAACTGCTCATCCAGTGCGCTGATCTTAACGCGTAAATCCAGTAAGGGGTTTTCAGCCGTCATGTTGTTGCCTTTCGTCTTTAATTGTTATCAATAAAAAAGGCCTCCCGGTGTGGGAGGCCTTATTGTTCGTCTTCGCATTCTTTATCACAAAACGAATCGCCTCCCTAATTGGGGAAGGTAAAAAAGAATGCGAAGAAGAACGGAACAAGTTTCATGGAGTTTTCCTTTGTGCGACCGAAGTACAGTACCCGTACTGTTTTCGCTCTGTCAATAAAAAACGCGCCCGTGGGCGCGTTGGGATGGGCTCAATGTAGAGACTACTCTTCTTCTTCCTCAACGAAGCTTGTGTCTTTCACCGATGTTGCGGCGCGACGTGCTTCACCTTTGTGTTGCACTTTATTCAGCTGCCGTTCCAGCTTGTTAATCAAATCGTTGATGGCGGTGTACATATCTTCATGTTTCGCGCTGGCAACCAGTTGTCCGTTCGGTGTGCTGATCGTTGCATCGGCGATAAAGCCCTGTGGCTCTTTTGACAGGATGATATGCGGATTAATCAGTTGAGTTTGCCATTTATCCAGTTTGGCGAGACGGTCTGTGACATGCTGGCGGATTGCCGGAGTAATTTCCATTTGTTTACTGGTAATGTTCATTGTCATAAATTTTACCTCTTGTCTTTCCGTCTTGGTGATTTCAGCATACCGTCCACAATGTCAAAATGTGTGATTTAAATCACATTATTTTGTCACTTTTTGTCAATGAAAGGGTTTTGTGAGGCAGGGCAGGAAGAGGGCAAATTTACCTTGTCTACGCCATCATTAGCAGTCATAGTTGATAGGATGGATTGCGGCTAAACCGCTTTAGTGATAGATAAAATGAATAAAAAAACGGCAGCCCGAAGGCTGCCGTTTTGCATTTAAGGTGATCAGGTCAATCAGGTTCGATTGCTGTTCGCCGCGATAATTTTTGCCACTTTATCCGCCTGTGCGTTGAGCTGCAGCTCACGATAGGCTTTTTCCATCAGCGGCAGCGCGTCATGGGTCGCTTTTGTATCCGGGAAGTCACGCAGCATACCTTCTACGCGGTTGGTTACGGCAACCCACGCACCGCGATCGGTGTAATATTCCGCGACCGACAGTTCATATTTCGACAGACGATCTTTCAGGAACACCAGGCGCCTGGTGGCGTCGGTGACGTACTGGCTGTTCGGGTAGCCGCGCACCAGTTTGGAGAAGTCTTTGAATGCGTCGCGTGCATGTGCCGGATCGCGATCGCTACGGTCTACGCCGAAGAACCCTTGCAGAGCACTGTCATCCAGCGCCATGTTGGTTAGCCCACGCATATACATTACATAATCAATGTTCGGGTGGGTTGGGTTCAGACGAATAAAACGGTCAATCGCGGCTTGCGCCAGCGGCAGATCGGCATTTTTGTAGTACGCGTAAATCAGATCCAACTGCACTTGTTGTGAGTAAGGACCAAACGGATAACGATTATCCAGTGCTTCCAGTTGCGTTATTGCCGCCTTCCAGTTACCGTCTTGCAGCTTTTGCTGAGCTGTCGCGTAGATTTCGTTTGGCGGATTATCAGGTACTTCTTCCTTTGAACCGGAGCAACCTGCCAAAGCCAGACTCAACGTGGCGGCTGCCACCAGATATTTCAAGCGCGTCATGACGTTTAGACTTTCCTCAGAATGTTTATGCGGGAGATTCTTTATTCCTGCTCCCGACTAAGACCAGCTACAATAGCACACTATATTAAACGGCGAAGCCGTAAAACCCAACGTTAACGAAGAAGCTGTATATGGCACAACTGGTACAACTCACCGCAACGGTATCCGAAAATCAACTCGGTCAACGCTTAGATCAGGCTTTGGCCGAATTGTTCCCGGATTATTCACGTTCGCGTATAAAAGAATGGATTCTCGATCAGCGTGTGCTGGTCAACGGCGTTGTCAGCGACAAGCCGAAAGAGAAAGTGTTGGGTGGCGAACTCATTGCTATCAATGCGGAAATTGAAGAAGAAGCGCGCTTTGAACCGCAGGATATTCCACTTAACATCGTCTATGAAGACGATGACATTATCGTCATTAACAAACCGCGTGATTTGGTTGTACACCCGGGCGCGGGTAACCCTGATGGCACCGTTCTTAACGCTTTGCTGCATTATTATCCACCCATTGTGGATGTTCCGCGCGCAGGCATCGTTCACCGCCTGGATAAAGACACCACCGGTTTGATGGTGGTGGCGAAAACCGTACCCGCTCAGACGCGGCTGGTGGAGTCGCTGCAACTGCGTGAAATCACACGTGAATACGAAGCGGTAGCGATTGGGCATATGACTTCTGGCGGCACGGTGGAAGAACCGATCAGCCGCCATCCGACCAAGCGTACGCATATGTCGGTGCACCCGATGGGCAAACCGGCGGTGACTCATTACCGCATTATGGAGCATTTCCGTGTGCATACGCGCTTGCGTTTGCGCCTGGAAACAGGCCGTACGCACCAGATTCGCGTGCATATGGCGCATATCACTCACCCGCTGGTGGGCGATCAGCTCTATGGTGGCCGCCCGCGTCCGCCGAAAGGCGCATCGGACGAATTTATCGATGCACTGCGCAAGTTTGACCGTCAGGCTCTGCACGCCACTATGCTGCGCCTTTACCATCCTATCAGCGGTATCGAAATGGAATGGCATGCGCCAATTCCGCAAGATATGGTTGATTTGATTGATGCGATGCGCGCTGATTTTGAAACCCATAAGGACGATGTTGCCTGGTTATGACCAAACTGATCCTCCCGGACTGGCCGCTGCCTAAAGGTGTAGCGGCCTGTAGCTCGACGCGCATTGGCGGTATTAGCTTGCCGCCCTACGATTCGCTGAACCTCGGTGCGCACTGCGGAGACAATGCTGAGCATGTGGAAGAGAATCGCGCGCGCGTATTCGCGGCGGGCGGTTTGCCGTCGAAGCCGGTATGGCTTGAGCAGGTTCATGGCAATGACGTGCTTGCACTCAGCGGTGGCCCTTATGTGTCGAAACGGGCGGATGCGTCATACAGCAACACACCCGGTACGGTCTGTGCGGTGATGACCGCCGACTGTTTACCGGTCTTGTTTTGTAACCAGGCTGGCACCGAAGTTGCTGCTGCTCACGCCGGCTGGCGGGGTTTATGCGCAGGCGTGCTGGAACAGACGGTTGCGTGTTTCGCCGATAAGCCGGGAAATCTGCTGGCGTGGCTGGGGCCGGCAATTGGACCGCAAGCATTTGAAGTCGGTGCAGAAGTTCGCGAAGCGTTTCTGGCGCACGATCCGCAGGCCGACAGCGCTTTTCGTCCCCACCGTGAAAAGTATTTTGCTGATATCTATCAGCTCGCTCGCCAGCGCCTGGCGAGCGTAGGCGTCCATCATGTGTTCGGTGGCGATCGCTGTACCTTCAGCGATAAGGATAATTTTTTCTCATACCGCCGGGACAAGACGACCGGGCGTATGGCAAGTTTCATTTGGCTGATATAACCTAAAGAATCAAGACGATCCAGTACGCGTAGGTTTTCTTTCGCATAATTCAGGTCATTCACCTTGAATAATTGAGGGATGACCTCATTTAATCTCCAGTAGCAATTTTGACCTGTTATGGGAGGAGTTATGCGTCTGGATCGTCTTACTAATAAATTCCAGCTTGCTCTCGCCGATGCCCAGTCGCTCGCACTCGGGCACGACAATCAATTTATCGAACCTCTTCATTTAATGAGCGCCTTACTTAATCAGGAAGGCGGTTCGATTCATCCTTTATTAACCTCTGCTGGCGTGAACGCCAGTCAGTTACGCACAGCCATTGAACAAGCGCTGAGCCGCTTGCCGCAGGTGGAAGGCACCGGTGGCGACGTACAGCCTTCTCAGGACCTGGTGCGTGTACTGAATCTTTGCGACAAGCTGGCGCAAAAGCGAGGTGACAACTTTATCTCGTCGGAACTTTTCGTTCTGGCGGCGCTTGAATCACGCGGTACGCTGACGGATTTGCTTAAATCTGCTGGTGCGACAACCGCCAATGTGACCCAGGCGATTGAACAAATGCGTGGGGGAGAGAACGTGAACGACCAGGGGGCCGAAGATCAACGTCAGGCCTTGAAAAAATTTACCGTCGATCTGACTGAGCGCGCCGAACAAGGCAAGCTCGATCCGGTGATCGGTCGTGACGAAGAGATTCGTCGTACGATCCAGGTACTGCAACGGCGTACCAAAAATAACCCGGTGCTGATTGGTGAACCGGGCGTCGGTAAAACCGCGATTGTCGAAGGGCTGGCGCAGCGTATTGTCAACGGCGAAGTGCCGGAAGGGCTGAAAGGCCGCCGTGTGCTGGCGCTGGATATGGGCGCACTGGTTGCCGGCGCAAAATATCGCGGTGAGTTTGAAGAACGTTTAAAAGGTGTGCTGAACGATCTGTCGAAACAGGAAGGCAACGTCATTCTGTTTATCGACGAGTTGCATACGATGGTCGGTGCCGGTAAAGCCGACGGTGCAATGGATGCGGGCAACATGCTGAAACCTGCGTTAGCGCGCGGTGAGTTGCACTGTGTGGGCGCCACCACGCTAGATGAGTATCGCCAGTATATAGAGAAAGATGCGGCGCTGGAGCGTCGTTTCCAGAAAGTGCTGGTGGCCGAGCCGACAGTGGAAGATACCATTGCGATTCTGCGTGGGCTGAAAGAGCGTTACGAACTGCATCACCATGTGCAAATTACCGACCCGGCAATTGTTGCCGCGGCCACGCTGTCGCATCGCTACATTGCAGATCGTCAGTTGCCGGATAAAGCCATCGACTTAATTGATGAAGCTGCGTCCAGCATTCGTATGCAGATTGACTCGAAACCGGAAGAACTCGACCGGCTCGATCGCCGTATTATTCAGCTTAAACTGGAACAGCGGGCGCTGATGAAAGAGTCCGATGAAGCCAGTATCAAGCGGCTCGAAATGCTTAATGAAGAGTTGGAAGATAAAGAACGCCAGTACTCATCATTAGAAGAAGAGTGGAAAGCGGAAAAAGCCTCTCTTTCCGGAACCCAAACCATTAAGTCGGAACTGGAACAGGCCAAAATCGCCATGGAGCAAGCGCGCCGTAATGGTGATTTGGGACGCATGTCGGAACTTCAGTACGGGAAAATCCCGGAACTTGAAAAACAGCTGGCTGCCGCAACTCAGGCCGAAGGCAAAACCATGCGTCTGCTACGTAACCGCGTGACCGATGCGGAAATTGCAGAGGTGTTGGCGCGCTGGACGGGCATCCCGGTAGCGAGAATGATGGAAGGCGAGCGCGAAAAATTACTGCGCATGGAGCATGACCTCCATCATCGGGTAATCGGCCAGGATGAAGCTGTCGAAGCCGTTTCTAACGCTATTCGCCGTAGCCGTGCTGGGTTATCGGACCCGAATCGTCCGATCGGTTCGTTCCTCTTCCTCGGTCCTACCGGGGTGGGTAAAACCGAACTGTGTAAGTCTCTTGCGAACTTTATGTTCGATAGCGACGATGCGATGGTGCGTATCGACATGTCGGAATTTATGGAGAAACATTCCGTTTCGCGTCTTGTCGGTGCGCCTCCGGGATACGTTGGTTATGAAGAGGGCGGTTATCTGACGGAAGCGGTTCGCCGTCGCCCTTATTCCGTTATTCTGCTGGATGAAGTAGAGAAAGCGCATCCAGATGTGTTCAACATTCTGTTGCAGGTGCTGGATGATGGTCGTCTGACCGACGGACAAGGCAGAACGGTAGATTTCCGTAATACGGTCGTCATTATGACTTCCAACCTGGGTTCTGATTTGATCCAGGAGCGTTTTGGCGATCTGGATTACGGCCACATGAAAGAGCTGGTGTTGGGTGTAGTTAGCCAGAATTTCCGGCCGGAATTCATCAACCGTATTGATGAAGTGGTGGTGTTCCATCCGTTGGGTGAAAAACACATTGCTTCTATTGCGCAGATCCAGCTGCAGCGTCTGTATAAACGTCTGGAAGAGCGTGGCTATGCGGTTACCATTTCCGACGACGCGCTGAAACTGCTCAGCGCAAACGGGTACGATCCGGTGTATGGCGCGCGTCCACTGAAACGCGCTATTCAACAGCAGATTGAAAACCCGCTGGCGCAGCAGATTCTTTCTGGCGAGCTGATTCCGGGCAAACCGGTGCAGCTCGTGGTGAAAGATGAGCGAATAGTGGCAGTGCAGTAAGTCACAAAAGAATAAAACGAGCCCTTTCGGGCTCGTTTTTGTTTGAAAACCAGGCAAAAATCAAACTTCTCAACCTAATTCGACTGAAAAGTGAGCGAACGATGACTTTTTTGAAATTAGGGGTTGTCAGCGGGAATTAACTCCCTATAATGCGCCTCCACTGACACGGCACAACGGCAAACACACCGGCCTGTCAGGTGAAGAATTCTGAAAATAAACAGTTGACTTCACGGCGGGAAAACGTAATATACGCAACCCGCGCCGCAGCAAAAAGCGAGGCGGCACTGCTCTTTAACAATTTATCAGACAATCTGTGTGGGCACTCAGGGTGACTGGATTCTTGACGTCCTCGGACGAAAAATGAATACCAAGTCTCAACGAGTGAACACGTAATTCATTACGAAGTTTAATTCATTGAGCATCAAACTTTTAAATTGAAGAGTTTGATCATGGCTCAGATTGAACGCTGGCGGCAGGCCTAACAC
>Ga0209795_10000023_pt1 | contig 176155 bp, 162 predicted proteins | sample AgamicOrMarz_FD_187166 | JGI IMG/M metagenome (GOLD analysis project Ga0209795, IMG submission 187166) | Agave microbial communities from Guanajuato, Mexico - Or.Ma.rz (SPAdes) (version 2) | ecosystem: Host-associated > Plants > Phyllosphere > Phylloplane/Leaf | place: Guanajuato, Mexico... | reverse complement strand
TGATGGCCGGGAGGTGAACAGCGTGGGGGATGCGCTCACCAGCATTGACGATCGCACCACCAAAAACACCAGCAGCATCACGACGCTGGCCGGCGATATCAGCAGCGGCAAGGCCGGTCTGGTGCAGCTGGACGAGAAGGGTGACGCGGTGTTCTCTGACAGCCTGGCGGCGGACAGGGCCTTTAATGCCGGCAACCGGACCGTCACCGGCGTGAAGGCCGCCCGTCTGGCGGGGGACTCCACGGAGGCGGTGAACGGCGCGCAGCTCTTTGCCGCGAACGGCACCGTGGCGTCAGCGCTGGGCACGTCTGTGGATGAGGCCGGCAACATCGTGGCCCCGGTCTACAAGGTTGATGGCCGGGAGGTGAACAGCGTGGGGGATGCGCTCACCAGCATTGACGATCGCACCACCAAAAACACCAGCAGCATCACGACGCTGGCCGGCGATATCAGCAGCGGCAAGGCCGGTCTGGTGCAGTTGGACGAGAAGGGTGACGCGGTGTTCTCTGACAGTCTGGCGGCGGACAGGGCCTTTAATGCCGGCAACCGGACCGTCACCGGCGTGAAGGCCGCCCGTCTGGCGGGGGACTCCACGGAGGCGGTGAACGGCGCGCAGCTCTTTGCCACGAATCAAATGGTAGGGAAAGCAGTTTCTGAAGTTAAGAAATCCAGCGTTCTTAAACTGTCTGATGACGGAAAGAAAATTGTCGTTAATGATACTGCCAAAAAAGCAACTACATTATCCCTTAACAACAGGAAAATAGAGGGGGTAGCCAGCGGTAAGGTTTCTGCCAGCTCAACAGAAGCTATTAATGGTGCCCAATTGTATAAAACAAACAGGGCTGTCGTTAATAATATAAACAGAATCGGAGTACTGGAGGGACAGGTAGGTGAATTAAGCGGGAAAGTAAATGGTATGGAAAAACAAATCCACCATAACAGAAAGAGAGCCAGTGCAGGTATCGCAGGGGCGATGGCCATGTCGTCGATACCGCATGTGTATACAAATGATTTTTCATTTGGTATGGCGGCAGCCGCATATGATGACCAGGGGGCAATATCTGCTGGTTTCAATGTTAAGTTGAGTGAAAATGCCGCGGCTCGTGTAAATTACTCACTGGACACTCAAAATAAAATGGGCGTAGGTGTTGGGTTTGCCTTTGGTTTTTAATATGTAATGGAGGAGGCCACTCAGGTAATCCCCTGAGTGGTTTGTTTTATGAAAAAAAGTAAAATCTTTTTTTATGTGTCAGTTCTTTTGAATGTCGTTGCTGTAATTGTTATTTGTACTCTGTTATATAAAGATCAACACAAAGGAGCTGAAAACAAAAAAGCGGAAGGGATCAATATCAGCAGTGTTGAAAAAGCTGCAAACTCTGGTGACTTAAAATCAATAGAGGATTTAATGCTTTATTATCTGAATAAGGATAATTCCAGGTCGAGATATTGGGCTGAAATGGGCCATGAAAAAGGAAGTGTTCTGGCTACAAATAACCTTGCATCCATGTACCAGTACGGCATAGGCGGAGAGAAAGACGAAAAAAAAGCGAAGGCTTTATTTGTTGAAACATCAAATAAAGGCTCGTTAATAGGTCTGAGGAAATTAGGTGTGCTTTACCTTAGTCTTGAGCCGGGAGAAAAAAGTAAAGGTCTGGATTTTCTGAAAACAGCCTGCCACCAGGGTGATAACGTGAGTTGTGTTATTTTAAAAAAATTGAAATCCAGCGACCATTCAAAGCAGGAGTTGCCATGACTTTAAAGGAGGGAGGGACACACTTCCTGTAGAGTCATGTGCTTGCTGGCATATGAGCCAGCAAGCACATGACTCTAGACCAGATATGGGCCGGGGTTTGAAAATTTTGGGCGAAGCTTTATATCAAAACCTGAGCAATTTAGACGATATTTTTAGGTGCTCAGATGTCTGTGGCGCTGAAATATTGTATGCCGGATAAGTCCGGACACGAGGTCCCGTGGGTTGGACGCAACGGGCATCACCGTCTATATATCACACTGTTTCATTTTCTTAGTGTTTATTGCCGCGACAGCGGCCTCCGAGAATATAATGCCAAGCTGCCAAAGCAAGAAACTTATAATTATGTCCTTGACCAGATAAAGTATCTACTATATAGGCTAGGGTGAGCTATTGATTCTGAGTTAATGTTTTAAAAAATGCCATTAACGATGGTAAAAGATGCTTCATCATTTGTAAAATTTCTTTCAGCCTTATCAGCTTTAATGGTGACGCAGTCCGCAGATGAAACCCATCGACAAGGGCATATATGCGCATTTCCCCCGTAATGACCGCATCCTGTGAAAATGCCAGCCCACGTGATGAACGCCAGATATATAATTAGGCGTTGCAGTCTTATGATCGTAAAACCACAGCCCTGCGGGTTTTCTGCCGGAACTTCGCCAATCCAGATAGAAAGCCCTGCCACGAGCCGCAGAGTTTTCACTGAACTCTACATCCAGACCGGGAAAGCGTTCGGCGACCGAAAATTTCTTAAGGGAACTATTTTTCCACAAAGCCTGATAACAACATACCTTTTCCTTAATACACCGGGTGGCAGATAATACTCGTCCCGAGGCCAGGACACATTATCCTGCCGCTGTGATCATAATGCCCAAGTGATATTACAACCGCGTCCAGCCCCATCAGCAGCTCGTTAACCAGTCCGGCGTTGTGAACCCAGATTGCTTCTCACTGTAGATATTAGCATTCTCGCCCCGAATCGCGCTAAACATATTTCTATGGCAATAATGAAGGACACGGAGGCCGCCAGGAGGCGAAGCTCATAGACATCCGGTTTGGCCGCAGGCACACCATTCACTGAAGCCATGTTCTGGAACTGCATCGGCTAACTACTGGTGCAACAGAAATGGCCCGCTCCACCGTTTATAAAATTTTGAGAGATGAGGCTATCACAGGGCAAGGCCACGCGTTGTTATAAATTATCAGGTTATTTCGTTAATTATTATATTTGTTGATGATTTATTGAGCTCAGGTGTGAACTTATAGTCACGGACGTAGGCAATAACTTTTTTACACAAGGATGGTTAATATGAAAAGGTTTTTTACGACGGCTGCATTAACGGGTTTATTGGTCAGTAATAATCCGTATGCAGGAGAAAGCTATCTGGTCTATAACCCACAAAATATTGCAGTATTTGAAGTGCATTTCTTTAATGTTGGCGACGGTCCCTTTATGTCCGACGGACCGAGTGCTTCTGAGTCAACCTGGGATCTTGGTCAGCAACAAAAAGAAAAAATACTTGATGCCATGCGTTACTGGGCTGAAGTCATTACCCCCAGACCAGGGCAACTGCCCGCCATTATCAATGTGGGGACGTTTAATGACGAGAATGCCGCAGGTTACAGCGAATCAGTTAACGATGGCATTACAAGTCTGACGCAGTTGCAGGGAGCGTTGAACGGCATTGATACCGGCGAGCTGACCTTTGGCTCCCATGCCCAGTTCATCATGGGCAAACTGGATTTTGACAACGTTCCCTATGTGCCTGCGCAATTGCCGCGCACCGGAAAGGCTGATCTGGTCAGCGTCGCTGTTCATGAGCTGGCCCATGGCCTGGGAATAGCCAATATGGTTACCGACCTGCACGGACGTGGCACATTCACGCCCGCTTTCGATAACGGGCCTTTTGGATCCTGGACCAGCCATCTGCGCGATGACCGTGGCAATCCTGCCCGGCCAGGGCAAGTAATACTGTGTAATGGCTGCAATAACAGATGGGATCCGCAAGGCTTTGATGTCCGGCTCGATAAAGGCTATTTCACCGGCAAGCACGTAAATGAAGTGCTTGCAGGCGCCATGCCTGGCGTGCCGGTGAAAGTGTTAGCAGACGACGGTTCGGTCGATGATAACTACATGAGCCATATCGAGCTGAAGAACAGCATGATGAGCCATCAGAACTACCGTAATTACACAACCTTTATGGAAGCGGAACTGGCATTGCTGCAGGACATGGGATATCAGATTGACCGACGTAACTTTTTCGGTTTTTCGCTGTATGGCAACGGGCAAACTCTTGTTAACCACAATGGATATTTTCAGCGTAATCAGCAGGCGGATGGCTATCTGGCCGGGCAATATAATACCGCCAATCTGGGGGTTGGCCTGCATGTATATGGCAGTAATAACCATATCTTTCAGCAAGCGGACCTGTTGACATCAGGGGCTGGCGGCGCGGGTATCCGTATAGATGGGCAAAATAACGCCCTGAGCATCGAACCCGGAATACGGGTATACGCCGATGGCGTAAATGGCCGAGGGGTGATGTTTGCCTACGGTAAAGAGCACAACCTTATTCAACGCGGCGATGTTCAGGCACTGGGCACCAGTGGCGTCGCTATTAGTTTTGATTTTGGCAATAACCTTCTGGGTAATGAAGTTGACTATCGTGGATCCTGGCTCCATATCGTGGACGGATATTACGATGCATTATTACCCGAGCTGCAGGGAGCCCTGGTGGATAATGCCGACATCAGCGGGCGGGTTGCCGGTAAAGGCGCGGCAATTTATATTTCACCAAATGCGCTGGTCGGTAATATAAATATATTATCGGGTGCCCGGCTGGAAGGCGATATTTATTCGGACTACGCCGAGCAGGACGCCTATGGCCAACAGCGGTTAACACAGCTTACCTTCGGTCGGAAGGCCAATGCGTATGGGCAGGCGACGGAAGGTGCTGATTCTGCTTTCCGCTTTGCTTATCGCGGAAACATTGAAGGTATCAATAACCTGGCACTGGACGCGCGCGGAGGGAAAACCTCGCTAAATGGCGATTTTCAGATTTACAGCATGAATATCGCGCCAGGTGCCACCCTATCCGGCAACGGCAGCTACACCCTTAATGAGGAAGGCCGCTTTGTAAATAACGGGATCCTTGCACCGGGTAATTCACTTGGGCAAATCACTATCTCAGGTGCTTATCAACAGGGGGATAGCGGGCAGCTGGTGTTGGAAGTCGACGGGCGCGGCAGGCATGATACTTTGCGAGTGGACGGTCACGCACAATTTAACGGTCAACTGACGTTTGCGCCGCAACCGGACTGGTACGCGACAAACTGGACTCTGAATTCGCAAGATTTGCTAAAAACAGACTCTTACAGCGGCAAGTTCAGTGCGGTGAACAGCGTGCTCCGCTCTCCCACGCTAACGCTGCAGACAACGCCTCAGGGAAAGAATGGCTGGCAGCTCTCCATGCTGCGCGCTTCAAACGCATACAGCCGGTATGCGCAAGACGCCAATGCGCGGCAGGTAGGGCAAGCGCTGGATAAAATTGTGGCAGATGCTAAGTCGGATATACAGCCGCTCTACCGTACTCTGGATTTCTCAGCCGCTGATGGCGGGAGTATCAGCTATGCCCTGCCGCAGCTTTCTGCGGGCGCCTACAGCGCCATGTTCGCAAGTTCCCTTCAGCGTGAACAACAGATAGCGCGGATCATTGGCGGGCCTCATCCTGCTGTAATGTCGAAACAACTGGCGGAAGGCGAATGGCGCAGCTTTGCCATCCCCTTTGGCGGCGGCTACTGGCAACAGCGCCAGGGGGACAGTGTTGGGTACGACGCCAGCAGTTATGGCATGGTGTTCGGTGCTGAAAAACAAAACGATCGGAATCACAACTGGATTTATGGCTTTCATGGTGCGGTCAGCGGCCAGTCGGTGACGGTCAAATCACCAGAAACCGCGACCGGGAAAAGCACTGCTTTCGATCTGGGTGTTCATGCCCGTTACGGCGCTGAAAGGTCCGAAGGGATGTATTTATTCGGCACAGGCCGATTGGGTATTGAAGACAGCTGGATGGATAGAAACATTCATGTAGAAACTTACGGAGCAAACCACCATGCCACCTGGACCGGACTGACAGGCTCTGTTACGGCTGGCGGGGGCTATCGATGGGCGCTGAATGATAATGTGAGCGCCGGACCAGTAACGTCATTAAATTACACCACATTACATCGACCTGGCGTGAAGGAAAGCGGCAATGACGGCAGCCGGCTGATGCTGGATTCGGAGACCTTCGATTCTCTGAGATCAAGTATCGGTGTGAATGGTAACTGGAATGTACCGCTCACTTCGGGGGCGTCTATCGCAGCTGAGTTGCAGCTTACCTGGGATCATGAACTTCTGGATGGCAATGTAGAGCAACAAGCCTCTTTCGCTAACTATCGCAGCACATCGTTTAGTTCCAGGAATCAGGTGACTGGCCGTGATACTCTGGGTGTTAAGGCGGGAATGCGCTATAAAATCAACACCGATGTCGAATTGGGCATCGGGGTTGAAAGCGAAATGTTTCGTTCTGGCTATAACGCGATCGCAGGTAATCTTTCAGCCACCTGGCGTTTCTGATGTCTGAGAACGAGAAAATAATACGGCTGGCCGTAATTTAATTCACCTTTTCCCCGGCGTAGCCGGGGTATTCCAAAGGTTTGACCTTTCAGACATCCGCGCGAATTTATTTCTCTTCAGGTAGGACCTTGAGTGTCTTTGTCCTTTGTCAAGCTAAACCTCTTAACGTAGTGTTCATGCCACTGAACGTCAGCCTCTGAAACGGATGAACTTTTCACAATGGCGGGAATATGTTCACTTCAGGAAAGCAAGGAACATTCAGAGATAATAGAGGTGAAAATCAAAGTAAACAATGACTTAATTAATTTTCGTTTTATGGTTTTGATCTCTGTCATGTTTACTCATAACCTTTAGATTTTTTGCCATTCCATTAATATTTCACTTGCAGTAATTATTGTTTTTCGATAATAATGTAGGCACCCTCCTTATGAAGAGAAATGTCTGTGTTGAAGAGTAAAATTTTTTGGTTCTGCTTAAGTATAGAAATTTTTATTTTAGTGAGTGCGATTTTTTGTCTACTGTTTTTCTCAAGGTAATGATCTTTAAAGAGGAGACGCAGATTTGCAATATTCCTGAGAGGATTTATAAATGTATTATTTGTAACAACTTTTATTCCCAGTCAGGGCCCCCCCATTATAAAGAGAAATTAAACAATAACCTATTATCTAAGGGGAAGTATAGTCCTGTGTCACATATTTAAAATTCCCGATTTTTTAAGGGGAAAATGAGTTTATTAAAATCAAAAGTTTGTTTTTTTATAGGGTGACTATGCAGATTACAAAAAACAAAAAACTTACAGTAGTTATCTTTTTACTTGTGATTATTATTACCATATTTTTATGGAGATTTTTTTACCAAAGTCAACCATTGACGGAATATGTCACAGCACGGGTACGCCTGGGCGATATCGAAAACGCCGTGCTGTCTACCGGACGTCTGGATGCCATTGAGCGCGTCAACGTTGGTGCCCGGGTCTCAGGTGAAGTCAAATCACTGAAGGTCAAACAGGGTGATCGTGTTACTAAAGGACAAGCGCTCGCTGACATTGATGATCAGCAACAACGCAACGATTTGAGAAAGGCTGAGGCAGCGCTAAATGTCATCAAGGCCAGACTGCAGGCCAAACAGGCCCAACTTCGCCAAGCAGAATCGCGTTTTAATCGCCAGCGCCGCATGCTGAACAATGAAGCAAGCTCACGTGAAGACTTCGAGACTGCGGAAACCACGCTTGCCACCACCCGCGCCGAACAAATTTCGCTCAATGCAAGCCTGGTGCAGGAGCAGACTGAAGTCGACAAGAAACAAATCGAGCTGGCGTATACTCATGTAGTCGCGCCGATGGATGGCATCGTTATCGCTGTGGTCACGCAGCAGGGACAAACGGTCAACTCCAGCCAAAGTGCGCCGACCATCGTCAAGCTGGCACGGCTGGATATGATGACCATCAAGGCGCAGATCTCCGAAGCCGACATCACCCGCATTTCTCCGGGTCAGAAGGCGTACTTCACTATATTCTCCGATCCGGATAAACGCTACGACGTAGAGTTGCGTACCATCGAGCTGGCACCGGAGTCAATGATGAAAGACGACTCACTCGGGGGAGTCACCTCTGCTTCAACTTCCGCTTCAGGCTCCGGCACCTCGAACGCTTCAGTCTATTACAACGCGCTGCTGGATGTGCCTAATCCAGATCATCGGCTACGTATAGGTATGACTGCTCAGGTATCTATTCCATTAGACAGGGAGAAAAACGTGCTTTTAGTCCCGTTCCAGGCTGTGCATAACGAAGGGAATGAGCAGCATGTACAGGTGATGACCCGGAACCAGGGACTGGTTACGCGCAAAGTTACCACCGGCATCACCAATAACGTCGACATTCAGATCCTCAGTGGCCTGAAAGCCGGTGAGACTGTGGTGCTGTCGCAGCCCGCCGCCAAATCGACTGAGGATGCCTTCTTCCTGTGAATGCGATCATCGAGCTAAAAGGCATCAGCCGAACCTACACCAACGGCAGTCAGGCACTGACAGTATTGAAAGACATCAACCTGACCATCGCCGCCGGTGAAGTGGTGGCGATCATAGGCGCCTCAGGCTCCGGCAAATCGACGCTGATGAACATCATGGGCTGCCTCGACGTACCGGATCGCGGCGACTACTACATCAGCGGCCAGAATGCCGCCCATCTGTCACCGGACGAACTGGCTCGCCTGCGCCGCGAACATATCGGTTTTATCTTCCAGCGTTACCACCTGATGCCCGATCTCAGCGCGATGGTCAACGTTGAAATCCCGGCCATCTACGCCAACGTCCGGCGCGATCAACGTCGGCAGCGGGCGGCGCAGTTGCTGTCGCAGTTGGGGCTGGCGGGGCGTGAAGACCACATGCCCGGCCAGCTTTCCGGTGGGCAACAGCAGCGCGTCAGCATCGCCCGCGCCCTGATCAACGGCGGTGAGATCATCCTGGCGGACGAACCGACCGGCGCCCTGGACACCCAATCCGGCCTGGAAGTACTGGCGATCCTGAGCGAACTTAACCAGCGTGGTCACACCGTGGTGATCGTCACCCACGATATGAACGTGGCGCAACATGCACAGCGCATCGTCGAACTGCGAGATGGCGAAATCATTGCTGACAGTGGTCGCAAGCCTGTGTCCGTCCCGTTGTTACCGCCGCCGAACCGCAGGCGGCAAAGCGGCTGGCAACGTCTGTCCGACCGCACCCGCGAATCGCTGCACATGGCGCTGAAGGCGATGAATGCCCACCGTTTACGCACCGCACTGACCATGATCGGCATCATCTTCGGTATTGCAGCCGTGGTCACGGTGGTGGCACTGGGCGAAGGCACCAGGCAGCGCACGCTGGAAAATATCAAGGGGCTTGGCACTAATGTGGTGAGCATCTATCCGGGTAGCGACTTCTTCGACGACGCCATCGACAGCATTCGCACTCTGGTACCTGCCGATGCAGATGCCCTGGCGCAGCAAAGCTTCGTCGACAGCGTCAGTCCGGAAATCAGCGCGTCCGACAGTATTCGCTTTCGCAGCAAAACTGCCGCCATTTCTGTCTTTGGGATCGGGCGCAACTATTTCCGCGTCAACGGTATCAAACTGGTGCAAGGCACCACCTTCAGGGACGATCGTAACGCGCTGCAGGAAGTGATCATCGACGACAATGCGCGCCAGGCGCTGTTCGGCGATTTCGGTATCGAGCCGCTCGGCCAGGTCGTGTTTCTCGGTTCGGTCCCGGCGCGGGTAGTCGGCATCACCAGAAGCGAACGCAACTATGCACCCAACCGCATCCGCGTCTGGATGCCCTACAGTACGGTGATGTACCGTATGGTCGGTAAAACTGAGCTCAGTGGCATCATCGTACGACTGAAGGATGATGTCGCCAGTGAAGCCGCCGTCAGCGCCATCACGCAATTACTGACCCAGCGCCATGGCGTTAAAGACTTCATGACTTTCAACCGCGATCAGTTACGTAAATCGATCGAGCGCACTTCGATGACGCTCAACCTTCTTATTTTTATGGTGGCGTCGATCGCGCTAATGATCGGCAGTATTGGGGTGATGAACATTATGCTTGTATCGGTCACCGAACGGACCCATGAGATTGGCGTGCGGATGGCAGTCGGTGCGCGTCAGGGCGATATCATGCAGCAGTTTATGATTGAGGCTGTACTGGTGTGCCTTATCGGCGGCGCGTTAGGTATTGCGCTGTCGTACGCCGCCGGAGCGCTGTTTACCGCGCTGGCAGACGGCATGTTTACCGCTGTTTATTCGTGGCAGGCCGCTGCTACCGCTTTCTTCAGCTCAACATTAATCGGCATGATCTTTGGTTATCTCCCCGCCCGCAAGGCGGCAAGGATGGATCCGGTCGTTTCGCTGGCTAGCGAGTAACCTATGAAAATATTATCCCCTTCAGCTGTATACCTTGCAGCCCTGCTTGGTGCTGGCTGCGCAAACTCCCTGAAAAGCGGATACCAGCCCCCTGAGGTGAAATATCCTGCCAACTGGTATCAGGAGGATGCTGCGGGAGAGACGGCACCGTTCGACTGGCAGACCTTTAACGATCCAGACCTCGACGGCTGGCTGCGGCAGGTTATGGCGCGCAATAACGATGTAGGTGGAGCGGTATTGCGAGTGTATCGCACCCGACTGGATGAAGAGCGGACTGGCATCGCGAGCGATCCGGGACTAAAAGGTTCGCTTGACATAAATGACACCGGGCAACTGAACAGTTCTGCGGGCTGGTACAGGGGGAGTTTCACGAGTCTCAGTACCCGCTATGAACTGGATCTGTGGGGAAAGGTAGCGCGTCAGCGTGACGCGAAGGCGTGGGCACGTGAGGCCTCAGAAGAGGACTTGCGTTCTGCCCGCCTGACGCTGCTCACAGATGCCAGTAATAACTACTGGCGCATCGGCTTTATTAATCAACAGCTGTCCGTCCTTCAACAAAGTGTCGATTACGCAAAAGAGACATTGCGTCTGGCTAAAGCTCGCTACGCGACGGGCGGCGCTTCCTGGCTGGATGTGGTGGACGTTCAGCAGGGCGTGCTGTCTCAGGAGAACAGACTGACCGCGCTGCAGAATGAACGTTTACAGGCGCTTCATCAGCAGGCCGTTCTGCTTGGCATGGCACCGGGTAGCCCGATTGTCGAACCAAAGGGGTTACCGTCGGGACCGCTACCGCAGGTCAAAGCGAAAATCCCGGCCAGCGTACTGCGGCATCGACCAGATATCAGCGCCAAAGAGTGGCGGGTGCGTGAAGCGCTGACCACAGTGGATATCCAGCGCACGGAATTTTATCCGGCGTACAGTCTGACCGGCTCACTGGGATCCAGCAGCAGTACGCTCATGAACTTCCTGCATAATCCTGTCGGCACAGTTGGTGCAAGCCTGACGCTGCCGTTCCTGGAGTGGAGAGAAAAGGGCATGGATGTGAAGATTGCCCGCAACGACTACGAACAGCGGGTGCTGGAGTTTAAACAGGAACTATACAAGGCGATGAGCAGCATAGAGGATGCGCTTTCCTTGCGTAATCAGCTGCTTGCCCAGGAGACGCTTCTGCGTGAAGGTCTGGAACTGGCGAAGAAATCAGAGAGGCTAAACGAAGTTCGCTACCGGCAGGGCGCGGTGCGAATTTCTTTCTGACTTGATGCTCAGGAGAAATGCCGTCAGGTCAGACTGTCACTAAATGAAAATCGCTATAACGAGTTAAAAAATCTTGTAAAAATTTATATGGAGTTCGGTGGTTCGGCGACTTATCCCTGAATTCTGATGACTCATTCCGGCTGAAAGTAAAAGAACTTAACGTTCCAGTCACTGTATTAATGTTCTCCAGATATTTTTTTCTGTTTAATGTGAATAAACTGATGACTGGTAACTGCTGTTCATGAAGATGATCTGTCATGCAGATAAGTAATTGTTTAAGGCGTGGCTTCCCTCAACGGCGTATGTCCTGCCGCCGCCTGCAGTAGCAAAATATTTTATATTGTCTGTAGAACCTATATCGTTATGATCAAGCCAGTGATAGCTGTAAAGACTTGCACAGACACTGGTTGATACGGCTTCAGACATAGGTTATTCTTCTCAATGTCGGAAACTGTTTTTTGATTTATAAAGGTGCGAAATGAAGAATATAATCTTAATTTATCTTCTGCTTTTAACAGGTCCTGCATATGCAGATATCGGGCAGCAACTCAAACAAAAAAGCGATGAGGTTAGTCAGGGTATAGTTACCAGCGTGGCACAAAAAGAGAAACAGACATCTGAAAGGATTAAGTTACAATTAGAAATCAATGTATTGAGAAATAAAATATCATCGGCCAGACCGGAGGAGAAGGTTGTTCTGGAAAACAAAATTAAAAAACTTGAAAGATTAAAATCTCAGTTATAGAGGTATATTCCATCTTGTGAACTCTGCCTGTGTAACGTAATTATACTTATTTTGAGAAAATTACAATCTATGATCCGGCTATCAAGGACCCGGTATGCTTTTTGTGCTTTGTTGCATATTTTCTGTTCTCATTTCACAGAGTACGACAGTTCAACGTACTTAATGTTAACCTTTTTAACGAAGGACTGATTCTTACTGAATTGAGATTGTAACAGCTCAATTTGTTGATAATTGTGATTAATTTACTTATCGATTCCTGTCTTTCCAGATTTCTATAGCAAAATATATAAAATTCAGCTTGCATTATTATCGATAATCGATAATAATGCAAGCTGAATTTGCACAGAAGACAGGAATGCGTTAATTATGACAAAATATCGGAAAATACTACTGTTATGCCTGACCACACAATTTATTTTTGTAGCCAGCTTAATTTTAATTCCGGTAATTGACCAGTATATGCTTTTAATGAAGGAACCGACTTCATTTACAGTCATCAACGGCATCTTGTATGACGTTCACAGAGAGCACGGATTTCACCAGAACATATATTTGCAATCATTAATATATTTATTCAGGGATTTAATACTTGCCTATTTACTATGGCAGACCAGTCTGATATTCAGAGCATTAAGGCTGGGCAAAGGTTTCTACTGCGATGGAAGTGGTGTTATTTATAAGATAGGTGCAGGTTTTGTGTCTTATTCCATATTTTTGTTTATTAGTGATATGGTGCTGTTAAATTATCAACATGACGGCCACTTCATCTTTTACTATCAGGTCGATAATTTATTTTATCTGCCACTGGGATGTGCAATAATGATATTCGGATATGTACTAGAGGAAGCTAATAAAATTAATGAAGAACAAAAGCTGGTTATATAATGGCTATTCAAATCAGACTGGATGCGTTACTGAAGCGGAATAATTTGACATCAAAGCAGCTGGCTAATCTGATAGGTATTACAGAGGCTAATCTGTCTATTCTGAAGTCGGGAAAAGCAAAGGCAATAAGGTTCTCGACCTTATCGGCTATCTGTAGGGAGTTAAATTGCCAGCCTGGAGAAATTATTTATTATGTGAGTGAAACATGAACCGTTCCGAATAGTTGAGGGGCGAGTCGGGACGTACTGTTAAGCAGTCAATTTTACTGACGCGGCTTTGTTATATTTAATAAAGCGCTGAGGTTGGAACCAGATAGCTCAACACATGTACGGTGAGTGCCGAATATATGGCTGATTTTGCGAGTGGGGATAAGCTGTGCCAGTTATTCACAGAGCTTATCTCTTATCCTCCTTTTGCAGCCTGTCATATTTTCGTACTGAATATTTATCAGTTACGGCATTGTGTCAATAATTTATCAGACAGGTATCTAAAACTCGATGCCATAACTTTCATAAGTTATTTCTCCAGTGATGGGATCTGTCTTTTTTTCTGAGTATTGGCGATATTCAGGAGATTCTTCCCATTCTCTTGATTTTTCTTTGCCTCTTTTATCTAATCCAGGATATTCACTCTTTGGCTTGAATGGTTCTTTAATTGCTCGCTCTGGTAAAACAAAAAAATCAGATGAGTCAGGAAGGGTAGCTAACGCTGGTAATGTTAACATAACGTAGATGGAAATAAAGGCATATTTTTTAAACATACGTTTTCACCTTGATGATTAGTTGTCGGTTTTGTCAGCTAAGCTGACTATTTTAAAGAACTATAGGCTTTAGCAATGAAGAAGATTAAAGAAAATTTTGAAACTTATTAACCACAGCCCTAATTCGGGAAGCATTTTCAATAATCCGGAGAACAGGCGAGTTCCTTCACCTTCAACCATACCATTCTCTCATACTCAATTCTTAAAAGTAATGCCTTATTTCGACAATAGTTCATATATATCGGAGCGGTGTGGTATGCCGATTAGAGCAAGGAACCAGTCCGGCATGGATGCTTCGTTCATTCTGGTATCTGGATTCTTTTCATTCTGCGACTCAGCTAATAGGCGGCTCACTCTGCCCGCAGAACGACGATGCCCGGTTTCGTGCGCATGTATTCCGGAAACGCCGAGACGATATGCGGCTGTTGACCTCCCCGAGCTTTTCGCCTGAAGACGGGATGACGGCCGATAATTCGACTGACTTTTCCCTCCGTAATGCTGTACATGATGGTCTTATATTTTTCTGTACCGGGTACGGCACAGTCCGTCAAATACGCCGATATCAGTAAAAATTCCATTACCTTTTTTATAGGAGATGATTATAATTTGATACAGAAATACGCTATCGGTTGATTCTCGGTTGAAAAATCAGGAACCGAATGGTGAAGAATGTGAAGGCCATCACGTAACCTGACTCTTTGTTATTTTTGCAGAGTTATTATGTGGGGGCTGATGTACTCGCGGCGGCCGTAACTTGCGTGGGATCCATAAACTATCACGTGTCATCAGCTTGCGTACCGTCTCTTTGGCCAGATACAGTCCGTGAATCTCGGCGAGCTTCTCACAGGCTAAAGTGGGACCAAAATCAGCGTAGTGTTCGCGGATAATACGCAGAGCACGTTCAGCGAGTCCTGGCACCAGTTGCCGGTTGCCAGGCTGGCCACGACGACGGTTAACAAGTGAAAGCGGTCCATGTTCATGGTAGCGCTCCAGTAACCGTCGGCAGTGTCAGTCAGAAATCTCCAGACGGCTGGCCGCGAGACGCGTAGTGAGTCGCCGGTCGATAACATCCTGCAGGATCCTGAGTCGGTTCACATCGTTCATGGAGAAAAAATCCGTTCCGTATGCCGTCATGAGTCTCATCCTTTGAAAGCCGTGCTCGCTGTGGTGAGACTGTAGCGCGGACATGTCTATTTGGTCAGAGACGGACATCTCAATTTAGCTACTAAAATGCTAGTGCGCATAACAAAGATTATGTTAAATACAGGAATATAATCCCATAAAATTATAGAGTTACATGCTAGCTTAAACCGTGTTGCTGATGCCAGTAGCAGAATTCGTCCCGCTATTTCCCTAGCCTCTTCAGCTGAGCTGATGAAGTTGAGCGTAAACGCCTGACAATTCCGTCTGCGCACAGTTTCCAACATTGAGCCCCCTTATTAAATCTTTTTTAATGTGGCTTAAGTGCCAAAAACCTCGATTAAACCACATTAATGAAGATTTAAATCTTATGTACTTTCATGCCGTGTACCTTTGACATTATAATTCTGCATGAGTATGTACCATGAGGTCAGGAATGATAGATTTAAATCTCACCAGACCTGATGAGTTGCTTCGCCTTTTATGCGGCAGGCTTAAGAATGAGCGACTGGCTCAACAACTCACTCAGGCAGAACTGGCCGTGCGGGCCGGTCTCAGTGTAAATACGATTTCCAGTGTGGAAGGTGCACGTAACGTATCCTTTGAGAGCATAATTCGCATGGCCATGGTGCTGGGGCGCTCGGATGAAATTGAGGGCCTTTTTAAACCCAAGCTTGAAAGTCTTCATGACCTTGAACGTTATGAAGAAAGCCGCTCCCGCCAGAGAATCAGAAAAGAGAAGAGAAGATGACCGACAGGGTTGCAGTTTACTACGAAGGATGGGGAGAGCACTGGCTCTGGGGAACGCTTGCCAGCACAACCGCGCTCAGCGGTCGCCCAATCATCGTGTTCGAATACAGTCAGGAAGCGCTTAAACGCCGCCTTGAGCTCTCGGCATACACCCTTCCGCTCAAAGGTCCGGCGTTGAGACAGGACTTTCCTGCTCATCAACTGGGGCTTCCGGGCCCTGTTTATGACTCCCTTCCGGACGGCTGGGGCATGCTACTGATGGACCGTCTGTTCAGACTCCGCGGGCTAAACACCTCACGTATCGGTCCGCTGGAACGGCTGACGTATATTGGAGGGAATGCCATGGGAGCCATGTCATTTGCTCCCCTTCAGCCCGATGCTGGTACAGTGGTAGACGACATCCCGCTCGTCCAGCTTGCCACTGAAATTGCAGAGGTTCTGGAGGGCGAAGGGGGGGAGTTTCTGTACCGATTGCTGCAGGCTGGTGGCTCCCCCCAGGGGGCAAGGCCGAAGGCGCTGCTCTACAAAGACCCCCTGAACGGACATTTTACGACGGCCCCCGCTCGTGGCCTTGAACCCTGGCTGATCAAATTCCCTGCCCGTCAGGAACATCCAGAGGTTTGCGCGATAGAGATGGTTTACGCACAGTGCCTTCGCGACAGCGATATTGAGACACCCGACACCCGCTATTTCGAACTTCCCGGTGGACAGGCAGCATTTGGTACCCGACGCTTTGACCGACACGATGGAATGCGCGTCCCGATGCAGAGTCTGGCCTCCTTTACCGGAGCGAACTATCAGGTGGCAGGCTCAATGGACTACGTCAACTTCCTGCGTGCAACGCAGCTATGCACCAACAACGCTCAGGAGAAATTGCGCGCCTTCGAACGTGTGGTATTCAACGTAATATTCAATAACCGGGATGACCATCCTAAAAACGTTGCATACCTTATGTCTTCGACAGGAGACTGGACGCTCGCCCCGGCCTTTGATGTGACTTACTGTGACGGACCTGGCGGCTATCATCAGATGGATGTGATGGGGGAGGCTTTAAACCCTGCCTACGACCATATCCGCTCGCTGGGCATGCGGGAAGCCGATCTGAGTGAAAAGGAGGTCAGGCATATCATTGAGAAAATCGCCAGCGTTGCCAGTAACTTCACTGTCCTGGCTAACCAACTGTTACCGGGGAAAATAACCCAAGATACTCTGCGTTATATTCAGCAGAATATTGACGACAACATCCGACGCATGTCCTGAAACAACAGAATGGCTTTGAGTTCGACGCTGGGGTGTCTGTTAAAGCCATTGCGATTCAACGCGATGCAGGATTGATGCCTACAGAGCCAATAGACTAAAACTACCACAGTTTGGGTTGTGTATGAAGGGGTCGCGTATATCAGTGAAAGCTGTCGCAGCAAACTTCAGAACCCGAAGAGATTCAAACGTTCGCGGGCTTCCTGTAAGCGTTTTTCGCCGCGGCGGTCATACTGCTGGGTGGTAGTGACGCTGGCATGACCCATTGCATCCTTTACCGTGATCAAATCCTCGCCGTTATCCAGCATCGCCGTCGCAAAAGTACGTCTCAAATCATGCGGGGCACATTTCGCAATGCTGGCCTGCTTCTGGCGCACCTGCAGAATATGGTACACCGCCTGGTCGGTCAGCCTGTCATTGGTCAGGGTATCAAAACGTCGTATTCGATTAAAAAGTGGGCCATTTTGTTCGCCACGTACCTCGTCGATCCAGACCTGCAGACGATGCCAGGTTCCGCCAGGCATATAGGCCAGTCGTTCCTTATTCCCCTTTCCCAGCACTCTCAACGCCCTTTCTGAAGTGACAACGTCACTTATATCTAAGCTTACCGCCTCTGTACGACGCAGACCACATCCCAGTATGACCGCCAGTAAAGCCGCATCACGGGGACCAATATAACTCTTGTCAGTTTCGCAGGCGGAAAAAAGACGCCTGATTTCAGCACCTTGGAGTGCTCGTCCGCGAGGTAACCGTGTTCCCCTTAGATTGCGGACAGCAATAATATGTTGATAGCTTTCAACATCGATCATCTTCAGCATCCAGGCTTCCTTGGCGACGCCCTTCAGTGCTGAAAGATAAGTATTGATGGTGGCCGTCGCACGCCCGGTATCTCTTAAAAGTTCTGTGACTGCCATTACGTGATGGCGACGAAGGCTTCCCCAGCCACAGGTATCAATACTCTCCGCCCCCAGTAATCTGGCAACAATACCGAGGAATGAACCCATCGTCTGCCGGCTGCGCGGGGAGTTGAGCGAGAGCAGGTATGCTCTGACTGGATTCAGGGAGACATCTTGTCCTGGCGCTGCGGGTAGGAATTCCTGATCAGGATAATTTATTACCGCCAGGCGGCTCAGTTCCGGATCGTCCTTCGGGAAATTCATTACGGGGTCTCATCCAGCCGGCAAATGTCCGGAGTGCGCTATGAAAAAACGGGAGAAATGATCCTGCCAGAAGAGCACTGTGAAAGTCTACTTTTTCAAAGATACATTTTAATAAGTAGATTTTTTTTGAGCTTGCCAGCGATGAATGGGACTTGCAGAAATGGAATGTCCCGAGCGCCCCTTCCCCGTCCCGTTCGGGTTTACGTCTTCCTGGAGGCAGGCGGGCAGATGACAGGCCCCTGCGATTGAGTTCATACTCGCTCTTTGAAAGGCATCGGGCTGCTGTTCATTTATGACTGCAACAACTGCGATGTCGCAGGATCTGAGTTACAGGCAGAAAACAGAAAGGAACAGACTGACAGAATTAATCCGCGTATAACCCTGCAAAAAAGACAGTGATTTTCCCTGGTGCTCCCCCTTAAAAGGTCTGGCCGATACCCGGTGAATAAGGAAAAATCCAGTAAGCCAGCACGCCCAAAAGAATAAGTAATATAATGACACACATTAGAATACTCTTTAAAAATCGCCCCCATGTGTGACGTCCCGGCATCTGTCATCCCCCTTATGATTTATTACTTTTTTTATTAACCATAGTCTTTTCATTAGTGTTCTTTCATTAGCTGTGCATTTGATTTATTGCGTAAGCCGGAAAAAACTTCGCATCTCGCAGAATACATATGAATTATGAAAATATTTATAAGCAATTTTGAATTGCAGCCGTATAAAACTGGATCGTCGACGTTGTTATCCGCAAAGAGACATTTACCATTTAGCCGTATCAGGTTACCACTGATAACCCAGGCTGATGTCATACATATTGAGAATATTTCCCCTTACTTTTTTATCTTCATAGTTTACCGACTGCGTCCCGATACTAAAAAGAATATTTTCCGTCAGATTAATGATGACTCCCGTGCCGTAACCGAAACCTGTTCGCCTGTAAGATGTGTTCGTTACGACATCATCTTTCCTGTTTCGGTACTGGATCGCCACCCGCCCGACGCCTGCCGTGGCATACAGACTGAGTACAGGCGTGACGTGCCAGTAAGGACCGACACCAAAATATTTTATGTCACTGTTTTTTATGATTTTTGATGTATCTCCCCTGATGCCATCCCCTTTAGGGTTGCTGTATGAATACAGATTTGACAAGGAGGTCATAAAACCTACAGAGGAACCATCTTCCCGGTACCCGTATTTCACCGTAAACCCATCGGCACTTTGCACATGGCGTTCATGGGTAAACGCATAACCAAGAGTTGTAAATAGCGTTCCAGCTGCTGCTGTTCCAGTACAGACAGCCAAAAAAATAATGAAAGAAGAACGGTTTTAATTTTCATGATGGTTCTCACAGTTCTTTTTAATGCTGTTATGCTTTCCCTGTTAAAACGGTGATACCACCCGTTGTATTTCCACCGTGGGATATTTTTTCCTCGACCGCAATACTGGCAGACTGATTGGACTCAATCACACCCGTCCAACCGGTACAGTTTACGCTCCCCAGCTGAGCTTCCCCCCTTACCGCTTCGATATCATTGATTTTCACTACCTGCCTCGCATACGCTTTTGTGCCCTGCCCGATAGCAAGTAACACAGGAATAACGATAAAGCGAAGAAAAGATGCTTCCGGAAGGGAATAAATGCTACTGCTCTTTATGTAATAGATCTCAGTGACGTCCATAACATGCCCTCAAGCTATTAAATAATGATACACTCCTGCATTTTTGACAGGATTATTGTATCCAACAACACCGCGCACAAAATAAATATTTCGTCAACAGCACAGGGGTCATTACATCACGACAGGAAATACTCTCTTAATTTTATTATTTAGTGAGGTTACGCAAAATTTATCTTCGCAAGTTTCACCCGTTCTAAAATTTTCGGCCTAATCACCAGAGGCCTTCTCTTATACACACGTTGTGGCAACGATATCCCCCGAATCTGTGGATATCTTCACTCCGGTTCTGATAAGCCGGATTACCGGTCTGGTTCATCTCTCTCCTTCGTTATGCCCGGGTAATTCTGTAGCCCCTCCTCTTCCTTCGCCCGGGCCTGCCTTCCCGGATGTCGCTCAGACAAAGTCTGCCTCCCCTTCTCAAACTCGGGCTCCGGATACTGAAGATGATGTAACGGGCTTACCTCTCGGGTCGTAAACGCGACGACAGACCGGCTGTAATCAAGAGCTTCCTTCTGCTGGCGTAATACTTCTGCGTTTACCGCCTCGTCCATATTCAGTCTGTCGTTCATTCTGAGGCGGGACGTCTCAGCGAACGGTGGAACCGCCAGCTCCGGACTTTCCCGGGCGTAAATATCCGTAACAGTTCCTCCTGTCACACGCCGGACAATCAAATACTGCAGCGTAGCCTTCGGCGCTCTGACGATAACACCCTCTTCCGGATATGACTTCGCCAGGATCAGACCGTCACTGACTGAATCCGCCTCCCGCGTTTTCCCGCTGAAGCTCCGCTGTATCAGCGTAAACCCGGCTTCGTTCTCCCCTAGACAATGCCACTCACCAGACAACCGTCGTAACCGTCCGTTCTCATCACATTCTCCCTGACAGAGCATGATTGCCTCCAGCTTTCCGGCGAGACCAAACACCGGCAAGGCGATATGAGGAAAGGGATATTTTGTACCGGCCGGGATTACCCTGGCCTCCCGGCATACGCCAGGCAGATCCTGTATAAGACGATCGCAGGCCATTTTTTTCAGAGGCTTAGCTCCCTTCCACAGACGCCTGGCCAGCGCCGTCATTCGCTCGTTTTCGCTCAGGAGAACATCATGTGCGGTTGGACGGTCTGACGATCCCGAAATCCGTTCCAGCCATCTGCCAAGGTTGTCGGTATAAATCTGAACGTGCTCTTTAGCCCGAGAGAGCCCGACATAGGTCTCACGAAGCGTGGCGAGAGACTCCCTCGCGCCCTCTGCGCCAGCCAGAACAATGACATATCTGGCGCTCGCGCCCTGTGCCTTGTGTGTCGTGCCGGCATAGCCATAATCAAGATGCCGATCCGCCATCTCCTGACCCGGTTTCAGTATCCGGGTGATCTCTCCGCGGGTCAGGTGAATTTCGCCGGTTTCGGCGACTGCAGACACCCGCCAGTTTTCGCCAGCGGTACGTCCCCGCTCACGATCGGAGCGAGAAAAGGTCACACACTCGCCAACAGAAATGGCTATCTGGCGAGACGTAAAAATAGCCACGTCGCGCAGGCTGCTTTCAAATGCAGAGAACAACTCCACCTGTCCTGTGTCATCCACCAGCTCCACGATCCCGCCTGTCTGGCTGTCTTTTCTGACGCGAATTTCGTAGTAACGATCGTTAATCAGCGCCGTCTTGCCGGCATGTTCAGCCATTCCCTGTACGGATTTGAGCCGATCGCTGTGCGTTTTCTCTCTGTCCAGAACCGTAATAACCGTTTCCGTCCCTAGCTTTCCGCGGGCCTGCAATCGCTGATGGATGGCAACATTTACTGCATTTTTATCAGCATTTGTCTGGGTGACAATCAGGGTGGATGCTCTGCCTTCTGCCGTTCGTCCCGTAAAATCCGCCACTACCGCAGCCAGGACACGATCGCCTTCCTTTTTTTTCTGCTCCGGCGTCTGCGGCAGTGCTATCACGGACCCGGCAGGTTTCCACTGGTCAGGCTCACGCGGAACGGTATCTGGATCCTGTTGACGAATAATATCCAGGGCTGCGGGTACACAACGGTTCGTCAAGGCATAAATCGCAGGCCGCAGAGAGGGTACCTGACGAACGATATCCTTCATGATCGCCGTATCCAGGGGGCTCCGCTCCTGTAATAACGTAAAAGGCGCGCCATTCGCAACCGAGAGCAGCTGGTCGCGATCGCCACACAATACGGCTCGACCTCCACCGTTCGCTATATGCTGCATACATTCTGCGAAATCCTGGTTTCCGACCATCGAACACTCATCCATCAGAAAAAGAGTCTGCCGAAAATCCGGAGACGCCCCTGACTGAATCTCGCGTTCCGTCTCCATAAGAAAGCTGGCCAGAGTCTGTGCTTTTATCCCGCACAGCACCATTTCTCCCACTGCCCGGTGCGTGGGAGCCAGCCCGACAACCACTGGCCGCCCCGGTGCCGGTAGGGTCTCAAGCGCTGTAAGGACCGCCCTCATCTGCGTTGTCTTTCCCACCCCGGCATAGCCCTGAACGGCCACGAAACGATCGGCACTTTCAAGGATCAGCCGGGACGCGTGGCGCTGGCTGTCCGTAAGTCCTGCCGGAAGGATCACCGTGCCCGGCGCTATCAGAGGCGGTTGCGTGCCCAGCCCCTCAGCTACAAGCCGGATAATGCGCTTCTCGGCCTCGTATGTTTCGGCCGTCACATAGCGCTGCAGCGCTGCCCCCTGTGCCCCGGGTACAGGGATCAGCTCGCCGGTGCGGATCTGCCGGCGCAGTTCTCTGTCCACGGTCTCTTTGCCAAGAGAGGGGTGAAGCGGCAGTGCATTTGCGAGTACGTCCATGCGGTTAAAAAATACATTGCTGCCCTGTGTCAGGCTGACGGCCTGTCTGACTGCTTTTTCCGTGACGCTCATTAACGCGTCCCGCCAGGTATCCAGGGCGGCCATGAGCTCGTCTCCATTTTGTTTTACCTGAGAAAGTACGGTTCTGGGGCCTGAAAAGCGTGACAGCCGCCGCCGGGTATCGTCCGGTGCAAGTGGCGTAAAGATGCAAATGCGGTGTCCGCTCCGGGCCAGGGTACCAAGCATTCTGCCCGTCATTTCGCGACCTGAGACGGCAGCAAGGACAACCCCCTTTTCCCGGATACAGCTACCCGGCGGGGTGACATAGCCATAACCCGCTTTTAACGGTTCATGCAGGGAAATGACACGGTCTTTTCCGCGATGTCTCACCGTCAGGCTCGTGTCGTTTATCGTTTTTACCGTGACGCTGTCACGTGAACCTGTTTTTCCCTGCCGGGCGAACCAGATGAGTTTTTCTCCCTCTGCGACCTCAATCGTGTGCGGTTGATACAACCCCCAGTCGGCATTAATCTGGCTCAACTTCACGCCTGTTTTTTGGCCTGCATCATCCTGTAACCTCAGACACCGTGTTTCGGGACTGACTCTGTCAATGGTGTAGCGCACCACCGAGCGTTTTTCGGGTTCCCGGTATTCCAGCACCATCCCTTCCCGGTAGGTATCCAGTTGACGGCGATTTTTACGGTCCAGCCATACAGGAAGCAGTGTATCAACCCTGACCGTTCTGTTACCGAGGCATCCTCGCTCAGATAACGTCTGGCGGATCCTGGCGGTCAGGGCAGCCTGCTCGCGGGGTCCACTGACCTGCGCGGCCACTGTTTCACCTCTTCTGAAATACCCCGCATACTCCTCCGCCAGTAAGGCATAGCGCTGAACCTTATCCGCCTCACTCCTCACAGCATAAGTGACCGGTGCCGATGTCCCGTACAGCCTGACAACGCCAGCCTCTTCCAGGATCTGAAGCGCATTGCCGGTTCCCTGCCTGCCGCTGCTGTCGATCATCAGGATCTGTGACTGTGTGCGTAGTATGGTATCCAACACGGTTACTGTGTCCCGGACGGAAAGGGTTTCAGCGCCGGCGACAACCCAGGTGGCCTTCTCCGGCAGCGGGGCCTGAGAAAGCATGTTGAGGGTGAGCACCGATCCTGACTCGAGCGATTCATTATCCAGGAACCGCGCAACGGCCTTATCACTGGCCAGAACACGGAGTGCACGCCCCTGCGACATGGCAAGGTCAGCGGCAGCCAGAACCGTTTTACCCAGGTTTTGCATCCCGCCGGCCAGACTGATAATGGCGATGGGTAGCCTCCCGTCCGTCAGTGATGTCGGCAATACGTCCGCAGCACATCGCGTTCGTGCCGTTCCGGGCACGGTTTCATTTTGTATCCGGCCCGCCAGGTCCTGCAGGCTGAGTTCATCCAGAAGATGGAGCGAAGACGTAAACAGGCCTTTTTCACGATCGAGGGGGATAAGCAGTTGTGCACTGATTGCCTCTTCAATGGCCTGTCGGGCCAGCAGGGCTATATGCGATCGGGCATCAAGATTATTCAGGCTTCGGTTCAGCACGTCGGAGTACGTGAAGCGGGTGCGTTTCTCACTGAGCAGCGATATGGCATCTTTCACTGCCTGGCGAACATCAGCAGGCAGAGTCTGCGTCTCTGCGATGGTTTCACGCTTCCGCCTGCTTCGTTCAGCCGCCGCCTTCAGCAGTGTCGGATATGCAAAACCATTCTGTTCCAGCCGTTGCTTCCAGTCCGCCAGCAGCATCGACCGGTCCGGCATTACCTGTTTTTGCAGTCGGGTAGCCAGGGCTGCGATATCGCGGGCCTTCAGGGGGGCATCCTCACCCACCACAGCCCGTATACGTTCGGTACGCCTTGAAAATAATCCCACAGGCACGCCTTCAATTTCCCACAGACCATTTTTGCCTGTAATGACCGTTTCGAAGCCCATCGCTTCAATGCGCTGACGGAGCTCATGGCGATAAATTTTTCCAAGGGCCACCTGGAGGGCGAAGAGGGTTTCAATGAAACCACTTTTCCCGGCCATATCGGTGGAAAGTGTTCTCCACCGCCCAAGATATTCCGTGATGTTGAGGAGAATGAGATGGGTGTGGAGGTGGGGATCAAGCTCCCGTGACGTATCATGATGAAACGCAGCGGCCAGAATTTTTCCGGTCAGCACGGTCTGCTTCACGCCATCACGCATTATTCGTGTCGTGGCGAGGTGTTCAATTTCGTTCATCGCTACGCTGACCGCCTGCTGGTGCGCCTCAAGAAAGCGCCGATCCCCCATAACCAGCCCGAGAATGGAAACACTTTTTGGTGCAGACAACGTCAGATCGTAGCCGGGCCGATGGATATTTTTTCCGCCAGACATTCTTGCAAGACTGATCCCTCCCGGGAAATAGCCTGCGAGCGCGCGGTCAAAATCGTGGGGTTGTACGCCCCCCTGCAGACCCATCGTCTGGGCAAGCGTCCCCATCCAGCAGGAGGCCTTTTCGCCCAGAAAATAATAATTGTCTCCGGCGAGGTAATAATCCGCACCGCCGCTGGCGACCGGGGCGATCGTCAGCATTACCAGTCATCTCCGGGCGGGGTGTTATCCGAGCGGGCATGCGTAAGAAGTTGTTGCTCGCTTGCACGAAGCGCATGCGCCGCTGGCAAGCCCGTGCGTTCCCGCTCCGGTCTCATCCCCCTTTCCCCGGTCATCTCCTCGACAATCAGGCCCTCCGGCATCGCCTGCTTTCCGACGGCAACATCTGCTGATGTCGGATGGTCAGCGTTGCAGGCACGGTCCGCGGTGACGGCTTCTCCCGGGCCTCCCTCCAGCGACGCAAGCAGCCGCATCACGCGTTCATTCTTCTGGTCCCGGGAGCGGATTTCCGCTTCAATTTCCTGATCGAGGCTGTCATTGAGCTCGCGCGGAAGAAATTCAGGGGCGATGGTATCGAGATCTTCATAGCACATATTCATTCGCACCACCGGGTATTGCCCGGGCAGTGTCACAAAACAACTTAAATCAGGCAGGGACTGGATATCCGAATAGTTAACGAGATACCGATCTTCTTCCTGCTTACTGAATGAGACCCCGTCACGTACCGTATCAGCACCATAGCTGTACTGCTCACTGAAGATGCGGGCGCGCCGCTGCCCCAGCTGACGCATGACGTAGCTGGCCACACCTTCATCCGGTGAACGGAAAAAGAAGCGCGTATTGAGCAGGTCCATCATTGCGTCGGCAAAGTCCTTTCCATACGTGAAATCGAGCTGGGGTTTGTTCTGGAACCCCAGGACAAAGCAGCCACCAAATTTACGGGCTTCCGACAGGACCAACGGCAATTCAGGAAGTTTATGCAGGGAGGTGAGCTCATCAAAAATAAACCACACCCGACGGTTCGAATTTTCCCCCATTTCCAGCAGACAGTTTGCGGCCTGAGCCAGCCACATGGAGATCAGGGGTTTGAGCGAGGTGTGTTGTCGGGCGTTTGATGTGATCCACAACCAGCCACGAGGCTGCCCGGGCTCATTTACCCGTGTCATCCATTCCCGGATAGCAAAACGTGGCTTGCCGCTGCGTTCAATTCCCTGCATATACCGCAGTGCCTTCACATAATTCGTCAGAACACCGCGTATGGAGATCGCCGTTTTCTCCACCTTTTCCTCCATCAGATTAGAGGCTTCGGTGCCCGCAACGTATTCGCGCAATGCCTCCAGATTGATGGCCAGCAAGGTACGCAACAAACGGTTGTAGGTCCGCTGAGGGTCGTTTTTCAGACGAGCAGAGACCGCAGTAAAAATCGTACGGGCAGCCCCGGTCCAGAAGGGATCTTCCCGCGTACCCTGCGGGATCAACGTATTGGCGACGGAATCGTAATCCGGTGTGGACTGGCACTCCAGCCAGAGATCCCAGTACTCGCAGCGTCTGTCGAGCGGATTCAGTAATCTGTCTGTCGTCGGGTTGTAGTGACGTTTTACGAGTGAACATCCTTTGTCATACACCACCACCATATCCCCGCGCGCCCGAAGCTGGCGGAGCAATTTATTCAGCGCATTTGATTTTCCGGACCCGGGCGTACCATGCAGGAGCAGATTTTTAAGTTCGCTGTCGCGAACCAGGCTCAGCTGATCGATATGCAGCGTCGACGCGTTTCCCGACTGATGCAGCATGCACGTCACCGATTTCACATTTTCCGTTAACGTCCGTCCACCGATCTGAACATCCTGTGCCTGATTCTCCCCAAGCCATTTAAGCCAGTAGTAGATAGCATACCCCGCCACCAGCACCACGATACTGGCGAGTAACACGGCAATCCCCAGCTCCTGCATAACCAGCTGGCCGGCATAGGTCATATAGGGATCTTTCAGGATCGCACCGGACGTGAAGTGCAATATATGGCCCTCGTACCTGAAGGCATAAACAGGTGGAACCCTAAACAGAGCGTGCTCCCCCCTCGCGGTGACGGATAACCACCAGTACAACGCGCCGTTGCAGATCTCCTGCCAGGGAACCCGCAACCAGAAAAAAAATGGCACGAGCAGAATAAAAAGATTACACAGCCAGAAAGTGATACGCCGGTTAACCTGCATAAACATATTCAGCATATAGCTGAAGACCTGCCCCCCCTGCGTTATATGTTTGGTTACACTCATGTCTCCTCCCGATATATCCATTCTTGGCAGTGTTCCTGCAGGCAATATTTCCCGGCATATTCGCTGCCTGGCCGGGTAAATATAAAATCGTGGTGGAACCGAAACAGGCATGCACGATGCCTGGAGGAAACCGCGGTATTATGAAAACGTGAGACTGTTCTGTCTCACATGCGTAAATCCGACTGACAGGATGAGGCGCCAAATGCCCTCTTTAGGTTGAATTTGCTGGGCCGGTGCTGACTCTCATTGTGGTTTACGAAGAGTGAGTGCCCGCTCACATCAGGATGCGAAACACTCGAATTTAAGAGCAGACTGTTCAGTGAAAGCGATCTCAGCATTTATCACGAGCTAAGAGATCTTTCTGGCTGATATACAGTGAATTTAAATACGGACGATCACGACGGAGTAAGAGCACGCTTTCAGGAAAACCGAGGGGATGTCACCCGGCATGACGTCGTCATGGACAGTTTATTAATGCTGAATACCCGTAAGGGTTACCCGGCGTGGTTATTTTCGCCTTTGGTCTCATTTAATGTGTCTGGCACAGAAGACACCTCTTGACGGGCCGTTTCCTTTTTCCTTGCTTCATCAAATTCTGTATTCCCAGTCTGATAGGCCTCAGACAGATGAGCCGCGTCAGCCGTTATTTCTGCCTGCCTGGTATTAATAGTCTGCTGGGCAGTCTCAAGTGATGTCCGGGATCCATGATTGTGCTCAGTAACGTCAGCCTCCAGACGGCCATCGTCGCGGGCCCCCTCAACCGCGGCTGCCTGAAGGATCTCATGCTTACGCGTGTTGAAATCACGCCTGATTTTCTGCGGGGGCACGTCGGTCGGCGCGGATGAACCCGCCTCTTGTGTCGTTAGCTGCTGCCCCTTCCGGTATGCGGCTTCAAGTTGGGGCATCATTCGTTCCTGCACAAATTGCGCGGCAAGCTGTTCGCGTTTTTCGCGCGCCTGTGGTGAGGAAACATCGGTCAGAATCGCATCGGCATCCGGCACCCTCTGCTTCATGTACTCCACAAATTCCTGCGTGGCATGGCTGCGTATCGCCGCACTGTGATTTTCTACAAAGCTTGCGAGCCGGGCAGACTCCAGAGACCGGGTTTGTGTGTCGCTGAGCTGGGTTGCCTGAGTGCGAATGTCACTGAACGTCGCGGCCATCTGGTTGACCAGTGAACCGGATGCATTTTCTGTGTGGCTGCTGTTATCGGTGACGCGGTGGCTGGTGATGACATCCATACCGTGGCGTATATCCCTCAGATCCTGAACGCTGAAATCCTGTGACTTCCCCTGGCGATGGCTGATTTCGCTGCTGACGCCGTGGCTGGTTCCGCGTTGCCCGCTGGCATCCACTCTGGTATGCATATCCGCACCTGCACTCACCCCGGTGCCGAGACGGGCCAGTTTGCCAAAAATCTCATCCCCGGAGTCAATTTTCGCGTACGCCCCTGCCCCGGCACTGAGTACGAGATGCTGACTTTTCTCCACTGCCGCCCGGAGGGCTTCCGACTCGCTGACGTGATTGTCGCGGGCATAGCGTGAGACCACACTCTGAAGCTGGCTGATCGCCTGCGCATCACTGGTACTGACGCTCTGGTCTGTCCCCTGGCTGACAGTATCGCTGTGACCACGCTGACGTGCCCACTGCGACAGCTGGGATACCCCTGAGTTAATCGTTTGTCCCAGCGAGGTCGTCAGATTGTGCAACTGCCCCTGCGCCTCACGCTCCTGGCGCTGAAATCCACTCACCGCAGCGCGATCCAGCTGAATATCGACAGGCAGACGCGATATCGCGGTACTGGTATCGTAGACTTCACTGCCGTCCGGGGTCTGGCTGGCCATCGCGCCATTTGCCAGCTGCGTGGTCGCCATCCCGCTGCGTCGGGCATAGTTCGTATCCCATTTATTCCCGGCAACATTGTCCGTTTGCAGATTATTGAATGCCCATATACCGTCACCGGCACGCGCGGCTTCAGATGAGGCGGTGCTGTTCATGGCCGTCCCCAGGTAATTGCCCGCCTGCGATACGACGCTGCCCAGCCCTTTGACCAGCCCCATAGCCAGAAACGGTATAGACAGCGACAGCCAGCCGGCAATGGCACCGATATCGGCATGGGTCTGCTGAATAACGGACAGATTTGCCAGGGAGAAATTGAGGGAGTGGGTTTTACTGGTCAGCCATGCACTGACGGCATAGTTCAGGATGGCAAACATAGGTCCCCAGGCCTGGAGATAAATCAGGGTGAAGAGAAACCCTTTGAGTACCTGAAGCGTCAGAGAATGAATGGTCGCCAGCAGAATAATCACGGGAAAGAGGCCGATCACCATCGCCAGCAGGACGGTGTTCATCAGCGGCAGATACGTCGTGGCGATACTGCCGGAGGTAACCTGACTCAGACGCATTTTGGCGTAGGATGACTGTGTGGCGAGGTTAATCAGCCCGGCGGCATCCCCGTTATGCGCACTATAGGTTGAAATGCCCTGTTTAAGACCATTCATCACCACCGCAGACCGCATGATCTGACTCGCCGTTGCCCCCCCGCTGTAATAGTAATTATAGCTGTCTGCCATCAGCGTACCGAACAGGGCGCTGCTGTCCGCTCTGGCGCCGGTAATCCGGGAAACGTAATACTCCCAGGTTTTACCGCCTGACATGGTATCGGCATTCAACTGAGTTTTCAGTACTTGACTGGCCAGCTCCTCACAGGTCCAGAAACCTTCCCGGTTTGCCAAAGTATTACCCGCGGGCACCATCACGCCGCGCAATGGGCTGGGCTGGCTGAAAATGAGCGAATAGGGATCTGTGCTCGTCATGAGCGCCTGAAAGGAGTACTTGTGGTTAAGCAATATGTCACCCACCACGCAGTTTCGGACATAGGCTGTAAACAGTTCAGCCAGGTCACCGTTGCGGAACATGAAATCCGTGGCCGCTCCCACCAGATTTGCGCCAAACAACATGCCGGTTTTACTGTACGTTACCGAATCCGGGACGTGGTATACCGTCTCAAATGCCTCTGTCAGTGCCGTCCCCAGGGTTGTTATAAATTTTGCAGGGGCGGCCAGCCCGAGCGAGACATGCTCAACGGTATGAATACTGGAGGCATCCGAACGATCGATGATTTGTACAGTGCGTTTAGGGACCATCAGAATGCTGGTTAGCAGGAGAAACGCCATCAGAAATTTAATGACCTCCAGCGGATCCTGCCCCCGGAGATAGAAGGAGAATAACACCATCGCGGACATCAGCGCGGCGATCCGAAACATGGAGGACCACTCTGTGGTGCCCGTCAGCGTCGCGACGCCGTTAAAAACAGTCCCGAGGAACTCTCCTCCGGTCAGGACATAGACCGTATCCATCAGAGTCCCCCCTCATTCCCGCTGAAACGATAGTTCTGCTGGTAGCGTTCCAGCAGCTGGCTGGACGTTGCCTGCCGCAGGTAGTTCATTTGCCGGTCCAGCTCGATGAGCGCATCGGCTTTGGTCTGCACCTGTTGCTGAAGGGCCTCCACCTGGGCCGAGGCTTCGGTGACATTTTTACGCAATGCCACCATCTGAGGGTCGGGATAGTTTCTGCTGCTCATCTGCATTCTGGCCTGATCGACAAGCTCTTTCAGGTATTGCAGAAGCATGTCATAGGCTATGTAATCTGACAGTCCGGACAGCATATTCACATTCAGATCCAGCTGCATAGGATCGATGAGATAGCGCAATACCGGTACTGATGTGCTCTGGATGAACCCCTTTTCTGTCTCTGTCAGCCCGTCATCCGTGCGCAATTTGTCGCGGATCCCCGCAATCAGGGTTTCGACCTTTCTGACCAGCGCATTGTTTGCACTGACTGTGACGTACCCTGTCTTCGTTTTCAGACAGTCACCCTGCGAAACACACCGCTGGATCTGAACGCCACCACCATACATAAGCGCCCGAATCAGGTCAGGATGGTCGACCAGAGGAACCAGCACAGAAGGCGTCCCGTTACCATCGTAAATGAGGGTCCCGGTCAGATTCATCACCAGCTCCTTCAGCTCGGGATCGTCGCCGAACATGGCATTGCTGCTGAGAATTTCCCACATCAGATTTTTACTGCGCAGAACCTGATCTTTCTCCTGGGGGCTCGCGTTAGTCATGACGTGGCCCATCTCTCCACCTACGGTGCATCCCTGACGGGAGGCCGCCCAGTCTGCAAATAAATTATGATCGCCGGCGATATCCTGGCAGACCTTCTGTTGCGACACCTGTGTACGAGGCCAGAGGCCGCCGATGATTCCCTGTGCTGCCTGACAGCTGGAGATATTCATGCTGTTGAGGTCTGTTGCGATCTTTTGCAGATAGTCTTTGGCGTCCTTGAGTTCCGGCGCCACCGTCTGTAAGGCAAGATCGAAAAAATACCCTTGCGAATTGGCCATCAGGTTTTTCACAAACTGCTGCAGCTGATCGCTGTTGATGAAGGAAAATGCACCGAGGTAAGCGTCAATCCCGCCACACCCCGCCGTCAGTGATGGCGGAGTCAATGACATCACCTGAATCTGTTTGACCTGACTACGCAAAAACAGATTTCCTCCCGTGACATAGCCTGCGGCCTGCCCCTGCCAGGCTGCAGCCCTGGTCGCATTCCCTTCAAACCCCAGTTTATTGAAGAACGTATTCAGGTCACTGTCCACGCTGGCAAAGGCTGAAGTGCTCGCGGCAACGATCAGCGATCCGGCGAGAATGATTTTCATCATGATGGTTATCTCTGCTGCATGAGGGTCGACGATGGCATAGCGAAGCATGGCCCGCCGAACGTGAAGCCGAAGCTGAGGGATAAACGCGATCGGCTAGTCCGGTGAAGCGTTCAGGATCTGAGTAATACGCTGCTTTATTGCAGGCATGTCTGCTATGCCGAGCGCCAGCGGCCATGCCTGAAGGGTATTCACGTTCACAAGGAATGTCGCCGGCGTCACGACGGGTTGCCCGTCGCCATAGAATGCCTCAATCACCGTCTGCGGAGCCGGAATAGCCGCGGGAAAACTGGCATCGCCAAGACCGTCAAGGGTATACGGGAAGACTTTCAGTCCGGTTTGCAGGGACAGCTGCGCCAGTTGCGGATCGAATTGCTGACAGAAATGGCACCCTCCCTGCATGAACAGCACAATCTGGTAGCCCCTCTGAAGAGGCTGAGACTGAGGATTGAGAGCATCAGGCGGTGGATCTTGATGCTCATCACGGTAGCGTATAACGTCAGGGCTGAGGAGAAGTGCGCTCCTCTGCCCGGATTCGGCGTTTCCTGCCTCCAGCGCCCGACGCACATCCCGTGTAGTAGCGTGGAGACAACATGCGTCACTGGCAAGGATCAGGAGGGCCATTTTGCCCCAACGGAATAACACCATTCACCTCCTTTCTGTTCCAGAGTGTGTTCAGTACTGTGCCTTAAAGTCCGTTGCCACATCGAGAAAACGTCGGGCGAGATCGTCCTGCGTCATAAAACCGTATACCAGCGGCTGAACATGCCCCTTCTTCGGGTCAACCAGCATGACGGCAGGAAGGTAACTGACGCCCAGACGTCGCGCCTGTCCATTGTCCGCTCGCGTCTGAGGGAGCGCCTCGCTGCGCGTGCCATCCACACTCACCGGGATAAGCGACAGGCCGTACTGCGTGGTAAATTCTTTCACGCTGGCGGCCATGAGGCTGTCGACCTGATTATGCCCGCGATAAAACAGAAAAAGCCCGTAGCGCTGACCCAGCGAATGGATGGCTATTCTCTGCCTCTGGTGACTCTCATTTTGCTGCAGAGTGGCCGTGCTGTTATAGCGGCTGTGCTCAAGGTTGTAATCCAGCGCCGGATAATCCAGCAGGGCTTTTTTGGCCGTCTGCGTGAACTGGCCGGAAAGACGTACCAGATAAGCCTGCAGACGCAAAAAATCTGCCACGTGCTGTTCTGAAGGTGAAAGAATGGCGCGGTAAAGTCGCTGTTGCGTCAGCTTTTTCAACAGGGCCATCTGCAGGGTCGGAGAAAGGCGGCTGAGGGGAATGTTCTCCTGAGTATCCGCCTCGTCTTCAGGGCGGGGGTCGTTGTACCAGTGCCAGCCCACAATGGGTCGGTCAACATAGGTATTTATGGTGGCAGGTCCCATGGTGGTGTCCTCGCCCTTCGCAACAGGGACGTTCACAAAGATGAGCAGCCCAACCCAAAAGAGCTTCACTGAGCACCGTCCTTCATTTTGTCTGTGATTTGCTGTTTTATCCGTTCGATCAGGAACTGGTCTCCCGGAAGCGTGGTGCCATTCTCAAGATCATCATAAAAATCAGCAAAGTTAATGGCCCTGAAATCAAGATGCTGTAGCTCAGCCACGCTCAGCCCCCGGCAGTCGGGTGATTCCCCGCGCCCGAATCCTTTCCCAAGCTGCCCTCGTCGCCCCTGCTCCTGAATGATTTTTGCGAGCTTACTGTCAAACTGGCAGTACCCTTCTTTCCTCTCGGTGCAAACACCCAGGACTTTGCGCGCGCAGTATCCCCCGACATAGATGGTCAACTTCCGTGCTTTCGCCTGGCCCAGCGCCTTTTCCTCCGAACTGCAACTGGCAAGCCCCGTATCCTGCCCCCAGCCGCTATCCCTGCAGCAGTTACTGAATCCAGCCATGGCTTTACGACAACTAATGGCCTTGCCGGTGAAGGCTGACACGTTCATGCTGTTCAGTTGAGCCACGTCCTTTCCTGCCGCAGCCAGTGCCGCAAGACCAGATACGGCGGAGCGAAAATCAGCGTTCGCGTTGTTTTCAGCGTGATCGCAGCTGCCGTCAGCACACACCAGCTCGCCCCCACACAGGTGCGCTGTGCTGCGGGTGTGTTTCTCACAGGAGAAGACCACATGTTCACGCAGACAAGTATCACTGAGCGATGCAATACAGGCAATACTGCCCACAGTGCAGGCGGGATTTTTCATGTAGGGTTCGCAGGTACCGCTATCCGGCGATTGTGAAATATAGGTATCGGTGTACTGCCAGCAATCGCTATGCAAGGTAACTGGCTGTCCGTTAACGATAAAGGTTCGGTTTCCGCCCGGCGAAGTACACACGCTGCCGGTTTTGACCTGCTCAGACGGATCAAAGGGACAGGTCTCCGTCCACACCACGTCCGGCACCCACTTTTTCTCTCTGACCTGCATCTCGAGCGTGAGGCTCATTTGACCGTCAGAGCCATTTTTCAACCAGTTCAGGGTCTTCCGGGCATAATTCTGGCAGCGGGACGGATTCCCGCGCAGACAGTTTTGATTTTCAATCTCTCCAGCCGGGGAGAATCGATCCTGACTGAGGGTTGCCCCCGTCGCACCGATTAAGACCCATGAGTTCTCCTTTTTCGCCACGGAATCTTCGTTCACTCCCCACCAGCGCATGCGGTAGGAGAGATTTCTGTCAGTAAAATGCACGATAAGCGTGGCACGGATCACAGTTCCTGATGCGGGTGCACGAAACTGAAATGTCACGCGTTTGTCGCCATCGTAGCGGTAGACAAAATCGTTATTGCTCATGCTGAACGTTTTCGTGATGACGATATCTTCTGCGTGTCCCCTGCCCGGCCCGGCGTTTCGGGTACAGGTAAGCTCTACAGCAGGCGTGCGCTCACAGGTAAAACGAGTAATCTGCGTGTTATTTACCTCGACGTCGCGACACTGCGTGTCGGTGTCCTGCGTCAGACTTTCCGCCTTATCCTCCACAACCAGCGAGCCGTGGATAAAGGGGGCATCCGTCGAAATCCGGTCTGGTGGACGATGCTTGATCACATCCAGCAGGGCTTTGCCTGCCTCAGTGTGATTCATCTCCCGGGTACCCTTACTGTCAAGCGCACTATCCTGGTCTGCCGTTATCCCACCATACAATTTCGACTGTTCCGGGCAATCCGAAAAGCCGGGGATTAATGCCGCCGGATCGGCATTTTTCAGGGTGTCCAGTCCTTTTCCCTTTTCACCGCTGGCGTAATGGGAGGCATCGTCATACTGCGTATTTGCCAGGGCGCATGCGCAGCAAAAGATGCCGGCAAGGACGCGTAATATGGGTTTCATTTGTCCTCCCGTATTCCAGCCAGAAACTGTCGGGCAACGTCGCGACACTCTCCGTCTTCAGCAATGCGTGCCAGCGCCTCCTTTATTCGGAGATTGCCGGTTAAGTGGTCATATCCGGCCTCACAGGTCACCACCAGGGCGGGCACCGCGCTGATGTCATAACGTTCAAACAGCAGGGGATCAATCTGAACACCGCCGGCATTTTCTGTCCGTATGAGTTCAAAAAGCACCCGTACCGTTTCGTGAAAATCATTATTGACCAGACCATTGACCAGCACGGGAACATGAAGATGGCTGGCCTGCGCTATCATCAGCTTCAGGCCATCGCGCGGCACAGAAAAAGAGAGAAAATATAGTATCTGGCGCGCATCCCTCTCAGCGGCTGGCCGAAACGGTTTCCCGGTGACGGTCGCATTCGGTGAAAAGACAACGGGTGGTCGGAGAGCCTGTGCCTGTGGGATCGGGTGGAGTAATCGCAGGGGGTCATCCAGGCTCAGAGCCTGCGCACAGGTACCGGTCAGCAGCCCGCCAGACAGCAGGATAACGATCATATTTTTCATGAGGAGATCTCAAAGAAAAACGCAGTTGCGTTTGCGCCAGATGAGGTAACCGAAGTTCTGCCGGCTGGCCGGTGTGGCATGGCCAGCTTCCCAGGCCATCACGGTTCGGCCAAAGGGGTGACACCGTGCCGAATCGGGGTACATATTCACCATCTGGTACCGGAAGCGGTCTTTTGGCATGACCGGAGAGGGGTATTCAAAACACACTTTATTGTTCTGCCCCACACTGTTCATGATCATGCCCTGACGGTGCAGTTTGTATGCCATGCGTTCTGACAGCAGTACGCTAGCTGCCTGCGGGCTGGCCTGGTCAGGGACAAACCCCGTGAAAGGATAAAGACTCCCGTGTGAACCGGCACACCAGAAAAGGGAGTTGAGGGGCATGGATACCGCGCTGGCTAAGGCATCCGCAGCACAGGCCCCCTGAGCGACGGGGTTCGCGAACAGAAACGCCTCGGGAGACAGTACCGACGCCAGCGAACTGTCATTCCAGGTCGGGTCCAGTTCGGAAAGATACCCGATGTCCATATCGCCCCACTGCATACACCCAAGATCGGTAATAATATTGAGCCACCAGGTCAGCGGGTATTTGTACCAGTGGACGTGATAAAACGCGGCAGTATCATCCCCTCCCTGCCGTTTTCCGCCACCACTACCAAGTTTGCCGGCAGAGATACTGAATCCGCCCAGATTCACCATACAGTAAGGGGCCCGGGTCACGTCGGTGAGAGCAAAGGGTTCCCAGTACCCAATCGCAATACCAATACGGTAAAGCTCACTTACCGGGCAGATCTGTACAGGACTGGAGGGATTTTCCGTATCCGGCTCATTGCCAGCCGCAACCGCTACATTACCGATCGTCAGGGGGAAAAGGCATTGCCAGCAGATATCGGTGATCGGATTGACAAAATGTCCCTGACACTCCGGCGCAGAGGCACGTACTGTCGCTCCGGCACTGAGTAATGCTACCAGCGCAAGGACGGAAAATGTGTCTTTCATTCGCGTCTCCTCTCGATGTCAAACCTGACGAGGTCAGGGTGCAACAGACGTTCTCTCTCCTTGTTCCGCTGTTCAGCTGTTCCGCTGTTCCGCTGTTCCGCTGCGCGACGGTTAGGGTATTTTTTCATTCCTGAGGCAGTGCGGCGGACGTGATTTTCAGGCGTCGTCCGTCCTGTATGACCCTGGCCGGGATATACGTTAACTGCAGCCTGCGGGATATGACGCCCTGCTGATCGAAGTAAACCCGTGAAGCCAGGCTGTCCGACGCCTCCCGCACGTTTCCGTTCACCAGGATGATTTTATAATGGGGTGTGGAAGGCTTCTGGGCCTTCATCCAGGCGATCTGGCGCTTATCATCGCCGTCGATAAAATAGAGCGTGAGATTCAGGGAAAGCGTGTCGAGGGGATTGATGCGATCACCCTGATGAACGAAGATGTGATGCTGTGCGTCCGCAATGTCCTGCTCCGCGGTAAAAGTGGGATCATACCAGGAGACATGTTCCCGGGTGTCTGCTTTCAGGCCAGATACCGGAACCGGACGAAGTGCATGTGCTTCCACCCGCTGCGCAAACTGGTGCTGCAGAGCAGAGAGCGTGCCGTCGTTCATCATTGTCGCCAGTCGCGTCTGGATAAACGCGAGAAAACTCTGTTCCGCAACCGGCCAGGTATCACCCCAGGTCCCCAGATCTTTCGCCTGAGACAGCGGCGAAAGCCCAACCAGTAAAAATACCGCGATAAGGCTGTCTCTCATCGAAATTCTCCTGATTGCCCGCCCCTGGACCGAGGTCCGGATGATGTTCAGGGAACAAGCTCACGATTGATGGCGTGAACAGGCTTGTTCACGACCGGTAACGCAGTTTTTCGTAAACTGTGTGATGACAAAAACGCACCGTTGTCATCAACGGAGCAGGTCTGGTTTTCTCATCATGGACGCTGACGAGCAGACGCTGCCGACATGCGTTTCGCCACGTCTGCCTGAATCTCCGGTGTAATATCCGGCGCACCGGCGACCACCGCCGGTGCCACCAGGATGATCACGTCATGATGTCGTTGCCAGTCAGTTAAGGCGCCGTTGAGAGCAGCATTGAAACGGCCCGTGGTTTTTTTTACCGTCTCCTCTTCGGGATGTTGATGGCTCAGCTGAGCCATAAAGCTGTTCACCGTGCCCTGCATATCAAAGGTCACCACCTCCTGCTGTCGCGAACAGAAAATTCTCACCGTAAGCCACGCGTTCAGGAGAAGCAGAATGCCGCTGACAGCCGCCACTGACGTGACGATACGTCGCCAGCTGCGTTCCCGGCGTCGCGACCGTATGCTTTTTGTTATCGGGATCTCTGTTGCGTCCATTTCTGGAGTAACTCCATTTCATCAGGATACTTGTGGCAGGCCAGACGCCACACTGTCTCGGCAACACTGTTCCCCTCGCGCAGGCTCTGCTCACGATATTCAAAATCTTTACCGTCTGAGGAGGACATCACCCGACTGAGCGGGTCGAGAAGCAGACGGTGATAAGAAACCTGACCGGCGACACGCAGCATAAAGGCACTAAAGTGGGCATCTTTGGCAGACGGGAAACCTTCAATGATGCTCTGTTCAGCGGGGCTGAACTGCCCTTCATTTGTCTGGTTATATTTGCGAAACGCCTCAAGGTTCTGACGCAGCAGGATCTTGAAGGATGAATTAGACCAGGCCGCTCTGGCTGCAACGCTGGCCTTGTCACCATCAAAATCCTCAATTCCCTGTGTGATAGTGATATAGGCGCCGCCGTATTTCCTGGCCGTTCGGTAGCCATTTTCAATAAAGTCGCCGATAAAACCGCTCTCACTTGCGAGCAGTTTCCAGGCTTCATCAATGATGGCCGCCTTACGTTCACTGCGTGGCGACAGGAACATGCGCTGTTCGACATAAATCATCATGGAAAACATGATGGCGGCCAGAAGGTCTGACTTGTTCTTGAGCTTGCCCATCTCCAGTACACAAAACCGAACCGAATCATCCAGCGCCGGGTTTGGGCTGTTGAAATACTCTCCGTATATGCCGCCGGTGGTGTATTTGTGCAGTGATACGATAATTTCTTCCATCCGGTTTCGTACGGTATCGGCCGTACGATACTGTTCGGATACAACCAGCGTCTTAAGATGCGCGACGACATCATCGATTAACGCCGCATTTCTTTTTTCCATCCAGACGCTTTGCACGGCGTTGAGAAGAATGGATTTGGTGGTATCGCCAACACCCCCTGACGGGCACGACAAAACCAGGAGTAAATCGCGAATACTTTCCGCCGATTCAACAATATTCACGACCCCTGCAAACGGGTTAAATTTCAGCTCAGTGGCGTCGACATACACGCCCCCCACATTGGCACACAATGTTTTATAGGAATCCCCCATGTCGAAAACCCATGCCCGTCCTTCACTCTCGAGGATCTGACGAATAAGGGTTTGCATGAGGAAGGATTTACCGCCACCTGACGTGCCGCATATACCCAGGTTATAGTTGTCATTACCCAGCCCGGAGTCACTGTCAAAAAGATCCAGAAACGAGAGCTGGTTGCGATAAGAGGGGATCGGCACGCCTCTGGAGCAGATCCGGTTGTCCGCGACAACGGGCATCAGATTCGCCACATTGAACGCTTCTGCCCTCAGCGTGGCGCCACTGCGCTTCATATCACTCCATAACCCTTCCGGCATCATGAATGGAAACAGCGCGAGGTAATTACGCATTTGCATAAACGTAGGCGGGCACAACACAATCCCATTGGCACGAAAGGTATTGTTTAACGCCAGCTCGCACATCAATGCTTCTTCGTCATCATCCTCACAAAACAGCGTGACGCTCAGGCTGTAACGCGCCAGCGCCGACTGTCCTTTCGAGAGGCGGGAGCGCAACCCATCCCACTCCCGAGCCGCCGCTTTTACGCCGGGTACCCATTTTCCGAAGGGAGAGTTTGCACGCTTGTCGTTAGTGGCAAATTTGCGCAGCGCTTCGTTCTGACTCTTTGCCTGAGGTTCCAGCTCCGTCGTCAGGGTGATGGCGAATGGACAGGGTACGGTTGATCCGGGATCCAGGAGGTTACTGAGGTTATTTCCCGCCTGCCACAAGGCAAACTGTTCGGGGTTTTTCGCCGGCATGAAACTCATTATGCGCGTGGAGATTCGTTGGCTATTAGCCGCAGACAGGCTCTGGCGAAGGCTGTCTGCCCTGATCTCAAGTGTGATTGAGGGCTCAACACATTGTGCGTTCAGTTCTTCATAAGGATCCACCTGACGGGACGGTGGCGTGACCTGGTCGTGGCGATAATTGATCAGTTCACGTACCAGCCCCAGCAATCCACCATCATTGACAAGAACGGAATGCAGGCGGACAGCAAAAAGGGATTGTTGCAGGATACTCAGCGTTTGGCCAAGCGAGCTGAAGACGCGGTCATCGAGACGACGACAATCTTCTGCGTAGCTGATAAACAGACGGTAATTACGTAACGAGAGTGGATATCCTTTGTTGTTTGGCAGACCATAGAGGGCGCCACGTTCATAAAATGCGCGGGTTATGCGCGCAAATTTGTCCGCATGTTCACCCCGCCAGCTCATCCCCGTCAGGCCCGTATCCAGCATGTCATTGATGCATTTACTCCCCAGAAGCAGCACGCTGAGGGGTCTTTCGCGGGGAAGCTTATTGCGCAAAAAATTGTCCATGGCATCCACAATGCTCTCATTCGCACCGATGAGCGGTGTACATTCGAGAACAAATCCTACGGTGGTGCTGTTGATGAACATACCTGTTTCAGGGTCGAAATGCCGGTAGGGAAGCATGCTGAGCAATGAGGGGTAGTCCATCTCCTTAAGCACTGCGTCCGCTTCCGAAGCCCCGTCCTTGATGTGCCAGCCGGTAAGCATGCGTCGGAAAAATTCATTACAGAGGGTCATTTTCTGTACCCCATCCAGTGGTCAGGGACCGCAACGAATGAGACGACAGACGGGGCATGATAAACGTCTTCCTCATCCACCCAGGCCGCAATCCACAGGCGCGCAATAACAGGGCCCGTTCTTCCGGGGAGACTCGCGCGGGTCTGCGTGTTTGAGACCAGGACAGCGTCTGACCCGCGGGGTGAATACCCTCCCATGCCTGCCAATAAGTCGGGATTGGACGAAGATGGCTTTGACGATGACATATCAGAGAACGCCGGTATGCTGGTTTCCCCTTTCCTGCTGGCTTCAGCTGGCAGGTGCCGGGCTATCTGGTTGGCGTCCTCCATGCTCAGGCAGCGATCGTGTGCCAGCGATTGACAGTCAAAATCCGTATTCATTCCAGCGCAGCCTGAAAGCAGGCAAATACCTGTAAGCGTTGCAGTCAGATTCCTGGTCATAGCTGAGTCCTGTGGGCTGAGAACGGTTGTGAAGAATGGGGGCAGAAATCGCGTAAATACGTGTTATCCAGACAAGTTTCCAACCGTCGCGCAGTTACACGTGAGACAAGCGCGAGGACGAGCGCTGGCTTTCCGACACTGAATACACATTCAGCCCATTGGGATCCGCATCCGCACACGCATTAACATGGTCTTGAAGTGGTTCTCCGGATAGCAGCCTTATTTCCATGTGGCCGGTGAGGGGTTCGCCGTTCCAACGGCGTCACCCAGTTTGAGCTCGTTTAACACCTCTTTCGTGATGGTTATGCCATTATCTGAAGATGTTTCTGGTGGTGTCTGCCGGGTTGATTTTGCTTCCTCTCCATCGACATACCTGAGCTGAAAACCTTCCTGAAACACAACAGAGACGGAGACGCCTGCCCCGACAGGGATGACGGGATGATATTGTTCAGCACGCTTGATGAAATATTCCGACAGGGTCTTCCCTGCCTGGGAGGTCCCCCCGCCAAGACCCGCGCGAGCAACTTCTCCACTCGTTACGCTGTGTGAGGAGCCAAGACCGACCGTCGTTGACCCGACGCTGGACATGGCGCTTCCCATGGCATCAATGGCTCCGCCGGCAAAAGCAAACCCGACTATTTTACCGTTACGTATCACGGGCGTCGCACGGATGCCGTTTTTGCCCATAAAAGAGATATGACCTTTGATTTTCTGATCGATGATCCGGTTATGGATTCGGCATGACAACCGATCGGTGCGCAACAGCGCTCTTTCGCTGGAAATGTCGCCATACGCGGCGGCCGTCACGAAGCAACCGCGCAGATCGTATTCACCGTCATTCGGGAGTATCACTTTCCCCGTCAAACGAAACTGCATGGGAGAGGAGGCACTCTCTCCTGTGACCGATGCATTCGCATCTGCGCCTTCAATCACCGTCGCTGGGGCAAAGCTGCCAGAAGGGATATAAGGCAGAGAGTGATGTTGATCGTTGTTACGGCTGTACGCGACGGTCATGGTTGATAGCTCAGACGGGTGCTGTGCATGGTCTGAGATCACCGTCTGGTTCATCGGAGGCCCCGGATAAAATGCCGTTGGGGGAGGCACTGATGCTGGTAAGGATGTGCCGACAGGAAGTTGAGGTTCGGCCCTGTCGCCCCGCAGTTTGAGCGTATCGGCATGATTTTCTGAACGCAGTGAGTCCATCTGCGTCTGGAGATGTTTTAATGCATCGTTTTGCATCTGGACCGTTTTCCGGTACACCTCATTTTCTCCTGTGATCTTCGTCAGCTGCAGCTCAAACTGATTCAATTTTTTATCCACCTCAGATGCCGTGTGCTGCAGGTCAGCGACTGCGCTTTCACTGACCTTTTTGTCAAAGGTGGTAGAGGTCACCGCCCCGGTCATATCCGGGACAGGTTTAGCTGGCTGATTTTTTCCGGGGGCGGCCCGGGAAGGGGATCCAATGTACCAGGCTACAATACCTGCGCCTGCAAGACCCAGTAATAATGCCACCAGCAAAGCCATCTGCTTATTGCGTGTAATCACGTTAATATTGGCCACGATACGCCTTCCCATCCTCATTCTCACTTGAGGCGGTTATCCATACAGAGGCATCTTCGTCAGGCATTAATCGGGTTTTGAAAGGAAAAATCATCACGGCACGAACGCCTTGTGCCTGAAACAGCTTCTCAGTAAACGCCACCACGTGACGGTCTGTATTACGGACATCCAGCTGATAGAGACGCAGCTCTCCACCGCTCCACATGTCCACTGGCTCCACCTTGAGTCCGGCAGTTAACTGAAGCCGTGGCAGGGCGACGACCGGAGCCTTCAGAAAACCCTGCGGTGTCTTTCCCTTCAGAACGGTCTTCTGTATATCGGTCAGCAAATGAAGGTAAGGCTGCGATCTCTCCCATTGACGGGTGGACTCATTTTGCGCAGGTGTACCGGAGATGAAATGCAGCACCCGGCCCTGTCTTTTCTGCGGCAGGCCGATAACCGAGACCGTTAGTCCCCCTGCCGTGCGTAAGTAAAATGTGAAGGGCCTTGTTTGCGTTGTCATGAGCACAACTCCCCCGTTCTCCTGTCCCTGGGCCTTGTTGGAATTGACAAACATGCCCTGGACACTGTCGACAGCAATAATACGGTCCCCCGGTACGACAAACAGATTGGGATCTGTGTTGCTGATCGCGATTCTGACCTGGCTGTCAGGTCCGACGGGGATATCAACAGGGGGTAGGGAAACGGGACTGGCAAGAACCTGGAAATTCCCGCTGGCGGCTAAAAACAGCCCGAACTTAATGTAACGCAGACGCATTTGTCTTCTCCCTGAATGCCTTGATGGTGACCATCCCCCGGCGGTAACGAAGTTCCAGTCTGAGAATCTTCTCTTCAGGCGGTTGCTTACGACTGCCTATCCATTGCTGAACAGTGCCATGAATATCCACCGTGCCTGCGGACGGGTAAGTATCCAGGCCTGAGAGATAGAATGCCGAGGTGACGTTATTATCAATGACTCGCTGGGCTTCTTCCGCCAGTACGTCCTGCATGGCAGGACGTGTCTCATTGTCGAAGAATCGCAGCAATGCCTGATGATTGGCCTTAACCGATTCAGGAGAAACGTTGTAGCGAAGCAACACTAACGATTCGGCGGTCTGCTCGAGATAGCTCGCATCCGTTCGGTTGCGGGACAGCGTAAAGGATGCATCCAGTCCCATCGGAATATAGGTTTCCTCATGACTGTTAATTAGGGCATCGATCTGTAACCAAGCCAGCGTATTGCCACTCAGGGAGATGACAAGCAGCCCCAGGAGCATGACAAATGCGAGCGAGGTGTAACGCCCCATAACACGGTGCGCCTTCAGTTCCACACTCTCCCTCCTACGGTTTCCTCAACGAAGCCACAACCGGTATGACGAATCAGGTATTACTTTGTATCTGCCTTTGAAAAGTATCGAAGGAAAAGACCAGTAGCAAAGGTTAAATAACCAGGTGGAACCTTTGCCCTTTTTGAAATGTTTTAATCCCGTCCAGAGTATGACTGACATGATCAGGCCGGTTAGATATTGTCCCGTATAAAGGCCCCATGCCATGGGGCAAAAAACCGCGAGAGTTTCGTCTGTGGGTAATCCCACGGGACCTGACCGTTCATTCAGGGTCTGGGGAAAAATAAAGCGTGCAGCACGCGTTTCATTCATGACGGTTGGCCAGCTTATCAGCCACCCGACCGGGCGGAAATAATGGCAAACACCACTTTTGTGACCACGATGAATACCGGTATAAAAAGGAAGGTAGCCGGATTGTGGTTGCGCAGATAGAGAAGAAAAACCAGTACCGCTTCAGCCAGCATGAAGTAATACATCATAGTGGAATCCGGACCAAACGTATCCTGAGCGTCTGCTTTGCCTGCAGAAGTCAGATCTTCAGCGTGCACCATGCCCCGTGCGGCAAGCCAGAGCAGTAGCGAAACCGCAAGATATTTTAACATCACTGGCACCAGACGACGGTTAGGCCATCTCGGGAAAAGGGTCATCACCCCAGCCATACCGCGTAAAAACCAGAACCTTTCAGGTAGCCAGGCTAAACGCTCTTCACGCTGTTTATGCAACGTCTTAACCATATTTCTTCCTCAAACAAGGTTAACAGGAGATCATATTTCTCTCATCATGAAAGTCATTCTGGGCAATGTCTTTTGCTCGTGGACGCTACCGCCCCAGGATGTCAAACCTGTCGTGGGGAGAACACACCCGACAACGCCTGCGACAAAAGAATTCCCCTTTTTCCTGAACGCATCACGTGATACCCGGAAATAAGCTCTCCGGATATAATTTAAGCCCAGGTAATCGACGTGTTTTTCACTAAACACTAAAACCGTCACCAACGCTTATTCATTATGATAAAAACAGTTCGAATAAAAAGTTAGACAGGTGTCGAGTGATAATAATCCCACAGTGTCTATAATTAAACCTGAAGTTAACGCTTCCTCATATCTTCGTTATTCGTAGTGGTAAAAAATCAATGTGCTCACTTAAAAACCATTGTCTTTTTTATAAAAAACATTCCTTATTGAATAACAATCATTCTAAAAGATGTTGAACCGGAGAGGGGGCGTTTTTAACGCATATGTTTTAAGACGGGCTACAGACAGTCACACTATGAAGGGAAAAGGTTCTTCATAGCCTGATGATGGCAGGTGATGAAATCAATTTTTCTGGAATACGATTGATCCATTTCTGCTCTTCCGCCGCACATAACAATCCCTCCCGATTAAAAACACCTAACTTTGCATAGACATTTCTGGCTTTGTTTTCCACAGTTTTAGTGCTTACTCCCTTATAAGCCGCAATTTTTCTGATTGAGCATCCGCAAATAATCATCCATGCTGTTTCCCATTCTCCTGGCGTGACTCTGGCCAGCGCTTTCTGTCCGGATAACCTTATCAGACTGGTTCTCTTCCTTGTCGGTAATGCTCCGGGCAGCAGAGACGAAAACCAATCTATACGTTGATTACATTCCGCCAGATCGGCCAGAAAAACCATCACACCGCCCCTGTTTTTGTATTCGCAGGGCGTTAAGGTCATGATGAAAGCTCTGACGCCGTTAACATCGCAGAAAATGTTCAAGACCAAAAGATTGATTGTCTTTTTTTGTTCAGTAACCAGTGAATCAAAACTGTGTATAATTTCACTATTTCTGACCGCAGTTTCTGCTACGTAATACTCAGGGAGATCAGAATCAAAAGTGATCCCAGAGGGCAGGAAACGAGAAATAAATCCCTCGCTGGCATCGACAATGTGATGGCAGGAATCTTTAATGTACCAGCACTTTATGGAACGCTTGAGAAAAAAATAAATATCACGATAAAGCTGTTGAGCTTCGGTTTCATCTTGTGGGTCTTTCTGCGTCTGCATATTCAGCTCCTCAAATATCGATAATGACAACGCCACTTTTAGCTAATCATCCCTAAATATCATTCTAATCCGTGCCTGTGTCTGTGATTTCAACCAGTCAATCAGGCTGGCGTAATTATTTCGGGTATCAGCCTTGATATCCTGAAGATCAAACATAAGTTTCAAAATCTGCTGGGCCACAAGCCGTGACTTGACGGCCTCCGTCATGATTTCCTGCTGAATTTTATCCTGCTGAGAAAGTGTCTCATCCTCTCTTTTTGCTTTAGCACTGCGATAGACCCTTATCCCTAATTCGAGCATTTCTGAGCAAACGCTTGAGATATTTGCTTCAGCATGAGTGTCGCCTTCCTCGCGTCGCTCATTCACAATCGCACGAATGCTTTCCAGGGTTCTCTGTTTCATATATACATTTTGCCGTGGCATCACCCTTTCCTCGTCAGAGACAATGCACAGGAATAAGGTTCGAAAGGCGTCATAGAACAGACCATCGCCTCATTCTCAGTAAAACAAATGTAACACTTCTGAAGTGCAGCCGTATTTATCCTAACACTTTAATTTTTATTAATTAGCCATTATAAAACCACACCCCGGCACTCTTTCAGCGATTATACAGCCCTTATTCGGCCAATATACTGAAGAATAAGGCTTTGCATCAAAGAATAATTTTTAAGCTGATGAATGCAAATGTTAATCTCGAAAATCATTTATTTGCGTGGGGTGTGCTGTAAAGTGAATGAGGAGCGCCATACACCTGAGCATGTGTTCGGGATGGTTTACACCCTCCCCTGATAGGAAGAATTGAGGAAAAATGGTCAGAGCAACTGCATTCATCCTGTCAGTCCTTCTGCCGGGTCCCCTTTATGCTAGAGACTGTTTCGAGCGTGCCGGAAGAGACTACCAAATAGATCCCGACCTTATCAGGGCGGTAGCCTGGAACGAATCTCACTTCCATAACAGCGTAACAGGAAGGAATCCGGTTTCGGGTTATGGTTCAGGCTTAATGCAGATAGATTCCCAGCATTTTCCTGAACTGAAAAAATATGGCATCTCCCCACAGCGACTTCTGCAGGATCCATGTCTTAATGTCTACACGGGAACCTATTATCTGGCAAAAGCGTTTCAGAAATGGGGAGTGAGCTGGCAGGCTGTCGGGGCCTACAACGCCGGTTTTCAACATTCGGCCAGACAAGCGATGCGGCGATACGCCTATGCCAGCAGGATAGCAAGAACCTACAGAGTCATAAAGACCATGCGGTCGGACGATGACGGATAAGAATACTATCTGAAAATAGCATTCCGTTCTCAGGGAGAGTGGCTCAGCAGTAATTTAACCGGAAAGAAAACCAGGCATATGGTCCTCAAATGAATATCTCACAACATCAGGAGACCGTAAAAAAATCGCCCACCTTTTCTTTCATTACAATTGCAGAAAAAAATGAGCGCTGGCGCCCCAGGAAAATCACGCATTCGTCAAAACAAAACCGTATTTAGTGAGCGTCAACTCATTAATATTTCGTTAATGAAAACCCCCTCATTTCTGTGCGGCACAGAGTATTTCTTATGCAAACATACAGGATAATATGTCCATGTATAAAGCAGACGCGCCAGTGATTTGTGAAGATAGGGCGAGTTGCGGCCATTGTTGTTCACGATGATGAAAGCTTTTCCAGCAAAAATACCCCTCAAGTACTCAGCATACGAATGATGTTTATACGCGCGCCAGGACTCATTTAAAAGGCCATTGCCAGATGAAACGTAATCTCACCAGTTTACTGTATTTTGTCACGGTTGCCCGCGAGCGAAGCTTTACCCGTGCAGCGGCACAGCTTGGTGTCAGTCAACCCGCGTTGAGTCACGGGATTGCTGAACTCGAAAAAAGCACCAATATCCCCTTGCTCTTAAGAACTACCCGTCGGGTTACGCCGACCAAAAGCGGCCAGTGTTTACTGCATGCCATCGGATCGCACGTTGATGAAATACAGTCAGAACTGAATAAACTCAGCAACTTACACATTCAGCATGACCGAACACTCAGGATCAACTGCGCCTCGCTTCTGGTGAGCCCTGTGCTGATGAGAAAGCTAAATCATTTTATTACGGCGAATCCGGAACTTCGTCTCGAGTTAGGCAATACGGATCATCCCGAAGCGTTCGCCGGAGAAGCATTCGATGCATATATAAGACTGGGCCCGGGTAAGCGTAAAGAGTGGAACAGTCACCCTGTCAGTCCCCGTGTCAGAATGGCGGTCGTGGGTTCGACAACCTATTTTGGTCGTCATAACGAACCCGAACGGCCACAGGACTTGTTCGCACATCAGTGCATCCAGCTGATGAAGAATGGGGAGAGGCAAACCAGCCGGTGGTGTTTTAAAAAAGGTGAATTTAAACAGGATACTTATGTCGACGGGCCGATACGGTGTCAGTCTCCTGCCCATCTGATTACTGCCGTCTTATCCGGTGCGGGACTGGGGTATCTGCCAGAAGGAGATGTCCTTCCCTTTATTGAGAAAGGACAAATGAAGAGGGTGCTGGAGGACTGGTGTGAGCCTTTACCCGGCTACTACCTCTGCTATTCGGCCTATAAGCAAGCTTCAGAGCCTTTGTTGAAGCTCATCGACTCGCTGGTTGAGAAGTCGCAGAGTTAGGCTTTAGCGTCGAACGTCCGGCGATGACTGTCGGCACTGTAAATCCTGCAGCCAGAGCAGGTGAAGCCCTTTATCGCAGGGCTTCACCTCTTAGCACGCCATCAGGAATCGATGTGCTGTACTGGCGGCGCTGGCCGCCTGAAAAATATAGCGTTTATCGTCCTTCAGCGATTTCAGCCACGACGCAATATAGCTTTCGTGCTGGACCTCTCCACTCACGCCCAGGTCAGCCATCAAAAATGCGCAGCCCAGCTCAGCGATCAGTTCTTCAAACGCATAGCTCTCTGAACCAAATTTGCCCCCCTTCTCGCGGTCAAGGCGGCTTGCTGCGCCCGTCCAGTGAACCAGTTCATGCAGTCCAGTCGCGTAAAAGTTCGCGGCATCTGTGAACAGATGGCGTTCAGGCAGCCAGATTTCATCTGTTGAAGGCTGATAATACGCCCGTTGGCCGCGTTCGTTAATATTCGCGCCAGTGCGCTGAAAAAGCGCTTCAGCCTCTGGCAGTGGATCAAACCCGGTCACTGCCTGCGGGCTGATTTCGTCGCCCAGGTTCAGCCCGTCTGTCTGCTCGATGTTGAACACGGTGAAGGTTTTCAGCATCGGGATCCGCTCCAGCTCGCCGGCGTTGTTTTCTTTCTCCAGCGTCTTATAAAAAATGCCGGTTGTGCCGGTTTCCCCCTTACGAACCCGTGCGCCCTGCTCTGTGGCCTGATGGTAAGTCAGCCAGCGTGGATCCTGAAAACCATGTTTTGCCGCACTGCACCACAGCAACATGATATTCATCCCGGTGTAGGCCTTGCCGGTACTGAAATTTGACGGAATACCCGACACTGCGCCGTTACGCTTCCACGGACATACCCACGGCTTAACCCCCTTTTCCAGGGCCTCGATAATGCTGTTGGTTACCGTCTGGTACACGTCCGTTTTTGATCTGATTTTGTCTTTACACCCTTTCGTTTTTGAGGAGCCTGACGGCTCCAGCGGGGATACGCTGGTCGCCTGTGCGGCAACAGGGGCGGTTGTTCGGGTATGCAGGTTCATCGTCATGGCAGTTTCTCCTTTCGTGTGAATTTCGTCTTCGTATCGCCTGACGGTTCGTCTTCCCCGGAGTCGTTCTGGCCCGCAAGGGCGCGTAGCGTGCTATTTACCCTTGCGGGCCGGGTTGAGACGGGGGACGATTACCGGAAGCCTGATACGAAGGAGAAAGGCAACACATGAGAAAATGACGATATGCATACACGGGCTTAACGCCCTTTATGCTGCGCAGGTGAAATGTGGTTCATCCTGATGCTGATTCAGGGATGGCCGCCCAAAGGGGTGAGATGCGAAGCAGGTCGATGCGCACAGAACGCAAGCAAAAACGGAAACGCTGCTGAAGCCCGAAAAACTGATTGGTAAAAAAACAACAACGGCGGGCCGGAGCAGATAATAATGTCGCCGAAAATGTCCTGCGCGCCGCCTTTCCAGGGCCATCCGCAGTGCACAGTATTACTGCAGTAATGATAATAGCTCCGGATCCGCCAGCAATGGTACCCACCAGCTTATTCCTGAGTGTCGGATTCATCCCGGCTCCTGCTACGGCGGTTGTCTTCGCGGATATTGAAATAGAAATTCGTCAGTACGGCGATGATGATACCCACCAGCACACCGATAGCTTTCCACTTCTCGGGACTGTAGGCATTCAGCATGCCGTTTAGGATGCTCCCGGCTGAAGCGCCATAGACAGTACAAGTTGTTAGTCAGTCCATGCGATACATACTCTCACCTCGCTTTGTGCGGGTGTTGGGTGGAGGATATAAAAAAGACCACCAAATGGCAGCCTTATATAAAAAGTGATTACTAATATCGTTTCATAGTGGGGACTGGCGTCCGTTCAGACCAGTCAGGCCGTTCACCGGCCATAATGGCACGCTGTTGAGATGGCGTCACCGACTGGGTTATCTCAGGCATTGACTTGTATTCAGGTTTTTGGGGAGGACTGATAACAATATCAGAGCTACAACCTGACAGTAGAAAAAATGCAAATACAGATGAATTGAACTTTAACACTTCAAACCCTTCCATTGGGATAAGATTATGCATAAATAACGTGGTGCCGGGTGCCTCCCGGTGCCCTTACCGCAGTCAGTAAAGGCGCGCGCATACCTGCAGATGCAGTTGACTGAAACGCTCATTCGCTAAGAAAGCAATTCACCACCTGCATAATTTAGTTCTCAATCATTCTCCTCGTCAATAATTATCTCAATACGAAAAAAAGACCAGCAAGGAGTTGCTGGTCAGGGGTCATGCAGTTGTCTCTGCGTGTTAGGCGCGTCCGCGCCCCGTGTTTTGAAGTATCGAGAACATTATTGAATGCCAGTTTAAATATAGCACTCAATGCGAAACTTTCACTATGTTAAAGGCCCTCAGAAACGTCCTTTTGCACAGCATTATTTAGTGGATTAAATCGGTGACCTTAGCAGGGCAATTATCCCAACCGCCAGCACGACATCATCCATGACTGGACATCAGTGAATTTTAAAAGTGTCATCAACATAGTTTCAGCATTTCACATTACAAGTCAATCACACGTATAATTTCGATCATTTTCAACAAGTTAAGCACTATACTCAAGTAAAGACAAGGAAACACTTAAGTCAACTAAGGATGATGGTATGTGGATAGTAATTGATAGTTTGATTGACCCATCGACAGGCACTATATTTTCGTGGATTACCTCAACTAACAAGATGAATTTGATACTCTGGCATAGTGGAAAAATACAATTTCTACCAGGAGATGAGATAACAACTATAAGCGAAGGCATTAACAGGACTTCAGAACATAAAAAATATACAATATATCATATAATCCAGTTCAAGCCCTCTCTTTGGTCAGTACTGATATCCAATCTGAAATGCCCCAGAAATAATAAGATATTTTCAGGCTGTCCAAGCACTTGTCGTATAGAGAATTGTTGTTACAAAAGGGACAGCTCATAATAAGTTACGGAATTATATTGGGCTTAACGGGAGACTCTTTTCAAACTCGAATCCAGAGATTAAAGCCATCATATGATGCCCGCATTCTGGAATCGAACTGGTGTCATACTGATTACAAGTCAGGTGCTCCACCTGCCGAGCTAAGTCGGCACTGGTCCGCCACCGGAGCCTCGAACCCCGTACCACAACACCTGGGTTGCCGCTCTTCCCGATGAGCTAGTGGCGGTTTGGTGGCCCTTGCTGAACCTGAACCAGCTGTCGGGCGAGTATGAGTCATACGCTCCAACCAGCTGAGTTAGAGCCCGTCGATTAAAACCCGCCTGAAGCGGGTTTCAGTGTCAACCGTTTAAGTTATTTAAATACTTCCGCCACGGCCTGGAAGTTAGGACCATGCTCACGAGCAGCGATAATGACGTAGTATTTCCCGCCCTTCTCATCTGCCAGTTTTGAGAGTTGTTTATGAAGATCCGAGGGTGAAGAAATTTGTCCGCCTGAAGCACCGACAGATACGTTACCAATGTACTCAAGTTTGAAGTGATGAGCTTCGTCCTTGGAAATCATATCAGCTGCAGATACGCCAAAGGTTGCTGCTGTTAAAGCCAGCACAGTCCCTAGTAGTGCATTTTTCATACCATTCCTCCTATTGATGAACGTATATATTTAACATTAGCACTTAATATGTAAATGATCCGTATCAATTATGTAGACGAAATGGGCGGCATTCCAAAACACTAACTAAAAGTCCTGCGAAATTAACCGCAGGGCTATAGTGTATTCTTACTGGTTGAAAATTTTCAACGAATTCCCAGTATTAGTATTGATATTATCAGGCTTGATAGCCCGCAGCCACTTGCAGAGGTTGTGCGCAGAAACGCCCAGACGGTTGGATACTTCGGCAAAGGAATAATCGCGTTCCGTTATCTGACGGACAGCTTCTTCCTTACATTCAGGTGTAAATCGTGTTGTGCCTATATCCCCCCTATGCTCAAACTACAGGGCAGGAGTCTACCGGGGTGGGGTCAATCCAGGCTGTTAACCCCGTGGTGGGTCATGTCAGGACGTTGCCTGTGATTTTTAGTGGTGAAATGGATAATCCGAAATAGTGGCTAAGCTGAGTGTCACTGAGCATGTGGTCTGTCGGCCCGCAGGCATAGCATCCCGGCCGAAGCAGTAAACACAGGTCGGCCACCTGACTGGCATGACTGATAAAGTGGGTGTTCATGATGATGGTTTTCTGCTCCTTCTTTGCGAGTTCATGTAGCAGGCTGATGATGCGATGCTGATATGTGAAATCGAGACTGGACTCCGGCTCGTCCAGAATAAGCACATCGGGGTCCGGAACAACTGCTTTTGCGATAGCACAAAGCTGAAGCTCGCCACCGCTGATCTGATTGACATGCTTGCCTCTCAGATGCCCGGCACCTAACCTGACCAGCACGGCTTCTGCCCGGGCGTAATCATCAGGAGTGGGCGTCCTCAGATAACCTTTATCACCTCCCAGACCAAACGTAATAAAATCGAGAATGGAATAGTCAAAGGGGATATGTCGGGTCTGCGGGACCCAGGCCAGGCAGACCTTTTTGTGGTCAGGGCGCTCAATGATGCAGCGTCCTGAAAGCGGACGAAGGATCCCGGCAACAACTTTGAGCAAGGTGGTTTTCCCTGCACCGTTGGGGCCAAGAACACACAGCACTTCTCCCTGCCCCAGCCGGAAGCTGAGATTCTCGAAAACCGGCCGTTGACCTTTAAAGCCATAGGTCAGGTTCTCAGCGATGATCATGGGAGGCTCCTCTGATATACAAAAATGCAAATAACGGTGCCCCTGTCAGGGCGGACAGAATACCGACGGGAATTTCCGCGTAGGTGAGCGCGTGGGCAAGCGTGTCAATCACAAGCAAGAAGAGCGCACCACATAACGCCGTAACGGGGATTAGTTTTCCGTGGTTGTTTCCGACCAGGGCTCTGACAAGATGGGGGATCACCAGTCCCACCCATCCCACCACGCCACAGATAACGACGGACGCCGATATCATCACAGAGGCTGAGACCAGTAGTATTATCTTCAGTAACAGCGGATGTAAGCCCTGAATTTTCGCCTCATCATCACCCAGGGAGAGAATATTCATCGTCCACCGTAGCCTGTAAATCACGTAATAGCAGAACATAAAGAGCAGGATCAGGCTGTAGACTTCTCTTTGGACCAGAGATGAAAAGCTGCCCATCAGCCAGAATACGATGGCGGGCAGGGTATCCTCCGGATCGGCCAGGTATTTCAACACGGAGACAAAAGCGACGAATACTGAGGCGACGATAAGACCCGAGAGGATCGTCACGATCGCCTCCTGGCTTTGCCGGAGAAAGCAGAGGCCAAACACCAGGGCGAGGCTGAGCATCCCGAATATAAAGGCACATCCCGTGGAAACCTGATAAGACAACCCCATCACGATCCCCAGCGCTGCGCCGAAAGCTGATGCCGAGGAGGTACCGAGTACATCCGGGCTGGCCAGGGCATTTTTCAGCACGGCCTGATACGTCGCGCCAGCGACAGACAGTCCTGCTCCCACCATTAGCGCAGCGATGATACGTGGCAGGCGTAGATCGAAAATCACAGCCGCTTTTTCTTTGCTGTACTCGGCGTGGGGTGCTCCCAGCAGGATATGCACAACATCCTGTACCGACAGAGAATAACGGCCGATAAACAACGAGGCCAGGCTCATGAGAACCAGGCCGGCACACAACAGGATCAGTAGCCGACGGTAGGTTTTTTGTTCCGGCATAACGTTCTCGGGGGTGGCTGAAAAAGGACGTCGTTTAACGCTGGCTGAGAACTTCATTCAACAACCGCTCCGGGATAGCGTAGTTAAACATGGTTTTGTAATACGCTCTCGTCAGGCCTTTCATATCAGCATCACTCACAAAGTCAGGCTCCAGTTTGCTGATCATAAACAAGGGAAGCAGGGGCGTTTCAGCAGACAATCCTCCCCAGTTGTGTAATCCTACCGGCGTTGAGTAGATCCGCTTGTTTTTCCAGGCGCGTATCCCCTGCCACATCTGTCCGGGATTGCGGTTATCGAGCAGAGCTCGGGCACTCCCGAACACAACGAAAATCACATCCGGGTTCCACGCCATGATCTGCTCCATAGAGACCGTAATGTACCGACCGGCATCACCGCTCACCTGAAGGTTTCCGGCAACATTCTCCATGCCGGCCATTTTGAGGTAGGTGTCGCCGAAAGTATGGGGACCACTCACACGCAGGGTCTTACCGTCACTTTGTTCGAGGTATAACGCTCTGATGTGCTGCTGACGTATCCGGTCGGCATAGGGCTGGATGGCTTTCCGGGTCGTCTCCCACGCCCGATGAAATTTGTCGGTCCGGGGCAGGCCGAGCGAATCCTCAAAGGCGGTTTCCCAGTAGCTCTGCGTCTCTTCGGGATCGTATTTAGCACTGCCGCCAGTATCCAGATTGACGAGCGGCACGCCCGCGCGTTCGAGATGGTCATTCTGGCTTTTTCCATAATAGAAAATGATATCCGGATGAAGATTCAGTAACGTTTCAAGATTTACTGAATAATCTTCGTTTATAAATCGCGTGGTGATCCGTCCAATGTCGGGCTTCATATCTTTCAGTACGTTCATGTTGGCATGCAAAAAAGCCCAGGGCCCTACGCCAACGACCTGACTGTATGCCTGGGGGTTGGCAAGAATCACTCCGAAGGGGCAATTACCGATAATAATGATTCGATGATGCCTGATGGGCTCATTCATCGTGGCATGAACAACCACAGGAAACAGGCACAGGGCCAGCAACAGCGTGTACAGGACGTGAAGAACTTTCAGCATAAAGGAGTGCTCCGGGTACGTTAAGGATGAGAAGGTTCGTCCCGACAGGCCATACAGGCTGTCAGTTGCGCTTCCGGTCGTGCACGGCATCAACGTCTGCCGCCGAGGTGTCTGTCGTCGCCGGGCACGGAAGTGCATTTTCTGACGTGCGCCTGCCTGAGCCGCAGCCAGCTGACCCCCAGTGATAAAAGAGAGAACAGGGCCCCTGCCGCCATGCTGGCACGAATGGCCCCTCCCCCGAAGACATTAAACATGACGGCAACCAGGGCTGAACCGATGATTTGTCCTGCCAGGCGGGAGGTACCCAGCAGGCCGCTTGCGATATTGTTTTGCACCGGGCTGACGGAGGTCATGATCAGCAGATTATTAGGGGTCTGAAACAGACCAAACCCAAACCCGCAAAGAGCCACGCGCCAGAGGATCTGCGCGTCTGATGGCGAAGGAGGGAGCCACGTCATCAGAAGCATGCCGGTGACAAGCATCCCCAGGCCTGCTATTGCCACCCGCTCGGCACCAAATCGTGTACAGAGCTCGCCTGCAATCAGAGAGGTCATCATGGTGGCCAGGGGCCAGGCCGTCAGCATCAGGCCGGCCTGCACAACGTCACGGTGCAAAATGTTATGAAAATAAAAAGGCAGCGCGACATAGGCCAGCAGTTGCGTGCTGTAGGACAGCAGGGACATCGACAGAGAAAGCGAGAAAACCGGACTGGCGAACATTGCCATGGGGATCATGGCCTGCGCCTGCTTCGTTTTCTGATTGATAACGAGTTGTCTTCCCAGAAACAGGAGGACGATAAAACTGATTGCCGCAAACGGTGCATGGTTGCCTGTCACACTCAACGTCAGGCATGCGAACGACAGGCAGGTCAGGAAAACCAGACCGGCACCGCCGCTGTCAAAGGGTTTCGCTTCACAGTGCACCGTTTTTAACGAGAAGCAACCTAAAATGAGTGAAAGACAGGCCACAGGGATATTGATCGTAAAGAGCCAGTTCCAGTTAGCCAGCGACAGGATGCTTGAGGCCACAGACGGCCCCGCTGCGGCTGAAACCGAGACGACCATGACGTTGATGCCCAGTCCCCTGCCAAGCAGTCGTGGCGGATAAATCGCTTTGATCAGGGCGGCGTTCACACTCAGTATGGCTGCCGCACCGAGCCCCTGGATGATGCGAAAAAGCGTCAGCATATTCAGGGTGGTTGACAAGGAACACCCCAGTGAGGACAGCTCAAAGAGGATGACACCCGCCATAAAGATCCGCGTATTACCCAGCGTTCGCCCCAGGGCTGAAAAAGGAAGCAGTGTCGCAATCACGGCGAACTGATAGGCATTGATGATCAGAATCGATGCGGATTCGGACACCGAAAAGTCTTTTGCAATAAGGGGAAGCGCCACATTCGCAATCGTGCTGTCCAGCATGGCAATGACTGTACTGAGCGAGACCGCCAGCACGGCAATGATGCTGACCGGTTCAGTACCTGTATGCGATAACCTGCCCATATCCCCCTCCTGTTGCCTGCCCATCACAATGGAAACGTTATAACATAACATGATAATGGTAATTATTATCCTTTGAAAGGATAATTAACAAAATATGTCGTCCAGGATGCCTGTCTTCCGCGCGCAATAATGGGGCTGAATAAGTTTACGAATAAAGACGACACCGTCACATTTTAATGACCACCCTGTCTGTTTCTTTCCATATTCACAACCAGACGATTCAAAAATACTGCGAAATATAAATAAACGAATAAGTCTGCTTATAGATGTATTTATAAAAAATATTATTAGTGCATTTATATAATAAACCACAAATAAACATAAGGCGCATTTCTTTACGCAACGCAAGAAAAAATAAATGCGTCACATTTCATTTAGTTAGTCATGATGATAATAAAGCTGCTGAATAGCCGCTCTTCTTTTCCTTATCGAACCTGACACGGTCTCAGGCGCATCGCCGGAGAACCGTTTTGTTTTCACAAGCAGTGGAACTGACACACGTTCAGGAACGGCAAATAATGTTTAAAAAAGGAAACATCAAAATGAAGAAAATTGTTCCCACGGCGATAGCCGCCTCACTCGGTATTATTCTCAGCGGTTCTGTTATGGCGCAGGATGGCCATTCCCTGCAGGCCGCACCGGGTTATACTGCCACACAAACCAGGGGGGTAAACCTCTGGAGTGATAATGACAACGCGATCGGCGTGCTGGGTTCGCTACGTCTGTTTGGAAAGACCGATTCTGCGCACACACAGAAACACGATATTCAGAACAACGATTCACGACTGGGGATCGCCATGCGGCATAACCTGCGGGCCGGTGAGAGCGATACCTTTGCGCTGGGATACTACGAAACGGGCATTCACGGACTGGATTCCTCAACGGATGGACTCAGCAACAACGTCTATACCCGTCAGGCTTACGCCGGGGTGGGCAGCGAAACCCTGGGTATCCTCACGTTTGGTAAACAGTATGCGCCGACGGACTGGGGGCTGGGGGTGGATACCACCTATGCCTGGGGCGGCAAAGGAAAACACGATCAGGCCGGCATGTCGACGGATATCATCAATTCAGCGGGCATCTGGTACTACACGGACGATCATCTTACCGTGGGGGTCATGGCGCAAGGGAATGATAACGTCGACAAGATTGGTTTTGCCGACTACGGAAACGGCCCCGACCTGCACAATGCCTTTCGTGACGGTGCCGCACTGGTTCACAACGGCGCAGCGATGGCAGCCCGCTATCAGTGGGAGAATGGCCTGGCGTTGTCCACCGCAGCGGCTTACAACCACTATACGGTGAATACCGGCCTCAGCCAGGGCTGCACACCTTTGGGTCCGGATAATCACTGTTATCCCTGGACCGAAACGGACGGTCAGCCCTATGACGGGAATACCTATTCTATGGGGATGAATGCCAAATACACGACAAACATGGGGGATAATGCCTGGTACAACGGTGCCCAGGCGACGTGGTACGTGAATAAAGTGGATAACGTCACCTCAGCGACCCGGGGGGAGTATCGTCATAATCCTTCGCGGGCAGACGATCAGGAAACCATCCTGGGCCTCGAATACGATTCCCGGCTCCATTTAACGGACAACTGGAGCGTCTACGCCGATGTCAGCTGGCTGCGCGGAGGCGATGCCATGGAAGGACAACATCTTGAATCGACCGTGCTGGGAACCGATTACTGGCTGGGTAAAAATGCAGTCACCTACGTGGAATACAGCTATCAGAAAGCCTGGGGCAACGCCAATGACGACTGGAATATTGACGATCATCTGGGCGCGGTAGGGCTTCGCGTCTTTATTTAGGTGGGTCTGACAGGGGAAGCGCGGGCTCGACAACACAGTGTAATGTCTCGCCCGCGTCAGCCCCTGCTCATCTCAGTATAGTGATTCAGCCACATTAGGGAACGCCTGCCCCGCCCCGTTGTATGTTCATCCCAGGACACCAAAAGCGACAAACAGTAACACTGTCTCGGGAGAAGCAAAGGAAATGATTTGTTATAACGTAACATATTATAATCCCAGACAAGGAGTAATGAGGTATGGCCTCACGAACGACGCGACGTCAGCTCATTCTGGCCGGGCTGACGACGCTGCTCACCAGTACGATGTTCAACACGGTCTCCTGGGCACATCCGGGGCATCAGCAGAAGACAAACTCCCGTGGGACGCGCAAACCCCGGGTAATGATAGATCCAGGGCACGGTGGAAAAGACCCGGGGGCCACAGGGTATGAAGGCACACAGGAGAAGCACGTCGTTCTCGAAACCGCAAAGTTTCTTCAGGCCATGCTGACCATGAATGGTGTGGATGCCCGGCTCACACGTACAGAGGATATCTTTGTTCCACTCTATGAACGGGTTCAGATAGCCCATTATCACGATGCGGACCTGTTGGTATCCGTGCATGCAGATGGCTTTACCAGCCCGCGCGCGCAGGGAGCCTCGGTTTTTGCCCTCTCGACCCGCGGGGCGACAAGTGCAATGGCCAGGTATATGGCAGACAGTGAAAATTCTGCCGATATAGCAGCAGGTGAAAAGTCCAGTGCAGGAGACCGGTATCTGCAGGAGGTTATTTTCGACCTGGAACAAACGGAAACGATCCGGGAAAGCCTGGCGCTGGGTTCTAAGCTCATTCACCAGATTGCCCCTGTCCATACGCTGCACGCCCCCACAACAGAACAGGCCGCTTTTGTCGTACTTAAGTCTCCTTTTATCCCTTCTGTTCTGGTTGAAACGGCCTTCATAACCAATCCTGCCGAAGAGAAACTGCTCAGCACATCGTCATTCCGGTACCGCATGGCCAGCGCGCTGAATGACGGAATACTGGATTACCTGAACACTAAAAAATTATTATAAAATAATAAATTACTACTGTAAGCGTGTAGAGCAATGTCCTGATGGTTCGCCGTGCCTTATGCCGGCACCTGGAGATCGTCACTTATCCGGAGGACATACACGACATGCCCGTTACTTTGCTCTCAGCTCGCCCTTTCATTGTATTCATGTCGCTGGTTCTTTTTGCATTCTGTAGCCCTGCCGCGGCGGTTTCGTTATCACACACCGAAGAACACAGCCTGGATTTTTATGGCACGCTGATTGCCAGAAGGTTCATAAGCCGAAAGGCCAGCGAAAACGGTGATCGGACTTATCTTTACTTCGGACTGAGGGGTATGCAACAACTCGGTCATGACTGGCAGGCCTTCGGACAGTGGGAATACACAGTCAGCGCAACAGATGCGTCACGTAACGCAACTCGCCTTGCGTTTCTTGGGGTGAGAAACCCGACAACAGGCAGTCTGGATATTGGCAGAAACTGGGGGGGACTGTACGACGTCACATCCCTGACCGATCGGTCGCCCCTGTTTCGGGAAATGTCGTACAACTACGTGGACAACGTGACACGCGGCCGGGCTGAGGATCTGCTGACGTATCGCCGGTCATTCGACCTCGTTCATACTCCCGTGCAACTGGCACTTCAGTATCAGTTCCCGGGTCATCAGACAGATCGCCCGGTGACAAAACGTTACGGAAAAGGGCTGGGGGCCTCACTGGGGGCATCTTTCACTTCCCGGTTCAGTGCAATTGTCGCAGCCTCCACTTCTTGCTCAACCCGCGTACAACAGCATGAGGCGGGCTATCAGAAGCAGATCCGGACACTGGCGGGCGGCCTGCGATATCAGTCCCCCCAATTTTACCTGGCGGCCGTCTCTACCCGCAGCAATAACGCCATTCATCCGAAACCGTCTGCGAACGCCCATTCCGCCTTCAGCGAGGAAGTGTTGATGAAGGTGATGCTGACCCCCTCACTGCAGCCACATGTGGGTTATACCCGTTTACGTCAAACCGAATCAGGGTATCGCCGGGATGTGCTGAACTATGAGGAGGTCGGATTAACCTGGTATATGGGGAAAAACATGCAGATTTTTATGGATTACAAACTGAATAACCTCAGACAACATCACCGTCAGACTGATGCTGCCGATAAGGCGGATATCGGCCTCAGCTACCACTGGTAGAACCCCTGGGGTACTGTCGTTCTCAACATCGCGAGTTATCTTCAGACCATGGTGACCCTAAATGGTGTGGATGGCCTCGATACTCACAGCTCACAATATATCTAAGGCAGGGGTACGTCAGATTAGAGGTTTAAAAATGTGAGTTGGTGAAGTACTCCTCAGTCGCTCATCAGATATGCCTGGCAGAACCTGCCCCACCCGTTTACGCTGGTGTTCAGACCAGGAATGACAGAAAAGGATGTCGGGTGGTTGATCTGAATCAGAGCGTTTTCATTCAGAGCGCCCATTTTCAAGACGGTATTGCGCTCGTATATTCAGAGTTGTCTGGCGATCCCCTTCTGAACGTACTAGTTCAATACTGTGTTGTTACCCGAGCTGGAGGCCTTATGCTCTGCCCTTCTGAATACTCTTTGTTCACACTGCTATGCGATGGCCATAAGTGCGTTTTCGTTTTGCGGCACACGCCGTGCCAGTTCACGAACAAAGGCTTCAGAGCCAGAGGTTTCGCCTGCCTGTACTATAATCACTTGCGATGAAAGAAGATATCCGCCCGGGAAAATGGGGGCCAGCCGGTCATCCAGTTCTGCCTTGCCCAGCTGATAAATATGTATCTGAAGAAGAATCATGACGACCGTGCTCCAGTAGCCAGCGATTTCAATATCCGCATCGAGCAGCAGGAAGCACCGCTGCAGAGTTTACCTGCCAGCACTGGATTGAGAAACTCGTCCAGCCATTGAGTGGAGGGCATATACGGGCTACGTTTACCGGTTAAGAAAATGACAGGTATCCCTGGTGGGAACTTTTTATGGTCAGCCTGCAGGAATTGCTACATGTCCTTCACCGCAAAGCATATCTGCGAAAAGACAGGTGTTTTTACGGCATTGACTGGCGCTCGACCCTTATGAAGCCGTTCCGCTGAGCTTCAGTCCCGGTATAAAATCACGATACCGCTGACAGCCTGCTGACGGATTATATTGCTTTAACTAAAATCATTCAGTACAGAGCAAAGGAAGTCCTCCAACAACTCTTGTTCTCATTAAGACATGCCTTTCAACTATATTCGCTCAATTTTTTGATCTAAACACTCTACAGTTCAATGATATTTGTACAGTATTTACGCACATGGTGACTATGGCTGACGAGTAATATGGTTTTACAAAGTTCTGAGAGATAAGACATAACAGAATGCTTTTATCGAACGGTGTCAACCGGACTTACCGGACAGAAATCCTGGATTTTTATCTATTCAGGACACTGAATGAAGCACGGGAAATTACTGAGCGCTGGCTGATGGAATATAACAGCGAGCGACCTCATGAATCCCTGAATAACCTGAGGCCGGAAGAGTACCGGCGGATGGCTGAAAAACCGGAAATCTCAAAAAGTGCGTGGAACTAAAACAGGTGTGCTTACAATTACGCACATTGGTAATGATGCAAGATCAGGGGAGTTTGATGAAATGCATGTTTAGAAATCACCAGGGTGACTTGTGCGCAGAATGTGAGGTGTGTGCTGGTCAATACAGGCTAGTGAATATTGTAACTAAAGTTTGTTTTTATTAAGGGCCGGAGGTGGTGTTCCCCCGGCCTTAATTACGTTTCCGTGTTCATCAGTCAATGAACTGGCGGATCAGTTCCAGAATGGCAATCAGCGCGTTTGCAAGCGCCGCTACCGCCCTCAGAACGATGATTAACAGGTTAACCATCCGTTTCTCCAGATTATCTGGAGGAAATCACCGCTGCTTACTCATACTCTGCCTGTCACAACGGCTCTCTCACATGTTGGATGTAGAGTAACTTCCCCCTGCCAGAGCACTGAACACAGCACCACCTGTTTGTTCAGCCAGGACTTTAATTCGTTCATACCCACATAGTGCCGGGTTTAGAAGCAAGGGAAGCACAGTACAGGGCCAACACCAGGATTATACAGATACGCCCATAAAATTCATTTAGAGAATTCAGTCAGTTGACAACATGTGTCAAGTCGAACTAGACAGCCTGTGTCAAGTACCATAATATTATGGTTGTTGGATGTAGAGTAACTTCCTCCGGTCAGAGTCACCAACTCAGAACCGGAACCGTATTAAAGCCCGATCTCACCAGTCGGGCTTTTTTACGTCTGAAACATGTGAAAACAGCGTGCGCTACGTGAATTCTGAGGTTTTGCTTGTGGGGATGGGCGTAAGAATTTACGAGAGCGCGCCGGGACAATCCCGGGATAAACAAACCATCACCCGTGAAAGGAATCTTCCGGCATTGCCCGGTCAGGTAGTATGACATTCATTGTCAGCGGCCAGCAATTTATAAGCTGCTTTGTACTTCATAAACGCTCAACGCCAGGGCTGCTAAAACAGTCACCATAGCCAGTACGTTTAATAATACGTCCTTCATCTTTACGAACGACATGCTGATTTGCTTTCTTTCCTTTTTGTCAGCCTCCTCTGTCAACCAGCGCTGGTATGAATCACTGTTACTTTTTCTGTCCATGTTCCTCCCAACTCATCAATTAGCTGTAACGGCTCGCAATCGAAATCCTTCCGGCTCGCAATCAGCGCCATTTTCGGCTCACATTAACTGCAAATGAAGAACGCCTCCGCCCCACATTAAGTGACAATGGGCTCGCATTTATCCTGCCCGGCCAGCAATCCATTTATTTGGGTTCACAATAACTGCAAATCGACTTCGTCGCCTAATACCTACCGCCAGCATTCTGTCGCGTAGTTCAGCTGTGCGTGCCGGGTATAACTGGTTGATAAATAATGTCCTGATTTCAGCTGTTTCACATCGAACTGCTCCACTATGTCCTTCAGCCAGTAACCATGTCGGGCAAGCGTCGGCCCCGGGTCATACGGCTGTCGTGACAGCACGGATTCAACCAGCGTGGCAGATATCAGTTTTTCATTAGTCACTAAATGCGAGTGATTATCATTATTGACATTAAAACACATCAGGCGTAGGGTTATAATGCTGTATAGAATTACAGTGATTCGGTTTTTTTCAGGATAAAAAAGGAGTTTCCATGTCTGATAATGAAAAATCGGTTCCCACTGAAGGAGTGGATTACGGACACACAATGGTGGTCTGGCCCGCCAGGCCGGACTGGGGACAGGCCGGCGCAGGAGCGAGCATCGGGGTTAATCCGGGCTTTGACCCGGTAACCGGAAATGGCTGGCTGCCGGCCGAGGATGGCTACACTGAAGCACTGCCGGCCGGCGTGCCGGCAGGAGTTATACCGTCGGGCGCCTGCCCGGACCGATGAGTCCCTATACGTTCAGCTTTAGTGCGAATGCTCCTCGCGGCGAGCCGCGTTTTACCCGGACTGAAACGAAAGCCAGTGGTCTGCATCCCGCCGGGTTTACGGTCGGAGCCAACACAACTGACTGTATCGTCGTCTTTCCGGAAGGAAGTGGGCTGAAGCCGCTGTATTTTGCGATGGTTGTAGGCCTGCCGGCAGGGCCCCTGAAGCAGCGTCAGACAGCGGAAAATCAGGCCAAAGCGAAAGCTGATGCTGCCGCAAAAGCTAAGGCAACCGCGGAAGCCAAAGCGAAAGCCGATGCCGCTGCAAAAGCCAGGGCAGCCGCGGAGGCCAGAGCAAAAGCCGATGCTGCCGCAAAGGCTAAGGCAGCCGCGGAGGCCAGAGCAAAAGCCGATGCCGCTGCAAAAGCGAAGGCAGCTGCGGAGGCCAGAGCAAAAGCTGATGCCGCCGCAAAGGCTAAGGCAGACGCCGAAGCTAAAGTGAAAGCCAGAGACGCGCTGTTTGCGAAGGCCGGCGTGAAGCCTGCACCGGTGTACACGCCACAAATGGCAGCAGAAGCGAACGCAGCGCTTAAAGCCCCGGGGGCTATGGTGCTGAACCAGACGCCCGGTTCGGTACAGATGGCGATGGCCGGTGCCGGAGTGTGGATGGCCGCCGGCGACGTGGCGGGAAACATCGGCAAATGGTTTGGTGATGCGTTGTCGAAAGTGTCCGTGCCGGAGGTGAGTCCGCTGCTTCTGCGGCTTTCTCTGGGCTCCCTGTGGTTCCACTCAGAACCTGCGGGTCAGGGCAGCGACATCGTCCCGAGACGTGACATGGACGCCATGTTTGCGCTGAACGCGCAGCACCTGGCGGGCCAGAGTGTTAAAATTGAACCCGGCGCGACCAGCGTGAACCTGCCGGTGCGCGGGCAACTGGTGAACAGCAACGGCCAGCTGGCGCTGCAGCTGCTGAAAACCGGAGATGGTTCGCTGCCTGCTGCAGTCCCGGTGCTGAATGCGGTACGTGACGCCGCAACCGGGCTGGATAAAATCACGGTTCCGGCAGTGGCCGGCGTACCTGCACGCACTATCCTGCTGAATCCGGCCCCGGCTCCTGCCAGACCGTCAGATACCGGCAACCAGAAACCGGTCCCGGTGACACCGGTACACACCGGCACGGAAGTGAAACCGGTTGAAACCATCCCCGTGACCACCTCACCCGCAGCGGATGCAGGCGGACTCCGGGACTTTATCTACTGGCGTCCTGATGTGGCCGGGACGGGCGTGGAGCCGGTCTACGTGATGTTGAGTGGCCCTTATGGTGAAACCAATGCCAAAGGGAAATACAGCGGACGCGGTTACAGCACGGAGAAGGCTGGCGGACCAATTCAGGACCTGGACTGGAAAGGGGCCACCATTGACCGCGACGGCGTGGACAGGGTGAAGCTGCATACAGGGCGGTTTGCTGAATCAGATGCCAACAAGGTAATGATTGACCGTCTGGAGAAAATCCTGAAGGGTGAACTGCAGCCCACCGATACCGATAAACGTTTTTACACCCATGAAATCAGGGAACTGGAACGGTACAGAAACCTTGGAATTAAGGATGGCATGATCCCCGAGAATCAAGGGGAGGTGTGGAACAATACGCACACCGCCACACTAGAAGATTATAAGATAAATGAACGAAATGAGCCTTTGTATACTCCTGATGCAATTAAAGCAGCAGAGGAACAAGCGAAGAGGGAAAAACTATGATTGATTTTAAATCTATGATTGAGAAAGAAAGTGTTTACGATGTTGTATCTTTCTTTGCTGGTTCTACAAAAGGGATCGGTTATCCGCAATTGGATAATTTCTTTGTTCGTTACCGATTTGATGTTGTCGGAAATGGAGAACTATTGAAAGTTTTTGAAGAGATGCGCAGTAATGGGGTTGTCGAGTGGGGTGAAAAAATGCTTGTTAAAAAGGGACCAAACTGGAAAGTACCCGCATTCGTGACCCAGAAAAAGTACGGTATTGAGTAGTAACAGGCACTTACCTGTAAGTGTATTTTAAGCAACGCCCAGCAAACGAGAGTTTGCCGGGCGTTTTCTTTGGGTGCTAACTCCAGGCCAGACAGGTTTTCAGGTGCTGTGAGCGGTAAGGGACAGCAAGTAGGTGAAGGCTGGTTAAACAAAGCAGGGCAGGAACTGGACGCACCAATCCCTGTTCAGATTGCGGATAAGCTGCGTGGCCGTAAGTTTGCGGACTTTGACTCGTTCCGCAAAGCGTTCTGGCAGGAAGTGAGTAAGATCCAAAGTTGCTAAAGCAGTTCAGGGGAAATGATCAAGTAAACTTAAAAAAGGGATATTCTCCGTTCACGCCAAAACCAGAGCGTGTAGGAGGTAGAACTCGATATGAACTTAATCATGTTAAGCCGATCAGTGAAGGTGGCGCGCGTGAGTAAATTCATATGTTTTCCAGTGAAAGTTGCGTTGGGTCGATGCTATACCAGAGTGATCCAATGAAGCCATAACGGGACGATTAAATACACTCAGTGCCATTGTTCCGGGGATTATTCACTTTATCCTTGTCACTGTTGGGTACTGCATCAAACTATTCTGATGACGGAGATGTTGCTTTAGCTGGGATGGAGGGCATCCACGAGCCAACAATGATGCCCATAAATTCATAACAGGCTGGATGTGCTTGAAAAAATGCTGATATCCGGCGCAGAGATAGTTGTGACCATTGCACCCTGACGGAGAGAGGATGAAACGATGTTTTGGGCAGCCGCCATGGCAGACAAAACGAAACTGACAGGATTTACAATCGGCGGTGAGGGTTAACTTTTTAGCGTGACCAAACGCTATCGCCGATTCGCTATTATTCATCATATCAATACTGTGTTGATGGATATTCCCCAGGAGGTGTTCCGGATATACATAGTGATCGCAATTGTAGAGATCGCCATTTGCCTCCAACGCAAAAGCGTGGCCACAGCTTTCTGCATGAACGCATAATACGGGTAATTGCCTGGTCCAGGCGGCAAGAGCGACATCAAACATTTGAACCACAATCTGGTCTATGTCCCGGCGGATCCAGATATCAAATATCTGACTAAGAAACTCGCCATACCTGAGAGAAGGGACGGACCAGGCAGTCAGACGCGCTTTTTGCTTATCGGGAGTGACCAGCTTGAGCGGCGCTCCGGCGTCGGTAGTGGCTCGTTCAACCAGAGGTATAAATTGCAAATACCGTGAGCCGCAGCTTCGCAAGAATTCATAGACCTCGCGGGCAAATGCGACGTTATGCCGGCCCACTACCGTCAACGTATTGAAATCGATCTCATAGCGTCGCAGAAGCGATAGTCCCTGCATAGCAGAACGATGGCTTCCATTACCCGAGCGGCTGACGCGATAGCGATCATGCAGAACTTCAGGTCCATCGATAGAGAGACCTACCATAAAACGATGCTGCGAAAGGAATGCAGCCCACTCTTCGTTTAGCAAAGTCCCGTTTGTTTGCAATGTATGATGTATTTCACGTCCCTTTCCGTACTTATGACAAAGCCTGATGGCACGCTGATAAAAGGGAAGACCTAATAGCATGGGCTCTCCCCCTTGCCATGAAAATATCACCGGGTTATCGTGCTGAGCCGCAATATGCTGCTTAACATACTCTTCCAGTGTCTCTTCAGACATTCTCCAGTTTTGCTTACGCTGCGGGTATAACGCCTGCTTTTCGTAATAGAAGCAGTATTTACAATAAAGGTTACACTTCGAACCACCGGGTTTAACCATGACGTGACATTGACGGTACATGATTTTTTATCCTTATAGCAGATTAATCTCTCATCAGACGATGTACTCGTTCCGGACTAAGATCCCACTCAATACCATGCAGGGAAGGGATCCAGCTTCCATCGTCTTTTTCAGAAATTTCATCTGTATATAAAGCATTGAGTTTGTCGTTTAGTTCCATGATCAACGGAAGGTGTCGTTTATCATTTGCTAAATTAATCATTTCATGTGGATCGGATTTCAGATCATAAAGCTCAATGTCATTAAGAGCCAGCAGTTCACTTTCTGTCCGGGGAGTGTGGTGCTGCTGCAGTGAAAAATAGCGCGTAAATTTGTATCGGCCATCATAGAACATTCGTACGCCCCCTCTTTTATTTAAGTCTGGAGAAAATACGGAAAATCTCTTTTGTTTTTCCTCGTTACTTAAAGTGGTATCTCTGATGACTTTAAACATATTGCCGACGTAGGTGGCATCGGAATAAAGTAACATATCGTAGCAATATAAAATACCCGGTCTGACCGCGTCGAGGGGTGATGAATCTGGATTAAATAATAACCCGCTAAAATCATGCCCCTTGCGGTTTTTCAGCGTCTGACTTTTTTTCCGATTTTCTATACCCGTCAATCCCACTAAAGTGGGCGCGATATCAACATGTGAGGTGAGCGTCCTGGATTGTCTACCACCTGGAAATGCAGGATGGCTAACTATCATGGGGACGTGGATTTGCTCTTCATAAGTGCAGGTCCCTTTTCCGCTCATCTGATGTGCCCCACATAATTCGCCATGATCGGAGGTATAAACAATTATCGTGTTTTTCGTTATGTCTAACGCATCTAACTCATTGAGGATCCTCACGAGCTGAGTATCGTTATCACGAATACAGTTAAAGTAGTAATCCTGAAGGATTCTCCAGCGTCTGTCCTGATCCGCTATATTGCCAACAAGCAACCCATTACACAGTTGATACTCAAGGTGCGCTGGTGGTCTGCCTTGCTCGCTAAACGCCTGATGCCTGGAGGGGGCCAGGGGTACCCTGGACCAGGTATCCAGATAAAGACGATGCTGTGGCGCTTTATTTGGCGTTGAGGAGTTACTGCCCAGAATGCACGCCCCTTGCCACTGGTTTTTATCAGTGTCAGTATCCGTATCAATGTACATGGTATCGTGAGGGTTAACCAGATTCACAGCCAGGAACCATGGTTTGCCGTTACGTTGCATTTCACTGCCTTTATCTCTCAGCCAGTTTATGGCTTCTCCGGCAGTTAGCTCATCATACAAATAACCTCCCTGGCTATGCCCAATAATATCGCCAATGCCGGTATAATCGTTAAATCCGTAGCCCTCCATGATTTCATGAAGTTTGACTCTTGGGACCATACCAACATCCGTACTTCCATCAGCATTTTTAGCAACGGGGTCTTCCATCAGAGTACTTAAATGCCATTTTCCTTTATATGCAGGATAATAGCCCATTTCACCCATAATATGACCAAGCGTACCTAGTTCAGGATCAAGACTATCCGGCGACCAGGGAAAACCCGGATTATCAAACATTTTAGTTTGAGGCATATGTAGACCGGTATATAACACCGAGCGCGAAGGAGTACAGACGCTACTACAAATATAGTGATTCGTAAATGTCGTGCCAGATTTCATCAAACGCTCCCGGCCAGGAACGGGAATCGGATAAGGGCTGAAGTAGCGTTCCTGATCTGATGTGATGAACAAAATATTGTAACCTTCAGGCATTTTTTCAGGTATTAATCCGTTAAAATCATAGCGGTAACTGTGAGTCTGAAGTTTCCCTGGTATATCAGTTGTATTTCCCGCTGTTATGGTCAGATTTTTGGCTAAAAGTTGCGGCGAGGAAATCAGTGAGGCTGCAGTAATGGCTCCTGAACCTAATAAAAAGTTCCGCCGTGAAACTTTAATCGTTTTTTTCATAACAAAACCTCTTTTTCTTCATTCATTTTCCTTCGGATATTGGGTGCCCGAAACATCCAGATGTTGCGGGTGCGGAACACACGAACCTCTCTTACGGTAATTTTGACGCACTGATCTGTTTGTACGTCTGGTACTCGCGGCCCTGACGACCCCAGTCAGGAACCAGCATTGACCATCACACATCCCGTCAGGTAATGGAGAAAATACGCAATCGACGCTGGGTACGCTCTTTTTCACCGGTTTTGGTGAAGAAACGCTTTTATCTCAAACGTACGTAGCCCAGAAAAAGCACCTGACATCGCCAGGACATACGAGGAAAGCATACCGCCTTCCGATTGACCTTGATGCCAGAGATATACTGGCCAGTAACGCCCATTGGTCACCACAGCTGAAAAGTCTGCCTGCAAGGCGGGTGGGATCAGGGGCATTGCATACCGCGCGCCAGGCAAGAACTGGTCAGATAATGACCTGGGGCAAGGCGACTAATGCCCGGGTGTAACCCAGGGTTGTCATAGGGGTACATCCCTGGCCGTTCTGCGCTAAATTGCTAGATCACTGAAGGGAACTCAGGCCGGAATGAGCGTTCTGATCAGTTGCGAATGAAAAATCACGCTTATCGTCGATAATGATGACATCCATTTAGAACCGGAAAACACAATGCTGATTGTTGCAAAATCCGAAATTCGGTGTCATTTACCAGCCAGTTTACTCATCGTGGTTGAATCACGTTAAGCGCTTATGGCAGACGCTTCATGACACGCAAAACGGATCCTCAATGCCGTTCACTGTGGCAGTAGCTGAATAAAATGAGGCATTTTATGTAAACCGATCATCCGTTCCCCGGACGCAAAGATGGTCTGGCAAATGTGTAGCAATATGAAACACAGCTAATCAGGATCATCGGATTCATCAGTTTCAAACGCCTCATCAAAATTGTGCAATATGACCAATGCACTGCGCAGGTCAGTCATTTTTGTTATTGAGACATTATGTTTTTCTCAGTCATTCGACGGGAAACAGTATGCCTCACAGGTTTTTATCATCTTCCTGCCGATAATCACAGGACGAGCGGTTTCATCACTGACAGTATATGAGGCTCAAAATATTCCTGTCTAATCATATAAACGATGCTTTTAATGTGCGATTGTTATCAAAAAATAGTGACTTGAGGAAGGGAGAACTATCAATATTTGCACGCATATGGGGTACTTGCAGGAGAACTGTACTTTGGGGAATGCGCCTCATCTTCACACAGCCTACCCTGGGCAGCCGTACTAAGGTGTCTGACGATCAGCCGGGCATAACACTATCTAGACGCGATACCAGAATGTGACCAAAGCAACTCAATGGAGACAGAAAAACTGTCTCTCTGAATTTCGCGTTTTAAGTGGACCTAAAAAAAGCCCGGCGTTAAGCCGGGCTGTAAAAGTGAGAGGTTTTGACGATCAGGCTTTTATGAAACCTTGCTTGCCGTTTTTGACGCGCCATTCTTTGACTTTTTTCGCTATTGCTTCAGGGGTTGGGTCAGCATTCGATGGTGCGTGTTAGATTAGATCCGTTCCTTCTGGATGTACTCGAAGTATTCCGGAAGAATATCTGGGTGACCATCTGTTTTAGCAGCATTTTCTGTAAAGCTTTCTTCCATTGATGAAATAAATCAGCTTCGATTTATTCATTAATATTATTCTTAAGAGCCATCATTTACCTCCCTGATGAATATCAGTATGAGGTTTCAGTGCCAAAACTTGCAAATTATCTGAATTATAAATTGGATCGAATCAAACTGTGCAGTAGCCCTCTGGCTGACGTCCCTTTCAGGGGATTGTTCTGATAATCACCATGTTAAAACTCAGGGGAGGTAACAAAACTTTGTTTCTGGCCACTTGTTCCGGCGAAAGATGAACAATGTTTGGTACGACTTCTTCCGGTGATTCAAAGGAATTACGTGCCATCAGATTTTTACCCCGTAACGTAATATGTTTCTGTAATACTGTGGCACCAAAATCATACAGTTCAAAACAGACTTCAACTGGAAGCTTTTCCTCCATGTTGAGCGCAAAGAAAGTCATTTCATTTTTCGCCGCATTATAGACCAGGGTACTCTGTACAATGTTTGCCGCGCCATAACAAGTGTCAACCTGTGGTACGATACCGAATTGATTAAGAACGGTTCCGCGGGCGTACTGGCTCACCATCTTGAATGGCCAGAAAATAGTCTGCCGTATGGCATCCCCGCCTGGAAGGGTGAGAATCGGCGCGATGACGTTCACCAGTTGCGCCAGAGACGCCATTCTGACGCGATCACAGTGTACACATTAACCCTCCGAAGACCAGCGCATCCAGCAGCGTATAGGGCTGTTCGAGCAATGGCGGCGCGACGTCAAAGCGATTTTTCCCCTCAGCAAAATAGTCCTGCCACGGTTCACCATCGAGACTCCAGATATTCCATTCATCGAAGGAAATCATCATATCTTTTGTGGATCGAGTCTGGGCCTTCACGTAATCCGCTGTGGCAATGATGGTCTTAATGAATTTCTCCATCTGTACGTAAGACGCCAGATAATCCCTGGTGACACCTGTACGGTTTTCAAAGTAATGATGACAGGACAGATAATCGACCTGATCATACAGTCCCTCCAGCACAATACGGTCCCATTTCGGAAAGGTTTTCTGCATGGAATTCGAACTTCCGCAGGCGACAAGCTCGACAGACGGATCCACCCAGCGCATGATTTTCGCCGTCTCCTGGGCCTTTTTAACATAGTCCGCTGCATTCAGTGCACAGGTCTGCCATTCCCCGTCCATTTCATTCCCCAGACACCATAATTTGAAGTCATAGGGCGCTTTCCGCCCATGCTAACGGCGTAAATCGCTGAACGCGGTCCCGCCTGACAGATTGCAGTATTCAATGAAGTAACCCGCGTCCTGCGGCGTTCCTGTTCCAAGATTGACCCCGATCATGGGCCGGAGATTCAGTTTTTCACACCACGTCGCAAATTCATTAATGCCGAATTCGTTGGTTTCCTTCGTCAGCCAGGCATAATCTAGCCGGACTGGGCGCTGGTCTTTCGGGCCAATCCCGTCCTGCCAGTGATAACCGGAGACGAAATTTCCGCCAGGATAGCGAACGGTGGTGATCCCCAGTTCCTGTACCAGTTTCGCCACGTCCATCCGGAAACCATTTTCATCAGCCGTAGCGTGTCCAGGTTCATAGATACCGGAATAGACTGCCCGTCCCAGATGTTCGACAAACGAACCAAACAGTGCCGGATCCACCTGTGCAACAATATTATCGCGCTGGAATATTAATCTTAACGTTTTCATTACAACCCCCCCATGATATGCGGTGTATGGAAAAGTGCTTTTTCAATGTTTGCCATACGGACCGCATTTAATGAGTAAAACTTGTGAACGACAAAGAAGGTCAGGGCATAGGCCACGGCAGGGATCCAGACCATCAGCGCATAAATCCCCTGAATTGCGTTTGCGGTCTGCTGCGGAGCATCCGCGACATAACCGGACATTGCCAGCACACCGCCCACAATCGCGCCGCCCACGCCCAGCGCAATTTTGAGCATAAACAGGTTGCCGGAGGCACAGATACCGCTATATCGTTTGCCAAATTTCCAGGCACCATAGTCATCCACGTCGCCGATCCACGTCCACAGCACCGGACACCCCAGCTGGTGGACCACTGACAGCACGGCGAAGTAAACAAAGAAGACTGGAAGATTCCCGATGGGGACAAAATACAGTCCCAGCGTGAGCAGCATCGCGCCGCATTTTGTGTATTTGTACACGTCCACCTTATCAAAATGTTTTGTCAGAAATGGCGTCAGATACGATCCCACGATACCGGACACAACAGACAGCGCCAGCAGGTACGTATTCTGTGAATCCGGCATATGCATGACGTACTTACCGAAGTAAATCAGTGCTGCGCCCCGTACGAATGACGGAATACAGTCCAGGAACATAGCAACCATACAGACGATCCACTGGTCATTTTTCACCGCTTCTTTCAACATAACTGACATTTTTACGTCTTCGTGATCCTGCGGCACGATGCGTTCTTTTGTCGCGAAAGCACAGTAAAGGAACATGATCACGGAAATGACGGCAAAGACGGTGATCACCCAGAAGAAACCAACCTGTTTATCACCGTGGCCGAAATACGCAACAAGCGGTAGCAGAGTAAGCGAACAAAACAGGCTGGCAATCCCTGAGCCCTTGAAACGGAATTGCTGACAGGACACGCGTTCCTGTGAGTTTATTGAAATGACGCCGCCAAGTGAGCAGTAAGGCATGTTAACGCCGGAATAGAGCAGAGATAGCAGCAGAAGTAAGAAAGGCATAGATTACCTTAGCCGTGTAATGAAAGTGTGGCGTGTAAAACATTAACATACAGCTTAAGGCGAACGGGATCGCACAGCCCACAATCCACGGACGGAATCGCCCGTATCTTGTCACTTTCTTATCCATAAATGTCCCGTATAACGGGTCAAATATGGCATCAATCACACGGACAATTAAAAATATCGATGCGACCGCACCCGGTGCAAGGCCAAAAATATCTGTATAGAAAAAGGATAAAAACATTGTAATTGGATTAAACAACATATTACAGGCTGCATCACCTGCTGCAAAACTACATTTCTCAAAAAAAGATACAGGCTTATAAAATGTATTTCCTATTGTAATAATTTTTTTGGCATTCGTCATTTTTCATCCCCTTTTAGAACTTAAATGCTTATGTGAATTGTGTATATAAAATTAACGGGGAGTGTGTTTGTAATCTCATTACCTATTTTTTAGCAGTATTGTTCATATATATGATTGAACGTAGCGCCTATTTAAGGCGAGCGTCTCTGCGTCGAAATTCCGATGGCCAGCATGCCATGAGTCCCGCTTTATTTTCTGCGGCATGTATATTCCGCGCCCTGTCACACTGCTTTTCACCACCGATAGTGCCAGGAAACATTATCTTGATAAGCATGGCGACACAGTCAGACAGTAGGCCTTTTCAATGAGCGCATGCATGTCTGCGACACCACCTGCATGGGGTAGCCAGCCGGGACTGGGACGCATACGGGACAACAGCCAGTGGAACCGCTATCTGCAGGCGAAGTACGTACATCGCTGGAAGGTGCACTTCGTGAAGAAAACCGTGGGGCCAGTAAGAGTGGTGGTACCTAAGCGACCACCTTTTCTGCGGCAAAGCTCAGACACTACAGCGGCGGTGCCATAGTGCATTAATGACCACCTCACTCAGCCGTGCCAACGGCAGGCGCTGACACAGGAAGGGATAGCGGCGAAGTTCAGAAAGCCCGCTTTCGCGGGCGGGCGAAAAAGTGGACTATGTATAGTGAGTTGACCTTCCCTCCCGGGTGAGGCTGTATCGGCTGATTCACTGAGGTCCAGAAGAACCTGTGGCAGGAAGTTCCCCACAAGCCAAAGCGTAGCAGCAGAAAAAAAAGCCTGCTTTTTAGGCAGTCTCTCAAGGAATTTCAGACGAGTGTTGTTGTTGTCATGGTGCCGGGTGCCTCCCGGTGCCTTAACCCCAGTCAGTAAAGACGCGCGCATACCTGCAGAATGCAGGGGACTGGAACGCCCTTTCGCACAGAAAGGATTCACCACGGAAATACATTACGTGCTATTGATTAACACGGTCAATAATTATATTTACGCAAAAAAGCTTAGCAGAAGCAAGCCTACCCGTATGCCAGTCAAATGCGCAGAGCCATCAACACTGTCCTGCTCCTTGTGCCGGCATCCAGCGGAGAAGCGCTGACAGGATTGGGAAAAGTACACTCAGGATGAGGGTGGGCTAAGCGGGCCCGAAAGGATCTCGGCTTCTCCGTTGTCACAGAGGTCGTCCCCCTGCGTCAAATGCCAGACACCGTGAAGGGTCTTTCCCGTCTCAAGATCGTCAGTCGTGCCGTGGCTGTAATAAGCCACCTGAAACACGCCATTATGCTGGATCCAGTAGAACCCTTCTTTCATTTTCCCCTCCTCACAATGTTAAGGAAATTATACGTGTGTGCAGAGCTGGCGCATGTAGAAACACTTACAAGACGCCTAAGCAAGACGGCAGAGGAAGTCCCCTTTCGTGCCCCCGGATACTCATGGAAACGCGCTGAAAAACGTTTTACCGGGATCCAACAAAATCACTGAAAGGTTTAACGTGGCAAGACCGATCTCAATATACCATCGGATATGCTCCCGGTCGGTTCACACTGACGGGAGCAACGTGATGATGATACACCATAGCCTTTATGCCGGTATTCTGCTGGCATTTACATTGTTTACTGCGGCGCAGACCGTGCCTCAGGGCGACGTTCTGTCTGCCGTCGACACTCGCCCTCATTTTCAGGTCCGGAGTGCTGACACCGCTGAGTTGCCTGATGAAAAAATCCAGCCGCATGTCGCCCCCCTCTCTCACTTAGCGGGGTGAGAAAAACCACCAAGAGCAGAACGGGCCGCCTCCGGGGGTGGCGTCATCGCGGCAAGCACATCGGGGGTGATGTAGCGTATGAACTCTACCAGCTCGCGGCTTTTGCGGGATTTTGCCCAGCACAACGTCAGGGTCGTTACCGCCCCGGCATCCTCAAGAGAACAATAACAGACATTTGGCAGTGTGACCGAGCGCTGTGTTTCCGGTACAAGGGTGACCCCGATCCCCAAGGATACCATACCGATGGCCACGGCTACATCCCGGGTATAGTGAATTTTTTGCGGGACAAAGCGGGCCTGCTCGCAGGCATATAAGGCAGACCAGCCGAGACCAACACCCGGCGGATCCTGCTGTATCATGAAGGTGTCCCCGGCCAGTGATGTCAGCGAAATTCTCTCAACAACAGCCTGCGGATGGGTGTGAGGCACGGCCGCGATCAGTGGCCGGGTGGCAATGTTCAGGTAATTGAGGCCCACATAACGCGGTACGGGTGAGCGGAGCAGACCCACGTCCAGCTCATGATCGAGCAGCAGGGTAAGCTGATCGCTGACATTATGCTCTTCAATGACGATTTCCACCTCCGGTTGGGTCCTGCGGTATCCGCTGATCAGGCATGTGAGCGCCGGATCGAGGATCGCCGACCCCACGTACCCCAGCTTGAGCTGACCTCTGTACCCTTCACGCAGGCTCCGCGCCCGCGCCATCAGCTTCTCATAGTGGCTGACAGAGACCCGCGCCGCCTCTGCCAGTCTCTTTCCCTCAGCGCTCAGGACCACATGGCGCCGATCACGAATAAAAAGGAGCATACCGAGCTGCTCTTCCAGCACCCGGATCTGGCGGCTTAACGCCGGTTGTGTGATGTGCAGTCGCCGTGCGGCGTTGCCGAAATGCAATTCCCCGGCAAGCACGACGAACGCGTGCAGATACCGATAGTCCACCCTTTCCTCCTGACAGTTATTCCCATAACGATCCCACATATAAACAAGGGGAAATGTGATTGGACGGGAATTTCCGATACCCCACACACTGACCAAGAGTTATGGGCGCTTTCTGCCATCACCAGCAGGAAGCCAGAGTCATCTCACCGGAGGCCTGTTTCCGGTTACTGAGAAAGGAGTTTACTATGTCCCGTCTACCCAGGGTCACCGACCTGCGCAGTGCGCTGGCTTTGCTGAGCCATCTGGATAATGAACTTATTGAAACTGATGAGACCGTCGATCCCAATGCGGAACTTTCAGGTGTCTACAGATATATTGGAGCACATGGTACCGTCATGCGCCCCACCCGCATCGGTCCGGCAATGTTATTCAATAGAATAAAAGGCTATAACGACATGCGTGTGCTGATCGGGCTGCTCGCCTCCCGCAAACGCGTGGCGCATCTGCTCAACACTACGCCGGATAAACTGGCCTTTTTATTCAAGGATGCCGTGACCCATCCCGTAGCTCCTGTCGTCATTCCACCCGAAAATGCCGAGTGTCAGGAGGTTGTCCATCTGGCCTCCGAACCGGATTTCAGCATTCTTAAAATTCTTCCGGCCCCGACAAATACGCCGGAAGATGCTGGCCCCTATTTCACCCTGGGGATGTGCTACGCAGCCGATCCGCAGACCGGCGAACACAACATCACAATCCACCGCCTCTGCGTACAGAGCCGGGATGAGATTTCAATGTATTTCGTTCCAGGGCGCCATCTGGATGCGTTCCGTCAGAAGGCAGAAGATGCCGGGTTACCCCTGCCCATATCTATCAGCATCGGGGTGGATCCGGCCATTGAAATTGGTGCCTGCTTTGAACCCCCCACCACTCCGCTCGGCTATGACGAGTTGTCGGTGGCAGGCAGCCTGCGCCAGCAACCTGTTGAACTGGTGGACTGCCTGACCGTGAAGGCCCGGGCTATTGCAAATGCAGAGGTGGTCATTGAGGGTGAGCTAATACCGAACTATCGCGTCAGGGAGGATCAACACTCCAACAGCGGGAAGGCCATGCCGGAATTCCCGGGCTATACCGGCAAAGCGCAGCCGCTGGTTCCGGTGATCAAAGTCAAGGCGATTACCCACCGCCGTCATCCGATCCTGCAGACATGCATCGGTCCCAGCGATGAACATACCAACCTTGCGGGCATCCCTACCGAAGCCAGTATTATGCAACTGGTTGAACGTGCCCTTCCTGGGTTTGTCCTGAACGTACACTGCCCATCCCCCGGAACCGGTAAATACCTGGCGGTCATCCAGGTGAAAAAAAGTCAGGCCAGCGATGAGGGCCGTCAGCGGCAGGCCGCCCTGCTCGCCTTCTCCGCCTTTTCCGAGCTCAAACATGTGATGCTGGTGGACGAGGATGTGGACATTTTCGATCTCAGTGATGTGATCTGGGCCATGACCACCCGCTATCAGGGTGATGTCAGCACCGTTTTTATTCCGGGTGTCCGCTGTCACCCTCTGGATCCCTCTTCTGACCCGGCCTTCAGTTATTCGGTACGCGACCACGGCATCGCCTGTAAAACCATTTTTGACTGCACAGTGCCCTTTAATATGAAAGGTGCATTCCGTCGCAGTGCCTTTATGGACGTGGATATCCGGCGCTTTCTGCCCGACGTCGGACGGAAATAGAGGGGGGCATCATGTCCAGAACTGAGGTAATGCCTCCCCGGCGTATCATCATTGGCATCAGCGGCGCATCCGGTTTTAGCTACGGCGTGACGGCCCTGCGGGCGCTCAGGGCGCTTAAGGTGGAAAGCCACCTGGTCATCACCCCCGCGGCACAGCTGAACCGCCGTCATGAGACCGCCCTGACGGAAGAGGAGGTCGTGGCGCTCGCGGATGTGACGTATGAAATCGGCAATGTCGGGGCGGCCATTGCCAGCGGCTCATTTCCGGCGGCCGGCATGCTGATCGCCCCCTGCTCCATGCACACTCTTGCGGCCGTGGCGACAGGCCTTGGCAGTAATCTGCTGACGCGGGCCGCCGATGTCACTCTGAAAGAGCGACGCAGGCTGGTGTTAATGGTTCGCGAGACGCCGCTGCATGCCGGACACCTGCGCAACATGCTCCAGGTGACGGAAAGTGGCGGTATTATTTTTCCGCCGGTCCCGGCCTGGTATGCCCGTCCCACCGGTAGCGAAGACATCATCGCACACAGCGTGGCGCGGGCGCTCAGTCTGCTGGGGCTGTCCTGCCCGTCCCAGCCGCGGTGGGGGGAAACGCATCAACTGACAACAGGAGAAAATCATTATGATCACAGGTCCCTGGATTAACGGGTCCGCCGTGGTAATCGGCGGGCTGGCGGGAGCCATCATCAGTGCCCGCCTGCCCGAGCGGCTGCGTGTCTCCATGCCCCTGATTTTTGGGGCAGCCTCGCTGTGCATGGGGATAGTGCTGGTCACCAGCGTGAGCCACATGCCGGTGATGGTACTGTCTGTGCTGCTCGGCACGCTGCTGGGTGAGCTCTGTTGCCTGGAGAAAGGCATCGGCTATCTGGGTGAGAAAGCCCGCGGGCTGGTCGCGCTCGTGGTCAGAGAAGATCCCGGCGACGAGGACTCCCGGGCAGAATTTCTGCAAAAATACGTCGCGATCATTGTGCTCTTTTGTGCCAGCGGCACCGGGATTTTTGGTGCCATGCATGAAGGCATGACGGGCGACAACAGCGTGCTGATCGCCAAAGCGTTTCTCGATTTGCTCACGGCACTGATTTTTGCGACCACCCTTGGTTATGCCGTCGCGCTGGTTGCGGTTCCGCAGCTCATTATTCAGCTGGCGCTGGCCTGGAGCGCAGTGTTCATTCTCCCGATGACGACCCCGGCCATGCAGGCTGATTTCTCGGCCGTGGGCGGTGTTCTGATGGTGGCAACCGGCCTGCGTATTGCCGGAATCAAGGTTTTTCCGGTGGCGGGCATGCTGCCTTCCCTGGTGATCGCCATGCCGGTCTCCTGCTTCTGGACCACATATTTCTGAGTTCAATCTAACCCGCCGGGAAGAAAGGCCAGGCGGTTCAGGCTGGAGCGGGATGAGGCATTCTGTCCGTCATGAACGCGGGAAAAAGCATTGCATCCCGGCGCTGTTCCTTGGCTGCTTTTTCGTACAGGCAAGCGATGTGGGGCGACAGCAACACGGGCTGCGCCCCGGGCACCGCTTGCCGTCACGCGCCATCACGACACCGTGATCCTCATTCTCAATGAGGACCGGGTGCTAAACAGATATCTTACCCGGAGTTATGTTCTGGTGGGGCCCGCCGCGCTGCGCATCAGAATGGGGCAGGCAACCAGCCGGCGTGCGTTGCTGATTTTGCAGTTACACACGCTCATCTATTAATGGCCGCGTTTACTACCAGTAATGTAACGCCTGTCTCCTCAAGGGCGTCCATAAAATGCGTGAGGTCGTCTATCTGCCGTCGTTGAAAAAAGTAAACGCTTTCAGCACCGGAATGGTTTCGGCCTCCTGCGTTTCGTTTTAAGGTGTTCTGTGATTGCTGGCCGTGGTACGGTGCTCACTGGAATCACCCTGCGCCTGCCGGTGGGTCAGGACAGGCTGATAACGCCCTCTTCCATTTTGAGCACGCCCGCAGACAGCAGTGATTTTATACGCCAGCGGCACAGCGCGTCCGTCAACCCGGTTATCGTCATCGCATGACCGATGCCACGTTGCAATGCCAGCGGTCTTTGGCTGAACAGGGATAAAATCGCTGGATCGACACTGTCGATGGCGGATTCTGTGAGGACGCCACTTTTCACCGTACGTATGCCTTTCCCGTTCTCCTGCCAGCCTTCCCACTCACGCGCCAGCTGGCGTTGTAACCCCGCAGACACAAGGCGTCGCTCCTGATAGCGCTGACGAAGAATATCAGGCGGGACCATGGCAATCGGCATAACGCCGGTCGCCCCCCCGGTTCAGGCTGTCTGTCATCCATGCTGGGCTGTACTTCGTAAACGGGGATCGTGATGTCCTGAAGCCATCCGTGGATCCGTCGACGAAGGAGCTGTTCTGTCGGATGATGTCCGGCCCAGATCACGATCTCATCGGCCTCACAGAGCAGGGACAACAGCTGAAACCGAATCTCATCCAGTTCACGGTACCAGTCCATACCCGCCATATCAGGATCACCGTTAAATACGGCTTCCCAGAAAGCGGCCCGCAACCGAGGAGCGGGTAAGTCAATATCCTGAAGCGGTCCCACTGAAGCATCGTCCGCAATGGCAAGCACGTTCTCTCCCGTCAGGGCGTGCACCCGCTCAGCTGCCGTACCGGCCTGACAGACATGACGAATTTTCTTCATCGCTTTATTCCTCAGTTAAGCCCATCCGGGCATGCCCACAGCAGCGGTATCCGGCCGGGTAAAAGCACCCTGCTATTATCCGGTTTCAACGTTAAATCACGGGTCAACATACTGCATCCGGTCAGGCTGAACATGTATCGTCGCGGACCAGAGAGGAGAGCGAGATCGGAAGAATGCGTGCCTCACGCGGCATAAGCTAAATAAGGTTGAAACGTCACAGATGAGGAAGGACGGCCTGTCATAATCCTCCAGCGATACACGTTGCTTAATAAGCCCCCCTGAGTGACGCTGTAAGGAGCGGCCTTATCTTGATGTAAAGACGTAACCCCTCTGCCACTGCCGGGACAATCAGGACTGCGTTGCTGGCAGGCGTCCCCCCCCGGTATACCTGCGTCTGCACGTATCCTCCGCTCAGGTCATCCGGCACGTCGTGCGTTCAGCCTGCTATCGGCACGATAAAGGATCACTTCACACCACTGAACAGTCTTGACTGCGGTATGAAAATTCACATACCACAGTCAAGGAAATGTGTTTATCAGTCACTTAGCGCATACTGCAGTCAATATTACACGGGTTTGAGGCCCTGTATCATACCGCAGTCAATTATTTCAAGGGATCCAAGCGGGCGAGATGAGCGATCCTTTTACGATCGTGTTGACTGCGGTATGCACTGACAGGGCCTTAAAGATGAGATCAAGCACACACTCTTCAGCCGGTTCTGCATACCATAGTCAATATGGTATTTAACACATACCGCAGTAAAGATTCACATACCGCAGTCAACCTTCCGGTTTCATGTTGGCAAGCACATCCGCGAGTTTCTTCGGATCGATACCGGCAGCCTGCAGGGCCTTAATGACGTCTTCGTAATTCTGCTCAGTTTCCTGGCTTGCCGGAACCTCTTCTTTTTTCACGACTTTAGCAGGGCTGCTGATGAGCTTTGGATTACGGTAGTGAACGCTGAAGTAGGAGGAGCGGCCGCGCTTAAACTCCGTGTAATCGAGATAGCCGATATCCTTGAGCTGCTCCATCGCCTTACGCACGGTATGGTTCTGCGTGTAGACGTTGGAGGTGAGGTTGAGGCGATCCCGCATGCGCTTCATTGAAATCGGCGCAGGGTTCTGTGGGAGGCTCTCAATGAATGTGTAAAGCGCCTGGGCGGATTCTTTACGCTGAAGGGCATCTATGGCCTTCAGACGCAGCAGAACGCGTCTGTCCATGTGGTAGAGCTCAAAGAGCTTAGGTTCTGCTTTTATCTCGATGACGTCTTCATTAATATCATAGAACGCCGACTGGACAAGGTGGGTGGTCCACCCTTTCGTCTCACTCTGAAATTTGAGGGTAACGGAGGCGAGTTTGAAAAGTGAATTGCTGATACGATCGCGCATCTTCTTGTTCGAGCGTCGCGAATCGAAGCCGCACATTTTGACGAACTCAACAAAGGAAAGTTCGAGAGTATCTTTTTTAACGCCATACTCAGACATGGAACGGATGATCCCGAGCCAGACCTTGAAGTCGGTATCCATATCCAGACGGGATCCGGTGATCTTCACGTCCGTATACCCTTCACTGCGGGCAACGGAAAGCTGTATTAGTTCATCGGTCGCGTCGGTGACGTTTTTGCGGTTAGCTTTACTTTTCCCTGTGGACTTGAGGGTTGGAACAAAGAGGCCAAGACGCATAAGCGCCACGGGCTGAACCGTGCTGGTGCTGTTGACATCCAGGTTAACAACTTCACCGGACGATTTATCAACTTCCTCAAGATTAAGAGGTAAGTCCTTCTTTTCACTCTTCATTTTTTATTCCAGGAGTTATCCACATGAGAAAGGTCCATTACATAGCGCAGTCAATGGAAATCCATACCCCAGTAAATGTATTTGCATATCACAGTATTAGTAATTGCACGCTACAGTCAATATAATACATCCTTCAGTAAAGATCGATCCTATCCTGGCCCAGTCATGGCGCGGCCTGCAGCGAAGCGGGGATCTCTTTTGGATCTCTCTGGGATCTCTATAGGGATCTCTTATTGGATCGTCCCTGTGAATAACGAGCATAACCCAGTTCTCACCTGAAGATCCTCAGGCGATCAACACAAAACGCACAGATGTATATCAGACCTTCTTCCTGAACAAACCGCATGTCGCAGTCATCTCACTTCCATACCGTAGTCAATGAAACCAATACCTTTTTGCTAACCTTCTGTATTACCTGTAATTGCAAAATCAAATCATGACTGCGGTATGTAGAATAATTCCGGTATTTCAGCGTGACACTACTGGGAACGCATACCCCAGTCAATAAATCCATAACCATTCCTATTCCCTACACGTTAGATTTTGCATATCGCAGTCATGACATGATGTAAAAAATCCCAGAACGCGCTGTTTAACCCCCCTGTTTACACGCACCGCAGTCACTGAAGTGACCTCCTCCACACTTCGCAGTAAAGAAGACATCATTTTTTATTCACTACGGTATGCAAAATGATGACTCAGGAATGAGGTACCGTTCTGGCAGATACGATAAAGTGTATAAAACGCGATCAACTTTGCAGCTTTGAATCAACTTTGCAGTATTATTGATGGTTTGCATATAAATTGATGCTTTGCATTAATATCCAAGATTTAATAAAATGGCGCAAAGCGATGATTAAAGGATGTTCACTATGGGACTGATGGATACTCTGAACCAGTGCATTTCGGCTGGACATGAAATGACAAAAGCGATTGCTGTTGCACAATTTAACGATGACAGCCCTGAAGCCAGAAAAATCACCCGACGCTGGCGTATCGGCGAAGCAGCTGATCTGGTAGGCGTTTCGTCACAGGCCATCCGGGATGCGGAAAAAGCCGGGCGTCTCCCCCACCCTGATATGGAAACCCGCGGCCGCGTTGAACAGCGTGTCGGGTATACGATCGAACAGATCAACCACATGCGGGATGTGTTTGGCACCCGACTGCGACGCTCTGAAGATACCTTTCCCCCGGTGATCGGGGTCGCGGCCCATAAAGGTGGGGTCTACAAGACATCGGTTTCCGTTCATCTTGCTCAGGATCTGGCGCTGAAAGGATTGCGGGTTCTGCTGGTGGAAGGTAACGATCCGCAGGGTACCGCCTCGATGTATCACGGATGGGTACCCGATCTTCATATTCACGCCGAAGATACCCTGTTGCCTTTTTATCTGGGTGAGCGGGATGATGCCAGCTACGCCGTAAAACCTACCTGCTGGCCAGGTCTGGATATTATTCCTTCCTGCCTGGCGCTTCACCGTATCGAGACTGAGCTGATGGGCCGCTACGATGAAGGCAAACTGCCCACCGATCCCCACCTGATGCTGCGTCTGGCCATTGAAACAGTGGCCCATGATTACGATGTGATCGTGATTGACAGCGCCCCTAACCTGGGGATCGGGACCATCAATGTGGTCTGCGCTGCGGATGTCCTCATCGTCCCGACGCCAGCGGAGCTGTTCGACTACACCTCTGCCCTGCAGTTCTTCGACATGCTGCGCGATCTGCTGAAAAACGTGGATCTGAAAGGGTTCGAGCCGGATGTCCGTATTCTGCTGACCAAATACAGCAACAACAACGGATCTCAGTCGCCGTGGATGGAAGAGCAGATCCGCGATGCCTGGGGCGGCATGGTGCTTAAGAACGTTGTCCGGGAAACCGATGAGGTGGGTAAAGGCCAGATCCGTATGCGCACGGTCTTTGAACAGGCCATCGATCAGCGTTCTTCGACCGGAGCCTGGCGTAACGCGCTGGCCATCTGGGAGCCTGTCTGCAATGAAATTTTTGACCGTCTGATTAAGCCTCGTTGGGAGATGAGATAATGAAGCGTGCACCGGTGATCCGTAAAACAACCGTTCCTGCAACCCCTGTTGAAACGGAACAGGCACCTGCAGCACCGATGGTGGACTCCCTGATTGCACGCGTCGGCGCGATGGCCCGGGGTAACTCCATCGTCATCCCGGTCTGTGGCCGGGACGTAAAGTTCACGCTGGAAACCGTTCCGGGCAACGTTGTAGAAAGCTCCACCCTCGTCTGGGCGGGAAACGAGCGCGATCAGGATCTGTTAACGGAAGAGTCGCTTGACGATCTTATTCCCTCTTTTCTCCTGACCGGTCAGCAGAACCCAGCGTTCGGCCGTCGCGTCGCGGAAGGCATTGAAGTCGCCGATGGTAGCCGCCGGCGTAAAACGGCGATCTTAACGTCGAGCGACTATCGTGTTCTGGTGGGCGATCTCGATGACGAGCAAATGGATGCGCTTTGTAAACTGGGCAATGACTACCGTCCAACGAGCGCATATGAGCGTGGCAAACGCTATGCTACCCGTCTGGCTGAGGAATTTGGTGGAAATATTTCGGCCCTGGCCGCGGCGGAAACCATCTCTCGCAAAATCATAACCCGCTGCATGAATACGGCAAAATTACCGAAAGAGTTGATCGCCCTCTTCTCTCATCCGGGTGAACTTTCTGCCCGCGCGGGGGATGCCCTGCAAAAAAGTTTCAGTGAGAAAGAAGACCTGTTGTTGCAGCAGGTACGACAGCTGGCCGACCGCAAAACTGCCGGCGTTATCTTTGAAGCAGATGAAGTGATCCAGTTGCTGAATAATGCCCTTACACGTACTCCTGTCAGGCGTTCGGCCCAGTCCACGAAACAGCAGATCGTAAAAGGGGCCACGGCCATCTATAAAGGTGACAAGGTGGTCTTTCAGCTGGATCGTTCCCTCCTGCCCGGCCATGTCATCGACCAGATTGAAGCGCTTCTCTGTAGCCTGAAAGACTGACTGCCTGTTTTCATCAGGAGCCCAGATGGGCTCCTTTTTTTGGGGTTCTGTTAAGGCCCACCGCGTTTATGTGCCTTCTGTGGCGCCAGGATAACGATGGGACCATGGTCCCACGCTGTCCCTCCCCTGCCCCGTCACGAACTGATCAACGTGGCCGCTCCATGCCGTACCTATTGATTTGTTTATACGTCAACGCAACCAACATTACAAAACATCATGTTCTTCATAGAGTTATATGTATACATGCCTGGAAAGATGACTGGTATGATGAAACCGGGACCGTGGTCCCAGCCGCTATCGGTTTATACATCAGATCAGTCCCGCGTGCCCGGGAAAGCGCAAACTGTCAACCTGCTCAATTGTGTTATTATGGTGCTAAGCCGCAGCGTTACACCCTCAACGGATTTGAGCATGACCTCACCTGCTTCCCGCCCTCTCCTTGTCGGTAGCCATATATTTTCAGCGAGACCGGGACCGCGGTCCCATTCCCGTACCGTCACACCCACCCCGAACTCTGGCCTTTATTGCATAGACATCAAATAAAAAATAATTTATGCATACAGGCCGCACTTTTCTCCTGCAGGAATGTGGGACAGATGGTATGCGCAACGACCCTTGTCCTCACCTCGTTTCCCTGTCGTGGAACTTGTAAAGCCTGGCACTTCTTGACCCATATCTTTTATCACACTCTTTCAAAATGCACCCTACGGCGCTTTTTCACAGTGGGACCACGGTCCGGCGATCTTACGGGCATTGTGTTTCACCCTGTACTTACTGTTACAACACCCTCCATACCTACCATGCGGGCCGTACAGGCAAGCCTGACCCCGTTACGGTAAGGTAATGACGGAACGGACGACTCAGGGATAAACAAGCCGTGTCCCTGCATAGAAGCAGCGATTCTGGCCATTACTCTTCTGGTGGGACCATGGTCCCGGTTATCATTCTGTGTTGAAGAATATGCAGCGGAACCACCTGGACTGCCAGGATGAGCGGTAAAAGTTTTCGCCATATATCCTGTATAAGTTATCCGTTGTTTAGCCGTATCGTTATGTCCTCACATTCCTTTAATTCGTTACAGGCTGAAGCAACATTCTGTGGTTCTTCCAGCCCGCAGAACCAATGTCGATATCAAATATGTATGCCTTGTTGTGTTCCGTCACGGTACCAGGCTAGTCGCTGCTGTGAGATGACGTCATGGCAAAAAGGCGGGACCATGGTCCCAGCAGACATAGTTTGGTTAAGACCGTTTGCATGTGAGTGTTTAATGGGATCACCTCTTAAGCAGACTGTCTATATCAGGTACCGGGACCATGGTCCCACTTGAGATAAACCCTCAGGTGATGCACGGCTGGTTGCTGAAGAACGGTCTCACGCTGCAATACTGGCGTGCAAAGGGAACGACACTGAACGTCGCTATACTGAAGCGTTTGGGGTAAAGCACGCAGACAATCCCTTTTACTGAGTGAATGATGTTGGCAAGGGATGCAAAAAAATGACTCCGTCCCGGACGGCGAGAAGAGAACCTGGGACCGTGGTCCCGGCCAGAATGTATCCGTTTGATTGAGGGAGTCAACACTGCCGGTCATAGTCAGGCCGCTCTGCAGGGGGGCGGGCGGACGCATGAATTAAAGGTACAGGACACTGGTTTGGGACCATGGTACCGGCCGGGAACTCACCGTCTGAGCGTGAGGTTCCGCGCTGCAGATCATCACCAGACCCACAGACTGTCACGTGCGTTCCGACTATTATAAATATGAAGGGGAGTTGTTGGGACCATGGTCCCGGGCGCGTGTTATAGCAGCCATATCGGACCGATGACGATTATGTCCCGACATGGAAATAGTTTGCAGACATTTTATGCTCAGCGCCACGCCACGCCACGCCACGCTTCAGGGGAAGAGGAAAGGTGAGACGCAGATTTTCCCTCACGCGTTGTATTGTACTCCCGTGATGTCAACGTCAGGTGCGTGTTGCGCGTCATCCGGGCCATATAGCCTGCCATTTAGAGTATCTTATTGAATTTTATAGTATTCACGTGTGTTTTTTCGTCAGGGACTGCGGGGGCTGCCTGCGCTCGGATCGAACACCTTACGCGACTGCCCAGGACTCGCGTTGTGTCTGCACAGGCTTCGCGGTAATGCGCCCGGCTCAGGCGGGGGAGCGGACAGCGGATCTTAACCTTGCTGTTACGCCGCGCTCTCATGACTGGTTACAACTTCCGGACAGACGAACCGGCTCCGTTGAGGAAGGGTTTATCTCCGGTTTGCTATCTCTGGGATGTTTTTTGTTTCGTTAGAAATAAAAATTAGGCTAAGGATTTATATCCCTGTTGTTCATTATTGTGAAGATTCAGAAGTCGATGAGAAGGGGATGATTGTGTTTATATCTAAGGCTATGGCCGCGTTTGTGACGGTGGCGCAGGAAAAGAGTCTCAAAAAGACAGCGGATAAACTATGCCTGACCGTACCGCCTGTCTCGAGGATGTTGAAAAATACCGAAAACTGGTTCGGCGAAAAGCTGGTCATTATCGAGCGTAATAACGTGACACTCACTCCGTTTGGCATCAACGTTTATCGACAAATTTTGCCGCACTATCTGTCCCTTCAGGGGATATCTAAGCGTAAAAGCCGGGCCCCCTTAACGATATCGTCGCCGGTGGTGCACGCCTCATTTTTTGATGAAATCCTGCAGATCGTTGTACCGGATATCCGCGACTGCCCGATCATTAAGTACGCCGAGCACATCCATGATGATGACGATCTGTTTATCCATCTGAATCCGGTAGCCTGTCCGGCCTGTTTTGAAGAGTCCGTTCGTTGTCTGGAACTGTATCTGACCTGCCACAATACCGCAGAGGCACTCTGGCCGGAGCTGAATCTGCTGGTCGGCAGTGAGCTGCTGTATTCAGAGGCGTTTCATGACGCACTGCAGACACTACGAACTGAGGGATTTAAGGGGGAGGTTCGATTACTGGATAATGCGAAAATCAGAGCGCTGCTGCAGCAAAGCGGGGCAGGGTTAACGTTTCGCTGTAAGCCGTTAAAGTCCGAAACCGTACGCCGCGGAGACGCTGTTTCGTATCAGCAACCTTTTTACGTATACCGGAATAAATATTCACACGCTTGCCTGACATTGCCAAAAACAATGTTGGGCAGTCATGACCCGGAAAAAAGCGGAGTCCCTGAGGGCGGCGAAAGGTGAGATGGTAAAACCACTGGGGTCGGGATAAGCATACTGGCAGGCTAAAACAGCTGCGCCGCCTGTCTTCTGGCCTGGTACACCCCTGTAACCCTGTCTTCCGACAGGCTGCGCAATTTTTATCCTCCGGATTGTTAACGCGTTATGTTAACACTGTGACGATTTGACCTGACGTTATTTTATGACGCAAACAGCTAACATAAATCTCAAATCCCGTCCGGAATAGCGGTTATGCCGGAATACCAGACGACTGTCGTATTGTTTTCTGTGCGCCTGTGGCCAGCGCGGTAAACCGATCCCCGGTCAGGGCTTAAAAATGCACGTTTTCCGGTAAGGGATGTTCGTCGTGTACTACGTGCAGACAAAACGCCCATGCCCCCGTGATGTGATTATCCGGGGCGGCTATCTACTGAGAGGGTGGACTTGAGAACGGCGTTTACAAAGCCGTTCCCTGCTTCGTCTTATGTCATCAGTCGCCTGATATCGACGACCTTCCGTTGCAATAACCCTTTCACCGCCTGCCATACAGGGCCACGCTCTCGCTAATCGTCTTAATGTCTGGGTTTGTATCTGAGACGCACTCTTCCTCTGCTTGGGGCGGCATCGCAAGCCTGATTATTTACATGATCGCGGGGACGAAAGTGTCTATAATTTTACCAGGTATCGTCTTCTCTGGCTGATCAACATCGATAACACGCGGGGGCACAACGTTATGTCACGACATGAGGACATGGAGTATGACAGGATCATTGGCACTGCGGTGATTGCGCTGCTTGAGGAAAGGGTACCCGTAACGAATGATTCTCTGCTTAGCCAGCTCCACACACTCCTGCTTTCGGAAGAAAACGGCTTTGACGAAATGACCGTTCGCTGGGCCATACATGACATCAGTGCGGCCATTGCGCAGCGCGCTCACTTGTCTCGCGACAGCGCCCGCGTTGTACCGGTTTCACGACAGCTACACTGAATGTCCCGGGTTATCCTGATGGTGTCCTCTGGCTGCAGATCGGGAGAGAACAAGAGACGCCACCGTTACCTCAGCCCTGGGATGGATAACGATGGCAGCAGGCATACCTGTATAACCAGGTGAAAGCGAAAAGTGGATATTAAATCAGTTCCATTAATTTGCTTTTTTTCGCCTGGAATTCCGCTTCCGAAATAATGCCGCTCTCTTTAAGACCGGATAGCTTTCTGAGCTGCTCATAAGGATCCTGGCCAGTTAGAGTTGGTTCAGCTGCGGGCGTTTCCGTCTTCACCCCACGCCCGGCTTCAATGGCCTCAATCAGGGCCAGCTCAGCCTCTTTGCTGAACATTTTAAATTCCAGGTCGTCATGGGAAGTGTGGATCCGGATGACCCGGTGACCCAGCGTGGATTTGCGTTCAATTGACGTGATGGATTTTAACGGGATGGTCTCAATCACTTCACCGAGAAAGCCTTTGCGGTAGAACGCCACGCGCTGGCCCGTGACAATCAGCACGCCGTTATGTTGTTTGTCCTTGCCCTGACCCATTACTTTGCCGATATAGCCTTCTCCCCACCGGAGAACGGTTTCACCAGGGTTCAGATGGTTTGCTTCAAATTTGCTGACGTGCTTGTTGTCTTTCATCAAAAAACTCCTTTTCAGAAAACCGGTGCCGGTGGGCGGCACCGAAATAAATTCACTTCAGAATGAATGACCTATCATATTGCAAACCCGACCTTACTGCATCCGGGAAAAGGTGGCAGGGGCCCGGTAATTCCGGGATGACCGTTTCCGGTCGCTGAGCGGTACGCGACAAGACGTGAAGACAGGATCCTGCGGGAGCCGGAGTACCAACCCCGCGTCTCTTCCGGCACCCGGCCCTGTGAGCCCATTACGGCCTGAAAAGCGTCCGCATGTGGTCGTTTTCATGATAATATGGCATTGTTTTTAATGGATATAACCCGTCAGAAGGACAATGATGAGCACCTTACTTTCTTTAATCGCATTTATTCTGTTTGCGGCCTTTATTATCGGCCTGATTAAGCCCTCGCTGGTCAGAATGTCCGGTCGCAAGCAGGTCAGCGCCGTGTATCTGGGCGGTTTTCTGGCGCTCTGCGTCATCAATGCCGTTTTGTTCCAGGCGGAGCCCGGTCAGGCCGTCGCGAAAAAACAGGCTCAGCCGCAAAAGTCGGAGGCCTCTCCGCCGCCCTTTAAATATGCGGATAAAACCCTTACGGAGTACCGTAAGGAGCGTACGGAAACGCGACACAAGATGGTGGCGGCCTATATGGCATACCGTCAGATACCTGAAACCGCTGCAAAACCGTTTTATGCCTGCGTGAGCCAGAGCAGTTATACCAATCAGGGGGAGACACCGCTTGGCGTGGTGGCAGACTGGTGTTTCACCGAGTACCGGACCAGTCCGGAGATGCTGGCAAAACGCATCAACTTCGATACGTTTCAGGCTAACTTCAGCGGCTGGAACGGGGCTTACCGGCCGTTAGAAGCCCTGATCAAAGCCGGCATGCATGATGATTCCTCCTACAAACACCTCTCGACACGGTATCGCCTGATCCTGACCGACGATCCACATGCCACTGTTGAGACCACTTTCCGCGGTACGAACGCCTTCGGTGGCGTGGTCAAAGAGACGGTCTCTGCGCGCGTGGACCTGCGGACAGGAAACGTGATCTCGATAGATGAAAAATAGGGGAGAGAAGCATCCTCTGGCGGGGACTCCAGCGTGGGATACAAAAAAACCGGCAGACCCACGCTGTGCCGTAACGGTAAAAGCGAGGCAGGATTTTTTTGCATGAAATCATCAACCTGATTTACTTAACAGATCGTGCTATTTATACTCGTCGGAAATGAAGTCCGATTTTTCAACGGTGGAGCGATGATGTCACTCTGCCGTTTTTTTTTAATCTTCTCCCGAGAAGGGCCTGGTGCCAATCAAATCTGGAGACCGTAAGCAGTGAGGTCTTAAATGCAAAAAACCGTTTTAGCCGTTGTCATGCTTCTCAACGGGTGCGTGGTAGCGGATATGGATTCCTCCAATTACGATTATGTCCCCTGGATCCAGCTTTTCCAGAAGCGGGATGCTTCAGGCCAGACCAATGTTGTACAGCGTAAGGCCGATCTTTATGCCTGTGGGGTAAATCCCCGCACGGATCTTGACGATCCGTACTGGAGCCTGAATGGCTCCTATCCCGGCGAAACCAGTGCGCAGTTTAATGTCCGACGTGATCACATTCTCAGCTGCATGAAAGAGAAGGGATATCATGTCTATGGCTTTTCGGAGTGTGGTCCGAGGAAAGCCCCGACCGGCCTTTGCCCCAACTAGTGCACACTGGGGTCAAAACAGACAGTGTGAACACTCAGCCTCCAGACCGGCACTTGCTACATACCGCGAGCAATTTTCTTTCAATCTTGTGCGAAGCTTATCATCTGCACGGCGTCTGACCGTTAGCCTCAAACCCGCTTACGGCACGGGGAATAACGTGAATGTGTGTCTTGACGGGAGATCCTGATCGTACTTCACGCTTCTGAAGGAGAGGGGGGAGAAAAGCGACAGCGTCATGTACTGCCATAAGCGCCAAAAAAACGCTGTCCGGCTAAATGTGTCGCCATTTGACAGGGGCGCAGAGGGCTCAAACAGCAACCGTCTGCAGGCCACCGGGGGAACAACACGACCTGTCCCACTGTCTCCCCCTGATTAAGAACAGTGTGCATACAGGGGAAGGCAGTCCCGGTGCGTGCAGTCTGTCTTTTGTCCCGAAGGGACTCTGGCCAGTGAGATCCGTGCGTCTGACTGTGATGATACTGACAGACAGGTCGGGTGCGTGTAAGTGCGGGTTAGCTTGTGTCTTTCCCGCGACAAAACGCGGGGGGAACGTGTAATCGTCGCCCTGCAGGCCGTCATCGTGCTGACACCAGCGTTGACTGCAATCCTTGCGGGGATCTCTCCATTCATGGAGGAATGGATCCGGTAACGTCATTAAGGGGAGAGGGCAACGCCATATTCCCCGTTCTGGCTATTTATCTTTTCAGGCGTCTTCCCTTCACTGCGTGATGGCCCGCGGCAACGGTCTGATCCCGGTACTGGCCTCCCGCGGCTTACATGTCCCGCCGTTGAACACCAGAACACCCGGGCTGTTCGTTGAAACCACCCGACGGAAGGGTATACCGTCGGGTCTGAGACTCAGAAGTGATGCGTGAGAATATCCCGCTGCAGGTCAGACGCGATGTTAACCGTGTTCTGACGCAGGGAGATAAACACATTCCGCATCTGTTCCTCCTCGGGATGCAGGTCGATGACGTAGACGCTGACGACCGTCCGGGCGCGCGAGCGGGTTTTGAGGTAACTCAGGGAGCCTGTCGGCGGGTTGGCCGGACCGGTCAACTGGTGCAGTTCGGCATCCGGATCGCTGCAGGCGCAGTGGATCTGGATTTTTTTCCCCGCCAGCGTGCGAAACGGCACACTTATCGTACGTCCCATCCGGCTGACAAAACACTCACTGAAATAGTACATCGGATCGCTCGGGTCGAAATCGCGCAGGGGCGTCCAGGCCCCGGTGGTCAGGAGCCGCTCGCCGTCGATGTGCAGAATGTTGTCCAGCTGGCGGCGGTACGGATTGGTCACCCGGGAGATATCAATCACCAGGTGTTCGTATACGATGACCTTCCGCCGGTAAACGATATCCCGGTAGGCGTGGGTGTTCCACTCCACGCGGGTGAGGCTCGGGACGTCGGCCGGGGGCTCGCGCCAGTCAATTTCCACGGTAACCTCTGCGTAGTCATCCGTTTCGGCGAAGCTCAGGGTCTGCGGGTTCACGGGCGGCTGGTTAAACTCCTCCACGCACAGGACGTTGTGGGTGAGGGTATTTTTGTAGTAGCTGTAGTGCATGGGCGCGCCATAACCGGTGGTGCCCATATCCGGGAGGACGGGCATCTTGTCATCATAGATAATGAGGCCGGGCTTGTCGTAGTGGTCATGCTCACCCCCGTACGGCGTATGCTTGAGTACCACGGCGCGGCCATGTTCCGGGCGGCGGATGATGGTGATGCCGTTGTCCGGATCGTGGTAGTTGCCGGTCTCCCGGACCGGCTCGGTGAGGCGCAGTCGCGGATCGCCGTAAAGAAACGCCGCCAGGCTGGTGCGCGGCTCGTGGTCGTAGATGATGGCGAGCATCCTGGCGCACATCTCATCCCCGGTGCAGGCATAGGCGAACTCATACAGGTCCGGATATCTCACCGTGTCCTTGAGCGGTATACAGTCGTTAAAGGCAGGCCCGGTGTCATCGGGCATGAGCAGGTGCAAGGGCAGGGTGAGCATTTTCCGGTACTGCGGCATCCCCATCAGGCTGTACTCCTGGTGGGCGTAACGGATCATCCGCTCAAACTCGAAGAAGCCCTGCAGGGCATAGTGGTGATAGTGCAGGGAGCCTTCGAACCACAGGCCGCCCTTCAGCACACCGCAGCGCAGCTGGTCCCGTAGCCCCCATCCCTCGTTTACCCCGATCTCCAGATAGTGCGCATCGTCCAGCACCGCGCCGGTCATGGCGAGCGCGCTGTTGATCCGCACCTCATGGTTATGCAGCTGATCCCAGCGCTTGCTGATCAGGAAGTCCGCGCAGGCCCGGAGCAGGTCCCGCTCGATGACCAGCCGCTCGTTCTCCGTCAGTTCGTCATAAATGAGATCGTAGCCTTTCACAAACTCGCTCAGGCACAGGGCCTCGCAGAGGGTCTGGGCATTCATTTTTCCGGGCCCGTTGTAGGGGATCCCCCCGTGTTCGGCGTAGCCAGGATAGTACCGCGCGTACTGCATGAGGATCTCCCGCACCAGGCTGAAGTAAGTTTTGTCCCCGCTCAGCATCCAGGCGATGCCCAGCTGGTAACAGGCCCGGGCGTTGAGGTCGTTGAGCTTACGCCACCAGGCTCCGCGGAACGGTTCGCCGGTGAACACCTCGCCATCGACCGGGCAGCGGAAGTGTTCTGACGCATGCCGGTCCCAGATGAGCGGCACCCCGTGAGTGGGGCAGTAGTAGAAGAGCTCCCAGCTGGCGCAGCCGGTCTCGGGTACCAGAACGGGGTTGTTGAGCACGACGTCATTATCCTCGCGTATTCTGGTGAGGATACGCGGATCGTCGTGATACGCCTGTTTCAGGCGCTGAATATCGTCTTCACTGAACTGTTTCATGGTGGTTTCTCCCTGTGGGGTTACAGACCCGGATTGAAGGCGTTGTCGCGCACGGCGGCGGGACGGGGTTTGCTGAGCAGCGTCCAGAGCAGGACCGCCCCGATGAGATCGAGGAAGCCCAGCACGTCAAAGACGAGGTGGTAGCCGATGCTGGCCACGGCCGCGCCGATGAGCAGCGTGCCGGTAAAGCCGCCCACGCCGCCGATGAGTCCGGCAAAGCCGGTGACGGTCCCGACCTCGCTCTCGTCGAAGTAGTCCCCGGACATGCTGATGACGGTGATGGAGGCGCACTGGTGGGCAAACCCGGCGACGCAGAAGAGGGTGATGGCCATCCCGGCGCTGGTGACGTGGTTGATGAGCGGGACCAGGGTCATCAGGAGGGCCGCAAATGTAAAGGTGATCCGTTTGGCATTGACCAGGCTCACCCCCCAGCCGTTAAGCCTCTCCGCGCAGAACCCGGCAAAAAGGCAGCCCACGTCGGCGGTGAGGAACGGCAGCCAGGCGAAGAGGGCGATCTGCTTCAGGTCAAGATGGCGGGCGGTGACCAGATAGAGCGGCATCCAGAAGCCCAGTGCGGCCCAGGTGGGGTCAGCAAACATCCGCGGCAGCGAGATGGCCCAGAGATCGCGGCGGGGCAGCAGGGTTCTGAGCGAGACGCGGCGACGGACAACCGGTGACGTGTCCCGGCCCGTCAGGGCCAGCTCATCAGGTCTCAGCAGGGGATGCTTCTCCGGGGCACGGTAGGCCACGCACCAGAGCACGGCCCAGAGGATGCCGAAGACGCTGGCGACGACAAAGGCGACCCGCCAGTTGTAGTGGAGGATAGACCAGGCGACGACGGGCGGGGCGAGCATGGCCCCCGCGGAGGTGCCGACGCTGTAAACCCCGCAGGCGAGCCCGCGCTCCCGGGCGGGGAACCACTGGGTGGAGACCTTCATCCCGGCGGGGTTGAAGATGGATTCGGTGAGGCCGATGCCAAGACGCAGTATCATCATGGGGATCCACGAGCTGAATAACCCGGTCAGGGCGTTAAGCACTGACCAGAGGATGGCCATGAGGGAGAAGACCGCGCGCACCCCGAACCGGTCCATGATATAGCCGGCGAAGACCCCGCCAACCGGATAGGCAAAATTGAAGGCGGCGGTGATCCAGGAATACTGCTGCTCGGTAAAGCCGATGTCCCTGAGCATCGTCGGGGCGGCAATCCCGAGCGTGTTGCGGGACAGGTAGTTGGTGATGGTGCCCAGCATGACCAGGACAATAATGTACCATCGCAGATTCTTGATTTTCATGGTGTAGGGCCTCCTTATCTGAGGGATAAGGAACAGATTTTGTTGTTATTTCCGGACGCGAGCGGCACCCGGCATATGCCGGGGGACCGCCAGACACCGGCGTAGGTAAAACACACGCAAGTCGCGATAGCCAGGGGCCTCCCTGTCGTCGGGTGAGCCGAATTCAGGCGACAGTCATCCCCACCCGGTGAAGGATGTTGCCAACGCGTGTTATCAGGCCCTCGCGGGCACCCGCTCCGGCGACGCCCGGTCCGTCAGGCCCGGCGCATCACCCGTCCGGGGTCAGGTGAAGAGCCCCGTGGCGCAGGCCCAGCCGATGACCACCGCCAGGGGACCGGTCAGCTGGCGGGAGAGCAGAAAGGCCGGGACCCCGGCGGCGATCGTGGCCCGGGTGGCCCCCTGGGTGGCGAGCCCGACGGGGATGAAGTCGCACCCGACCTGGACGTTGATGGCGAACAGCGCGGGCAGGGCCAGGGCAGGGGGCAGCGTCCCGGCTCCGATCTGCGTCCCGATGACGACCCCCACCACCTGGGTAAAGGCCGCGCCGGGACCGAGCAGGGGCGAGAGAAAGGGAAAGCTGCAGATGACCGAGAGCAGCACCAGCCCCCAGACCGAGCTCACCAGTGGGTTGAGCAGGTGCGCCAGGGCGGTCCCGACCGTGGAGTCCTCGGCGAACGCCATCAGCAGGGCAATGAGGGCCATAAAGGGGAGGATGTCCCGGAGGGCCACCTGGATCGCATCCCGGGCGGCATCGCGCAGCAGCGGCAGCATCTCCCCGAGCAGGGCAGCGAGACGCACTTCGGTCGCCACCACGCGCCGCACGCCCCGGGGCGGCTCGGGCACCTGATGCACCACCGCGTCGTTCACCGGCAGGCTGAGCGGTTCCGGGTCGGGAAGACGCTGCCGGTCCGCCTGGGCCAGCTCGGTGAGGGTGACGCCGGAGACGTAAGTGTCGTCGTCGATAAAGCAGGCGAGGCGGCCCCTGTAGCTGCCCGGCCGGACGTTGATGACCGGGATATGCTTCTGCGGGTACAGGCCGCAGAGGAACGACCCCGGATCGTCCAGGACCACGCAGAGGACCTGCTCGTCCGGGGGCAGGATGGCGTAGCCGTTGACCAGCTCGGACTCCGTGAGGGCCGCGAGCTCGATGGCCACCGGGTGAAAGTCACCTCCGGTGAGGCAGAGAATGACGCGCCCGCTGCGTACCGGCAGCCAGAGGCCGGTCCCCGTGCCGCCGGGGCCGGGCATAACGTGGATCAGTTCCATGGGTATCCCTCCTCGATGATAAAGTCACCCCACAGGTCGCGCATGTCCGGGGCGGGACCGCCCAGGTGCAGGGCGGCGTCATGCAGGGGCGTCAGGGCGTGGTCGAAGCACATCACCAGCAGCCCGTTCCGGTAAAGCGACTCCCGGGCCCGGTCACCGGTGGCGGTGATCAGAAACAGCCGATGGCCGAGGCGCAGCGCGTCGCCGGGCCCGAAGGGCTGCGCCTCTTCGCGTAAGGTGCACTCCAGCGGCAGGGCGTACGCCCTCAGCCGCCCGGTCATGCTGTCCGGACAGGCAATCAGGATCCCCCGGGTGAGCCAGCGTTCAACATACGTCCCCGGCTTGCGAATGAGCGCGCGATAGAGCTGCATCAGGCTTTCCTCCTTGCCGCGAGCCGGAGGAAAATCCGCTCGGTGACGATGCCCCGGATGAGCCCCACCACCACGGCGGTGAGCACGTAGCGCAGGGCCAACTGTGGGCCCGGAGCCCGGCGCAGATGCTGAGCCAGGCAACGAGCTCAGGCGTGACCACCCCCGGAAAGGCGGTGGACATGGGATGGGCCAGGGTGGTGAGGGCATCCTCGAAGCCGGGCTTGCTCTTCTCGGGCAGCACGAACCCGAGCGCCAGCGCGCCGGGGGCCCGGAGCAGCAGCCAGCCGATGACGGGCAGCAGCCCGTAGGTCAGGATGCGCGAGCGCCCGAAGGTTCTGGCCAGCGCTTCGGTCCGGGCGGTCCCGGCAAGGCGCAGGGTGACCGTCAGGAGGATGCGCAGCAGTACAAAGGCGGGCAGGACGGTCCCCGCCAGTGTGATAAAATGGCCGTAAGCGCAGTGGATAAAGCCAAACACGCCCCCGGTCAGGCTGAGCAGTGTCATGTTCAGTCCTCTCTGGATAAAAAAAATCCGGGGTGCCCGGGCTAACCGGACAGGAGGAGCGAGCATGACGGCTACAACAGTCAGAGCCCCCGGGAACAGTGGCGGTACAGACTTCGCCTGCTTAGTTTTTTCAGGGCGAGCGCAGGCGTGGCATTTCAGCCCTGTTTATGCGATTCTCAAAGATGGATTTACAAGCAGAGATTGCTTGTATTATGTACAAATAGGCTGCCACGAAATCTCGCGAAAGTAAAGTGAGTTTTCGTGATTGGTCGGTTTGTTTGCATGAGCTATTCAGGCAAACAATTAGTTGATGTTTTGGAATGGCATATGACTAATAAAAAAGTAACTGACGATGCGACCGATAGCGATTTCAACTTTGGTGAAAGAATCGCGCTGGCGATGGAACAATCGAAGGATACGATCAGTTCTTTAGTGGAAAAAACAGGCATCCCTGATTCAACTTTGAGGGGGTATATAAACAAGAAATCCGTACCTACAGGATGGACCCAAATTCGCAAGATAATCAAGGAAACAGGTGTAAGCGCTTCTTGGTTCTTTAGTGAAAAGCAAAGCGATGAGGAAAGAGCCGAAAGGAGCGTAGCTAAAGATTTAGAGTTACTAAATGGTCTCTTTCGATATATGGATCCGACTCAGCGTGGAGAAGTTCTCAAACGTATTTTGGATAGTCTTTCTGAGCAACTGAATACGCAAATCGAAAAGGATAAGGAAAGATGATCTTTGTTAACCTTTATCTTTTGCTTAGAAAATGAATTGTTAGATATAGAAAATGATTGAAGAACGCAGCGTTCTTCAATCCGTTACCAACTTAGACAAGACAGCCCCAAGAATCTGCTGCAAAAAGTATGGTAACTGGAGCTTTGTACATCAAATCTGGTTGGTTACTGAGGATGAAGGTTGACCCAAGAAATTACTTTGAGGTTCCTGTAAAAGATCTCAAATTGCGGAGTCGCATGCCCAGAATCATGACGTTCGGTCAGCGAGAAAGAGAATGGAACTTATGCTATTGGTATCTCTGCTCAGCTGGAAAGGGACTTTGGTGAGACTGGGGAAGGGGAGTAGCTCAGACTTCACGAATCTTAGGCTCGATACCGGTCTTCGCGCCACGTTAGTAAATTTCCTACAATACAGCTAGTCAGGTAATAAGGTCTGTCTCTTTTTCCTGTAAAAAATGCTCTCTTGTGTCCCTTGAAATAGCCACTGTGGTTGATAGTGGTAATAGGGATGTTAACTCATGGCGGCAGGTAGCCCCAAACGTCAATCACGTACGGACTCAACTTGAAAGCTATTACGTAGCTAGCATCCCTAAACAATCCTAAAAACTTTTAGTGAGGCGCATTGTAGCCCGGTGCCCCATTCTGTCGCTGTCGCGAGACGCCTCAGGGGATAAACAGGTTTATGGTGGTCAAGGTACTTACAGACCATATGCAAGATCTGCCAGCGGTTTTGCCTCGCTCCCCTTAAGTACAAGGACATCCTGATAAGCCTCACTAACTGACACAACCCTGATGAAGTCGCCAGAGGCTCCGCTTATAGTCTTACCACCAACGGGGCTAAATGACTCTTTTTGCTTTTTGTTATAAAATCCATCCGAGTTTAATCATTAGTTGATAAGAGAAACAAAAATGACTCTGTCAGATGGTGTTAAAGTTTTATTGTTGAGTATTTGTGGTTATACATTTTCTTACGCATTTTATTTTGGTTACTTTTCTGGGCGCGGCATTCCTTTTGAGTTTATTAATATAACGCTAGGAGTTATGTTAAAAATAGGTGTGAAACATGTATAGTCATGTCTTTTTTTACATACTTTATTGATTTGATACATGATGGTGATGAAGTAGATTTATATCTTTCAGAAAATACTAAGCGATTTATTTATAGGAACTCAATAAATTTTATTACTGGTTTTTTCTTTACTGTTTATTCAATCCTTTCATCAGAATGGCTGATTTTACTACTCTCTTATATGATTGCCTATGCTTGTTTAAGTAAGGAGCTTGATATTTCATTTAGAGAGAAGGGTGCTCCATGGTATAAGATAAGATTTAAAATATCTATAAAGCCACTGAGGCCAATTGGCACGGCTATAATTGCGGATAAATTCAATGTAAGGAGTTATTATGTTTACTTCAGTTGGTATCTTTCTCTCTTAATATTATTATTCAGTGTCGGGGGTGTTTGTTCCAAAATTACCAAGGATGACTTGACTTGTAATGATAATATAAAAGTACTGCAAGTAAATGACGATACAGTTTTGGTAACCTCGAATTACAAAGAGTTCAAATTCATGGATAAAAAAGATTGTAGGTTCACTGCCCCATTAAGAAGCAGGAGTAAATAAATGACCAAAATACCATTTCCTTCTATTTATAAATTCTCATCACTTAATATCAACTCGCTCTCGGCCCTTGCTGAGAGGAAAGCTTGGTTCTCTAAGCTCGCTGATTTTAATGATCCCTTCGAGGGGCAATTCGTAATTGAGACGCCAGATTTTACTAAAGAGAGTGAGAGAGAAAAACTTTTCGCTCATGAGGCTAAAAAACTCCCTTTTAATATAATGAAAGAGTCGGCGTTAGATTTAGTAAGGTATCGGTATAACCAGTCGCCAGCCGATTATGAACGATTCTTTAAGGACTTAGTTGAATCAACAAGGAATGATTTCTACAACTCATATCTCAACACTGGGGCGTACTGCGTTGCATCTGACATACCAGACACACCATTGACCCAAGTTAGCAATGCACTCATGTGGTCACATTACGCTGATGGCATGAGAGGCTTTTGCATAAAGTTTGACGCAAACAAATTCTATAGCAGCTTAAATTTTCTTAATGAAGATGATTTTTATTGGTCTCCAGTACATTACGAGGATAAGCTTTGTATTGTTGATTATTATGATTTTGACAATATGGCAAAGAATGCCACGACAAGAGCTATCCACACCAAACATAGCGGATGGGAGTACGAGTATGAATGTCGATTTATCACTCAACACTCTGGACTGTATGAATATAATCATGATGCGATAGAATGTATTTATATAGGTGATAAAATGCCAGCGCCTCATCAACGGGTTTTACTTGATATTTGTGAGAAAAATCTCCCGAATGTTGATATCGTCGGTGTAAGAACTCATAAAAGCAGTTATTCAATCGAGTTGGGTAAGTACATTAAAACATCATTGTCTAAGTAAATTTGTTTAATTGGATGCTGTACGGTACGAAATTTTAAATTCCTATACTCCCTACCACAGGAGAATCTAGGGAGTCTGTGCGTTTAAGGTAATGTGGTTTACTGGGTATGTGCGCACAATCTTCTACAAGCCGGGTTTTACCGTTAGACTATAGCTGAATCCTCGGATTGAAAAATTTCACCCTTATGGTTGCCCTACCTCGACAATTAAAGCTTCAGCTTCCCCCTTGAACCCCGTCCAGCCGAGGGGCTGGGCGGGCTTTATATCGATTTGCCTTTCTCTGTGGCGTTTACGACCCTGTTTCGCGTTCTGACCGTGCGGATGTGAGTGAGGGTAACGTACTGTGGTATGAAGGTGAAATGAGGAGTATTTCGTTCCGCTTAGTCAGCAGGCGATGATTTTGTTAGACAACTTAAAGCAAATTCGCGGTGATAATGAACTGCTTTATCCGGATGGTCATGACGCAACTAAGGTTATGAGTGAAAACACAATCAACAACGCATTGCTCGTGATTGGATTTGACACAAAAATTGAGGTTTACGGACATGGAATTAGGTCTATGGCGCGTTGGGCTAGGCAGGACTATGGCGTGATGACGCTGAAAAACGTCAGTGGAGTATTAAGAACGTAATAATGTCAGTGCGGCTTAAATTCAGGCATCAGAATAATTAGCTAAAGACATTATATGATTTAGCTGTGGGCAGACTACTTAGCTCATAAAAAATAAGAATCTATAACTACCTATTAATATTCGGCATTTAAAAGCATTTTATAGTAAAAAGAGGAAGGTTGTACCCTCCTCTTATAAATTAATTAGAAACGTTGTGCGATTCTTGCAACTTGAATACCACTCGCAAGTTTCGTGTTATCTGCATCACGCCAATACACGTTATCACCAACAGATGATATGTTTTGCTGCGGAGGTACAGTTATAATTAATAATCCAAGGCCATAGAAATCATTAAAATCCATGGTGGAAAGAACCTGACTTTTGAGTGGTTCACTAAGATCTGAATTTCTTATCGCTGTAGCCCATTTAGAAAAATAATCTTCCAAGCTAATACCCATCTTAGCCGCTTCTCTTTTAACACCAACAACATACCTTGATCCAATTTTTATCGGTTCAATTTGATCTAGTTGCGAAACTAAATCTGCATGCTGTTGTTGATCAGTTACTCCAATTATTATTTTTCCTGTGCTACCTTTTCCATTATTAGCCATGGCGCAAATGGTGTTTATTATTCTCTCTGTAACTTCTGAGTTTTGTTCTCTTTGCCCGTGTAACTGTAGAATTCCTTGTTTTAACTCATAAGAAGCTAATTCAATTTCGGATCTTCTAATTACACTTTCTATATCAATAGTTGAATGATTGTTATAGATTGGGAGTGGTTCACTACTCACGACAAAGCAATCACTTATTACTCCTTTGACAGCATTAATGTTTGTTCGTCTTCCTGTAGATGAACTAGCTCTCCTGCCTACGGTAATTCGGCTTACTATATTGTAAATGTTTTGTTTTAACTCAGAATAATTGCTAATTTTCTTATTGTCTTTAACTATCAATTCAAAAAACGCCATGAATAAAATAGTGAATACGGCAGGAAATCCGTTTGTGTTAGTTTCTTCGAATATTTGATCTCGTAATTTTACGAACTCGCCTTCATTACAAGTTTTTAATATTTCGTCAAGGCAGTACTTAAATTCTTCAGTGAATTTTTTGGGATCATACACATCCAGTGCAGTATTGATTCTTATGCTTTCATCATGGTTGCTATCATATATCTTATCTAAAGCGTCTTTAGAACGTTCGATTAAAGATCCTCCAATGATGCAGGCCGCTATATCTGCAATACATTGTTCATCCATACTATCTCTTAAATCTGTTGAACGTAATATTCCGTGCTTAACCCAAAATGTTTCCTCTGCTTGAATCTCATAGCCGTGTTTCATAGATGGTAAATCTATGCTGATAGCGGGCATGTCACCTAATAGTATGTTTTCCTTAGAAACATCACCACGTATTGAGCAAGCAATGTTTCTTACCATATTTGAGAAGTTGTTTTCTACACCTGCTTGCCTTCTCTCCTGATCACTAAGACGATGTCCGTAGGAGTTAATTCTATCAAAAACATCATTTATTTCACTTTCGCTTGCATTTCTCATAATAGATAGTGCAAGAGTGTAATCTAAAATTGTACCTACTTCTCTTTGAGATAATTTTTCTTCAGATTCATTAGGTGTGAATCCCCCTTCGTCGGCCCTAGTTTGTGCTGTCGGGAAAAATTGCAAATTAAACAAAGAACCATCTATTGAAGTGTATCTTGTTTCAATGAATGACATGATGGCATGTAGCCTTTGCAAGCCATCTATTATTTCATATGTGCCAGGTTCGGTTTCTCTTTCTGCAATTAAAATTGCAGGTATTGGATATTTACGTAATATCGAGTCTATAAGTTTTTGTTTTTCCTCTAAAGTCCAAACTAATTTTCTCTGATAACGTCTGTTAACGTATAGTTTTCCTTCAATGAACCAATTATAGATCGATTGAATTGGTGTAGGTTGTGATGCTAACTCAGCCATGACTTCTCCTTGAACATTAGATATTTCCTCAGCATATTACTTGCTTATAAAATTAGCATTTTCAATATTGTATAACTCCTACTAAACTTTGCCACTTTTAAGCGAAGGGTTTCACAGTGTTTTTGTGAGACCTTGCTCACGCTATACAGAATCCGGTATGAAATATTACTATAATATACTTTACGTCAGCTATTTGTTTATGAAGAAATAACCTCTCTCTCTTTGAACGCGCGCAATGCTCTCCCCACTACGCCTACCCGCTTAAAGGGGCCCTTTTAATGCAGATGCATAACCGCCTCAGGGCATGGCTTTACCCCGTTTAATCACCTCAACGCCTTTCGTATAATGAGCTGCAACACGTCTCTGCAAAAGGATTTCTTCATGGATCTCTTTCCTGATGTTGAACAAGCGGTGCCCTTACCCCATGAAGAAGTGCTCCGTTACATGGTATGTAAAATCCGTGATAATCGGTCGGAAGAGTGGCTTGCAAAGATGTGCAGGAAAAACAACCTTTCTGGTATCTACCAGGAGTATCTTCACAGGGGAGTGCTGAAGGCTCTGGAGGGTGAACCTGACGTGAGCTATTACCCGCCAAGACTGACCATTGAGCTGGTGCCCCGGACATGCTGGTTCGATAACGTCAGAAGTGCGGTCTCTTCATCGGACTGGAAACGCTTACGGCAACAAACGGCCAGAAGAGCAGGGTGGAAATGCCAGGTCTGCGGCGGAAAGGGACCCCGATGGCCTGTGGAGTGCCATGAAATCTGGCATTACGATGATGACAGGCAGTGTCAGACCCTCACCGGCCTCATCGCGTTATGCCCTTCATGCCATGAAGTCAAACACATGGGGTTCAGCGAGCTCCGGGGTAAAAAGGACGAAGCGGTGGCTCATCTGGCGCTCGTCAACGGCTGGTCCCTTCAGGGCGCATTTGACTATGTGGATGAGGCTTTTGACGTGTGGCGGGAACGCTCTCGTCATGCCTGGCAACTGGATATCTCGTGGCTCGAAACGCAGGGGATTAAACGCCAGAATGAGACAGCAGCAGAGGGTAACAACATCCCTGCTGAGGATCAGCTTTCGCTGGAGCTTGAGGTTCCGCCTGTCGCGGTGGAGAGCGCTGCGGTGCCCGCCGTGGTGGAACAAGAGAGCATGTCCGGCGATGTGAGGACAATCCCAAAGGACAACCCTGTCTCCCGCTCATCGTCCGTAGGATCAACGTTCTGGTCAGTCTGCCAGCGGGTGTTCTGCCAGGTGAAAAAGGTGATACGGGATCAGTGGTGATTAAACCTGTGGCGACGCATCCACTTTGAGCTGTACCGGCGTCAGCAGATCGACATCGGTTTCCAGTACATGAAGGGAGACGGTGAGGCTGTAGCGTGCTTCAGAATCATAGCGGTTCAGAGCACGCCGGGTTTTCCACCAGCGCTGCCTCCCGGGCAAGCGGTTTAGTGCTGGCGAGGGAAGGGAAAAGCTTTCCCTAGGTGTATGTCATTGATGTTTGCGTTTGGGTACTGGCGTCCGCTTTTTGCCAAAAGCGGAAGTAGCTGACAATAGACTGTGTTGAACAATGGGGATCGGGTCAGAGCAGGTCAATAACACAGGTCATAGGCTTGTGGAATTACAATACACGCCTTAGAAACTATTGTTTTATAAAGGTATGCAGGGCTTTGTACCTGTGTGTCTGGACGCATCAATTCGTGTTAGTATATCAGTCGATTTTTCCGGAGATATTAGTGAATCCCTGCATTTGATATCATCCGCATTTCTACCGTCGATTAGTTTTTGGATTTGTATCAAGCAAACCAAATGAAGCGTGGACTGGCTAAAACAGACGTAGGCCCGGGTGATATCAACTCGGGCATGTGGGCGGGTCATTAGCTAAGAGCCAATATTAGATGGCCGTAGGGTATGCGAGAACGAAGTTCTGCTTTGCTATCCAGATATTCTGGTGGCCAATCTAGCCAGATCTATGTCCCGCACCAAACCACCCTTTACAAGTATGTCGGCGTAATAACGCCGCCCCAATGAGGACTTTGGATGACTCAAAAACAAGACGCCGCTGATAGCGTGCGCAGCAAGGTCGCTCCTGGAGCTATAGCGGTACCTGTATGTCCCGTCACATCAGCTATGGAGTTATTGGCGACAGAGGGGGGGCTCGAAGCCAGGGGGGCCATTTTCACGCGCTCTGAGGTGGTGGATTTCATTCTCGACTTGGCTGGTTACACAGAGGAGCAACCGCTTTATAAGAAGAGAATTTTAGAGCCATCATTTGGTGCTGGGGACTTCCTGCTACCTATCATCGAGCGGTTATTGGCTGCATGGCGGGTGGCGAGGCCAAACGGTTCAGCTTTAGGTGAATTGGCCGATGCAATCCGGGCTGTGGAATTGCACCACGAGACCTTTTATAGCACCCAGGGAGCAGTTGTCGAACTGCTGAAGCGTCAAGGCATCCCTTCGAATGATGCTAATGCCTTGGCTTGTTGTTGGCTGACGCAAGGCGATTTCCTTCTTACTCCTTTGGAGGGGGAATTCGATTTTGTCATTGGTAACCCCCCATACGTCCGTCAGGAGTTAATCCCTGCACCATTACTTGCTGAATACCGCTGTCGTTACAAGACAATGTTTGATCGTGCAGATATTTACATTCCATTCATCGAGCGATCTCTGTCGGTTTTGTCGGATGGTGGCAGCCTGGGTTTCATTTGCGCGGATCGCTGGATGAAGAATCGCTATGGGGGGCCGCTTCGCAGCCTTGTTGCTGAGAGGTTCCACCTAAAAGTTTATGTCGATATGGTGGATACACAGGCCTTTCACTCCGATGTGATTGCCTACCCAGCAATTACTATCATCAGCCGTGAAATGCCTGGGCCAACTCGCATCGCGCATCGGCCAGCAATTGACCGGGTAACGCTGACTGAATTGTCTGGTCTGCTCACTGCCCACTCTCTTCCTAAGGAAGTCGGACCGACGCGTGAGCTTGCTCAAGTGACCAATGGTTCGGAGCCGTGGTTGCTGGAATCATTCGATCAAATGGCGCTTATTCGCCGTTTGGAAAGAGACTTTCCTCTGCTTGAAGAGGTAGGGTGCAAGGTCGGGATTGGTGTGGCGACAGGTGCGGACAAAGCGTTTATCGGGGATTTTGAAGCACTCAATGTTGAGCAAGACCGGAAAGTGCCGCTGGTAACAACTAAAGACATCGCGAGCGGTGAAGTTGAGTGGCGTGGTCTGGGGGTCATCAACCCCTTTACTGAGCAAGGCGGGTTGGTTGAACTCGGTGAATATCCACTCTTGCGACGCTATCTTGAAGCAAGACGTAGTGTGATTGCTGGACGTCATTGTGCGCAGAAAAATCCGCTTAAGTGGTATCGCACGATTGATCGCATTACCCCGAAATTGGCTGCGAGGCCAAAGCTTTTGATCCCTGATATCAAGGGACAGGCTCATATCGTTTATGAAGGTGGCGAACTATATCCTCATCACAACCTCTATTACGTCACCTCAGATGATTGGGACTTGCGTGCCCTGCAGGCTGTACTACTGTCTGCCGTCAGCCGCTTATTTGTGGCGACATATTCAACGAAAATGCGAGGGGGATTCATGCGTTTTCAGGCGCAGTACCTTCGCAGAATTCGTATTCCGTCTTGGACTGACGTGCCTAAAAATCTACGCCACGAGTTGGCCGAGGCGGCTATCAAACGGGACATTCAGGCCTGTAATCGGGCGGTGTTTAAGCTTTATGGTCTGAATCAGGAAGAACAATCATCCCTTGGGGGAAATGGAGAATAAATGGCGCTCGATCTCGTTGATTATGAAAACAAAGCCCGCGAAGCCGTGAAGGCATTTTGGGGCAACCGTGAAGCAGCAAGACAAAAGCAAATTGAGTCGGGTAAGGCCGACCAAGGCGAACGTGCGGGAGTTACAGCTGGAAAGAATATGGACGGGTTCTTGGCCTTGGTGCTAGACCTTATAAAGGCTAATGGGCTAGCCCATGCTGAGATTTACCAGAACCGAGCGATGTTGACCCTTCCCGGATATTTCCGCCCAACTAAGCTGTGGGATCTATTAGTTATCTACAAAGGAGAATTGATTGCAGCAATTGAGCTGAAAAGCCAGGTAGGCCCCTCGTTCGGCAATAACTTTAATAACCGAACTGAAGAAGCCATCGGGACGGCTCATGATTTATGGACAGCCTTCCGCGAAGAAGCTTTTGGGAAGCAACCGCGTCCATTTGTAGGGTGGATGATGATGGTTGAAGATGCACCGGAGTCTCGCAAGCCCGTTCGCGACTCGTCCCCACATTTTCCTGTGTTTGATGAATTCAAGGGAGCGTCATATCTCAAGCGGTACGACCTGTTGTGTCAGAGACTGGTTCAAGAGCAGCTTTACACGACCGCCGCTGTCATCGCAGCGGAGCGCGGCGCGGTAAATACTGGTGATTTCACTGAGCTATCGTCCATGACCAGTCTCAGGGCATTCGTATCTGCACTGGCTGGTCACATAGCGGCAGAGGCTGCTCGGTTGGGCTGAGATAGAAGCATCTCTGTTGGATCATAGCTGGTTTGAATATTGGAAGTGGAAAAAGTTGCTCTTAGAGGGGTTGGCATATTCACTATTCCCTATTTACTGTTGAATTCAGGCCGCGAAGTAACAGCTTTTTACGGACCGCCCTTTGAGTGGTCAAACTTGCTTCTGTTTTTAGGACAAGGTACGTGTTTTAGCTGATGCCATAGAGGTTAAGGAGTGAACATGCCGGCAATAAAAAAAATCGTAATCAAAAATTTCAAAAGAATTGCCGACCTGACCCTTGAGTTCGACCCTGACAAGAACATACTCATTGGCGACAACGAAACGGGTAAAAGCAGCGTGCTATTGGCATTAGATCTGGCACTTAGCGCAAGCCGCAGTCGAGTTGAAAACATAGGCTATGAAGCCCTGCTGAATCAGGGGGCGGTGCAGATTTTTTTGGCAGGGCCAGCAAGACTGGATTTGCTTCCAGAAGTCATCGTGGACGTTTTTCTGGAAGAGGGAGACGATAAAGGTTTTTACTGTACCCAAAACGTTCTTGGAACTGTACCGGTGTCAGCAGATCGACATCGGTCTCCGGTACATGCAGGGAGATGTTGAGGCTACAGCGCGCTTCAGAATCATAGCGGTTCAGAGCGTGTCGTGTGTTCCACCAGCCCTGGCCCGGGAAAACGGTGAGGTATCCACAGTTAGCCAGTTCTGCCGCAGTGCCTCGCCAGATATCCTGATGTAAAGACCCTTTATGACGTTGACGATATCCGAGGAGCCAGTTTTTGTCGCTTCCCGGTGCCGATGAACCATCCCTTGACACTGCTGCAGCGTTGATTCGCGCGCGGAATGCCTCCAACCGCTCCGTAGGACGTTTTATGGCAAATCGTAAACGGTGTGAAGGATAGCGGAAGTTAGATGCCGTTACACGCGCAGAAGGATTCAGCTCAATAAACCAGGGCAGGGTGATGCGCATGTCTACCGACATAATCTGCGGTACAAACTGTTCGATTGTTGACAAGGGAAGGGCAAAGCATTCGCGTGATATATGTCATGAAGGCTTGAGCGCGAGGATGGGCGTCTGCTTGGTGCCAAGGGCGGACGTTAGACAAAAGTAGTGTCCCTTTTTATAAGCGCCTTATTTTTAATCAAATGAAAGCCCCCCCCCTCAAGTCACCTGACCATAATACCAGCGTTCTCCCGTAAACCACTCATCACGGTCCTCACTCCCATAATATTCGAGAGTGATACCGATTTCCTGTATGTTAGCAGGAAGAACGAGCCCCCACTCAGCAGCAAGGCTACGATCTTTGATCAAAGCCGAAGCACCATTTCCAGAACGATCTTCAGCTATAAAGCCTTGAAAATATTCTTCAGATCGATAAAGACAGACCTCACTTGTAAACATATCAGGAAGACATACTACAGCGGTAATTCGAGGGCTGTAATTCATACCAGCAGTAGCCGTTATGAGGTTTGAACACGCATTAATCAAAGCTTGCGCACAAGCCGCTTTGGTTTTAAGCGTGCTGCATTTTCCCTCAACGATATTAATGTCTACTGGAATTTTAAAATTCCAGTAATGCTCATCTTCTGAGAAAATGCTACGTTCAGGGTTGTGAAAAGTACTAGCCCAACGGTTAAGAGCTTTGATGCGTCGGGGAATATTTCTGATTTTGGTTCGATAGTCTCTGTTAAGTCGTCTACTCATGAATAATTTTCTTTTTAGCTTGTCAAACAGTTCGAATTGTGTACCTACACAAGAAGATTCTATCCTAATTTGTTCAGCTTATCGTTATGCATGTAATCTAACGCACCGCAATCGGCTTGCGAGAAATTATGTCCGCTCCTCGCTCACAGCGGATCTTTAGCTCAATTAGTTTGTCCGCTCCGTGCCAGGAGCAGATGTTCATATGACCAAGCAACCCCACATGCCCGGTCATCTACACTATCTACACTACGGTTATCTTGACGTCAGATATTCTTATTTTTATGCCCATACTTCTGATATTTCAGTTGAACGGGTAACAATTGCGTGTTGAGGCAGGATTTTGTCAAGTAAAAACAAATTGGTGTCATGATCTGGATCGGCGCAACAATCACCCGCAACCACCAGTCGGTAATCGAGGTCAAAAGCTTGCCCGACTGTAGAAAGCACCACGCCACTGGTGGTCACGCCAGTAAGGATCAAAGTTTCAATGCCTTGGGCGCGAAGAATCATCTCAAGTTCGGTAAATGTGAAAGCGCCGACTCTGCGTTTAACAATGGCGGCCTCATTCTTTGCGGGAGCGACTTCAGGATGAATAGCCGTACTCTCATTGTTAGCCATAAACATTCCATTCTCTTTAATCGAAGAGAAGATAGTGTTGTTTTTGCTGACCTCTGGATACCCTTTGCGGAATCCGACACTGATATAAATGACAGGTACGGCTGCTGTGCGCGCAGCGGTTATCAGTGATGCGGTATTGCGGATAACGTTTCCAGCGATTTCTTGTGGGAGGAAATTGTTAATGATGATCGTCTGAAAATCCATAACCAGCAGAGCGCTGTTTTTACTGATATTACTGGGTTTATTTGACATAAAATTTCCGTAATTTGTAGATGAAGGCAAATGAAGTGAGTCAGCGCGTTGCTGACTGGCGATGTATTTTAAAGTTCCAGGCAGCACCGGCTAGCAGGATGCAGCTGGTTGCAAGAAAGACGGCTCGCATCCCGATATGCCCGCCGACAAAACCACCAATCAGCGGCCCGATGAACTGGCCGGCGAACTGCGCGGCGACGGAATAGCCAAGGATGCTACCCACCATGCCTTCTGGTACGCGGTGACGTATGACTGCCGCAATACAAGGCAACAAGCCGCCAAGCGCCAACCCCATGAGGAAACGCAGAGCAATCAGTTGCCACCCGGAGGTGACAAAAGCCTGCGGGATGAGCAACAAACCGGCCGTAGTCAGCGCCAGCGTGATAATGCGTAAATGTCCTATTCTGTCTGCCAGTTTTCCAAGCCAGGAAGCTGAGATGCTGCTGCCCAGGGCTGCGGCTGCCATCACATATCCCGCCACTTTCGTTATCTGAGAAGCGTCGCTGACGAGAGTACGCACATAGACCGTGATAATGGGTTCTATTGACATATTGGCCAGCATCAGCAGCAGACCGGTACAAAGCATACAGACAATCACAGAGCGGGCAGGCAATTGGGGCCAGCTCACCCGCGTTTTTACCTCAGCATCCTCGGGCTTTTGTACCACTTCACGGATGAGAGTCAGGGTCATTATAAAGGCCAGAAAAATCAGGGTGCCTGCACAGAAAAATGTGGACCGAATACCAATCAGCCCCGGTAGCCATCCCCCGGCAAGGGGGCCGACAAGATTGCCAGCCATGACACCGGATGAAACGATCCCCAGCGCCCATGCGGCACGTTCTCTGGGAGCCTGTACAGCGATAAGAATTGTTGCGCCGGATGAGTAGCCTCCAGCCAGCCCAACTAGCAACCGCAGACCGACAAGTTGCCAGATATCCGTCACCAGCCCCATAAGCGAAACCGTAATAGCCATGCCAAGGCTGGCTCTCACGAGCATCGACTTACGTCCATATCTGTCACCAAGTCGTCCCCATATGGGGGCAATCAACCCGGCAGTAATAAACGTCGCGCTGAATGCCACGCCCGACCACTGAACAACAGCTGCGTGCCCGCTAACACCCAGGTCTTCGACATACAGGGGCAGGAACGGCAGCATCAGGGTCATTGCGAAGACGGTTGAGAACGAACCAATGAAGCAAACGATCAGGTTTCGCTGCCAAAAGCTGTTATAGAATTGGGTCATGAGAATACTCTTTTTTGGTATACCGAATTGGTATACCATATCGATTGAGTGATTTACTGTCAATTTCCAGGAGAACATTGCCGTCATGAGCCAGGCATCCGAGGTTGAAAACCAATTAAGAAAACTGATACTCAGCATGGAGCTGGGCCCGGGAGAGCGGCTGACTGAACGTTGGGCTGAAGCGACGTTTAACGCGTCCCGGACACCGGTTCGGGCCGCATTACAAAAACTGGAAACAGAGGGGCTGGTGTGTCGTGACGGGCTACGCTGGCTGGTGGCTCCCATCGATGTAGGTGAAGTTGAACAGCTGTGTATTTACCGGGAAGTGCTGGAAGTGGCTGCATTAAAACGTTCAGCCAGCCAGATTACGCAAGAACAACTCGATTTTCTGGAAAAACTGCTCAAAACGAAGAGTGATGATGCGTCTGAAGAGATCATGGACGATGCCGGAACACAATTCCATCTACAGCTGGCTCGTCTTTGTCAGAATACGTTTATCATCGAAGGAGTGAGCGATGCACTACGGCGGCTCTCGCGGGCACGATGGCTCGACAAAGCACCGTCAAACCCCGCATGGGAAGAACATCGCGAAATCATTGCTGCGCTTCGCTCGCAGGAGACTGAAAAAGCAGCAGAGTTACTCGCTGCACATCTTTGTGAAAGTCGCCTCCGCCTTCTTGAGGCAATCAATTCAAGCAGACGTAGTCTGAGGGCTAGAGGTATTTCTGTATCCTGACCATGTGGCGAGTTATGACGAAAGAATGATAATGTCCGCTTCTCGCTCATAGCAGACCTTAACGTTCCTGCCGCTTTTTTATTTGATATCAATGGGCTTCCTGACGCGTTCTGAGTCAGCCTCGATGACATCCAGCCCTGAGACCGCGCAGCGGTTGATGCCACCACAGACATCCGCGTTGCGCTACGCCTCACGGGAACGGCGATAGGCCCGAACGACATGGTGATTGCTGGTCACGCCATCGCCGTCGTGCTGGTGACGAACAAGGTGGGGGATTATGAGCGGGTGCCGGGGGGTATTCGAGGGCTGTGTCAACAACGTAAGCTGTATTTAAGAGAATGTTTATCATTCTGCAGTCACAGGCACAGCAGCCCCGACATTACAGATGATACCCAGATAATTGCAGCTCTTTGTCGATCCACTCGACGAACTGCTGGATCTTCCTGGCGCGTTCATTCATGTGCGGCATTACCAGATGATGTGCATTAATAGCGATTCCCATGTTATCCGGCAGCACTTGTACCAGGGAGCCATCGTTCAGATAATCGGTTGCCATCATTTTGCTCTCCAGAATAAATCCCAGCCCCATGCGCGCTGCTTCAAAGCTCATATAGGAGCGGTCAAAACTCAGGCTAAAGTTCAGCCACGGTCGGTCAATATTGTGCCAGGCAAACCATTTTTCCCAGTTTACCAGGGGGCTGGTGGACGAGATGAGCGATTGTTGTAGTAGATCGGCGGGCGTGACGATGGGATGTTTTTCTGCATACTCCGGTGAGGCCAGCACCACCAGCGTGTCGTTTTTAATGGTCATCACCCGATAGGCATCCCAGTCCGGAATGCCGTGGCGGATATCAATGTCGATATTGTCTCTGGCGAACTGCAGGTTTTCATACGAGCAGGTGAGATTGATGGTGATATCGGGATACTCGGCGCGAAACTTACCCAGACGGCGCAATAGCCATGACAACCCGAAGGTAGGAGAGGAGTGCACGCGAAGCACGGCGTTATCTTTCTCTTTGACGATCTGATCGGTGGCAAGGCCGATGGCGCTCATTGCCGCTGAGACTTCCCGCAGATATTTTTCTCCCGTAGGCGTTAACTGAACGCCTTTGCCGCTGCGGATGAACAATTTCTTGCCCATCCAGGACTCCAGCGACGCAATCTGATGGCTTACCGCCGAGGGCGTGACGTTGAGCTGTTCAGCGGCCTGATGGATGCTCAATGCGTTAGCGACAGCGATGAAAGCCTGCAGATTTCTGAGCGAGGGCAGAGATAACGTCTTGGGTGCTGGCGCGTACATGGCCTACTCCTAATATGATTATTGATAAAAAACATAACATTGAGCCTACCCGCGGGCAATTTTATCCCGATGGTATTTTTTTGATCTGTATCGCGAATCAAATTTATCTCAGCAATAAATGAGTTTTATTGCATGGTCTTTCATTCGTGAGCCGATATATTGGCGTTGAACATATAAATAAAACGACTCACGTTGTTCGAATGATGAGGTAAATATGTCTCGTATAGAACAAGCTGTCCCCTACATAAACACTAAAAAGACCAATTATCGTTTCGTTGTGCTGGCGCTGATTTTTATTATCCAGCTTTGAAGGAAGCAGCCGATTTAGATCAACAAATCTCCGATGGCCTGATCAAATCGCTTAATACCGCAAAAACGCAAGTACTGAAGACGAATAAAGCGCTACTTCAGCAGCGAATTAATGCGATTGAATCCGGCGCTAAAATCGATGTGAAAGTAGCCGCTTTGAAGCCTAATCCTGAAGCTGCCGCCGAACTTCAGAAAGAGATCAATCAGCTTAAAAAAGAGATCGAAGGAGCTAAAATCGAAGCCGCGCAATACGGCGGGGGCTTAATCCTCGCGATGAAACAAGCAGGTATCGCCACGCAAGAGCAAACACTTGCACTTCTGCGAATGAAATATCTTTCCGCCAAATACGGATTAGCTGAAGTGAGTACGCCCTTTGCCTGATGCGGAGCAGCAGCCGCAGGCAACGAATCAAAACAAACAGAAAGCGCAGAAGAAAGCAGAACCTACGCTGCCCCCTTCTAACGGGCCATTCGGGCTTGAAGCTGGTTTGACTAAAGAAAAAATCGACGATATGGCGGGGGTCACTTTATCGCCAATTGAAGGCGAAACAGGGCTTTACCTTGCCGAAGCATTGCCTAAGAAGAATAGTTCTTTCGACGTTCACGCGCTTCGTATCTCTCCGGTGGTTGGCCTCTGCCAGATCCGCGCAGTGGGTAAAGACGTAGACGCCGATAGCTTCGGTATCGAAATCCGCTCAAGCTTCGATAACCTCAAAGAATCGTTAGATTCTCTTTATGGCAAAGGTAAAAAAGAAGATTACCTGATGCCGGGTTCGATGTGGAAAGAATCAAAATACTGGATGATGGCGTTAAAAGAAAAAGAACGCTTTTATAGCGCCAGCTGGGTAACGCCGACTGACGCGATGAAGGCATCTAAAATCGCACAAATTTATATGGATGCCAGGACGCGCGACGGGTCGAAGGCATTCGTTTACCTTCAGTACGATTTTATCAATAACGCTACCTGCGTACAGGAAACTAAACAAGCGAAGCAAGATTCGCTTTGATGCTGATGAATGTATACAAGGGGCTTCAAGCCCCTTTTTTATGCCCTACCGTAGCGTTTGCAGTTCCGCCAGGCGTCCAGAAATGCCGTAAGGGCTTCGAAGTAAACCAACTATTCTCTATCATCACCGGCGGGCATTCCTCCTAAAGAAACTAACTTACTGCGTGCTGCTGCATACCCGTCCGAATGGAAGCCGAACACCTCGACCAGTTGTCGCAGCTTTTCATCTAAGAGGGGCATTTTTGTAACGGTATTGTAGAACGCGCCGGAGTGTCCGAAGTTTTGGTAGTAAACCATGAACATGGCAGCATGTTATGGTCATAGTAATTATTGCTGGAAGAACTCACGTCGCTAGTGGGTTTGATTCAAAAGTTCTTTGGCAGACCTGCCTGTTTCAAGATGCCGTTTGCTGTATGTCTTGAAACAATGGTGTACGGTACGCTGAAGTTACGGTTGCTTATTGGGCTGAACCATATCTCATGGCTTCCTTTCCCCTGTCTGTCAAAATAACAGCCAGTTGCTGACAACAATTCGGTAAGCTTTGGATATAGTCCAGTTCCCATCTTTCAGAGTGCAATCCTGTCAGAGTAAGATTGTTCCTGATTAAACGACAAACTGATACGCGCAGGGTTACTACCCAGACCATTCATGACATAAAGCTCTGGTGCTATTTCCCATACTCGCTCGGTCAGTTCTTCGTATGTCGCTGCTTCTGTAACAAGACCAAGAGCATCGCACTGTGCCACCCATACTTTGTCTTCATGATCATGGCAAACATTAACGTCGAAAGGCCGAGAAAACATAACGACAGCTGATTCTCTCATAAGAGCCTCCTCTTTAACCTTTGGGGTAATCTTACGCCATTGACCATCTGCCTGCAAATTGTACAGAACTATTTTACAGGGGCATTTTACAGACTCAGGCTTCCTGAGCTGCTATGTAGGGTTTATTAAATGGGAAGTCGCGATTTTGCTGAACGTGATGGTTCTGGCGGGCTTGCCCATAAGTTATGGCAAACGTGCATCTCAAGAAAAGATGCCAGTCTTGGATTAAGCATGTTTTTGCGTAACTTTTAACCTAACGATGTATACCACTGGGGCTACCTAACCCCTTTGAAAAGACTACAGGTAGCGTTAATTTCCGGTTGTATGAATCAGCGGTTGAGGAGGCTACCACTGCCATTTTAACCGGTGATGCTTAGCGGTATATTGTTGCTGTTCGATGTCGGGATAATGGATACGTTGATGGACGACTTTCTGAAAGATTTTGGCAAAGTGGTAGAGGGCAGCTCAGGGGCTTTATCGTTTGGACTGATACAGTGCCTGGTTATGGCGGGGGCCGTTACCAGTCTGTCAAGACAAACAGGCGTACAGTACTGGTTTATGTTAGCAGCAGCCCTGGTTGCTACGGTGGGATTCTTCTTGTGTATTTTTAGCGTGGCCAGAGTCATTAAAGACGTCACATCAACCAATAAGGTGAGACGTTTGCAACTTTCCATTTTGTTATATCCGGCCGCTATTGGTGCCTTGCTGTCAGCGAAGGTAAGCCTGATCTCTTTGCTGGGTAAGTGATTCCGCGAATGCACTCAACCCGCTTAACTGAAGGACTGCACAGCGGCACTGAAAAATGCCACTGAGATTATCAGATTGCAGCCTTAGTTAATGTGTTCTTCAGCAACGTGAAACGGTTCTCCAGAGAGGGGGCTGTCTCATAAAACTGAACCGCAGGGGGACTGTAGTGATTCATTAAACGCGAGTAGATTTGCAGGAAACTAACATTTCCACCGGCGTTAACCGCAGAGTAGCGGTTTGGTTGTTGGCAAGGGAAGGGCAAAGCGTTCGCTTAGCACCACTGGCGGTCGTTGCCTAGAGTAGCGGGATGCAGCGCGGTCACAATTGCTGTTAATAAAACCATGTTTTAAAAAACAGTATTGACCTGAAACCTCAAATATGTAAATTAGTACTCAGCAGCACAATGTATGTGATCGGTAAATCGTTGGATAGAAATGATTTTTGGTTAAACCATTTTGCTTTACAGGCCACGAAGTTTGTTGTTTGGGATGCAGTTCGCTTTCAGGCCTCGTAGTGATTGTGCTGATTCGCAAAATGGTGGTGTGAGCGCGACGATGTCAGGCCTTGTTTTTTAGTTGATGCTGACGGTTTCGTATTTTGTTAATAACCGTATCAGCAAAGGGCAACGCATCAAAGGTATATGTCGCGATGGGGAATGTGCTTGTTTACGTTGCCACGCTTAGGTTTTGAAAACGTGGGCTGTATATAACGAGATAAATAGAGGGAGGTTTTTTAGTATTAATGCCCTATATTATCTGTAGTGAACGTGTACATTTGAAAGCAGTCTAAATAGCAGTATCACTTTATAAGTACATTAATGTTAAATCTGAAGTCTGTAGTACCTTAAAAGCCCTGGCTGCAATGGTCAGGGCTTTTAAGATTACTCACCCCTTTGAATTGTAAGTTTTCCCGATAGATTACTGACAAAAATAATCTTGCTTATCAACTCATATGAGTCCATTATGCGTCATCGGTTTGGCATACAGACCTTATGAAAGCAGTTTTAGTAAAGCAGTCCTCATTTCAAGCGTTATCCTTAGATACTCTTCTGCATGAGCCTCCTCCTAAGTGCCCAGTAAGTCCTCATCTGCAAGCAGGCCATGTTCGCCACAACGTGTGGCTCAAAAATATTAAAGGAAGTATCTGTGTCTAATAAAATGACTGGTTTAGTAAAATGGTTTAACTCTGAGAAAGGTTTCGGCTTCATTACGCCAGCTGACGGCAGTAAAGATGTGTTCGTACACTTCTCTGCCATTCAGAGCAACGATTACAAAACGCTCGACGAAGGCCAGAAGGTTGAGTTCTCGATTGAGAATGGTGCCAAAGGTCCGGCTGCCGGAAATGTTGTCGCGCTTTAATTGCCGGTAACGACACAGAAGCTTACGACAGCGATGACGGTACTGACCTGAGCAGATAAGTTAATGTGATAAAAAAACCCGCCCTGAGCGGGTTTTGGTCTTTCAGGGAAGACATGGAACAAAGATGACGATCATTTTACTGCAGTTGCTGGAGTGAGAAAATTAAACCAAAGAGTGCAAACCCAATGATGGTGAAAAAGAGAAAGCCGACAAGCAATTTCCAGCCCAACACCCGTCCTCCTTCAGTCTGTTTAATCAGCCTGATAAATAATAATATTCATGATGCACAGGTCAACCGGTGCGGGTCTTTTTCAGAAAAAGCAGCCTCCGTCACTTTCACAGGAAGTCTGATTGCATCTCTCACTTCATAACCTGTCAAAGACCACATACAGCAGTCGTGAATTATGTCCCATCTAATTTTGCAGTACTGGCAGGAGGTTACCCTTCCATTCGAGGAGACAGGTATGATGTGATTCGTTGCATTATGTGGCGTACTCATTGTATGGTCATACCGGGAAGCGCGTACACTACCAGATCCGTTCGCCGGAGCGGTTCACCTAACGAGCGGTCAGAGTGAATAATTAAGATTGCAGTTAAGCAGTCTCCGTCCCTCAGCACAGAAGGACTTACATTGTCTGCGTTATGGCTTACTGACAGTCACTTCGTCAAAAAATAAAATAATTTTTGTGGAACAACCCTGAAAGACCCTGGGGGGTGTACTATGGTTTAGCAAAGATGTTAATAATGAGGAAATAATATGCACTTTCAGAAAGTCATTTCATCACGAATCAAATCCATAAGTTATTTTTCATCAGAAAAAGTGCTGGAGGTTGCTTTTATGGATTCAGTTACCTATCAGTTCATTAAAGTGTCTGAAAAAACCCATAATGACTTTCTAACAGCAAAATCCAAAGGTCGTTTTTTTGAAGGTGTTATTAAAGGTAAATACCTTTGCCGAAAGACTGGATGAGTCTTTAAAGGCGATAGACAGACGAAAGCAAAAGCCCCACCGAGAGGCCGGGCTGGTAAGTTATAAATTTTGGCGGAGTTCTATGGGATTAAGTGTTAAATCGCGAAAACCCTATCAGTTGAAAGACCCTTTTTCCATCTTGAATGCTAACTTTTGACCTTCTAACCTTCTAACCTTCTAACCTTCTAACCTTCACTCAAACTCTCAATTCCATCACTCTGAATGTCCGCAAATTGCCAGAAGCGGAAGTTTCTCGTAATAAAGCAAAATTGAGTAGGGTATAAATAACTGTGGCCAGATAGAATTTAGCGAGAGATTTCAACGCACCAAGAATGACGGAAGTTGAGCGAAACGTCGCACATGGTATTCGTAGCAAGATGACTATGGCATGTCCTTTCTTATATTAGCAACATGCCGATATTTCACCATGAATTCCGTTTAGGCCGCCTTAGTCGATTACTCCGGCGGTGGCTGAAGCCAGCCGTCGGCTTGTAGAATTGTGAGTACATCATCATACCTAGCAAGACTGTGATGGCAATCTAGGTGATGATAAAAACGAGCACGCGCATCTATAGTTGGTAGGTCGGAGGGCAAAGCATTCCGGAGCATTCCTAGGAGAAGCTTAGGCGTCTCAGCAGCATCCCAATTCTGCCCATTAGAAATGATAGCATCTAGAAGTTGGCTGAACTGTTGCTGACTAAGGCGACCAGCAAACGGTATGATGAGAGAGATAAAGTTCCCCTCAGATCCACGGAAGCTAACTGATTCCGCATAATATTCTATTGCCTTATCCCAAAGCTCAGCAAGTGGCTTAAAGGTGATCGCTGCGGCCAACTGCTGTTGAGTTAGTCCAGCTATTAGCTTTTGCAGCGAGGCTTGAAACGGTAAGAAAGTCACACCCGTCAAAATACGGTAATCAGTGATATTTTCTGGATTGACATTTTCAATAGTCTCTAGCAAGGCTGTTCGCGTTGGCTCCTGAAGCCGCATCCAAAGCTCATTAAATGCGGCAATAAATGCGATCGCTCTAGGCCGATGTTGTGGTTCTAGATTATCAATAAGCCTAACAATTGACAGTGAAACGTTTGGCCAAGCAATTACGGCGCGGTCTCGTACTGCAACTAATGATGTAATAATCTGGTGATAATGCGTCTCCCATTGTTCTGGCACGCCTTTAAGAAGTGATTTTGCGAGAACCGTGCCGAAGTTACTGATATTCTGAGCGCGTACACGAATAAGATAACGTTGTTCTACATAATCAAGAATGCGTTTACTGTCCGTAGGAAAGCCAGGCGACTGAACATCAACGTCATACAATTCGAATATTGCTTTTCCCTGTAGAGGCTCTTGCGATAGGACGAATTCCACTGCATTTACTAAATGAAGTCGCACTAACTCATGAGAAGGTTCGAATAGATCTGCTTCTGCTGAAAATGCCGGATGCGCGCAAAGATGCCTATCTTCGCGAAGACGGTCTAGGTGAGTTCGGGCTAAGCGATTGACTACCTGGGTATTTGCCGTTGCGTCTTCAAGAATACCTCCCTCAAGTTGGAGAAGTTTAGGGATGTCACCTGATTTAGTTGCGTTGTCCCAAGTATTAAGAAATGCAGTCGCTGCCGCATCGCCCATAGCACTAAGTTCACGATATTTGGCTATCAGATCGTAGACGAGAGCAACCCAAGCGGAGGTTAGTGCCCCCCTTAACGCGCCCGCTTTGTAGGCCTTAACGGCATCAAGAAAGTATGTCTTCGACTGGGCATGCCTAATTCGTGTAAGAAGTATATCGAGATCTACGAATCCACTGTCCATAATTCAAATTCAATTAGTTAAAGTGTCAAGGATAATATCACAACATCCCGTAACCAACCTCTAAGGTTACCGTGCAATAATGCTCAAAATTTCATTCCAGTTTTTTCACCAGCTAGCTAGGGGGTACGGTCAAACGTTAGCTCCTCGCTCAAAGCGGCCATAACAAATGGATGCATGACAGGATTGTTTAGCAGCAGGAAGAAGACGGTTGGGCATCTGGCCCACATGAACGGCGGGTCCCTGAACGGAATTTTCGCTCACATGGTTGACGCATTTTGAAATGCAGTGTGAACCACTCGTGGCCTGCCATTGAATAACTCCTAACTTCAAAACAACTTTATGAGGCTCGATCTGGTGGAAGAGGGCAGGAGGTCGTTAAGAAAAGTGACTATTCCACTCCCCGGGACAGCGGCAACCAAAAAATGCTGCATGTGTAATTGAAGGATTCTCCCTCCTTTCTTCGTGAGAATGCTGGCATCCACGCTAGCAGAGTGTTGGCCACCAACATGGCTATCTTGCGAGGAAAAGCGATAAGTAATTCTTGTTTCTGACAGCATGAAACGTGTAAAAATCTTTTTTGCTGAATGAGCGTTACCGCGAGTCTGCACTGAGCTAAGCGACGCCCTGATTAATCCGCTCAGTAAGACAGTGATTATCCCTCCGATTCGTCATAAACAAGGAAAGACCATGTTCGGATTCTTTAAAAAGAAAAAACCTGACGCTGATCCCGGGCAAGGTCCCCGACTGACGGCAAACCAGTTTATCGCGCTGACGCTGAGTGATGAAAAGCTGTCAATGCCTGTGTATCTGCCGGGAATACGCAGTGAGGCCGAATGCGACGAGCTGGGGTTATGGCCGCTCATCTACATCTGGAATGTGGATCGTGCCGTTGGCACGTTCAGCCTTTCTGTTAACGGTAAAGCCATTGCTCACCTCCTGGAGCCTTTCGTACCCCGTGAAGACCCTGTGTATGTTGAAATTTGTGATGAGGCGATGAGGGTTATTTCCAAGGCTTCAACGCGGTCCGTGCTGGCGATGGTAGAAAAAACCGGCCTCATGCCTGATGTTCTGTTCGCGTATCACGCTGAGGATGCACAGCAAGAGCAGTGCTGACAGTCGGGGAGTGTATGAGATCACGACAGGGATCCTGTCAGTCGCTTCAGCCATCGCAGCGCTAAATCCTCGTCAAGGAATGTTTCAGGCTGCCGAAATATAAATTAAGCGTTATTCATGAATATAACCAAAAAGGATGGATCCGTATGAAGAAGCTCTTGCTTCTTGTTCCGCTCGTGTTTGCTGCTCCGGTACTGGCTTCTGAAGTGAAGGTAGGTCAGGTTTGTAAGGCTGCTTCAGCGGCCATGTTCGGCCGTGACCATAAAATCATGCAGCTGGGCAAAGTCGAGTCAGGCATTGCTTACGTACATTATATCCGACAGAACGATGGCACCCGCTGGGCCATCAAGTGCAAACTTATCGGCAATCAAGTGATGTGGGCGTCTGACAATCCTGACAGCACCGGTCGCTGGCGGGATGATCCAGCTGACAGTACGGTTAAATATTCTGTAGAGGGTAAAAAAATTATTATTACTGAGGTCTATAGCGACGGTTCGAGTAGCTCCAATTCTTATCCGTTGAAGCAACTTCAGTGACTACGCAAGCTTCTAATTATTGCCTGTGAGCGACTGGTCCCTTCAGGGCGCATTTGACTATGTGGATGAGGCTTTTGACGTATGGCGGAAACGCTCTCGTCATGCCTGGCAACTGGATATCTCGTGGCTCGAAACGCAGGGGATTAAACGCCAGGATGAGACAGCAGCAGAGGGCGACAACATCCCTGCAGAGGATCAGCTTTCGCTGGAGCTGGAGGTTGCGCCTGTCGCGGTGGAGAGCACTGCGGTGCCCGCCGTCGTGGAGCAAGGAAGTATTCCCGGCAATGTGAGGCCAATCCTGAAGGACAACCCTGTATCCCGCTCATCGTCCTTAGGGCCAACGTTCTGGTCAGTCTGCCAAAGAGTGTTCTGCCTGGTGAAAAAGGTGATTCGGGAGCAGTGGTGATTAGACCCGTAGCGATTCAGTCCCGGTGAGAGAGGTGAATGCGTTTAGCGCCGGATTAAAACGCACCTCTGTTTTCAGGACGGGATTTCGATCTGGCTGGCGATGAGCGCATCCACTTTATTCTTTACCGGTGTCAGCAGATCGACATCGGTCTCCAGTACATGCAGGGAGACGATCAGGCTGTAGCGCGCTTCTGAATCATAGCGGTTCAGAGCGCGTCGTGTTTTCCCACAGCACTGCCTCCCGGGCAAGCGGTTTGGTTGTTGGCAAGGGAAGGGCAAGAATTCGAGTGAGGTATGCCTTAGATGTTTATGCGTGAGAATGGACGTCCGCTTTGTGCCAGAAGCGGACATTGGTATAAATGGCAATTGATGAACGTCAACCCGTTTACTCTGTCCTACAGGATCTCAACTACTTCAAACTCTTCTGTGATCAACTCCATATCTTCAGAAAAATGACCTTCGCGGCTGAAAAATCTCTGATGCTCTTTCTGCCAGTATTCAAGGCTTAAATCCCCTTCACCTTCTTTGCGAGCGAACGCCTCAGTCACATCACAAAAACGCACAAGCCGCAATGAAACCAGTCTGATCACGCAGACCGGAACATTCTGGCCATCAAGAATGATGTTATAACTCCCAATCCTCAGGGCAGAATCCTCCTGCTGGAAAGAGGCAAAAGATCCGCAAGAGGCCGTTTTGATCCCTTTTTTGATCAGGTCCGCAAGCTCGCTGGCGAGTTCCGGGCTGTCACCCATTTGCCAGGCATCTGCGCCTGGATACTTCTTTTTTATTACCTCAACCTCAACCATTGAAATCCCTTCTTTATCGTCGGTGAAAAAAAAAGTTATACATTTTTTAGCATGAGCTGTCCCGACATTATCTGTGATGCCTTTATTTAGATAGTGTGGTCCGCTTATCGCTCATAGCCGACCTACAACACCGTGAATATTTCCGCCTGGTGCCAGAAGCGGACATTGCCAGCCAGCCCAAGGCTATCTCGTGCTAATAGCAAGTTTAGCCGCGAAGCATAAAAATAAGCCCCTTGTTGCTCTGTCCATCACCCGGACAACGCGACTTTTCTTCAGTACGGCTGATGCAAAATGCGTGGATAAAATGAGAGTGACTGACCATATAGTCCCAATCGCTACGTGGATACTGACCAGGATAAAAGTCCATATTAAAGGTGAGTGACCGGAAGGTACGAACTGCGGCAAAAAAGATAGATAAAAAATGCCCATTTTGGGATTGAGCACATTCCCCAGCATTCCTCTGATAAACCAGTTCCCCTGAGAAACGTTGTTGTCATCATCACTGAAAGATGATCGAGGACGAATCAGCAGTTGTAAGCCCAGCCAGCTCAGGTAGACCGCGCCACAAACTTTGAGCACAGTGTAAGCCATCTCTGAAACCGCCAGAAGAGCACCAAGACCTAACGCAACCAGCGCGCCCCATACAAAACAGCCAGCATCAATGCCAAGCGCAGCGTGAAAAGCCTTTTTACCGCCCTCAGCACAAGCGGTGCGCAGAATAAGTGCCGTATCAAGACCGGGAGTCAGGGTAAGTAACAGTGCTGCGAGAGAGAATGCGAAGAGGGAATCGTTAACAGTCATTTTCTTTGTCCGAAAGAGCAGATGCTAATCATTTAGTTCCCTGCAATCAATCTATCAAATATTACTTTTTAAAAGTCCGCTTTTCGCTCAAAGAGGACATATGAAGTGAATGTATGACCGGATTGGTGAGCAGAGTTTAAACGTGGTTGTAATGACGAGCTTAGCTGTCAGATAAGGCGAAAATTGCACATCCAAAGCAACCTCTCTGCGTTCCGTCGCACATAAAGTACATGCAAAAGGGGAAGAGTGGGGAGAGGAGACCAATAAAATCTGATCAAGTGAAAGCCGGGGTGAGGGGCGTTAATTCTGATCTGATGACCGTACATTGCCCCTGTTCTAGCGGTGGGCATGATGTTTGAAAGCAAGGCGGTTGAGGCAAAGCGCTGGCTCCTGAGCATGGCGCACGGATTAAACGACAGAAAGAGCGGAAATTTTGATAAAATAGTCGCTTATCGTCATCGTGCTGACTGTCATCGCCTGAGTGGTGTTGACTCATCGTACGGATCCGAACCCATGTCTCAGCCCTGGTGAGGGAGTTCCCTTCCCCAAAACAGCGAAAGCAGGAATAAAAAATGACGTTATTTAAAACGATTATTGCAGCCCTGGTACTGGTGGCTGGCGCAGTCAGCGCTCAGGCAACCCTGAATACCACTGGTGATACGACTTCTGTTAAGAATGGTGCAGGAAGTTTGACGTCTTACAACCGGGTCAGCGCTACGACTTACGGCAGGAGCGGGAGCAGTACGAAAAAAATCGGCAACACGACCTATGTCAGGGATGACCGCGGCAATTCCACGTCATACAACAAGGTCGATAGCACGATCGTTGGAAGCGACGGGAGCACTATGAAAAAGGTCGGCAGTACGACCTATGTCAGGGATCGCCACGGCAATACAACGACATACAACAAGATCGGTAGCACGATCGTTGGAAGCGACGGCAGCACTATAAAAATCATCGGCAATACAACCTATATTAACGACGGTCACGGCAATATAACTAAATGTAACGTGGTTGGCTCAACAACACATTGCAACTAAGCTGAATGTCTGCCGGAAATATCAGAACCCCACTGTTGCCAGTAAAGAAGGGGGTCTATGAATTATCGTCTGGCCGCGGGATTTGCATTGTCCGGTTATGTAAGCCATACCCAAAAAGATCACAACCGAAGCTGGTTGCAATCGAGGCGGCATAGTCTGCGCATTACACCGATCCGCAGCTTTACAGGCAGAGGATGACATGGAGCCGTTGTTCAGCATTAACCCGTCGTCTCATCCAGATTTGTATGAAAGTCATCGCCGCGTCCAGGCAATAAAAAAGGAGTAAGTTAAGCGTTACTGCCGGAACGCTGAAAAGGCAGAACGGGCCATACCAACACGTCCTTAAGCCCCTGGCAAAAACAGAAGAGAGCATGCGCGGTTTACAAGGCTTACGCCCGGCGCACACCGTTCGTCGTGTACAGATGTGCGCGGAAGGAAACCGGTCTACTCCGGCAAAAAGTAATACAGTTTTGATTACGAGACGCGGGATCCTGGCGGTGCGGTCGGAAGGGAATATGTTCAAACTGGCAGTGCCATACCCATTCTTACTTTAAAGAAGAAGCGTTTTCTAACGAACAGCTCATCAGTATTGTCCGCGAGGCCGAGGCTGGCATTTCCGACCGTGAGCTTTGCCGTAAGCATCATGCTATCTCTCGCACACACTTTTACACCTGGCGTAAGAAGTTTGGTGGTATAGAAATCCCTGAAGTCAAAGCCTTAAGAACAGAACTCCCGCACCAGTAAACTGCTCGCTGAAACCATGCCTGATAAGGAGGCGATTCAGGTATCTCCGGGCCGAAAGTGCAGACGCCAGACGAGAAGCGGGAGGCCGTGGAAGTCATGCCCGACGCTTCGGGCTTGTTCCAGTCAACCTGCCGTTATTCTGCTCAGAGTCCGGCTACTGACGCGCAGCAGACTCTACGCATCACAGAACTGGCACGTGAATGCTGCCGTTTTGGTTACCGGCATATCTGGCAGCTTCTGCGACTTGAAGGGCTTTACGATAATCACCGTCAGGTTAACCGCAGTTATCATTTCAATGGCTGCTTTCGCGATGAATATCTGAATGTGCACGGGTTCAGCGCTATCGCTCACGGCAGGAACATCATTAGCAACTGGCGACTGGATTATACTGAGTGTCGCCCCTATTCCGCACCGAATGACCAGACGCCATCAGAGTTTGCGTATAGTGGTGAAATGGGAAATCAGGCACCCACAGAACAGATATGACTAACTGATTCTTGTATCGAATGCTGGGGCAGGACCCTCGCGATTTTTTATTACCATCACACTTGAAAAAAAGAAGTTCGCAAGGAGGTGTATAGACGTCTCAGTTTCAAAGCTCTTTTTATCGTTGTTTCCCCGGCGTTGGTATTCTTCGTATCAGAGTCCGGTATAGCCTTGCACTGGTGAGCCTAACAACAAGCGTACGTGGAAAATTGTAAGGAAAAAGTGTATTCAGTATCATATTAAAATCCTTCATCATCATAAGGTTGAAGGATTTTCAAGCGGGATATCTTAAACACTTAATTGATAAGCAGATTAGACTCTTTTATGACTTTTGAGCACGCCATTGCTGTCGAAGATGAATAATATGTTTGCACCCAGGCCATTCTGGCATATCACCCCATCCGTATTCATCTTGTCTGTTATACCCTGACAAGCCATTTTACTGACGTAAGGCTTGATCTGACATTTGAGAGTTTTGCCGTCCTCTATCACAAGGTGTCTATTATGGATTTCGCTCGCTGCTGGAGCGGGGCATGTTCCGTCACCCCAATTAACCCCATGATGCTTTTCAAAAGCTGAACATCCTTGAAGTAATAATGCACCAGCTATCACAGTAATAAGATGAACCTTCATTTTTTACTTCCTGTTGTGAAATCACAGATTAAAAATTGCACAGTAAGCTAAGTATTTTATCCCTGCGTCCACTTTTATCACTTAAGACGATTCTTGGTTTGGGAGATGCATGAATCGCCACGGATAATCTAGACACTTCTGAGCCGTTGTGGACTGATCCTGCCCTATAGTTTGAGCATAGAAGGAACATATGGGCACACCACAAATTACACCTGAATGTAAGGAAGAAGCCGTCCGTCAGATAAAGGAACGCGGTTATTCCGTCGCCGAAGTTTCCGACCGGCTGAGCGTCTGTGCACACAGCCTCAACAAATGGCTACAGGCTATCAAGCCTGATAACAGCGAGCAGCGTGCCCGTGATTTACTGGAAGTGAAAAGTGAGATCCTCAAGCTCAGGGCCTAACTAAAGCGTACTGAGGAAACTGAAAAAGGCCGCGCGGTACTTTACAACGTGGCCCGACTGAAGTACCGCTTTATCAATGAGAACCGCACTCTATAGGGCGTCATGACGATGTATCGGGGACTGAATATCCGCCCGGGCCGGGTTCTATGCGTAGCTGTACAATCCGGTCTTCGCCCGGGATAGAGATAACCAGCGTCTGCTGATGCTTATCCGTGACTCATTTTCACTGATCGGAGGCGTATATGGTTACCACCGGCTGGATTTCGCTCAGGCTTTACATACGGTGCATATTTAACCCCAGCCTCTATATCCGGCGTAAACATTTTTGTAAAGAATGTTATTTTAAGCTGCTGCTCCCTATGATAGATACACTATCAATTCAGTAATGTTTTCAAACGCACGTGAGGGCATATCTGTGTCGGAGTTGAAATGTGTCCGGAATTTCCTATGACCGCTATATCGGACGCTTTATGGCAAAGTAAAAACGGTACGAGGGACAACTTAAACTAGACTCCATACCCCGAGAATAAAGGCTAAATTAGGGCAGGAAAACGCACGTTTCCACCAGCATAATCTGTTATGCATGAGATAAACTATTCTTCTGTGTGCGTGAAAATGGGTGTCCGGACATTTCTGGAAACGGACACTGAAAAATAAAAAAAGCAAATTCTGTTATATGGGGAATGGTCCGGAATTAAACTCTCTGGCGCTGATTTAATGGGCAGAGTGGCACACAGTAAAACTGGAGTTTATTCAGCCGGGTAAGCCGACGGAGAACGCTTTTATTGAACGTATTAAAAGTGAACTATAGAGCAGAAGAGTCGTTAAATTGATTAGCCTTTCCGCTTATAAATATTCTACACAAAAGGAGAGATAGCTTGCAGGGGTGCTATATCTGGCTTATGTCAGAGAATAGAGAATGATCCTCTCTTTCAGGGGTTTTTATAAACAATTGAATTTGAAAAAAAAGCCTGCTATTTGCAGGCTAAAAGGATATTTAATTCATTTTTGTGTTCGTTTCTGATAAATAGGGTCAGCATGCATTTAAACGTTATTAAGTGAGTGTTACGAAAATTCTATAAATATTTCCTGCACGCATCAACTATTTCCTGCGATGTTAACTCCCTGTCAGAAGCAATGTAAATAATACCATGATCGCCGGTTAAGGAAGGAAAGCCTGCAGACATAATTCGAAGATGTGTTTCTTCACCGTTTGGATATTCTTTTCTGATAGAGGTTATACCTTCCAGAACTGTCATGACTTTGCAGGATTCGGCATCAAAGAAAACCAGGACTTTTATCATATACCACCATGATTCTGTTAGTCTTTTCCATTACCTTGTTCTCTCAGTGATGATTACTCACAGGTGCCGTTAAGCTATTAAAAAGACGTGATGCTTTCGGAGGGAGTCAGGCCTCTTACGCACTTTATTATTTTACAAGCAGTTAGCTTCTGCTTTCAGACTTTTTATGCAGCAGTCCTGCATTTCATCACATCGGTCAACACACTCATAATTACGAAAAATATGCTGAGCTGATATTAAGAAAAAACGACTTTTCTCTGATTTGAGTTATGGACCCGTTTGCTTAAGAATAATACCCCATCCTTATCGGAGAACCACAACGTTTTATTCATCGCAAAGTATTACATTAGCAGCAACAGGACCTTTGTCACCTCTGTGAATGGAAAATTCAACTTTCTGTCCTTCAAATAAAGTTTTAAAGTTGTCGCCATTAAGCGCCGTAAAATGGACGGAGATATCTTTACTACCATCAAGAGGAGATATGAAACCAAAACCTTTATCTTCCTTGAACCATTTAACAAGGCCTTTAATTCTTGAGGTCATACTGACTCCCGTTAAACATGAATGTATGGATTGTAAACATACAATATTGAAGGTATGAACTCGATAGGAGGGGATATCAGCGATAACGCCTGGTTATGAGTACTGCCCGGAAAATGTTGAATGTTCGTTTGTACATCGAACTGATGGGATTCATTAAGGCACGGAAAATTAATAGAAGCAAATTATATTTTAGCCGTCCAGGGGTCTGCAAGGAACTGAAAAGTGGCAATACGTTATTTTCATTGTATAGTCTTTACGTGTTTACAATAAGGAATTAACTTGTCCCATAAAATGACAGGAATTGTCAAAAGCTTTGACATTCTTAGTGGTAAAGGCCTCATCATCCCATCTGATGGACGAAAAGACGTTCTGCTTCACATTTCAGCCGTTAACTCCCGCGAATCAGAATTACTCATCCCTGGAAGGCGCATAGAATTTTGCCGGATAAACGATCTCCGGGGGCCTGTGGCTGCGAACATTTATCTTTCATGATTTTCAGTGTGTCAAAATAGATAGATTAAAACTTAACCATATGTGGTACGGTGAAGCTCATTCATTGAAAGGTTAATGGTTATGTCTGTTATCAATTACGCAATGAAATTCTTCAGCAGTGCGTCTACTGCCGCTGCTGCCTGTCCTGTTTGTGGCTTAAAATCAGTACAACCGCTGTCAAAAATCAGGCTCAACCAGACCATGCTTTGCCCCGGATGTAAGGCTCTGTTTATCTCCCGACGCTAGCTCGACCAAAACCGCAGAACAGAGCTCATGTCCTATACTTATGTTAGATTCCGGCAGCTGTTAAATCCCTGATGCCTGACGCCCATCCTGAGAGAACGTTTCTGAACTGATTTCGCAACTGCTCCTGCGCGCTAACGTCGCATCAGAGCAATGCTATGAAAATGATCCCCAGAGCGTGGTTTAACCGCTCCCGTATGCTGATGAATGCTGCCGAAAACATAACGTTTTCGGCGAACGATCCTGCCGGTGAAAGCTCGCCGCGGTCAGAACTCTTTTCGACCGCCCAGATGGAACGCTACGGCCAGAAGCTGGCGCGGACTCATAAAGTATCACCGGATAAGCATCCTTATTATCTTCTGAAACGGCTTGGCGACAATGAGGCCGTCATTACCCAAAACTGCTATGAGCTTAACGCGGGTAAAAAGACCAGTATCATGCCCGCCGGTGAATGGCTGCTGGACAATTATTATCTGATTGAGGAACAAATCCGCACTGTCCGCCAGCATCTGCCGAAAAGCTTTGGCAAAGGTCTTCCGTCGCTGGTATCGCCGCTGAATTGCCCACGAATTTATCATATTGCATCAGAGGCTATTGCTCACGGCGATGGCCGCTGGGATGCCGCCAGCCTGACCAGCTATCTCACTGCCTATCAACAGGTGACGCCGCTGACGCTGGGTGAAGTCTGGGCGTTACCGGGAATGCTGCGACTGGCGCTGATTGAAAATCTTCGTCGTATCAGTATGGAAGTGATAAAAGCGCAGCAAGACAGAAACCTTGCCGATACGTGGATAACAAGGATTGTCGAATGCGCAGAGAGTGCGCCTGGTGATTTAATCATGGTGGTTGCCGATATGGCGCGCTCCCAACCTCCGTTAACCAGTGCGTTTGTCGCAGAGCTGGTGCGGCGCCTGCAGGGGCATGGCAACGCGCTGTCGTTACCTCTGACCTGGGTTGATCAGTGCCTTCGGGGACAGGGGATCACCACTGACGTTCTCATACATAGTTTCAATCAGCAGCTTGCCGCCAGCCAGCTGTCCGTAAGTAACAGCATCGCGGGCCTGCGATTATTGAGTGAAACGGACTGGGCTGATTTCGCTGAAACGATAAGCGTTGTCGAACAGACATTACGCAATGATCCTGCCGGCATCTATCCCCGGATGCACTTCAATACCCGGGATCATTACCGGCACGTAGTTGAGGTTCTGGCCAGAGACAGCGGTCTCAGCGAGCCTGAGGTTGCAGAGAAAGTGCTGGCGTTTTCAGAGGAAAAAGCACCCGATACACCGAAACATCATGTTGGTTATTATCTTGCGGGCGAAGGTCGACAGGCGCTGGATATTCATCTCCTGGCAGACGCCTCAAGGCTCCTACGCTTGCGGCACAGTTTCAACAGAATAACCCTGCTGTCATGGATTGGAAGCCTGACGCTGCTGACAACCGCAGCGACCGCAGCAATATTGCACGAAACCGCCATGCAGGGCACAGACTGGCTGTTGATCGCGGTGATATTGCCTCTGATTATCGCTTTGACTCAGTTAATGAGCGATTTACTCAGTGATGCAACCACCCGTTTTCGCGTTCCTCGACCCTTACCGCGGATGGATTTTTCAGCCGGGATTCCCGCTGACAGTGCCACCATGTTAGTCATTCCCTGCATGCTGACCAGCCACGAAAGTTTCAGCCAGCTCCTCACCAGTCTTGAAGTCTGCTGGTTGGGGAATGAAAACGAAAATCTCAGGTTCGCGCTGCTCACTGATTTTGCTGATTCTGAAAATGAACCCTCGCCGGAAAGTCACGCGCTGCTCAGACAGGCTATCGCCGATACGCAGGCACTTAATCGCCGCTACCCCTCCAGCCGACGACGTTTTTATCTGTTACATCGCCAGCCTGAATGGAACCCCTCGGAAGGAGCGTGGATGGGCTATGAACGCAAGCGGGGAAAACTGGCGTTACTGAACAGCTGGTTGCGCCATCCCGGAACGCAATTCGTCAGCGTTGCAGAGATGCCTGCCCACCTTTTACCGGGTCACATAAAATACGTCATTACCCTGGACAGCGATACGGTACTCCCGCGCGATACGGCACACAAACTCGTCGCGACGATGGCACATCCGCTGAATACGCCTGAGTATGATCCGGTACGCCAGAGGGTTGTCAAAGGATTCGGTATTTTACAGCCCGGTCTTGCGGAGGAGATACCACGCAACGGTCAGGGGCGTTACGCAGCCCTGCGCAGCAGCGTACCGGGCAATAACCCTTATTCGATGATGTCTTCGGATATCTATCAGGATCTCTTTGGGGAAGGCTCGTTTGTGGGCAAAGGGATTTACGATGTTGATATTTTTATGCAGTCCACTACCAACATCTGCCCGGAAAATCTGGTACTCAGCCACGATCTGCTTGAAGGATGCTATGCACGTTCGGGTCTGCTGAGCGAGGTGTTACTGTACGAACAGTACCCTAATAATTATCTGTCGGATGTTGCACGACGTTCACGCTGGATCCGGGGCGACTGGCAACTGCTTAACTGGCTGAAACCACGCGTCAGAAAAGCCGATGGAACCCGGGTCAGGAATCCGCTGACTGCGCTTTCTTACTGGAAATTACTTGATAATCTGCGTCGCAGTCTGGTCACCCCCTCTTTACTGGTATTGCTGTTCTTCACTCTGCTTTGGGTACCCAATCCGGTTTACTGGCTGGGCATACTGTTGCTGATATGGCTGTTGCCAGCCATCCTCTGCATCAGCCATGACCTTCTGCATAAACCTCTGCGTCGCCGCGTGAAGCCGCATCTGTTACTGGTGGGGGCGGGCGCGCTAAAGCGTCTGTCAGGTATCAGCCTTAATTTTGCGATACTGCCGCACGAAGCCGGATATTCGCTGAAAGCGATCGCCGTGACGCTATGGCGACTGGGGATAAGCAGGCGTCACCTCAGCCAGTGGGTCAGCCACAGCCAGGACAGCAGTCAGGCCAGATCCACTGTTGCACGTTTTTATCAGGCGATGTGGCTGAACGTTGCCGGTGGCGTGACGCTGACAATACTGACCGGACAATTTGCCCCCCAGCTGCTGTGGATTGCGTTACCGATCGGTTTGGTATGGTGTGTGGCCCCGCTGCTGCTGAGTTGGCTGAGTCGCCAGCCCGTGCGTAAGGTTTTTTCGCCAACTCAGGAACAAAAACAGCTGTTACGCCAGACAAGTCGTGAAATCTGGGCATTTTTTGAAACCTTTGCCACAGAAAAAGAGAACTGGCTTCCACCTGATAATTATCAGGAAATACCACAACCGACGGTGGCACACCGAACTTCTCCTACCAATATTGGTCTTTCCCTTATGGCTAACCTGACGGCATGGGACTTTGGCTACCTACCCGGCGGAGAGGTGCTCCGGCGCGTGTCGCTCACGCTCGACACGCTGGATAAAATGGAGCACTACCGGGGCCATCTCTACAACTGGTATGACACCCGTACGCTGGTCCCCCTCAGTCCACGCTATATCTCCAGCGTCGACAGCGGCAACATGGCCGGGCATTTGTTGACCCTGCGTGCAGGCCTGTCCGCCATGCGTCATCAGCCTGTTTTAAGCAGCCAACAGATACTGGCAGGACTGAACGATACGCTGGGTATTCTGGAAATCCAATGGGGTCAGAATCCCCCGGACAGCCTTCGGCTGCTGCGCAAACACTGCCTGAGCGCAGTGTCGCTCTCTCCGGAGGCGTTTTTCAGCGAACTGAAAAACATGCGCACCCAGAGCAACCACCTGACCACGCACTGTCATCAGGGATCCTCCCTTCAGATGCGCTGGGCAGGACATCTGGAGCATCAGCTGGTTCAGCTTTGCCATGAGTGGTCGCTGCTGCTTGGCTGGTTGCCTGAATCCTGGAATGAACAGACGCTGCCGACGCTGAGCGAGCTTGCCCGTCCGACATTAACCGGTACAGGAACGCCTCCGGCGTCAGTGGCGGAGCAGGCCCGAATGCGACTCAATATTATCACCGAGCTGGAACAGCGGCTGGATGAACATGCCCGGATGGATTTCACCTTCCTGTACAACGAAGCAACCAGTCTGCTCAGTGTGGGTTATAACTGTGACACAAATACGCCTGACAAGAGCCATTATGATCTCCTTCCGTCTGAAATCCGCCTGACCAGTTTTCTTGCCATTGCGACTAATCAACTACCTCTTAAAAGCTGGTACGCGCTGGGTCGGCTTTTTACCACAATTGATAATGAAACTGCCCTGATGTCATGGAGCGGGTCCATGTTTGAATATCTGATGCCGAATCTTGTGATGCCTACCTGGCCTGGTAGCCTGCTCGATGAGATGAGTCAGTCGGCAGTTATGCGCCAGATCCACTGGGGGAAAGAACGCGGGGTACCATGGGGGGTATCAGAGTCTGGTTATCATGCTTTTGATGTTCAGTATAATTATCAGTATCAGGCCTTTGGCGTGCCGGGTCTCGGTCTGCGCAGGGGGCTTGCTGATGACATGGTTGTCGCCCCGTATGCCACGTTGCTGGCGCTGATGGTCTCTCCACAGAAAGCCTGTGAGAACCTGTTCAGGCTGCAAAAAAATGGCGCACACGGCGAATATGGTTTTTACGAAGCGCTGGACTATACCCCCTCACGTCTTGCAACCGGTCAGCTCTATGCGGTGGTACAGTCCTGGATGGCGCATCACCAGGGTATGGTATTTCAGGCGCTGGCTCATGTGCTGCTTGACGCCCCCATGACTGAACGCTTTATGTCCAGTACGGTATTCCGATCAGCGAGTCTGCTGTTGCAGGAGCGCGTGCCGGATGCGGTCGATCTGTACAGTCCGCGCCGTCATTTTGAATCTCATGAGGGCAGGGTCAAACCCGTCCGCTATGAACCCCGTATTTTCTATAGCGTGGATACTCCCGCCCCGGATATTCAACTGCTGTCCAACGGCCATTATCATCTGATGTTGACTGCGGGGGGCGGTGGTTACAGTCGCTGGAAGGATATTGCACTAACGCGCTGGCGCAGTGATACCACCCGTGATAACTGGGGAGCATTCTGCTACATCCGCGATACCCAGACGGGAGATGTGTGGAGCAATACCTGGCAACCGACAGGCTACACCAGCGGACAAGACGAGGAAGTGTTGTTCACCGATGCGGGGGCAGAATTCAGACGCAGCTTCGGGGGACTCAGCATCAAAACTCAGGTGGTGATCTCTCCGGAGGATGATGTTGAATTGCGACGGCTCACACTGATTCATCGTGGTCGCAAGCCTCGCTCTCTAGAGCTGACAACCTATGCTGAAGTGGTACTGGCACCTGATGCAAGCGATCTGGCACACCCGGCATTCAGCAATTTGTTTATTCAGACTGAGCTGGCTCCTGAGCGTGACGCTATTCTTTGCCACCGGCGCCCGCGCTCACCGGATGAACCGGGCCCTTGCCTGTTTCACATGATGGTGGTGCATGGCGATAACCGACATGACGTGTCGTTTGAAACGGACAGGGCAAGGTTTATTGGACGTGGCAGAAACCCTGAGAATGCTCAGGCAATAGAGACGGGAGGGATGCTAAGCAACACGTCGGGCTCGGTGCTGGATCCGATACTGGCAATTCGCAACGCCATCATTCTGCAGCCGGGGCAGCCGGTTACGATTGATATCATTTATGGCATCAGCGAGACCCGTCAGCAGAGCCTGGCGTTGCTGGAGAAATATCGCGATTACCCTATCGCCGATCGCGTCTTTGAACTGGCCTGGTCTCACAGTCTGGTGGTATTGCGCCAGATGAATGCCAGTGAAGATGATGCCACGTTGTTCAATTGTCTCGCCAGCGCTGTGCTTTACCCTGTCCAGGAGCTGCGCGCCGAAGGACAGGCGATCGGCCGCAACCGGCGTGGCCAGTCCGGACTGTGGGGCTGGGCAATTTCAGGGGATCTGCCGATAGTGCTGCTGAGTATAACCAGCGAGGAAAGTATCACCTCAGTGACCACACTGATTCAGGCACACCGTTACTGGAGACAGAAAGGGTTGAATGTTGATTTGGTTATCCTGAATAACAGCCCCGGCGGCTACCAGCAGGGATTACAAAATCAGATTATGGAGTTAATTTATGCCGGGTCTGAAGCCAGTCTGCTGGATAAAAAGGGCGGGCTTTTTGTCCGCAACGGTGAGCATCTCTCCGCTGAGGATAAGTTGCTTTTGATGAGCGTGGCCTGTCTTTATCTTGATGACCACGCAGGGGGTATTATTGAGCAGCTTAACCAGCGTATTCATACCCTGAAATCGCCGGCAAGGGCATTCATTCCGCGTGCTGTGCGCGAGCGTAATCAACATACGGACTGGAGCCCTGATACCAGTCAGTTATGCCATTTCAATGGGTACGGTGGATTTTCTCAGGATGGGCGGGAGTATCAGATCGTCCTTCGGGAAAATGCGCTTACACCGGCTCCCTGGTCGAACATACTGGCAAATTCCCGTTTTGGCAGCGTGATCTCAGAGGCAGGGCAGGCCTATACCTGGTATGAGAATGCCCATGAATACCGGTTGACGCCGTGGGAGAACGATCCGGTGAGCGATCGCAGCGGCGAGGCATTTTACCTGCGCGATGAAGAGAGCGGGGAGTGCTGGTCGCCGACGGCTTTACCTGTTCGCGGACACGGTGATTACCTGATCCGCCATGGTTTTGGCTACAGCGTTTTTGCCCATCGTGAGAGTGGTATAGACAGCGAGTTGACGGTCCTGGTTGCCGAAGCGGATCCGGTTAAACTGGTGCTCCTGACGCTCAGTAACTCTTCGGGACGGACACGTCAACTTTCCGTCACAGGCTATGTAGAGTGGACGCTCGGAGAAACACGAACGCGCTCAGCCCCTCACATTGTGACACATGTGGCCAGAACGCCCGGCGGCTGCGGGGTGCTTGCGAATAACTTTTATGGTGATAATGGTGGCGGCCGAACTGCATTTTTTGCCGTCAGCGGTAATGACTGTTCTCTGACAGGGGACCGCCGTGAGTTTATTGGCCGTAATGGTTCCCTTCACGCCCCTTCGGCTATGAAACTGCAAAAGCTTTCTGGTAAGACGGGGGCCGGTCTGGATCCCTGCGGAGCGGTGCAATCGGCGGTTACATTAATTGACGGGGACCAGAGGACGTTTATTTTTATCCTCGGCGCAGAGGAGAATGATATTTGTGCTCAGGAGACGCTGGCCCGCTACATGAACGAGGATACGGTCCGCCAGGAGCTGAACCGGATTCATAATCACTGGCACAATGTGCTCGATAAAATCGTAGTTAACACCCCCGACACGTCCGTAAATTTACTGGTTAATGGCTGGCTGTTGTATCAGACGGTCGCCTGCCGTCTTATGGCCCGGAGTGGCTACTATCAGTCTGGCGGTGCATTTGGTTTTCGCGATCAGCTGCAGGATACGCTGGCTCTGAGCCACGTTGCTCCGAACCGGATGCGTGAACAGATAATACTCTGTGCATCACGGCAGTTTATCGAGGGAGATGTGCAGCACTGGTGGCACCCGCCACACGGCAACGGTGTGCGTACCCGCTGTTCCGATGACTATCTTTGGCTGCCGCTTGCTGTTTGCCACTATGTTGAAACGACGGGGGATATGGATGCACTGGAAATACGCATTCCTTATCTGGAGGGACGCTCGCTTCAGCCTGGTGAAGAGTCTGTCTATGACACGCCGGTCATCAGCGGCACCGAAGAGACACTCTGGTTACACTGCGTCAAAGCTATTCACTATGGACTTCGCTTCGGGGAGCATGGCCTGCCGCTGATGGGGGCTGGTGACTGGAATGACGGGATGAACCGGGTGGGTATCGAAGGCAAAGGTGAAAGCGTCTGGCTGGGCTTCTTCCTGTACGACATTTTGCAGCGGTTTGCAGCGCTGGCGGAGCGCAGGCTGGATGAAAGCGTCGCCGCGATGTGCCGTTCACAGGCTCTGCGCCTGCAAAGTAATCTCGAAGCCCACGCCTGGGATGGGGAATGGTACCGGCGCGGGTATTTTGACGATGGTACTCCCCTGGGCTCGAAAACCTCTCAGGACTGCCGGATCGATGCGATTGCGCAGAGCTGGTCGGTATTGTCCGGGGCCGCGAGCGCGGGGCGATGTGCAACGGCCATGCAGGCGCTGGATAAGCACCTTGTGGATAACGAGGGAAGACTGATAAAACTGTTAGCGCCGCCTTTCGATGGACACGGTCCAAATCCGGGGTACATACAGGGGTACCTGCCCGGTGTACGGGAAAACGGGGGACAGTATACTCATGGCGCTATCTGGGCCGTGATGGCATTTGCCCGAATGGGGAATGCCGAACGCGCCTGGCAACTCTGGTCAATGATTAACCCGATAAATCATACCCTGAATGCGGACTCTGTCGGGATTTATAAAGCGGAGCCTTATGTCATGAGTGCTGATGTCTACAGCATTGCTCCCCATACCGGACGTGCTGGGTGGAGCTGGTATACCGGTTCCGCAGGCTGGGCCTGGCGTTTACTTACCGAGGAATTACTGGGGATAAAACGTTCCGGCACTGACTTGAGTGTTCATGCCAGGTTACCGGATGAGTGGTCGTCTTTTTCTATGGTATATCAATATGGTGAAAGCCATTATCAGATTAGTGTTTCACGCGGCGATGCAGAATATTGCGTGACGCTGGATGGTGTTCTCCTCCCTGATGACAGAATACCGCTTAAGGATGATGGACAAAACCATACGGTTGAGATCATTCAGAACTGACACTGATCCCGGAGGTGCATTAACGTCTGCCGTTAATGCGCTGATTATCCCTGAGAACATCAATCGCAGTCTGCATGGCGATTTTGTCATCCCGCCTTTTTTGTTTGTCCTGCATGACCTGAAGGTATTCCAGCAAGGTGCGGGTATTAATTGGTCGGCCCTGTTTACCCACAGCCAGCACGGCTTCGCCAAGAATAATTTTCACAGGCGGTAGTTGTGCCGGATACCAGTCAAGGGTGTCTTCTGATTTCATCTTAAATTTCTCACGGAAGGGTAGTTTATCATAAATAAGACGTTCAATTTTCAATATCTGATATCCTGATTCAGACACAACTGAACATAACTTATGCCAGTTATTTTTATATTAAAGCGTATAATAATTACTGTATTCCTCAGAGGATTATTTATGTCTTATACAAATGGGCTCAGGTATTTTAAAGAAAGACCGGTTCATGTTGCCTGCCCGGTATGTGCACACAGAGCCGATCAGAAAGCAGGTAAACTAAGAAAAGATGCGGTTCTTGAGTGCCCTGCCTGCGGACTGTTGTTCAGACCTTCAGAATGCTGGTGTATCGGCGGCTGATCAGCTTCTGCCACTTAACGTCAGTGATGTCGGAAAATGACAACGTTCCTCCTTTACTGCTGTTGTCGAGGGTATGATAATGAAATCTATAAAATCTGTTTTTATTGAAGGGCATATCATGTCGAACAGCTGTCACGGACAGGCTGGCCAACCTTTCTGTATTCACCGGGTCAGATTTAGTAATGGTAAATATGCGATTATTCGGACGGCATCCGGGATATGTTTCAAACCAGGCGAAATTATTCAACGAAACGATTGTGAGTGGTTTTATAAACTTACCAAAATTCGCCTTCTTTCTTTTGAGTACCTTGATGATGATGAATCAAGAAGACAATTCCTTGAGTATCAATGATAAAACCATGGATTTATAACAGAATAAATTTTCTGGCTTACAATTCATTCCTGGCTCTTTAAATCCTTTACCAGGCATTGCAAAATTATTTTTTCTGAATTTAGATGGGTTTAAATTGTCTAAAAAAATGTATCGCTAAAGACGAATTGCCTCATTGTTTTCCTTTTGCGTGATAACCTTCATTAGCATTAAGGAAATTTATGGCACAGACTTTTACTCATAATTTACTTCATCCTCGCCACTGGCTTACCTGGTCTGGTTTGGGTCTGCTGTGGCTTCTCGTTCAACTTCCTTACCCGGTTTTACATATTCTGGGTTCGGGCCTTGGAAAAATATCCAGACTCTTTCTGAAACGCCGGGAAGGAATTGCGATTAGAAATATCGAACTGTGCTTTCCCGAGATGACACCGTTTGCCCGGAACCAGATGGTCAATAAAAACTTTGTTTCTCTCGGGCTGGGACTGATGGAAACAGGAATGGCCTGGTTCTGGAGCGATGCGAGAGTCAAAAAATGGTTTGATGTCGAAGGGCTTGAAAACCTGACCGGTGCGACAAGGGGAGTAATGGTTGTCGGGATTCATTTTATGTCCCTTGAGTTGTGTGGGAGAGTAATGGGGTTATGCCATCCTATGATGGCAACGTATCGCCCACACAATGATCCATTAATGGAATGGGTACAGACAAAAGGGCGTATGCGTTCAAATAAAGCTATGATTAATCGACGTAATTTATCTGGTTTTGTTCATGCGCTAAAAGCTGGTGAAGCCGTTTGGTTTGCACCAGATCAGGATTATGGGTCTAAGGGAAGCGTTTTTGCACCTTTTTTCTCTGTAAAAAAAGCCGCCACGACGAACGGAACGTATGCTCTGTCAAAACTCGCTGGTACACACTTGATCACACTTAGCATGATTCGACGTAGCGATAAAAAAGGTTATCACATGTATATCAGCAATCCGTTGTCAGGTTATCCAGGGGAAGACAAGGTCGCCGCAGCGGCTTATATGAACAAGATCATTGAGCGTGAAATTCTCCGTGCCCCTGAGCAATACCTGTGGATGCATCGCAGGTTCAAAACGCGTCCTGAAGGCGAAATCTCTTTATACAAATGAATCACTCTACTTGTCATGAGCCAGAATCTATCTTTCTTGCCACTGTGTATTTGTTAAAAATGGGTTGCGCTGTTTGCTGATGAGACACAGGATCTTAACGGTGTACCCTGACCGGCCTCAAGCGACTGATGGAGGTGGTTGAGGGGGGCCGCGGCCAGTCGGTAGTACTGGCCGATCACCCGAAACTGCGGAATGACCGGCGACGTCCGACAATGGAAGAGATTAGCTACCATACAAATATTTTCCCTGGACGGGATCGCCGGTAGCCAGCGGCAATATGTTCACTGGCTGCTGAAAGTCTGTACCGGTAAATGAGAAGCGGAAGACACACTGACCAGTGATGCCTCGATTTGCTGGCTATGAAGCTCCGCACGCCGTTGCAGGTACAGCAACATCTGGCGCTGGCCATGGAAGCTGGTTACCGGGCAGTTGAAAAACCGATCACAGGCGCGTTGATTGAATCCATACGTTCCTGGCAGCTTGATGACCTCGAGCCGACCCTGTTGCGGTACGGCTACCGGATGAAGGATAGGGTGGAGCAGTTTGATGCAAAACCTGCAGAAATCAGAGCGTTATTCAGCGATTAGCTGGATCCAGTCAGAACGGTAAAACTGCGGGACAAGACGGGCAGGGCTAGCAACATGTTTATAACCACCACGTTTATACCAGTGAGTCGGCTGCTGAAAACTGACCAACCCCAGCTATCTCATGAGCCTTCCAGCAAGCCGGCGTCCCATCTGATAGCCTCTTTGATGCGCGTTAAAATGCCCTCAGAGGGTTTCACAGTCTCGCACTTAGAAAAGTACCTGTGTTAACGGACGTGACATTTGGCAGAATAGGGCCCTTTAAAGCTAGTCCGATATCCTGTTGCCAGTAGCAGTATGCGTGTCTTAACCACTCTATGAGGATGAGAGTGGGCTGGGCAAAGCGCTTCGGAAAACGATGCCATACGATTTAAGAAATATTTAAGTGTAAGTGATAGTATACAGGCAACAGAGAATCGTGGATATATATATGGAAATCGAACTTAACAAGAGTGTTAAAGAAAGAATATTTCATGCCGTTTTATTTGAAGTCATTTCAAACGTCATTATTGCTTTTTCTCTGGCCTGGATTATGAACGTTTCGGTCTGACATCAGGATCGCTTTCAGTCATTTCGGCACTAACGGCTACTACATGGAATTTTATTTTTAATAAGATTTTTGATGAGTTGCAAAAAAAATATCATTTTAAACGTACTTTTGTTGTGCGAGCCGTGCATGCCGTTGGCTTTGAGACCGGACTGATTGTCGCGTTACTACCGGTTGCCATGTTCATTCTTGATTTATCCATTGTCGAGGCATTCTTTGTCGAGATCGGTTTAGTGTTGTTCTTCCTACCTTATACACTGCTTTTCAACTGGATTTATGATTATCTGCGTTGGGTTTGCGTAGGAAGAAAAGAGATTGCTAATGTCTAAGATGACAGACACCTGTGAAAAATAGCTGCTGGTGAGTCAGGGGGCAAAAAGTTCAACGTCGTGGTTTTACTTCTGAGTAAGTTAGGGTGAAAAAATAATCAATAACCCTGACCTGTACAATATTTGAACAGATGCTGGCGGTGGGCCGCTTTTCGCCAGGAAGATACTCTGTTTCCTACCTGCAAGAACAAATAAGACCCGAAAACATTGATAAGAAAGAATTTACTCATCAATCTGCAACAATGCCAGAAACGAATAAAGTGATGCGATTTAACCAACGCCCCTTACAAGATAACCTATGATCACACCACTTTGTAGTAAGCCATCATGTAGCAAATGATAATCAATTCATTCTCGTCATTAGAAACAGAGTCTTTTTCGCAAAAAAAGCCAAAAAAAATCTGATTCAGCCAATATAATTCTCCTCCCCAAAGCATATGGAATAACACACACCCCGACACAGAAAAAACGAACGACTGAATGGTTAGAAGGATAATTAGTCATGACAAAATTACCTCAATTCTCCTCTGCTTTTATTCATCCCCGTTACTGGCTAAGCTGGGTGGGTATTGCGGCGCTCTGGATCGTAGTGCAGTTACCTTATGCATTTTTGGTTAAAACGGGTCACACGCTTGGCCGGCTGGCCATGCACCTGCTACCTCGCCGTGTCGATATTGCCCGCCGGAACCTGGCTCTGTGCTTTCCAGAGATGAATGATGAGGATCGTGAGGCGTTCCTGGTGCGAAATTTTGAATCTGTCGGGATGGGGGTAATTGAAACCGGTATGGCATGGTTCTGGCCAGACAGGCGAGTACGTAAACATTTCAGCGTTAGCGGCTATGAGCATATGGAAAAGGCCCGATCAAGAGGGAAGGGTGTGGTGCTAATCGGGATGCATTTTCTAACGCTGGAGCTCGGGGCACGTATTTTTGGCATGCTGAATCCCGGTATTGGGGTTTATCGTCCAAACAATAACCCTCTACTTGACTGGCTGCAGACCCATGGCCGCATGCGATCTAATAAATCCATGCTTGATCGTTATGACCTGAAAGGGATGATACGGGCGCTAAAGCAGAATGAAATTCTCTGGTACGCACCTGACCATGACTATGGCAGGAACAATAGCGTTTTTGTGCCCTTTTTTGCCGTTCCGGATGCAGCCACCACTGCCGGGAGTTACATGCTGGTCAAAAGCGCCAGTCCGGCTGTTATTCCGTTTGTACCGCGACGCAAAGTGGATGGAACTGGGTACGAGCTGCTTATTCTCAACGATATCAGTCACACACTGTGGGGAGAGAATAAAGAAACGGTCGCGGCACGTATGAACCAGGCAATTGAACAGGCGGTTATGATGGCACCGGAGCAATACATGTGGCTTCACCGTCGTTTCAAAACACGGCCAGCAGGACAGCCGAATTTGTATGTCAGGAAGGAACAGACTGCGTGCGTGAATACGACGTTGTCTTCCGGCACGCTGACAGATGATGTCAGCGCACAGTCATGACCGTCTGAAGAATGGCCACACGCGGTTTTCAGCTTTTAGTCGTTTACTGTCAGCCAGTCTGCCTGTTGGGCTGTGCTGACTCCTTCGGCAATTGTTGCTAAGCCCCGTAGTTTACCGGGACCAATAATCTTATCCCGAACGGCGGGTCGGTACCCGCAAAACTCAGGATACCGATAAAGCGTTTATCGATTATCAGGTAACTGACGGGTAGTTGCTGCAGGGGCTTTCCGGGTGCAGCAACCGGTTCCGAAATCATCTATTTCTACACGACACTCTTTTGCCGAAATTCGTATAATTTCATGACAGCCGTACGGGTAACTTCAACCAGTTAACGCACGCTCCGTAATCTCCAGTAGCAGCTTAATTGACTGTTCGAGCGAAACCCAGAGCCGGAGTACATCTGTCACAAATGTTTTGTCAGCTAAATGCCCAGCACTGATGAATACATCCGCAGAGATGGTACGGCCATTTTCGCGTTGCCAGCGCATCAGAGATTCAGCGCCGGAGCACTGGCCTGCTGTTGTCCCGCACTCATGCTGCTGATGAACGTAAACTCGCGTTCAGCTATTCCTTTTCTGATTTCTTCAGCCAGATACATCTTTCTCCGTTGCTAAAAATAAAACACAACAAGTGGCAGTAGAACAGACAGCGGCCCCAGAAAGAGTTTATTACGAAAGAAGTCGTGGTGAAGTGACAACAGCGGGATCAGAATTTCCTGTTGTGTCTGACTGAAAGCAGAACCGAACTTTGCTCTGATTGGAAGGGTTGTAGGGCTCAGTTTCGCTGGTTCCGTAATGGCGGGATCGTTACTGAGTCGTAACTTCAGGAGCAATGGTTTTCATCATTCAGTGATTCCATCAGATCAACAAAATTCGTGAAAGTTGGCACCGTTTTGTGACAACTACCACTCATCTCTTGCGTCCCCGGGCATTATTACGGCTAACTCGGAAGAACATAATGGCCAATGCTGTTACAGTGATAATTATCCTTAGTTACAACATACATTTTACCAGTCGAACTTGCGCACCTGAAACTCTCTCATCATTCTGCTCACCGGAGCCCCTCTCCCCCTCTGTCTCAGACCTGTGCAAAACGGCAGCATATGAGAAAACCTATCCTCTACAAAGCGCCGTCGCCCGGCCCGAAGGGCCGGAAAGACCTTGCTGTAATATAATGTATGTTGTAACTACATATCGTCATTGCTGTTATGAAAAGAAAGCTTCGCAGGAGAGGCGGCGCTTTCCGCCTGGTCAGGACGACACTCTAGTTTCGGTCTGACGCCTGCATTGCTGCATGATCCCATTAAAATACAGTCCGGATGGGAATCCCTTCGGGAGGTCCTGACGATCGCATGTCTGCGCCCATGTTTCCGATCAGCCCGAGCGGTAACTTAAAGATATCAGTCGTCGGTGTATGGCTTTCAGGCATACACCAGCGATCGTCATGCCAAAGTAAGTCTGTTTTTCCCCGGGCGCTGGCAACAGACAAACGTAAGTCCCCCGCATCATCCTGCCTGCCCGGAAGGGATGACTCGGGCGTATGTCGCTGTGTCATCACAATCTCTGATTCAGACATAGACCGGTATTTTAGGGATTACAGATCTGCGGGCTCTTTATCTTCACGGGGCAGTTGTATCGCCCCAACACAGTCTTTTCCGAGCTCGGTTTCGAGACTTTTAGCCCGATAACGCATAGCCAGGTGCCTCTGTATCCCTTCACTATCCGGCAGTAAATTATCAAAATAATCGCGTACCACATCTCCGCACCAGGGCTGGTTAAGGGGTTTGACGCTCTGGGAACGAAAACTCACTTAAGCAATATTTTATTCCTCTGATGCCTCTTTCAAAGGCGCAGATGTCCTTTTGTCACCAGTTCTGTAAGCGTGAAGCAATAATGGCCGAACACAATGACATGCCTGTGGCACGCCTCATCATTCAGAGTTTCGTCATGAATCCGAAAATGCTCAAAAACTGCCTGTATACCGTATATAAATCGTATTCCACTCCGGGAGTGGAGTATTATTGATTGTGCCTCACAGAGTTATCGCACTCTGGCGGTAACGAATCACTTCAGGGAAAGAGCGAACATGCCCATAACCATCAGCGTCCTGCTGGAAAACCGACTTAAGCCCGGATCTAAAAATTTGCTGCGTGCTAAAGCCGGACTTAGTCTGTTTATACAGGATGAAAATGATTCAATTCTGTTTGATACCGGCCCTGATCATAGCTTCATGCATAATGCAGGTTTAATGGGAGTCGATTTGACTAACCTGACCGCGGCTGTACTTTCCCACGGACACTATGACCATTGTGGCGGTGTTCCGTGGATACCTGATACATGTCGGGTCATATGCCATCCCATGGTGGCAAATGAGCGCTACTCGGCAGTAAGATTTTCAGGCTGTACCGCCAGAATAAAAAAATTATCATTACATAATGATTTTTCACGTTTTCGCATGGAGTACAGCAGTACCCCACTACATATCGGGGACCGTTTTATGTGGTCAGGAGAGATCCCTGTAGCCAAGCCGCGTGCTTACGGTGTTATCGGTCGTAAGAATACGAAAGCGGATTATGTAAATGATGAGGGGGTTTTAATTTATAAATCCGACGCTGGTCTAATCATTTTTATCGGTTGTGGTCATCGTGGGTTGATTAATATCGTGCGTCACTGCCAGAATCTAACCGGGGTAAATCATATTCATGCCATTTTCGGTGGTTTTCATCTGCGCTGTGCGTCCCCCCTTAGGCTCTGGAAGGTAAGGCAGTTTCTACACATTCAAAGACCAGATAAAATAATGGGTTGTCATTGTACTGGTAAATGGGGCCGCTTATGGTTGCCGGAAGCAATCTCTCCGGCAACAGGTGATGTTTATGTTCTTGGGTAAGGTTTAAATAAACAGAGTTACTAACACGGCACAGCCGCTGAGCAGTCCCAGGGTGCCTGACGTTATTCATCAGTATGCATCCCCGCGTAACAACACGTTGTATCTGCTTAATAATATTGATGATGAAGATTACCGCTGGCGCATTCTGACGCAGCTTAATCGGGGAGAAAGCCGCCATGCCGTTGCCAGGGCAATCTATCACGGTCTGAAAGGAGTACCACGGTCAGTAAGAGCAACTGGGGGTGACTAACGCCGTCGAGTTATGGAACATCATTGATATGCAGGCTGCCCTGGATCATCTCCGGTTCTCGCTTGCGCACTTGAATGTACTGAAGCATTCAGGGACGGGCAAAAAAAGCGCCAGACGGGTGTACCGACACATGTGTCAGCATACGGAGTTGCTGAGACGAAAACTAAAAACAACCGGCAGATCGGGCACATACCGGAAAAGTGGCGGTCAGGGCAATGGTGTTCTGACAGGTTCGAAAACCACAGTGAGAACGGTGAAAAACTGCTCGTCACCTTTGCTCCGGGCCGCTGGTAACTTTTAATGACGTGCCGGATTTCTGTCGTTAGCAGCACTGCTCTGAGACATGCTTTAGCACATGAACGCAGGTGTGCGGATGCTGCCTATTAGCCAGTGATCCCCCACTTTATTTATCGTTATATATCGCCCGGAACGTTCACTTCCATCGAAGAAAAAACGTTTATATATCTCATCAGGGACATCATCACTGCTGCTCACCGTTTCTTTAAACTCTGTCAGTTTCCATGGGGCAGGGGCGGCGTTTATTGGTGCAATCCTGACTTTAGCTTCCCGGCGAAGAGTATGGACAATTCCCTTGTAGGTAACTGTACCGTCATTAACGAACACACCCGTGCCATCTCTGTTAAGGAGAAACATAAAGGTTGCTTTCATAAGATATTGACCATCTCCCCCCGACTGTTCAAGGTAAGTATTACATTTCAACTCGGGCGAGCGATGGTTATCAGGGAGAAGCTGGATGCCTGCCGCTAGCAGCATGGCTACACCGATAAGACACCTTCTTTGCATGGCGACAGATTTTATATTCATTCTTCCCTCCAGCTGCTGTCTATGCGATTCGTGCAGTTGTAAAAGTTACTCACATTTCCACGGCAGGTGGAGACGTATAAATTCCCGGATTGCTCCGCAAGCACCTTTGAATCAAGGAAAAAAAACAAGGTACCCGGAGATTTGCACGAAAAATGTGTTTTGTTAATAAAGCGCTGTATATTGCTAATAAGTGAATCCGAAAGGGAATCATCGTATTCAGTTAACGCATAGACCTTGCATTTATCGAAAGCGCCCGTAAATGTTGGTGTGATGTTAAAATTATCAGACCGCTGAGAGGGAAGTTTTATAAAAATGCTCGCGATAACCAGTAGCATGGAGCACATAAAAAATATCTTAAAGTTAATAGATAAGTTTAAGTTCTCTTTAAAAAGAGCGGGAACCTGTTCATATTGAGTCTGAATTGCGATATCATTACTCAGCATGAATCCGATGCGAGGTACTGTGGTAATTGTATCGTCAGAAAAACCATAGTTGTGAAATATTTTTCTAAGTTGTGAAATAAATTGATTCAAACTGTTATTTGAACCTTCTTTTCCCCAGCGGTCCCATACATGTTGAAAAACCTCTTCACGCGTGATCACTTTTCCATGATTTTCAATCAGGCATTGCAGTAAACGGTTTAAAGTAGGTGTCAAAAAAATTTTATCATCTGCTTTTTCTTTCAACCAGATAGCGCCATCATCCGGAGAAAAAACAACGTCTTTATTCAGGATGTGGTACATAAAGCGAGCCTCTTCTGGGATTATTAAATGTATGAAATGATTATTATTCACTCAATTAATGCATTGAAAATGTAAAATTGCTCGCTTGACACATTCAGAATATCAACATATCAAATTGAACAATAATATATATGCTAATGTTTTATATTAACTATTGTCAATGCTTACCGTCTTCTACGTGCATAAAGAACTATTATATTGAAATATAAACATGAATATACTAAACCCAGCAAGCTCAATAGCACTTTACGTCAAGAAAATAAGTTTCAGAGTTACTACTGAGAAAAAGCAAGGTAAAGCTGTAACAATAAACTGTGTATGAAGAGTGAAAATCGCTAAAATGAAATTTAAGCATAACATATTTTATACATTAAAATTATTTATACTTGACAATACAAGGCATTTATTAACATAATATTATATAACAGCTTTCACCTCGTTAATGTTCGTAACGAGAAAAACCTTATGCTTGTTTAAGCTATGTTTAATTTTCGATGGTAGTATATACGCTATAAATACCGCACATAATCATATTATTACCACTGAGCCATTTCACACTAATTCTAATCCAATAACTCCAAAGCTGAATAAGGCCGCAGGCGACCTTTAACATTATATCCAAAAAATAGCTTATTGATGTCTTGGTTATGCGTTAATACGTTAGTGTAATTATCACGTCATCACCGAACTCTCCAGTACCCGTCATGGTTTGAGCTGGAAGCTCGCCGTAGACGGTGACATTTTTCGTTCCCCCGACATTATTGGATGTAGTTAACGTATCACCACTACTTTCATCGCCCCAGCGTTGTGTTGCACCTGCATCTTGCCAGATCCCATATTGCAGGCATTGGCCTTCCATATTGCACAACTGTCGCTGATTTCCATTGGCATGATTCCCTTTGCCCATAGCAAGTGAATAGAACATTTCGGCCGGACAGTTTATGCTGAGGGTGGCCGTTGAACGCGTTGGGTTTAGCGTCGCGGCACTTGTGATGACGCCGAAGTTCAGCGGTGTGACGTATTCTATATTGCAACTTGCTCCGATAACGGCCTCTGCATGGCTCCCCCCCTGAATTTGTTCTCCTTCCGCCGAGCCGTCTGCGCAACTTTTTAAAGACTCCTGACGGGAGGAACTATTCCAGGAAATGCGCAGATTCATATTATAGTTGTAATAGTGTGTCGCCGGGAGGTGACTCTGTCCTGCGGGGAGGGTGGCAACGAGTGGAAAGCGGCCATTCACGTTAGTATTACTTTCAGCAAGCAAAGTTTGCTGGATAAGGCCACCACTGGTAGCGGTCCCCAGCTCCTGGGAACGGGCAATTCCATTGAAGATCCGAAAAAATAAAGGGTATTGTTTGCCCCCTGTATCTCCGGGAGACAGCATCTTAAAAGGAGGGGTGTCAACACTACTCAGGCAGACGTTGATATACTCTTTAGCACCATAGTCGGCCTGACAGCTGAATTTTACCTCTGTATTTGTAGAGGCCGCCTCACCGGCCGCCACCTCGCCAAAATTGATGGTTGCACCTGAAGCTATCCAGCATCCCGCCGCGGTCGCCTTTAAAGAAAGCAATAGCAGAAATAATAACGATATTCTCAATAACACACTTGTTCTCCAATATTCTGGATCGCGGAGGTTGTACGTGGCGCAGAAAGGGCGACGCGACATGCTGTCTCACCAGTCTTCACGACCAGCTCACCAGGCTGTGGCGGATCTTCAAGCCAGATGAATCCATCATGTCCAACGATAGTGGCACCCTGGGGGGTTGAAACCACACTACCCAGCGGCAACGGACGATGCCCGGCATCCACCAGTCTGGCCTGAACACTCACCGCCTGATGTATATTAAAATGGGCTTTTACTACGCTGCTATTCCCCGGTCTGGCGTACATATCGGTAACAGGGGCAACGATATCTGCAGGCAGATCCAGCGGATTGATAGTGACCTTACTGTTGTGATAGCGCGGTAGATCCGTCAGCAGAAGATAACCCTTGTCATCGGTCTCACCTGCCGGGCGATTTTCCAGCTTCACCGGTACATGTCCGATGCCGTTCGTCGATATCAGTGCCAGGCCCGTTCCCTGCTGGCTGTATCGCAGTGCATGTAAGGTATTATCGAGTAATGTCAGACTACCGTCGCCGGAAGCATACTGGTTTCGCTGGTTACCGCCATGTTCCTGCCCAACGTGCCACTCTCCAGAGCGCCCCAGATAGCCTACATCGGCATACTTTTCGCTGCGTTCACCTTTCCCAAACTGCCACGACCAGCCACCAGTCTGGCCATCCGGTTGGTGACGATAGTCAATTCGGGGCGTCTTGCGGTTGGCTTGTACGGAAAACGAATCTCTGCGGCCTATCGGTACCGTAAGCATGAGCTGAACAGAATTTGATGACTCTTCGAATGAACGTGTAAAGCTCAGGGTTGCTGAGAGATTCTGCGGCAATGAAGCGGACCAGGACGCATTCAAATAGCGATGTTTGCTACCCTGAATAGTTTGTTGCACCCAGCCTGCACCCAGCGTGCCCAAGCTGTTAAATGAATGACTTGCCCATAAGGTGTTACTGCGCTTAACGGGCAAAGCCCCACTCATTCGGGCATTGTCGGCAAAGGTATCGTCGGTGCTAACAGTGCTGGCGGAAAGGCCGGTCCCGTTACCGTTCCACTGCCAGCCGAGTCCCCATTTAGTCCCCTGGCCGCAGGGGCTGTCACTTACCGCTACGTGCTGGCTGATAATTCCTATCCCTGGCGAGATTAACCAGTCAGTTCCCGTGCCTACGTTGTGCAGATTACGTTGTTGTTCGGTATGCACAGCCAGTGTCAGTTGGTTGCTCATGCCATACCGCCATCCGGCATCAAGCATTGACGAAGCGGAATAATCATCCGAACGCAGCGTATAATTTTTTCGCATCCAGCCGAGATCCAGCGAACCGCTGCTGAGACCCTCAGCCAGCATCCCGGGCGCACCATACAAATCGAGTTGAACAGTACGACGTTGACCATTAATGTCGGTGATGACCACCTGGGCCTGCCCGCTACCCGTAAAAGAGGGCAGGGTGTCCAACAGATAATCTCCGGGCGTAACATGCTGGCTGGTCTGTTTGAGGCCATCGACGTAAAGATCAATTGTTGAAGGAAGAACTGCGCTGTCACTGTATCGGGTCCGCGGTTCGGTGTTGAGCTGTGGATTTAGTTCAAAATTGCGTGCCCAGTGCAGTCCGCCGAAACGTACCTGCCGGCTCCAGCTGGTACCTGTAGTAATACTGTCCCCCAGCGCGAGAGTGGTTAATGATTTTGTGTCATCCCACTGCCAGTTCGTATCGAGACGGGTGTTAGCCCCCCCTCCAGCGCTGTTTTCATGTCCTGCATGGCTTGTAAAACTGCTACTGATCACACCAGGGAGCCCCCCAGAAGTACTTAGCGTAGTCAGGGCGTTAACCCTACGCTGTCCCTGGAAGTCATTGGCATAAAGCGAGTAGCCAAGTGTAAAAGCGCGTATTGGCTGCGCTTCAGGATAGGGATAGAGCAGCGCTGGCGTATCAAGAATCAGATGTTGCCGGCTGTCGAGTGCCTTTGCATCGGCGGTGATGCTGACGTGCTGAGAAAGGACATCAAGACTGACTTTCAGACCGGGTTGTGCCGTCAGCTCAATCCATTCGCTTTGGCCATCCGGAGCGTGAAGTCCCAGTTTCTTTATGTCGGCACGACTAACCCAGAGAGAATTCCCAACCACACGACAGGCCCATAGCTCCCCTCGCGGGGAGTGATTTACAGTAATTGCCAGCCATTGCTGATCGGCGGCTAAAGGCTCAGCGTGGGCTGGCAGAATCAGCGGTAACCACAGCAGACGCACGAGTGGCGATCGGATGCAACGGAATATGGCTGGTATGATGGTCATCATTGAGGTATACGCGCAGAGCGCTGAGCTTATGTTGAGAGGTTTGCTTGATTGTAAGAAGGGTGGTTTGTCCCGGAAGCACATACCCAGCAAGTCCATGAATTGAGCCAATAACGCGCTCCTCAGCTGTCAAAGCCTGAAGATTACTGAGGCGTAAGTGACGTGCTCCTGAGTTATAGCAACGAATCGTCGCTATATTCTTCGTCTGCTCACAACTGACATCATCCTGATCTGCAGGTTTATGTTCACGTCCGGTTATAAAGACGGGAATCGAATAACGCAGCAGGAAATGCACAGCGTTGGGACTGGATGAGCCAGAAGCCCTGTTTGGCAACTCATCGATCACCAGACGATAGCTTTGCTCCTTCACACTTTCCCCGGGTTGCAGGACGATAATTCTCACCAGCTGCCGCTCGCCCGGTGAAAGCGAAGTCATAGCAGGGCTGCTGATCAACTTATCAGTTGGCCTTAAGACATCTTTATCGTCTTCCTGCGACCATTCATAGACTCGTATCTGCGCATGAATCGATGTCGCTCCGGTGTTTGTGACGTATAACGCCGTTGCCTTCTGGTGACTCTGCATCTCAAGCGTCACAGGGGCCACCTGAAGCGTAGCGGCGGATGTATAGCGGGATAGCGGGATTAATATCACTAACCAGAAAAAGAGCAGGGACAGAAAACGAAACATACTTAGTACACCAGGTTCAATGTGACATCATCAGCGTATGTGCCAGCCTGGGCAGTGGTGAGCGCGCCCGCATCAATGACCCCGTACAAAGTCTCAATTTGTTTGGAACCTGTCCCGGTATCGGTTAGCCCCTGAATACTGGTGATTTGCGCTTTTTTACCTTCGTCAGCGTAGAGTTTCCACGCAATAGTTTTTGCACCTGCCTCATTATTTTCGGGTTTTAGCCAGAAGGTTCCATTTTCGCTGGCGTCACTGCTAGCGGCAAACAGTGTGAAAGGAGTACCGTTGGTGCAAATGATATCGACCTGCGTACTGGCTTTAATTTCCCCTGCCTCATCCGAGCTGTGTCGAGAGAAATTCAGGTCGTTTGCATTAAGCGTACAGGATTTTACGACTTCAAGAGAAACGTGCATTGACGCAGTTTCCGTGTAGTCTGAAGAGTTAGCGACTACAGGAAGCAGATAAATGGAACCGCATACAATAGCGGAAATAATTCTCATGAGTTTTTCCTTAGGTGAATAACAGTACAATGACAACTAAACGCCGGTTGTTTAAACCGACGTTGAGCACAATAAAATCCCGTCTGATTGACAGTTCAATATTCACTGTGCGAGCTTATGAAAGCAGACAGTTTTAGAAATATACCGGGGTATGCACATCAGGGGAAACGCCCCTACATATTCCTTGTAAACCATAAGATGCGGCTGATACTCTGCCTTCATAAAAGCAGGCATACAGTGAATGGTATTCATGCGTTTCTCCAGAAATAACCCTGCCCAAACTCAGCAACACTAGCACGTGCTAATGCCAAATCACTCTCCGTTTCTATACCTTCTATCAGAAGTTTATTTGTCAAATACGTGCAACACTGCGCAAATTGAAGAAACTCATTCCGCTCTTTACGTCCGTTCCAGAAGGTATATTTATCAATTTTGATGCCATCAAAGTGGATTGCACATTCAAACAATCTCAACAGAATAGTTTCAGTTACATCATCAGCCCATACTTCGCTTCCCCTCTGGCGCAACGTCGCGATACATTTGCGTAATGAACAAATACGAACAGGGTCTGATTCAATTATGTTGTCAAGATCGGTGATCTCAATAACCAGTTTATCAAGGTGAAGAGTTTCTTCACGTAGTCGTTCAAGGAAATCCGTTTCAAGCAGTAAAGAGGATGTGGCATTAAGATGATATTTCTCACCCTCTGCAGAAAGCGTGGCATGGCTGAGTTGAGCAAAAAAGTGTTTTTTTTGCTCTGGCACGGCCATTAATCCAAAGTGCTCTTCCAGATCAACGTGCGGTTCTGCCGTAGAGAGGAGCTCCCACGCAATCACGTGTTCACTACGGAGTATCCTGATGGATTCGTATTTATAGCCAGTTAACATGATAAAAGTTCAACGCTCCCGCCCGCCAAATCAGAAGCGAAAAATTCTACATAAAGACCGCATGTTATTCATTTTATATAGAAAATCAATGAATATATAGAATTATGTTCTAAATAATAACAGATTTAAAGCTTTATATAATTTCATAATGAGTATTTTTTTAAGGAAAAAATCTTTGTTACGGGAGGTCGCCCCCCCAGCCAGGGCCTTTTACGAACAGTTTTCCCTCAGGACAAGTGAACGATATACCATCGTGCATATTTCCCATGTCCTGGCACCCTCAATCCGTATCACGCTAACGGTTTATGTTGAAATGAGTTTCTTATTGCCGGGATGTCCATGCCTCTGGTACGACTCATGAGTAAGATGAGTAACTGGCAAGGCAAAAAGATTTTATACATGGAGCCTGTTTTTTCTGTAGGTACTGGAATTTGAACATGTAGAGAAGTTCAGAAACCAGAGTCTTGAGAAATAAAAAAATCATTCACTTTGTAAAAACAAATATCCATACGTAATGATTATTACGTGGCAACCCATTATCACAAGAACTCTCACAAGCGTTAGCTAGACACATCCTGGATCTGACAAAACTTATGGCAACCCGACTGGAAATAAGAAATGCTCGTCGCAATGCGTTGTGAGAAATAATTATACTTTTTGTGACATTTTTTTGTTATCGCAACACTATTTTTAGAAAGAACTGGAATATATAATTACCGTAGTCTAATGCGTGTAATGCTACGCTGGCATATATTGCTTGTGATGATCTATCTGCCTCCTCCTGGAGGGAAATTGCAACTTATCGCTAATTAGGGGGTTCTCTGCTCTGGCCTTGAGAAAACAACTACTGTTCATTCAACAAGTCACCAAACAGTCTGGATGGTTGTATCAGAGTCCATTACTGCGGTTAACTTATTTTTAAAAAACGATAACCTGATTTAAATAATTTTAAAATTGCGTCCGACGCTCCTTGGTTTTCGCAAAGCGAATAGTCTAACGCACAAGAGCGTGTCAGAAAGTTTAGGCATAACTCAGCAGGCTTACGCTTGTCTTGTGGCCAATACTGCCAGTGCAAATATTGAACGACTGTTAAAAGTATTTTCCATTCAAAGTATCGAAGTCAGCCTCTCTTCGGTGACAATTACATCAGATAAGAAATAGCAAAGAGAATTGTATGTAATACCACAATGAAAATATAAACCATTTTTAACGTTATCAGTAAAACACATGGAACGATCGAAACGGCCAAAATTCAGCCGTAACGTACAATAATTTTCGATACCCATACTGTCCCCCTATAACAACTCCGATAATAGGCTGATCACTTAGCCACAGAACGATAACGCCCGGTTTAGCGCGCATGGGTTACTGATGATGGCTGGAAATATCGCGACCGTGACCTTAAGAAAATCACTGGTCTGAACAATTACCGCGAATATGGTCACGCACTAAAACTGGACCTTTCAACCCAGCCAGATCTGCTGGAACTGGATGAATATGCAGCTCACTCAGCAGCATGGTTTTATGCCTCGCAGTTGCCTACATCATTCCGGCGATGTGGAGCGTGTCAGGTTTTTTATCGATGGTGGGCGTAACGGTCTGGATAAACGTCGCGCGCTGTTTTACCTAGCGCAATCAGTGCTTGTGTGAGGTCAATATGGGATTTGAAACTTTAATTGGTATTGCTTCAGTAGTCCTTGCTACCATCACTGGCGCTTTCGGACCAGGCCATATTCGTGGCAGCGGAAAGGCATTAGCAAAAGCCAAACAGCAGCACACGGAAGAGAATCCAGCGGCTGCAGTCGCCGCAGCGGAACGTAAAGCGGAAATCATAAAAGAGGTCAGTAATGTGCAAGAAGCTGTTAAGCATATGCCTGATGACGATGTTGATCGCGAGCTGCGGGAAAATTTCTCCCGCTCCGGTGGTGATTGATACGGGATGTCTTTGGACGCGAATTATGTATCTGACAAACCACGATATTGGCGTGCTGGATAAGCAGACGAAGCGCGGCACCCTGACGCATAACAAAGCATGGCAGGCGAACGGCCATTCAAAATAGAGCCTCGTCGCTGAGGTTCTGACACAGTCTCTCCTCTCGACTTTAACCGTAGCAAATTCTCACAGACTTGCACTCGCTCGGCATGCATGTGTTACAGTTTAACCGTGGTGAATCCCCCTAAGCGGCGGGGCTAATTAACCTGACGACTCTTCTTCATGAGGGCATCGTGAATTTCTGGAGCAAGCGGGTCAAGGTTGGTTAACCTAAAGGCTCACCGGGAGGCACCCGGCACCACAACTTATCGGAACCAAAGCTTACCAGCTGATGCTCTTGAGCTGAGTCCGAACATAAAAAAAGCCCCAGTTACGGGGCAATTATGAGTTGAAACTTTTGTTATGTTTTTGTGCTTCTTGCTTTAAGGCCTTGGCAAAGTAACATCTCAACAAAATATTGCAAACAAAATGCATATTTAAATGCATTAACGGGAAATATTTTATCCTGCGGTTGCTAATCTCCGGCGGAAACGGCAATCACTAATAGCTCGTTTCCCTGTAGCGGAAGGTTTGGACTTAGAACTGTTCATAGCGCAGTGATGTGTATGTTGGGTCTTCTTTTCATTTCATTCTCCATTCTTGAGCAAATGATGCAGCAGACTCCCGGTGATTAATCGACGATTCGCCGGGTTGTAACCTGCACCATAAAGCAAAAGGCCTTGTAATGATGCGGGAGCTTTTTTTATCATTCTTTTGGACATCGATGACCCTGGGGCCTCCTGTACGGGGCAATAACAATGTTTGACCACTTAGCATCTGTTACACAGGTAGTCTACTGTTTACATACAGTTAGGTTAAAGGCATCTTATCGATAACTGTCGCCTTACTTGATAATGCAAATAGTAATCGGCCAAAAGAGGTAATAATGAAAGTTGAAGAGCTGACGCACAAGGCAGAAGAAGAAATTGCTGCCCTCATATCAAAAAAAATTTCAGAGTTGAGAAAAAAAACAGGCCATGAAGTTTCCGAAATTGAGTTCATTGCTCGTGAAGCGATGACTGGTCTTGAGGGATACGAGGTTAAAATCAAACTCCTTTAACCATATGTTCATAAAAAAAGGTCGCTCATGCGGCCTTTTTTAATGCTATATGGCAGCTAGTGACGCAAGGCAAAGATTATGGAAAAACCGGACTGGAGCACGCTTCAGCAACGGTCCCTCTTCGAACATGCCGCAACCGGCGTATCACCGAAGGAGTGGTGTGAAGCGCAGGGACAGAATTACGCTACCGCCCGCCGATATATAAAAAAACCTTCTTTGCAAAAATGTGCGCACTGTGAAGAAAGAACAAAGAGCAGAAGAGCAGGTGGACATACAGCTAAGGGCGAAGGTAAAGAGCTTTATCGCTGAATACCTGAAAGACAATAACGCTTCCGCCGCCGCTGCGCGTGCTGGATATAGTGACCCAAACTACGGTCACCAGCTAACGTTGCGCAGGCAGGCTATTGCACAGCAGCAAAAAGCCTCCATTGCGCGCACGCTTCGCAGTGCCGATGAAGTCCTCGTGCAGATGTGGCAACTCGCAACCTTCGATGCAAATCAGCTCTCATCGTATCGCTGCGGTGCAGGCCCGACGCGGGCGTGGCTGATGTACTCGCGGTGGCCGTAACTTGCGTGGGATCCATAAACCATCACGTGTCATCAGCTTGCGTACCGTCTCTTTGGCCAGATACAGTCCGTGAATCTCGGCGAGCTTCTCACAGGCTAAAGTGGGACCAAAATCAGCGTAGTGTTCGCGGATAATACGCAGAGCACGTTCAGCGAGTCCTGGCACCAGTTGCCGGTTGCCAGGCTGGCCACGACGACGGTTAACAAGTGAAAGCGGTCCATGTTCATGGTAGCGCTCCAGTAACCGTCGGCAGTGTCAGTCAGAAATCTCCAGACGGCTGGCCGCGAGACGCGTAGTGAGTCGCCGGTCGATAACATCCTGCAGGATCCTGAGTCGGTTCACATCGTTCATGGAGAAAAAATCCGTTCCGTATGCCGTCATGAGTCTCATCCTTTGAAAGCCGTGCTCGCTGTGGTGAGACTGTAGCGCGGACATGTCTATTTGGTCAGAGACGGACATCTCAATTTAGCTACTAAAATGTTAGTGCGCATAACAACATATAGCGTCACAACCAGCTGATATTAATACTATATGTTGTGTGACTGGGCCGGTGAGCGGCCGGTGACGATCGGGAGATCCGGAACAATGAGTTTTCGGATCTCTGGAGATATAAAGAGGGATTATTACCGGCGAGTGTTAAAAACGATCTTCCTTCCGGAGAAACTGACAAAAAGCAACTTAAAGAGTAATGGCTATGACAATCAGTTTGATAGTGATTATCATTTACATAATGTTACAATCATCCATATAAAAAACATTGAGAGATATAAATATCTAATCTTATATAAAGTTGTGCCGGACAGGCACATTCCATTATGAATTAATTGTATTCAAGGAGATGGACATGAAAAGTAAGCATGCATTAAAGCAGCGGAAAGACAATACGGTTAATGCAGTAAGTATCAACCGTATCCCCGTCAAGGCAAGTAAGATCACCCGTGGTCACTCAGTTGACCGTATTCCTGAATATTTTGGACCTCCCGGGCTGCCTGGTCCTGTTCTTTTTTATAGTTAATCCATCATAAACTTAATACCGGCGGGGGACGCTCCGCCGTATCACTTCATATGCAATGGACTGATGTGATGCTAATAACTCCCGACACGCTGAGAATTGCCTGTTTCAATAAAGATTTAGTCGTTCTCGACCTTCTCCTCGATGAATATACCGTCCTCGAAAATGCAGCGGATAGTTTCCTGAGGTTTAAGATCCCCGATCCAGATGTTGAAGCATTCCTTAAAGATGAGAAAAACTGTCATTATCTTCAGAAGGACATCCCTAATGATCCTGAATCGTTTCTGGATGTTCGCTGGATGAAACCTCAGGTGAAGATAACGCACAGTCCTGCTCTTTCCAGAATATCTGCGCTCAGGACTATGTTGTACTGCAGAAACAGTCTTCGTCGCGGCGGGCTGATGGCGGTAAAGCGTAGGTTTTCTGAAAAACAGACCACCGGATATGCCACTAAAATAACACCAGAAGTCAATGCCAAGATAGAAGATGAAATGGCTGCGCTCAACAGCATTTTTGACTTTATTGCCCATGACAATCCCTGCCTCGTTTATTCATACGCACTGAAACAGCGCCTGTTTGCCAGAAAAATATGCGCAACGCTTGTTATCGGTGTCAGAACTCGGCCATTCCACAGCCACGCATGGGTGGAAGTGGATAATACCGTGATCAGTGATGATCCCGATCTGAGAAAAAAAACGAGTGTCATACTGGAGTGCTGACCATGTTGATAGTTCCTTTCGTTCTGTCCGAAAGCGTTACTGTTCCGCCACCGTTTACATCGGTCAGAACCAGTATGTACCAGGTGTACCTTGATACAGGCTGGTCATACCGGGAGTATGACGGGAAGCTGTATATTTTCAGTGGCTGGGCTCTGGCCGGGGATGGGGAGGTCATTTCATTTCCTGACACCCCTCCTGAAGTTCTGGAGCAGGAACTAAAATCAGCTGATGGATATTATTGTTTTATCACCGTTGAAAATAACACTATCCAGGTGATGAAAAGTCTCTACCGGTACTGTGATATCTATTATACAAAAACAAAGGCAGGGATAATCGTTGGTACCGGACTGAAGGATATTGCCGTAATTATTGGTTCAAAAACTATCCCCCGAAAGTTTATCAGAGCATTTATAAATGACAGTTTTCAGGCCGCTTTTCTTTCACCCCTGGAAAATACGGGTAAAGCCTGTTCAGGGTGTCTGACATACATTGACAGTGAAAACATACGCACTGAACCTTTTGTCAATCTGTCACCATTAAACAAAAACACACTCGATGTAATTATCTCGATCGCCGGGAAACTCCCCTCTGATCGCCCGCTTGCGCTCTATCTCTCCGGAGGCCTGGACTCTTCCATTGTATTTTTCTGTTTACTGGCGGCAGACAGAGCATTTGATGTGTTTCACAGCCTACCGTTCAGCTTTGAAAGTGATGCCGAGCGCGCAGATGCACACAGACTGTGCCAAAAATATAATATTACTCTGACCGAACTGAAGCCCGATATTGTTACTGATTGGCAGAATCCTGAGAGGATAAATCATCCTTCAGACTGCCCAGTTGTGAATATTGCCTGGGTAAACGCCGGCGACGGGAATACGCAGGATATGACCGGCTGGTTCTGTCTGGATGGTCATGGTGGGGACAGCGTATTTATACAGTCGCCTTCCGCCACGATCGTACGCGACCTGTTCAGAAGCGGAAAACCAGGGAAGGCATTCTGCGCTGCGCACAGGCTCGCAGTGCTGAAATCACGATCCCTGTATTCGGTCATGGCTTCAGCTGTCAGGCCTGTTGCCGGGAAACGGAAAGTGACGCAACCTTTACTTGCAGCGTTTACGCCGGGAACGGCTGAATATGAATATATTGAAGAAGTCATCCGGATCAGTGAGAATACAGCCTGTAATTTTCCTGACGGGCAGCCAGTGAGATTTTCCCCCCTTCTCAGTCTCAGTGTCATCCGCAGCCGTCTGGCCGTTCGTTATGAAGATAATATCAGTGCGGAGTATGATCGTGCGGATATAAGAAGGGCTGCGCTTGTTCGTTTCAGGGACAACATCTTCACCAAGAAAACTAAACGTTCATCTTCTCAGCTCATATTCCGTATCATCAGGCAGTATGAAGAGGACCTTATCGCATTTATAGCCCGGCACGGCAAAAAAATCCTGGATGATCCTGATGCCATGATAAATGAAATAAAATACAACGCCCATATAGAACTCAATGCATCACTTCCGGACATTTTATCATTCATAAAGCTGATGGTGTTTTACAGAACAACGGAAGCTGTTTTTTTCGACGGGGAGTCAGAACATGAACATTTTTAGTATGTTTACAACTATAACCAGGGCAACCGGTACACGGCATGTCGGAAAAATAACGCTTATCATTTTATTATCGGTACTCTCATCAGTACTCATCATCATCTCACCTGTGCTGATTTCCCGAACGACAGGGTATCTGATGAGCGACGCTACAGAAGGTTTACGCATTATTTTTACGCTGGGAGCGGTCTATGTCTTTGCCATTTCCGCCCAGAAAATCATTGCCTTCTGGGCCACTTATCTGCAGTCAGAACTTAGGGTTGAATGCATCGCCTTAATATCAGAATTCTTTCTGAGAAAACTTTATAACAGCGGTTCTCAAAAGGACAATGCCGGAGGGATCAGCCAGCAGCTCAGTCAGGCTACCAACGACATTTACATTATTATCCGCGAACTGACGTTTGGCCTGCTGCCTCCCTTGATCCAGTTATTTATTGCACTCTGGACAATATTATCATCAGATGATTATATTGTGGCCTGTATGTTTTTGATGTTCGCAGTATCTTTTGTTCTTACCAATTATATTTACACCAATAAAATTGTGGCTGCACGTCAGGCTCTGATGGACAGCTCAAGAAGAACATACACGCTGCTTTCTGACAGTGTCCGGAACATCCCTGTGGTCAGGGTTTTCAATGGTTTCAGTCTTTTCATGAAGCGATTCAATTCCCAGCTTACAGAGGATGCAAGAACGCAGAGCGCCTTCTGGAAGGTCAGTTTTCACTCGCAAGTCATATCAGCACTTCTGCAAATAATATTCTTTGGGTCTGCATTCTTCTATACGCTCTACGGTGCAAGTACCGGGCAGGTCACTGTTGAGCATTTTATTCTTGTCTCTTCCTATATTCTCATTCTTTCTGCACCGCTTGAGAATCTCGGGCAGTCTTATATTAATTTCCGACAGTCCGCCCATGCTTTTTCTGTCTTTTCCGGAGAATTGCTGGCACAGCCTGTGCTCCGGGAAGGAAATACCTGCAGTCCTCAAAATGGCGAAATAAATCTGGAGCAGGTCAGTTTCTGCTACCCTGAAGCCACATCATCTACCCTCCATGACATAAACCTTCATTTCAGGTCAGGCGAATTTATTACCATTACCGGTAAAAGTGGTTCGGGCAAATCCACGCTCCTTAAGATCCTGGCTCGTCAGCTTCCGCTCACAACGGGAACGTACTCTCTGGGCGGATGCGATATACATACACTCCCCGAGCAGGATTTTTATGAAAATATCGCCTACGTCTCCCAGGAAGAATATGTGTTCATGGACAGCGTGGCATACAACCTGCAAATTGCGAATCCGGACGCCACGCGCGAGGAGATGATCAGCGCCCTGGATAAATCCGGACTCCGGATTGGCCATCTGCAGGCGGAAGCATTACTGGACCTGGATCTGGCGAACGAAGGCACAAATATATCCGGTGGACAAAGGCAGCGCCTGTCCCTTACCCGTCTCTTTCTGCGCAACCCTGCGGTTATTCTGCTGGATGAAATCACTTCATCCCTGGATCTTATCTCCGAAACCCATGCCATCAACGCCATACTTGCAGCCTTTCCGGCGGCAACCATCATCAGCATCAGTCACCGGATCAGCACATTTAATTATTCAGACCGAATCGTCGTGATGAATGATGGCAGAGTCAGTGACACCGGCTCCCTGAATGAATTACTCCAGCGCAACGACTTTATCGCGCAGTTACACCGGTCAGCAGACGCCACGGCTGCTGAAGGCATGAGCCAAGCAAAATAGCGATTAATATACCTCCCGCCGCCAGTAGACCATTGATCAGATGCCCTGTCATCAGGGCACTTTCTCTGACTCATACCTTCATGAAGTCGGTTCTTTAGACTAGAGCCGGATTGTTTTGGCTAAAATGCCGGGGTGGAAGGAGAGGGCTAAGTTGATATAATGATGTAAGAACAAATCTTACATTAAGAAACGGAGGGGTTATGGCTCGTACGATGACGGTGGATGTGGGTGATGAGCTGCGTGAATTTATCGATGACCTGGTTAAAGCCGGTGATTATCGCACCCAGAGCGAGGTCATGCGTGACGCGCTTCGTCTGCTGCGCGAGAAGCAGGCTGAATCACGGCTTCAGGAACTGCGCGATCTGCTGGCCGAAGGGATCAGCAGCGGCGAGGCGAAACCATGGAACAAGGATGTATTCCTGAAAAGTGTCAGGTCCAGGGTGGCAAATGAAAGAGATTGAGTTGGCACCGAAAGCAGAAGAAGATCTGGAAGCTATCTGGGACTACAGTTTCAGACAGTTCGGAGTTAATCAGGCGGATGCGTATATCGGCCGTATAGCTGCGGTGTTTGACGTTCTGGCCATGCATGACATCGGCACGCATCGTGCAGAGCTGGGAAAAGACATTTACTCGCTGCCGGTGGAACAGCACATGATCTATTTTGTGCCTTCGCACTCTGTGATCACCATTATCCGTATTCTCAGTCAGTCTCAGGACACGATGAGACATGAGCCCTGGAGATAAGCAAGCTTGGAACTAAAAATACTTAACAATCAAATATAATGAAAGATGTTTAGTTACTTTGTCCGCTTTTCGCTCAAAGCGGCCTGTCAACGTGGCCTATCTCTCTAACCGCAGGCAAGTAGTACAAGAAACAACCTAATGAATGGAAGGGACTTCTCCTGATTATGCGCCTGATTAACTCTCGTGCAATCAGGGGGGTACACATCGTCCCGGAGGAATTCGTTATGACTATCACGACTGTCGGTATCGATCTTGCTTAAAATGTGTTTGCTGTTCACTGTTTTGATCAGAATGGCAGAACTGCTCTGGTTAAACCTAAAGTATCGCGTGCTGCACTTCCTGAGTTCATTGCAGGTTTGCCTCCCTGGGTTATCGGGATGGAAGCATGCTCCGGGGCTCACTACTGGGCAAGATTGTTTCGGCAGTATGGTCATGAGCCGCGTCTGATGGCTGCTAAGTTTGTATCGCCTTATCGTATGGCCGGTAAATCAGGGAAAAATGATACTTCTGATTCACAAGCTATCTGTAAAGCGGTTCGTCGTCCACATATGCGATTTGTACTAGTGAAGGACGAAAGCCAGCAAGCGATGCAATGCTTACACCGCACCCGTCAGGGTTTCATAGAAGAGGAAACAGCAACGTATAATTGTAGCGGCTCGCAATCGAAATCCCTCCGACTCGCAATCAGCGCAGATTTCGGCTCACATTAACTGCAAATGAAAAAAGCCACCGGCTCACATTAAGTGATAATGGGCTCGCATTTATCCTGCCCGGCTCGCAATCCATTCCACCGGGCTCACAATAACTGCAAATCAACTTCGTCATATCGGCAGACCGACCGCCAGCATTCTGTCGCGCAGTTCAGCCGTCCGGGCAGGGTCTAACTGATTGTTAAATAATGCCCTGATTTCAGCTGGTTTTGCATCGAACTGCTCCACCATGTCCTTCAGCCGGTAACCATGCCGCGTAAGCGTCGGCTCCAGATCATCCAGCTGGCGTGACAGCACGGATTCAACCAGCGTGGCGGTAATCGGCTTTTCACCTGTCTGGTATCCTGCTTCCATCGCCAGCGTCAGGTGCAACTGGACCTGCAGCGGTGTACGAAGTTTCATCGCCAGCAGGTCAACCGCTTCGGTCGTCAGAATATCTTCCGGCTTCCCCTTGCCGGTGCTGGTCTTCAGCAGCCACCGGATATATTCGCGCTGACTGCCGGTGATCCCGTCCAGCGTAAAAATATCGGTACGATAACCAATTTCCTCCATTGTCGGACGACGCAGGTCATTACGCAGTTTTGGGTGACCAGCCAGTACGACGGACAGCCGTCCACCGCCGTCTTCAACCACTTCCATCAGCCGTTTGAGCCCCGTTAGTGTATTACCGTTCAGGTCATGCGCCTCATCAACAAACAGGGCCACCGGGCGCTTACCTTTTTTGACCAGTTCCTGCAGTTCCCGCTCGCGGCGTTCACCCTGTTTTGGGATCTGCACCTGCTTATCCTGTGCCAGGTCGTAAAACAGGGCGTTAATCAGCGTGGCGAGCCGGACACTCTGTTTGTCCACCGACAGGGAGCGGGCGACAATGATTTTTTTTTCATCCATCAGTTGCTGCTGCAGGCGTCGCAGGGTGACCGTTTTGCCGCTTCCGACTACGCCACAGACCGCTATCAGTCGTCCTTCGCGTATCGCCCCTTTAATGTCTTTCATCAGCTGCTTATGGTGAGCAGTTTCATAATACCCCGCCTGTTCAATAGACTGCGTCAGTCCATAATGCTCCATAACTTCAACCCGCATGATCTTCTCCTGATTGTCTGTTACGAAAATAGTCTCTGATGCGGGCGAGTACTTCACTACGGTTAAGCGTCTCAGTCAGAATACTGTCGATAAACGCCCGGTCTTCATCCGACATCCTGGCCAGCGGTATGGCCAGATCGTCGGCAATTGCCAGTTTTGCCGCAATAACGGTGGGAAAGTGGTATTCAAATTTTCGGGCATCAAAGGGCTGATGTGGCAGCTCATCAATGCGCTGCTGAGTGTCATCACTGACCACGCGGAGATCGCTGCCGGACAACGCGCTGATGGGGATGTTCAGCTGTCTGGCCAGAGCATGGATACGATCGCTGCTTTACCACGCCTGAACGTCCGGTAACGGTGTAGCGGCACAGGCCCCGACACCGGATAATAAGGACCCCATGTTTCACCGGAAAACTCCACATACATCTCTTCGTCAAACAGCCCCCACAGCAGAATGACGGTTTCACCCGCCATATCCGGTTCGACTTCCCATGCGGTGCTGCCTATCGTTACCCGCGCATCAACACCCACCCTGCGGGATTCTGGCTCCCGGGCGAACCGACAGTATTGTTCCCAGCTGCACATATCTCTCACACCTTCCTGAGAGATATTGGCCAGCCAGTCCTCCAGTCGGGAGTGTTTCTCGCTGCGGTGACGCTGCGCATTGTAACGACTCAGATAGTTCCAGAGCCATTCGTTGGCCTGCAGCTCCGTCTCCGGTTTATGGAAATGGTACAGGGTTTCATGCGCCTCTTTGACGGTCCTGAAAGGACGCTCGACTTTACCTTTGGACCGCGCCGTCGTCCGGGTGCCATCCTTGCCTGCCGGCGTATGCGTCAGCCAGTCGACCTTCAGGGACTGCATCACATTCTGGAATACATGGCTTTTGGCCACCGGCCCGTTGTCGAGGTACAGCATTTTCGGGCGGCCCTGGAAAGGAAAATCAGACCTGGCTTTTGGCGCCATGGCGTTAAAGAGAAAACGCAGCGCTGATTCCGCATCCTCACCGTACACACACCGGTATTCCTGGTAAGTAACCCCGCTCCGGTCATCCACCACGCTGAAGAGCATCAGCGTGGGTTCGCCACGGGTGGGGTCAACCCAGTCAGGCTGTTCAATATGCTTGAGATCGGACGGTGACATATCAAACTGCCAGCAGTCATTGCTGCTTTCAGCCTGAAACCGTACCACCGGAGGCTCCCGTAACAGGCGGGGCTGGTCGAGACGCCAGCGGGAAAGCCAGCGATTGACGGTCTGCTTACGAAGTAAGCCTTTGGGACTTTTTATCACCCCCTGAGCTGTCTCCACACCGTGCTCTTCCAGCAACTGTATTGCCCGCCCGGTTGACAGATGGCGACCGGATTTATTCGTCGTTCGCAGTTTTAGCGCGGCAATCAGTTCACAGTAATGTTCCAGTTCAGACGGGGGGAGTATCCGTGGCTGACCATGATCCCGGCGGTGAGCTGTACGTGGTCTGAGGACCAGACGAAGGGCGCGATAGACTGTCGTAGCTGAAATACCATACAGCTGAGCGGCAGCGGCGATCTGGGAGGCCCGTTCAGGGCTTTTTGGCGGCAGGCGATCGAGTCGCTGCCGTAGTTGCAACAGGGAATCAGCCGGGATAGCGCTACGCCGGCTGCTCATAATTTTCCAGCGCCCGGTAGACTGACGCCCTCCCGATCCCGAGCTGACGGGCTATGGCCGTGGCCCCCATTTTCTCCGTGGTGTACAGGCGCCAGACCTCTGCAGGGTCTATTGAGGGCTTTCTTCCGCGGTACACGCCCCGCGCTTTCGCCGCGGCAATCCCTTCCATCTGGCGTTCACGTCGCAGATTGGTTTCAAACTCAGCGAAAACACCAAGCATATCGAGGAAGGCTTTACCTGCTGCTGAACGCGTGTCCACGGGCTGTTCCGTCGCCCTGAGCGTTACGCCCTGCTGAGTCAGGGCATACACGATATCCTGCAGGTCCTTAATGCTGCGGGCCAGGCGATCCACGCGGGTTACCATCAGCGTATCACCGGGGCGCAGGAACTCCAGTAATAGCTGCAACTCGCTCCTTCCGGTCCGGCTGCTTCCGCTGGCTTTTTCTGCACGAATGATTTCACAACCGGCAGCGCGAAGAGTTTGTATCTGCAGGGTAAGATCCTGCTCACTGGTTGAAACGCGGGCATAGCCGTAAAGTGCCATAATGATGAAAACTGTCTCGTTTAACTCTGGATGATGGAAACGTAACACCAGGATGAGACGAAAACAACCCAAATGAGACAGAAAAACTGTCTCACCGGGTTGCCTTCTTTGGGTTTACCCTAACTGGACGCCCGCCGTTTACCACAGGCGGAAATTTCATTTTCACCTGGCGTGAGCGGACAACAGTTGATTGCGGGTCGGTGGGATTTCTATTACAGGCAGTTACGGTTGATCATCTTTTGCTGTACCAGGGTATGAAAAGTCTCAGGGTTCCCCCCCAGAATACGCCATCAACAAGCCCCGTCACACCGCCAAACAACACACAAAAACTTGCGGATGATCCTAATCCGGGCTGCAGATAAATGACCGAGGTAAGGATAAACTTCATACAAAAAGCAATCACAATCAGTCCCAGGGTTAGCGGTGTCCCGGCCCTGATAATCATGCCCGGATTATCTGAATTTCTCAGCGGTGGCTGTGAGCGCCACAACTTGTATCCAAGAGCGGTTCCTGCGAGCAGTCCTGCTGCCATCATTGTAAGACTTACGCCAGCCAGTTTTGTCTCGGTGATAACCCCATATGCTCCCCAAACAAGAAAAAGCACCGGGAGAAAAAACAGCCGACCGGTTGTCATCTCCCGGTCATAAAGAGCAGCAAAACCGCGTCGCAGTAAAAAAGCCAGCAGGATCCATACCCAGACGGGAGTGCCTTTTAAAAAAAGTGCGCTATCCATAATTTGTCCCGGTTACGAAAGTTAATCTTTTTCAGTTCAGGTGAATCAGCACGCCATCACTGTTCAGTGGTTTTGTTATCCGGTCTTTTATTTCCTGACCGAAGAATTTTCTGCAACCTGCGTTGTTGCCATAAAGCGATTTCCCCCCGCATGATAAACACTCTTATTCCCCTGAATATGACAAGTCCTCCCCATATAACAGTGACCCCAACGGACCAGTAACTTTTCGGGGTAAACAGATAGTTAATTATCATTAATGCGGTACATACCAGAACAGCAGTAACCAGAATCCGATAAAACAGGGTTTCCTGCGCTACCTGAGTTTTGGCTTCGCTGATGCGTTCATCAAGAGCCTGGCTGGCGACGTAATTCTCTTCCGAGAGATCAGAGACATTTACATCGAAGGCCGAAGCAATCGCGCTGAGTGTTTCCAGACTCGGCTTCTGGCCTTTTTCAGTCCGCTGCACGGTCCTTACAGAAAGAGAGGCGACTTCAGCCAGTTGTTCCTGTGACCATGCCTTTTTCAGACGGTATGTTTTCACCTTTTCAGCGACAGTCATCATTGTTCCCGTTCTCTGCAATGCTTGTGATAATACTTGCATATCAGTCCGGTGCCGTATACGACACCACCATGACAGCAAGGCGACACGCCAGTGACATCAGGTCGGAATCCGGCACAGGACGGGCCTGGTAAGAACCAAAAGATACAGTTATGCCTGGCAATGGAAACAGGATATCAGACGGGGGAGGAACCGATAACTTCAGTACTGTTATCCAACACTGCGCGGCTGACTTACTCGATAGAATGCTGGCGGTCGGTCTGCCGATATTGATTTGCAGTTATTGTGAGCCCGGTGTAATGGATTGCGAGCCGGGCAGGATAAATGCGAGCCCATTGTCACTTAATGTGAGCCAGGGATGTTTTTCATTTGCAGTTAATGTGAGCCGAAATATGCTCTGATTGCGAGTCGGAGGGATTTCGATTGCGAGCCGCTACATATAATCATCTGCGAGGATTGATATCTGAATTCGGTGTCATCGTACCACAAAGTACTGATGCCCTGCGCCACATAGTTTCTGTGCAGAAGAACTCTTTACCGCTTCAGGTTCAGCAATGTGTTGATGATTTGCTGGAACACATTGATCGCATTGAAGCTAACATCACTGAATATGACCGAATTTTATCCCGCATGGCCAAAACAGATCATCGCAGTCAGCGGCTGATGGAGCTAAAAGGCGTTGGCCCCACAACGGCCTGGGCGCTGGTCGTCAGTATCGGTAATGTACATAATTTTAAAAATGGACGTCAACTGGCAGCTTGGCTGGGACTGACGCCATCACAATACAGCTGCGGCGGAAAGTCGAAGCTTGGCAGGATCACAAAAGTCGGTGATTCGTATCTGCGAACGCTTCTTGTACAGGGGGCTCGTTCAATGCTTATTGGCGCTGAGAAAAGGCATGACTCATTCAGCCGTTGGGTTTGTATGTTGGTTGAGCGCAGAGGGTACTGGCGGGCTGTTGTGGCCATCGCCGCCAAAAATGCGCGGCTATGCTGGGTATCACTACATTACGGTGATGATTTCCGGCTGTACTCAGCCAACTAAATCTCGAGGCAGTATAACCACCATCTGACCTGCAATTCGTTGATGATAAAGGGTTAGACCCCGTGAGGCCTATCTGACTATTGTACAGGATATACGTATCCGCTTAACGAACAAGAACCTTACGCGCGTCTTTCATCAGGGCCTGAATCGATGACGATTCATCATGTCCGTTTATAGTACCGCAGTCTCTCCCCTTTATTTTTACTGAAGAGCAAACAGAAACCATAAATACCGGCGTTGACACGCCGGGAAAGCCCTTATAGTACAATAATCCTCTATATCCAAACTGACCCCAGAAAGCGCTATCGTGAAGGGCAGGAAGACCAGCCAAGAGCGCTGGGACTGGTCACTAACGCTGTGGTGCAGTGGAATATGCGTAAGCACTTTCGCATATAAGAGCAACCATGGGTGAAGCACCGGATGATGAATATATTGCCCGGCGGTCACCGCTGATGCACGGGCATATGAATATGCTGGGGCATTACACATTCACGCTGCCGAAGGATATTCTGAAGGGAGAGCTTCGCCCTATAAATTTTAATATAAACATTGAAGTATCTTCTTAACGTAGTTTTTACATCATTGACCTTCAATCCCCGTAATCCACTGCTTCGTGGCTTTATGTCCTCAGGAGCTGCAGCCTTTTGATTTACAGGTCTGGCAGAAGAAGCGGGAGTGTGTGCAGTCCGGGGAGGCGCAGCAGTATCGCTTCACCCCCATGGTAGCTGTGCCGCAGGCGAGCATGCGCTCGACGCAGAGGCGGGCCCAGCGGCTGACGCTGTCACCATGCTTATCGAGGAATTCCATGCGTCATCAATGGCGAACAGCAGCTTTGCCGGGCGTGGAATGTATACATGCCGCAGAGTATACAACGGGGCTAAGGGTGTGCAAACCATCGGAACTGCGAAGCAGTGACACTCGCCCTGCAAGGGCGCTACGTTCTCTATTACGCAACGACAGGAATGGGCAGGCCTTGTTAGTGGCGAGTCTAGAATGTTCGACGGTCCCAGATACGATAACGCAAAGACTCGCTTTTCCCGACATAAATAGCTCTGAACAAAATTTTCTTTTCCCTTGCCAGTAGGAAACTATAAACCTCTTTCGGTTGAGGTTTTCCTCTTCATACTGCAGATGTTTAATGCTGCAACAGTCTTCTTTAGATGGTTAGCTTTCTACTGTTTTAGCACAGTTACGTTCCCTAACTATTGTTTATTGTTTGTTTTATTATGGTTGCTATTTTGTTTTTAAAATAAACCAAATCTAAACAGAGGTGAGGATATAAAACGCGTTTGTTTAGAAAACCAACTGCCAGTTAGACAGTTAATAATTTCACTGTTTATTTTTTAAACTTCTTTAAAGACAGTGAATTACGAATAATAATCATTAAGAGGTGATCGGCTATACCGATCGGTAAGTGTCATGTGATAGTTTATGGCTATCATGAAATGCAAATTGATCGTTATTGACAATGATTTAAAGGTGGTGAAATATAGATCAAGGATGATGAGAAGTAGTTCTACTTTTTCAGGAGGGGGGGTTATGGATAACGCTAAATATACTCTATTAAATTCCCCAGCATTAATCCGGACACCTTATCTGGCACCAGAAGTATTACAGAAAAAATTCATTGAATATGGGTTTGTAGAATGTAAGTACATTGCTTTCTTTCATTTGTATTTTATATCACACACCCTGATCATAGAGGTTTTCTATATACTCCTAGTAAAGCGGAGGAATGCCTATCTTAATAATGGTAACGGCAGTGATTGTTTTAGTGGATTGAGATGTATTGTGCATAACAGCTGGTGTTTTTTAATGCAGGGAGAAAGTGAAATTTAATGCCGGTGACTCGGGAAGGATTAAATGTGCTGATTTTGACGAGTAATCAGTATTTGAAACTGGGGTTTGAGGCTCTTATCAGGAAACAGGATCAGAGTGTTAACGGACAGATAATTATTTTTGATGCGGGAGAACGGATTTATTTTTTACAGGAAACAGGTAAATCAGAACGTAATCCGACTGACTTTTTCAGTTTTCTGACGAAAAGTATGTCCTTTAACAAGAAGGATGTTGATACGCTCGAACGATTTTTACTGATCCTGAATGAAAAAATCAATAAGGTTAAAAATCCTTATAAAAAATCTTCTAATGAACTTAGCAAAAATGAGCTATTCGTGATTAACGCCTTAATCAAGGGGCGGCCCATATTTGAAGTGGCTAACTTTCTTAACAAAAGCATAAAAACAATCAGCACTCAGAAAAGCAGGGCGCTTAAAAAACTAGGGATGCGTAATATGCAGGTGTTACATAGTACAATGGTACAGTGGTATATTCTGATAAATAAATTGAATTCATTGCCACTTAACGACAAAAACACACTGAGGAAATGATTTAACTGTTATTTATACAACTACTGACCTGGGCTACCTGCGCCGCAAAATTCAATATTGTCATAGAGACCGAATATAGTAAATTGAATCCGGCATCTACCTTCAGGCTAAAATACCTGATCTACACTGGAAGATTATCGTCTGGTACCAGAAAAAAGACACTCCAAGAGTACATGCAACTAAAATAGGAATACTAAGGAATGAATAAAATATTTAAGTTGGTTTGGAATATAATAAAGCGTTGTTATGTGGTTACATCTGAGTTGGCTGTAGGCCAGAAAAAATTATTGGTTTCAAATCGTGTAATTATTTTATCTTCTGCAGTTTCTGCATGTTTTCTCTTGGCTCTAGGGTTAGTGAGTTTTGCTAATGCAGAAGTGGTGTACTCCTGCGTGAATGAAGGGGAAGCCCCGCTTGGTTACGAGGCTAATGTAACAACAACTAAAACTAGTGATGGGACAGGAACGTATTCTACTGTTGCTGGTTGTGGGGCTTCAGGCTCGAATGTTACAGGAGCCACTGTTTATGGCTCATCAGCGCTAGTAAAAGGTGGCCTAGGGGCGGCTTTCGGTATAGGTGCCCAAGCGGAAAGAGAAGGGACGGCTATAGGTGCTTTATCTATTGCAAAAGCACCGTCAGCAACATCTATAGGCTTAGCATCATATGCAGCCGGGAATCATGCTTTGGCCATTGGCAGTAATTATCTCTCTAAAGAAAATGGTGAGTTCGAGCCAATGAGTCTTATTGATCGTAGTAAACGCCTCCAGGCAAACTCATTGGGCTCAATAGCAATAGGGTCCGATGGAGATGCTGGTGCAAATATTGATGAAAAATCTAACAGAGCTATTGCTATTGGTGCTAAGACCAAGGTTACGGCCTCTGAAAATTCAGTGGCAATCGGTTATGGGGCTGTAGTCTCTGCTAAAAATTCGGTGTCCTTAGGATCTAATTCTGTTACGGATAAGGAAAATACAGTATCCGTTGGTTCTAAAGGTAAGGAAAGAATAGTCGTTAATGTAGCGAAAGGGATAATTAACGTAGACTCCACGGAGGCGGTGAACGGCGCGCAGCTCTTTGCCGCGAACGGCACCGTGGCGTCAGCGCTGGGCACGTCTGTAGATGAGGCCGGCAACATCGTGGCCCCGGTCTACGAGGTTGATGGCCGGGAGGTGAACAGCGTGGGGGATGCGCTCACCAGCATTGACGATCGCACCACCAAAAACACCAGCAGCATCACGACGCTGGCCGGCGATATCAGCAGCGGCAAGGCCGGTCT